>Ga0302320_10003145_pt1 | contig 38506 bp, 31 predicted proteins | sample Bog_T0_3_FD_202130 | JGI IMG/M metagenome (GOLD analysis project Ga0302320, IMG submission 202130) | Peat permafrost microbial communities from Stordalen Mire near Abisko, Sweden - Bog_T0_3 | ecosystem: Environmental > Terrestrial > Soil > Wetlands > Peat | place: Sweden: Abisko, Stordalen Mire... | reverse complement strand
ACTACGGTTGAATCATCAAGGTAGGGGTATCAAATTTTCATGCATCTTTTTTTTCTTTTGGCTGACTTTGTCTGGATGCGGTGGCCCAAGTTTTGAGTATGGTCACTATGAAGGACAGATTCAGGAAGGGACATTGCTTTTTAAGGACATTTCACCCTATTCGCTGATTGGGCTTGATTTTCGTCGTGGACAAAAAAATAGTGTCTTGATTACAGTTAATGATGTTCATAATAAAAACTCCTTTGAAATTCAGATCTCAAAAAGAGGTTTTAATTCTTATTTTTTACAAATACCTGAAATAGGCCCGCTCGTCTTTAAGCCGAAAAGATATTTTTCAGAAACACCGTTCGGAACACTGACTTGTTACAATAGTCAGGAAGATTACATTATCGATATTTGCACTGAAACGAATGAATTTAAGCTGAGCGTTAAAGACAAGGATGAACGCCTTCTCCTGTCACTGGTAGCAGGTCGGTTTAATCGAGATCTGCCATTCGAACTTGAAGACCCAGTTTCATTAACTTTAAATGAAGCAGTACAAATTGCTTTAAAAAAGAATTTCGCATCAAGAATCGAATATAGGCAAATGATGCAAGCTCAGAAGAGAATATCAGAATCGTATTTGAATTTGCTTCCTTCTGCTCGTTTTTTTTCTGCGGTATGCCTGACTGGATTTGTGCTCACCCTGAATCCATTTTCACTCATTTACGGAATTGGGGATGTGGCGCCTTTTCTTTTTCCAACTCGCTGGTTTAATGCGGTTCAAGCAAAATATCAGGCCATTGTGGCGCAGGATAGCTATCGTATCATGCAAGCCAATCTTGCGCATGAAGTGGAGGGGATGGTTTACAAGACGGTTCTCTATCGTGAGCAGGTTGCAATTTATAATCAAGTGATGGAGATGGTTTCTCGCCTGAGGGAGCCTATCACTGTCCTGCTTGAAAAATATCGTATGGATAAGTATGCAGACGAAACTCTTGAAATGCTTACTTATCAGTTAGAAAGTGGGAGGGGAACAGCACAGTCTAACTTAAAGTCTGTTCTTCAAGGACTCTCGGGCACATTAGGTTATTTGAACCTGAATGCCATTACAGATATTCGTATGGAAGAATCAGATCTTCCTAAAGCTCCGACGAGGGCTCTTAATTCCCAACTATTGGGAAGATTATCTAGAAATCGATCGCTTGAGGCTAGGCAAATTCAGATATTGAGAAAAGCGGCAAAGTTAGAAAAAACAGCCATGTATTTTCAATGGCTGGATCCGGGGGGGGATCCTAGTATGGGATTTGGGTTTAATCTAATTCCTCAGAACAAGATAGCCAATGAATCAATAGCGATTTTAATGGATCAAGAAAATGAATGCCTTCAGAAGGCAACACAATCAGGAGTGAGAAGTGCTGAAGCTTTTAACTCATTATTAATTGCCTATCAACAATCACTGCTTTTTGCCAATCGGCAGAAAAAGCGGTTAAACCATCTTTTAGATGACCTGAAAGACCTTGGGTCCAATGAAGTCCCTGTGTCTTTTTCACAAGGAGTTCGCTCGGGTGAAATTTCTGCCATAGTTCAAGACTATTTGACAGCTGCATTGGCTGTTCCTGATATTATGGCTCAATTGCGGATTGTTCAATCTAAGATTGAAAGGCACTTGCTTGTTGGATATTTTTCAGTCTTAAATCAGTCAGAAAAGCAGTTCACTTTGGGCGATCTGCAGCAAAGCTGTCTGCCGGACATTGAGCGTCAAGTGGAACGACAGAACTCGGTTTCTCTCAGTCAGTCTAGTCCGCTTTGTCCTAAAAGCCTCATTCTCAATGAGGATGAATTTCTCAGTCAATCTTTGGGGGGGTAAGTAAAAAATGAATCTCTACTCAGCGCTTGTCGTGCTCTGTCTTGTGGTAGAGAGTATTGGAATAGTTCCATTTGCAGCTGCTAATCTGAGACAGTCTGCTTCTGGTACTAACCATAGTGTAGGTGTTGGGCCTGGTTCCAGGAGGTTTGAGAGGAGTGACACCTTGCCTGTTTTGACAGAAGTTCCTTTAGAAAAATCAAAACTTGGTTCACTCATTGATTCCATATCAGAGGCTATTCAGGACAAAGTTCGGATAGCTCGAGGAGTTCGGCGGGCTTTGAGTATTTTCGATCGAAAAACTATGAGACATCAAATATCCAGAAATCTGGTTCAGATACTTCTGCCTGAATGCCATGAAGTTTGGACTCATATCAATGATGAGGCTTGGTTTGTAAATCATTCCTTTCAGCAGGAGAAAAGCGCATCAGGTAATTTAATTCAAGGATCATATAAAAAAAATATGAAGGCCTTATTCGTTGGCGGTATGGAAATTATTCCAGTAATTTATGTATCAATAAAAGAAAAGGAAATCTTCATAGAAGGACCACTAGTTGGGTTGGGTGGATTTAAAAGAGTTTATTTAGGATTTAAATATCCAGAAATGAGTCAAGTCGCAATTAGTCATATTCCAATAAAAAGTACAGAAAATTCTCAGTATCCGCAAGACTCTGTGAATGCAGTTGTGAGAGAGATTAAAACGATTGTAGCTATTTCACAAAAGAAAGAGGTCGAGGATTTAAAACTATTGCATCGGAGATTCGACAGGGTATCAAGTGAAGTGATTCTGATTCAGTCTTATTACGATGAGGGAACCTTACTTAGCTTTACTGAAAAGCTTATGGGAAAAGGCCAACAGTCTATAAAAGTGAAAAAGGAGATTGCGCTTCAGCTCCTGGGTCAACTCAAGGCGGTTCATGATTTAGGGTATGTTCACTTTGATATCAAGCCACATAATGTTCTTGTGAAAAAAGGGAGCAAATCTGCAGTAGAAATTCTTCTCTCTGATTTCGGATTGGCAGAGAAAATAGAAAACACGACAACCCATTGGAAAACGAGAGGGACTCCAGGGTATATGGCTCCTGAGGTAATTCGGGGTCCTGATCTGTTGCTAGCGCAAGCGGATTCGCGTGCAACTGCACTCATGGACGACAGTGAGTGGGGAACGTTAATGAAAAAAACGGATGTTTGGTCCTTAGGGGTTACTCTGTATGGGCTCCTGGATGGGCAGCAAGGTTGCCAATCCAATAGAAACCATAAAGCCAATGCATTTGCTACGATGCATGCAACAGGAAGTATGTGGGAAGTTCAAGACCTTTGTACTCAATGTGGGTTTTTTTGTCATTCGAAGTGCGATCGAAAAAATTCTCCAGAAAAGTGTGTCACCGTCGCTCCTGCTCTAGGAACTTATGCTTCCGTTGTTTTTCAAATGATGGATCCTAATCCCAGAAATCGCATTACTCTGGGGGAGGCTGCCCAGGCATTGAATAAAATTTCTTATTGATCCTCTTACTGATGGTAAAGAAGACCAATGCTCAATACAACGCTTAGGTACCTCAAGTGTCCCAGGACGAAGGGGAGATCTGGATCTCAGTGCGGAGGGGGTCTCACTCTTTTTGCTCAACAAAAACAAAGTCTAGGGAAATCTCAGGAAATCTTTGAAGTGAGAAGCGGACGACTGACTTGCCAAAAGTGTCAATCTTCATTTCCTATTGTGGCGGGTGTGGCAATTCTTGTAAATGATGTTCGTCGCTATCTTATGGGTCATGCTAAGGGGATAGCTCGAAATGCAGCGGATTCAGACATTCCGCCGGAATATGTGAAGGAGTTTCGTCGTTGTAAGGGTGAAATCCAGCAAGAGCATATTGAAGAAGACTTAGAAGCCGAGCGAGTCAATTCACTGTATTTAATGAATCACTACTTACGCGTTGCATCTGCATTACGGGATGCAGATGCAGGTCCTTTTTGGTGGCAGTCTCTGACTGGGGAGTTGAGTCCTTGGGTAGATTCTCTGGTTCGTGAGTATTGGGATCAAGGGCCATTTGCTCAAATTGAGAAATGGGTTAAATTATTAATAAATGAATTATCCAAAGAAAACTTTGATGTTCTTGAATTGGGTTGCGGTGTGGGGGGATTGTTTCGTGCCTTAATGTCTCATGTGCATTCCTATTTGGGAGTGGATAGCTCCTTTGCGAGTATTGCTTTGGCTCGCCATTTAGCATTGTCTGTTCCTTATTCCGGAGATTTAAGGATTCCCGAAGATTTGCTTTACGGTCCCGTGTCTAGGAAAGTAGATATTTTGCCTCTACAGACCCCTAGGGGGCAGGTAGATTTTGTTGTGGCAGAGCTTGAAAGTCTGCCTCTTCGAGCAAAGCAATGGAATCTTTCCATTGCTTTGAACGCAATCGATATGCTTGAGGATCCTGGTGTTCTTCCAATGATTCAGCGTGAGAGTCTCAGAGCGGGAGGGGTTGCTATTCAAAGTAGTCCCTATATTTGGCATGCTCAAGTGGCAAAGCGTCTGAAGTCGAAATTACCCAAGGAAATTAAAGGCTCGGCTCAGGCTGTGGAGTGGCTTTATCGGAAAGCAGGATTTGAAATTCAAAAGAAAATAGAGCATCAGCCCTGGCTATTTTTCAAAAATGTTCGACAAGTCGAGCTTTATTCCGTGCACCTGTTCCTGGCCAGGCAGCTGGGGTCATGAACTACTCGTTCCTATTAAATAGAATATGTGCTACATAGGAAGGTTTGAGTAAGAAACGAGTCTATTTTGAAATCATTTAATGAATTAAGTTTAAGTTCCCCATTGTCTCGAGCCATTCAGGATTTAGGGTATACCCAGCCGAGCCCTATTCAAGTCGAAGCGCTACCTATTCTTTTAGGGCCGGCAACGGATTTTATAGGATTAGCAGCGACTGGGACTGGGAAGACTGCGGCTTTTGGTATTCCGCTTTTGCAACAAATCGATGCCCAAAAACGGGGTACGCAGGCGATCATACTTTGCCCTACTCGTGAGCTTGCAATTCAAGTTGCAGGTCAGATCAACCTCTTAGGGAAGTACCAAGGCGGGCGTGCTGTTGCGGTTTATGGGGGAGCTAGTTTTGTTGAGCAAATGCAGGGTCTGAAGAAAGGGCCTGCGATTGTAGTGGGGACCCCTGGAAGAGTGATTGATCATTTAAATCGGGGCACCTTGCGTTTGGATCTCGTAAAGACGGTCATTCTAGATGAAGCCGATGAAATGATTTCGATGGGGTTTAAAGAGGATTTGGAAACTATTCTTACCCATGTACCTGAAGGCTTGAGTCATACCTGGCTGTTTTCAGCGACCATGAGCTCAGAAGTGCGAAAAGTCGCGGAGAAATACCTCATTCGCCCCAGGCAAGTGCAAGTCAATAAAACAGAAGTGGTTCCGTCCACGGTCAAGCAAATCTACTATGCCACTCAGGAGTCCAATAAGCCTGAGGTCTTGTGTAAATTGATAGATGCAGCTGTGGATTTTTATGGAATTATTTTTTGCCAAACCAAGTCCCTGGTCGATGAGCTTAATCGCTATTTAAAGACCAAAGGATACTTGGTGGATTGTTTGCATGGAGATTTAGATCAAAACGCTAGAGATCGGACCATGAAGTCCTTTCGCGAACATCGAGTTTCTGTTTTAGTTTGCACTGATGTGGCTTCTCGTGGGTTGGATGTGAGGGATATTACTCATGTCATTAATTATTCTTTACCAAGAGAGCTGGATCTTTATGTTCATCGGATTGGAAGAACTGCTCGAAGCGGAAAAACGGGGTTTGCAATGAACTTGGTAACTCCAAGCCATCGGGGGCTGATTGGAAGAATTGAGAGGATCACCAAGAGTCGGATGGTAGAAGGGAAAATTCCGACTCGTAAAGAGATTGGGATGAAGAAAGTTTCTCAAGTGCTGAGTGATTTTCAGGCCCTATCCACCCATTCTCGCGCGAATGAGCTAATGAGTGATGCTTGGAAAAATGTTTTGAGCGGAATGAATCAGGAAGAAGTGGCAGGCAGGTTTTTGGCGTTGATGTTTCCAGAAGTATTTGCCGAACGGGCTTCCGAACCCGTTCGATTGTCTGGACATGGGGCTGTTCAGGTAGCTGGGCAAGGGGCTGGTCATCGAGCCGAGGGAAACCTCGCTCATCAGTCCGGGGAGCGCTCTAGGAAAGAATCCAAAAAAGAATCCCGAAGAGGGCCACACAAGAAAACGCGCTACCGTCATTAGTGCCTGTTTTTATCTTTCAAGAAAAGTTGCCAGTGCTATTGAACTATTCGGAGGGCTTGGTATGAGTGGATTTATGATTCATCTTAGCGTGTATAAGCTCGTCCATTTGGTTGGGGTTTTGTCTTTGTTTTTAGCTCTCGGATCTATTCTGGGAAGCGAAAAATCGGGGCCACGGTGGAGCGCTCCTCTTCACGGGTTGGCTCTAGTTGCTATTGCTATTTCAGGATTTGGACTTTTAGCTCGGTCGGGAGTGCATTCCTTTTGGCCCACTTGGGTGGTGGGAAAGATGGGACTGTGGGTTCTGTTTGGAATGAGCCTTGCCTTGGCTAAAAGGAGGATTTTGCCCCGATTCTTGCTGGTGCCCGTAGTGCTTTCTTTCGGGGGATTGGCTGCCTCACTTGCTTTGTGGAAGCCGTAAAGTTTGACTGATAAAAAGCATGACGGAGGGGTTCTCCATGGATGTAAGCCATCAGCAAGTGGTTCAAACCGCTCAGAGGCAAAGAAAGTTCACGTTTGCTTTTAAAAAGATGCACGGACTTAAGAATGACTTTATTTTGATTGATTGTCGGTTGTTTTCTCCTGATCTGGTAGAGGCAATCTGTGCTCAGGCAAGAGTCATTTGTGATCGTCGGATAGGAATAGGAGCAGATCAAATCCTTTTGTTAAAGGAGCCTCAACGCTACTTAGATTGCAGTGTTCGGATGGAAATTCTGAACCAGGATGGCTCGTTTGCTGAAATGTGTGGAAATGGGATTCGTGCGGTTGCGGTTTATCTCAAGGAGCAGGAAAAACAAGGTCTCTTAGAGAGGCGACTTTACCTGGTCGAGACAGTTGTGGGAGATCCAAAAAGGGTTGAGATTTTCGAAGATGAGACCGTAGAAGTGAATATGGGAGTTCCCACCTGTCTGGGGAGAGAATTTCATTTCACAGATCCTCAATACCCAGATTTAGTTTATTATGAAGTGGGTATGGGAAATCCTCATGCTGTTTTTTTTGTCCCTCGCGGTCAGGGTGCCTGGTTAAGGAAGGAGCTAGGTTCCCGGATTGAAAACGACCTGAAAGCTTTTCCCGATCGAACTAACGTGGAATTTGTCGAGGAAACAGATAGCCCCAGTCAGTTGAAGGTCTATGTTTGGGAACGGGGTGCAGGAATTACTCCCGCCTGTGGCTCAGGAGCCTGTGCTGTGGCTGTTGTGAGATGTCAGGTGAAACAAAAGTTTGGAGAACCTATCCATATTATTTTTCCATGGGACGAAGGCTCAGGTACGCTTCAGGTGCGCTGGGCGGGTGGTGCTGAACCTGTTTACATGAGAGGACCTGCAAAGGAAGTTTACTCTGGTGTCTATAGTATTATGCATAAAGTGGTTTAAAAATGTAGTAAGGAAGTGATTTATGAATTTAAAATTCAATGAGATGGTGGTGATTCTTGCGTTGGTATTTTCCTCGGTTTCCTATGCTCAAGAGAAGGTTCTTACTCTTCGATTATTGAGTGAGCCGCAAACTCTAGACTGGAATCGAGCGAATACTACAGTGGAAACCCATGTGCTGGTCAATTTAATGGAAGGATTATTGGGGTTAGATGAAAAGCTCCAGGTCGTTCCTGCATTGGCAAAGAGTTGGAAAGTAAGTCCTGATGGTAAAGTTTATACTTTTGTCTTAAGGCAGGATGTCAAGTGGTCTGATGGAGTCGGTTTGAAGGCTCAGGACTTTGTTTTTAGTTGGAAAAGGCTGCTTACGCCAGCGACGGCCTCACCTAATGCGTACTTTTTATTTGATATTGAAGGTGCAGAAGCCTATCAAAGTGGAAACATTCAAGACTTTAACCAGGTCGGAATTCAAGCTCTCGATGATTACACATTACGAGTAAAGTTGAAACATCCTGTAGCGTATTGGGCTTATTTGCCAACTTATTGGGCAACTTTTCCGCTGAGGCAAGATTTAGTTGAAAAGCATGGGGACAAGTGGAGTATGCCGAAACATATGGTAACTCTCGGGCCCTATCGGCTGGAGTCCCATGAGCATGACGCTAAGATTGTTCTCACCGCTAATCCAAACTATTTTGGAAAAAAAGGGAATGTAGACAAAGTAGTGGCTCGTATCGTTGCAGATGATACCACTGCGCTTAAGCTCTACGAAACGGGAGAACTTGATTTTCTGAGTGAAATCCCTTCTTTGGAGCTTCCTCGATTGAAGGGACGTTCGGATCTTAAAGAGTTTCCGTATCTCAAAACTGGATATTTTGGATTTGTCACCAGTCGTTTTCCCAGTTCTTCACAAAAGTTTAGACAGGCAGTGGCAATGGCCTTAGATAAGTCCAAGTTACCGGAGCTACTTCTAGGTCACCAGAAGCCTGCTTCGTCCTTAGTTCCTCCTCCCTTATTGGCATCAAAACTGCCCGGAGTTCCTTTTGATCCCGTTCGAGCAAGAGCGCTTTTGAAGGAATCTGGGATTGATTTTAAAAAACCGATTCAGATAGATTTCTTACTTTCCAATACAGAAAAGTCTCTCACGATTGGTCAATGGATGCAGGGCGAGCTCAAGAAAAATCTTGGGATTCAGGTTACCTTACAGCCTTTTGATAATAAGACCTTTCGATCCAATCTTAAATTATTTCAAACTTCTGGATTTATTTTGGTTTGGGGAGCTGATTATCCCGATCCAGATAATTTTGTGTCTATATTTTTAAGTAATTCAGGAAATAATAATCCGAATTGGAAAAATAAACATTATGATGAAATGGTGTTGGAGGCGAGAAGTCTGCAAGATACTAAGGAACGAGAAAAGCTTTATTTAGAAATTCAAAACTTCCTCATTAGTGATCAGGCGGTCATTATCCCTCTGTATTATGAACCCAATCTTGCTTTGGTTCGAAATCGTGTTAAGAAATTAAATCTGAATCCCCTCAATTATCTCTATGTTGGACAGGCTGTGGTGGATTGAGGATTGTGGACGGAGTTTCTTCACTTAAGCTAGGAAGGCTTTTAAGAACCCTCAAAACTTGAAGTGGTGAGCCATGATGGATTCGAACCATCGACCCTCACATTAAAAGTGTGATGCTCTACCAACTGAGCTAATGGCTCCCAAATAGATCCTGTCGAAACAGGAGCTCCCGAGGAGAGGTTTTGAGTTACCAAAACCTTGACGCAAGTGCAAGAGGTCTCTGAGATAAATCACAACTCTCCGAGTCGATCTCGCGTGAAAAAAGCACGCTGCATTAAAAAAGCTAGCCAAACTATCCCAGACCAGCTACACAGAGCCCACTCGTGTTTTTGGGAGGAAGTGATGGCAGCTGTCTTAAGTGGGTGTATTTCTCATGTTCGCGCTTTATGTTTTTTCATGGGTGTTTTGAGTCTCAGTGCCTCTTGGGGTTGGGCAGATTCTTGCCTACTGGCATTTTATACATTTTCCAGTGAATCCGATACTCCTATTGAACTCTACAGTCCTGTCAAGTTAGTTCCATTTCAAGAATATCGGCCTGAGCTCGGTGCTGAGTTTTCTAAACACGAATTGGAGATCCAGGGAGAAGTAGTTTATGAGATTCTCGCTCGAGACGGGGGAGGGTGGTTTTATCGAGACAGAGATGTCAGAAACCGCGATTATCACGCTTTGTTGCATGGTCGTATTTCCAGAGAAAGTCCCTTTTGTTTTCGCTCTGATTTGCAGACGGATCCCCCTGAAACTCTCAAGACAGCGCGCCTTTCGGAAGTACTACTGACAACAGCCGTTTTTGCCAGGGATTATTCAGAAGTAAAAATGCTTCGAAATGAGCACAGGATGAAAAGGGCTCGAGAAACAAATGGGGAAGTGCCTCAGCGACGCTTGTCCTGGTATCAGTACCTATGGCGTGATTTTGTGGATATGAAAAGCGTGGGCTTGAGCCAGTTTGTAAAGAACACAGTTTCTCAATACGGAAGTGATGGCAGTCCAGTGCAAGTTTCTTTTGGGCCTAGAAAAGCGGTCCTGATTTCCGATCCTGCGGATCTAGCTGAAATGCTGTCCAACCCAGACATTCAGTCCCGCTTAAGTAAAGGGTTTTCAGTCCAGTTTATTAGCCAGCTTCTTTTAAATTCTGGAATGGCAGTTCAGGAGAATGGAGATCGGTATGACAAACTTCATCAACTGATTGTTCCTTATTTTACTGGGCTAGAGATGAGAGGGCATTTTAGTCAAATGTATCAGCACTCTCAGCATCAGATAGAGAGGCTGAAGTCTTTTGCGAAAAACGAACCTGGTCGAGCAATAGATATTGAAAGAGAAATGCTCAAATTCGCAATGGGCGGAATTTGTGGGACCATGCTAAACTATGATTTAACTGAGGAACGTGCTGAGGAACTCAGTGATGCCCTGAGTTCTGTTTTGAGTTTTGTGCACCAGTGCAATATGAATTATCCACTCAGTTTGCTCACACAATACCTCCCTACTTGGATGAGTCAGAGTTGCCGAGATTATGTTCAAGCGATGAAAAAAATTCGAAACTTTGTGGAAGAGTTGATTCAACATGACCGGCAGTTCGAGGATCGTGGGGAAGGGGCTGGGACCCTGATTCGAGCATTTCGACAAGCCAATCAAAAGCATTTGTCACCCACAAAGGATTCTCTGAAACTAAATGACCAAGAATTGATGGATCAGGTGGTATCTGTTTTTTTCGGAGGACATGAAACTACCGCTCATCTATTAACGATGACCATTTACCGGATTTTTCAAAATCCAGAAGTTTATGAGAAGCTTTTTGCAGAACTAGATAGTGCCCTTTTGGCCGATGTAACGAAACTTCGTTATATGGATGCAGTAATTAATGAAGTGCTTCGGGTAGATTCCTCCATTCCTTTATTTGCACGAGATGTGATGGAAGATATCGAGGTCCGAGGATATCGTATTTCTCGGGGCACTCTGGTTATCTTTTCATTGGATTCGACGCATCGATTGAAGGAATTTTGGAAGGATCCCGAAAAGTTTGATCCAGATCGATTTATGCCGGAGACTCAGGACATCCATCAAGAATGTGGTAGAAGGCATCCTCGGGCATTTTCCCCTTTTGGGGTAGGGGATCGTTCTTGTATTGGAAAAATTTTTGCCAAACAAGAGGCCAAGGTATTCTTAGCCAATCTTCTGATGAGTGGCTTAAAATTTCAGATCTGTCCAGAGACTCAGGTGGAGACTCATCTGGTTTGCACTGCCAGGATGGTCCACGGACTATGGATGATTCCATTTCTTACAAACGATTTGCAGAAAACGGATCACAGATCTGCAGTGTTTCCTCCCGCCCAGGGCCCGTGCTCATTAGTACGATCGGAACCCCTAGAAACTTCTCAACAAACTGCATGTAGTTCTGCAGTTCGAGCGGAAGCTCGGCTACGCTTTTGACCTTCTTGGGATCATAGCTCCCCCATCCAGGAAGGACTTCGTAAACAGGTTCCACTTTCTCAAGATCTTCCACACAAGTGGGAAGATCGTAAATGGAATTTCCGTTCAATAGGTAGGCGGTGCAAACTTTTACGTAGTCAAAGTCTTGAAGAACATCCGCTTTCATCAAGGCAAGTCCAGTGAGTCCATTGACCTCAACTGTGTACTTGAGTGCCACTAAATCGAGCCAACCCGTACGGCGAGCACGCCCTGTGGTTGCTCCAAATTCTGCACCGATTTTTCGAATTCGGTCAGCAGTTTCAGGCTCCACTTTTTCAAGCTCTGTTGGGAAAGGGCCAACACCCACTCGAGTCGTGTAGGCTTTTGTAATTCCAATGACTTGGGTGAGAGTGTTTAATCCGACTCCAGAGCCTGTCAATGCTCCTGCGGCTACCGTATTCGAAGAAGTTACGTACGGATAGGTTCCGTGATCCACATCTAAGAGGGTACCTTGAGCACCTTCAAAGAGAATGGATCGTTTGCTTTGCAGTGCTTGAGTTAAGATTGTTCGGACATCCGCAACATAGGGTCTGAGTTTTTCTCCCAGTTTTAGGCACTCTTGAAAGAGTGGCTCCAGTTCAATTTCTTCATCAAGCTTAAAGTGGTGCTTGATCAAAATATTCTTTTCTTCGATAGCGCGTCTGAGCTTGCTATGTAAAAGTTCGGGCCGAAGAAGATCGATGACTTGAATGCCTCGTCGCGCAACTTTATCCTCATAAGCGGGACCAATTCCACGAACCGTTGTACCTATTTTCCCTTGGCTCTTGGATGCGTGTTCTTCCCTAAGTCGGTCCAAGAGTCGGTGGTAAGGGAGGATCACATGCGCTCGTTCGCTTACCCGAATTGCTTCGTATGGCTCTGCACTCAGGGTGCCGCTGATTTGCAGTGATTGGATTTCTTCAAAAAAAACGGTCGGATCAAAAACAACGCCATTGGCGATAAGACAAATTTTTCCGGAATGGAGAATTCCACTTGGGATTAAGTGAAGAACTGTTTTCTTCCCATTCACGACAAGAGTATGGCCGGCGTTGTTTCCACCTTGATAGCGAACAATATATTCTGCTCTTGCGCTATAAAGATCAACAACTTTCCCCTTGCCTTCGTCGCCCCACTGAGCTCCTACCACTACAACGTTCATAGTTGATTTTTCCTTTTATCGACGGGATTCAAAACCCCGTCCCGACATTCTCTCACCCCGGACTTCAGTCCGGGGGTTATCCTTCAGCGAAGGTTTTGAGAACGGTTCCAACGCCTTTCCCAAATTCAACTGGATAGCCTAAGTCGTGAAGGGTAAGTTCTAAAGCTGAAAATTCAGTTGTGATGTCAAATCTATCACAATACCCAATATGAGAAAGCCGGAAAATTTTTCCTTCTAACTCATCTTGGCCGCCTGCGATAATGACCCCATATTTGTCTCTCATGGTTTTTGGAATCGATTTTCCATCTTTAATTTTAGATGGAACCTTGACAGCTGTTACAGCGGCTGAAGGGGACTTTTTTGGAAAAATTTCAAGGCCGAGGGCTAAAACCGCATTTCGGGTGGCACGGGCTAATAGATCATGCCTTTTGAAAACGTTATGAAGCCCCTCATCCTTGATCATTTTAAGGCTGACTGAAAGCCCTTGAATAAGAGAAATCGCAGGTGTCCAAGCGGTTTGATTTTTTACTACCGCTTTTCTCTCTTTTGCTAAATTAAAATAAAACTTAGGTAAGTCAGAGCTTTCAGACATAGTCCAAGCGGCATCGCTTAGGGAAATCATCGCTAGTCCTGGTGGAATCATGAGAGATTTTTGAGACCCAGTAATAAGAACATCAATTCCCCAATCGTCCATGGGAAGGTCAATCACGCCGCAAGCAGTAATCGCATCGCAAACGGAGATCATTCCGGAGCGTTGAGCAAGTTTGCAAATTTCTTGCGTGGGAAGTTGGACTCCAGTGGATGTTTCAGAGGCTTGAAATAAGATTCCTTTTGCATGGGGATGGGCGCGAACTGCCTCTTCGACTTGCTGTATATCGATGGTTTCTCCCGAAGGTACTCGGATTTCAAATGGGCACAAATCATAGGCTTGTGCTAACTTAGTCCATCGCTCTCCAAACTTCCCGGCATTCAGAGTGATGACTGGATCTTTTTTCTTAAAAAGATTGGAAATGGCAGCATCCATGGATCCGGTGCCACTAGCGGTAAGCAACAGCACCTCTTGTTTGGTTTGAAAAAGGTATTTCAGTCCAGAGCGAACTTCTTCAAATAGACTTTGAAAAGCAGGGGTTCGGTGGTGAATAATGGGTTGCGCAAATACAGAGGAAACAACCTCCGGAATCTGGGTTGGACCAGGAGCTAGTAAGTAAGTTTTTTTCATAAGCGTTTAACTCCGTGCTTGCGTGGACTAGCCTGCATGGCCTGTATGAGAAGATGACTTGGGTGCTTTGCCTGTCTTGCGTTGTTGCTTTTCGGTCATAATTTCATCAATAATTGTTAACGCTTCATGTCGTAGGTCGTTTTCATAAATAAAACGATAGAAGTTCTCCATGTCAGGATGGTGTCTGAAATTCTTAAATGAAGCAGACATCTCTCCCGGTCCACTTGCGGCTGCTATGGCAGCCGCGTTATTGCCTGGTCCTCCTCCGGACGCAGCTTCTGCTTCTTGTTCTTCCAGTTCTTCTGAGTCGATGTGGGCTGCTTCTAATTCATGGTCTTCATGAGAACTAGCTTCTTTATGTTGGGACGGCTCTGGATGTTCTGCTGTGGTTTTTTCCTCAGCAGATTTCGCTAATTTTTTTTCTGCTTTTGAATGCGCGGTCGCTTTTTTTGTGGGGTCTTTTTTTGCTGAAGACTTTCCCGTTGTTTTTGTAGACATCAATTTCTCTCCTTATTTTATCAAGCAAATAGCTCTGACTTTCCCATGGTAGGGGTGGGTTGTAAAATTCCGTATCGGTGCAGTTTGTTGTAAAGTGTTTTAATTGTAATTCCTAAACTTTGTGCTGTTTTTGTTTTGTTGCCATGATTATAGGCCAAGGTTCGGAGAATATGACTTTTTTCAACATCTTCTAAGGGAAGATCTAGGTTAAAGTCGCTTCCTTCAGTGCGGACTTTTGGCATTCGCATGGTGAAAGGAATGTCTTCTAGGCAGATCTCATTGTTTTCTGACAAGATTTTCAGTCGTTCAATGGTGTTTTGGAGTTCCCGAATATTGCCAGGCCATTCGTAGTTGGAAAAGACATCTAAAACCCTTGGATCGACTCGTTTTATCTGCTGAGCTGAATTGCCAAAACGAGAATTTTTTAAAAAAAAGTCGACCAGAGTGGGAAGATCCTCTTTCCGTTTTCGCAGGGGCGGCATCCGCAGAGTAATGGTATTGAGCCGGTAAAATAGATCTTCTCGAAATCGTCCTTCCTTGACTTCCTTTTCAAGGTCTCGGTTGGTAGCACTGAGAACACGGACATCGACCCGAATGGGGTGTTTGCCTCCGATGCGATAAAACTCTCCCTCTTGCAGAAATCGAAGGAGTTTTGCCTGTATTCCTAAGGACATTTCACCGATTTCGTCTAAAAAAAGAGTCCCATCATCCGCTGTTTCGCAAAGCCCGATTTTTTGAGCAACTGCGCCAGTAAATGAACCTTTTTCATGGCCAAAAAGCTCAGATTCCAAAAGGGATTCTTGAAGAGCTCCACAATTGACGGTGACATAGGGGCGACTGGATCGATTACTTTTGAAGTGGAGTCTTCGAGCAATGAGTTCCTTTCCTGTTCCACTTTCTCCTTGAATTAAAACGGTAGCGGTAGTGGGTGCAATTTTGTCCACCATCGAGAGGATTCCTAGGATTGCAGGGCTCTTTCCCACAATTTCCATGACTTTATTGTCCTGGTTAACGAGAGTCTTCAGGGCTTTGTTTTCCTTTTGTAGAAGTCTTTGCTGTTCCAGAATACGTTCATGGGCTCGACGAAGTTCTAATGTTTTTTCTTCCACTGCTTGCTGCAGCTTTTTGTTAAAGCGGGTGGCTTCATGGTAAAGTTTGCGATTGGTAATGGCTACTGCAATTTGGGAAGCAACTGCTTCTAAAGTGATGATGTCATCTTCGTCAAAAGCGTTTTTGTGATCGCTCTCAATGTTTAAGACAGCTACGACTTCATTTTCTTTAATGATGGGAACACTGAGCTCCGAGAGTGTCTGCACCGGGGTCGATAGATTTGTATAATGAGTGTCTTCACTGGTGTTGTTTGAAAGGTAACTTTGTTTGGTGCGAATCACGACACCAGTGATTCCTTGAACACTTGAAATTGTGTGTCCAATCGGAAGGTGATTTCGGTAGGCTCCTGCTTGCGCCCGAAGTGCATAAGTTAAGTCAGATTCGACGCTAAAGATATGAATGCAATAGTAGTTAAAGCGACTTTGGATGACGTTGATGATTTCTTGATAGAAGTCCTCGGATTCCAACAAACTTTGAAGTTTAGTGGAAAGTTCGTTGAGAAGCCTGAGCTGTACAGCCTGCTTTTGCACAAAAGGCGATCCTTTCAGCATGGGCCGGATACTATAGTTTTTACAGGGTCAAGTCAAGTGAGGTCGTAATGGAAGTTCCCCATGGACATTAGGGGTACATTCAGGTAGTTTATACTTGACATAATGAGATCACTATTTTACTCTCCGCTTGATGTCGTTGAAACGGGGCTTTGTTGGGTTTTTAGAGGATTTATTATGAATCAAAAATGGCGTTTGATCCTCTGTCTAGGGATGTTTAGCTGTTTTTGGGTGAACTGCGGTGAGAAGTCTCATTCTCAGCTGTCAGCAGACTCCATGGGATCTTCAGAAAAATTGGAATCCTCGCTTTTTGAAGAGGTGCCTTATTCTCCTGCTGCACCCTCAGTGAGAGCTTTAGATAATCTGACGGCACTAAAAGCTAGCCTGCCTGATTTCTCTAACGGTGCTCCTGTTACTGTTTCAGAAATAGATCCTCTATTGGCGGCTCAGTTTCCAGCAATTTCTCCTCAAAAGTTGGCTGATATTTTTAACAGAATGAAAAAACTTCAAGTGAGAGGTTCGCGTGGTGAGAATTTTCACCCTGCAACACAAATGACCGTCCTTACAGCCTGCAGTTGTGACCAAGCCTTACTTGAAGAACGAGTTTTGGCGGTTCTTGTTCAGGTCCAAGCTCTCGCTGAAAAGGTGCCACTTTCGCAACGGGGGAAAAAAATTGTCCACACGGCCTTTGGTGAGGAAGCATACCTCCAAACCTATTTTTTTGCTTTAGCTCTTTCAGAAATAGGCTTTAGGGATGTGGAGATTTATGGAATTGGGCCCTATCTTGAGTCCTGGAATCGTCATGCAGCTTTACCTGGTATTCAGTTGTCTAGACATTTTGCTACTGCATATGAGTATCTGGATGCGATTCAGGCGGGAACGGCCTTTCGAAGTCATAGTTTTGATGCCATTGACGTGGGTCCGTACCATGATGCTATTCATCCAACGGAAGCGGGAGTCCTTTTTGGATTTTCTGGTTTTCAAGTAAGCGGAACGCGAATCAGCAGCAATTATCAGTCAGACTATTTTATAGTGGAAGCACACAAAGGGAGTATTCAAGAAACTGCCTGTATTGGAAATTATGATGTCATTTATTTTGGATTTCAGCAGCACCCTAACGCAGCCGCTTCCGAGCAAGAAATGCAACTTTTTTCTCGCCCTTTGACTGAAAGTTACTGCCAGGGCATTCAAAAAAGAATAGCTGAGATGAGTGCTCAATCTGACTTGAAAGCAGTTATGACTCAATATTCTCAAGAGTGGCTGAATGCACGCGGCCTTGCATTACATCCAACAAACCAGGTACGGCAGTACACTACCGCTTGGCATGAATTTGCAGGGCTTGTTTCTTTGGCAAAAGCTCCAAACTTTAATCCTGTAATTGTATCGTTACAGAATCCTATTACTCCAGGTCCTGTGAAATACGAAGGGTATTTTCCGCTTCTGGGGGGGAGGCAGGCAAACACTCGTTCTTGGGAAGGATTCATTCCCCCTGCACCTTAAATTGCTTCTACCACCATGACTAGGCCTATGCCGCCCGCGGCACAGATGGAAATAAGTCCTAGATTTTTTTTACGGGCCCTGAGTTCATGGAGGGCTTGCAAAATCATCCTGCCTCCGGTGGCACCAAAAGGGTGACCCAGTGGGATGCTGCCTCCATTCACATTGAGTTTGGAAGGATCTACTTGTCCAATGGCTCGATCTAAGCCTAGTTTTTCCTTGGCCCATTCTTTGGACTCAATGGCTCGAATAGTCGCTAGCACTTGAGCTGCAAAAGCTTCATGGATTTCGATTAAATCGATGTCTTCCCAGTTAATACCGGCTTGCTTTAAAACCTTGGGAATAGCAAATGCGGGGCCAATGAGTAGAGGCTCTTTTTTAATATCTACGGCAGCACAGGCAACTGCGCGAATCACTCCGAGCGGTTGCATCTTCAGTTCTCGGGCTTTCGTCTCGCTCATCATGAGAACGGCAGAAGCTCCGTCGGTGAGTGGGCTTGCGTTTCCAGCACTAATCGTCCCGTCCTTATAGAAGACAGGCTTTAACTTCGAAAGTTTTTCTGGTGAGGTGTCTGGACGAATATCCGTATCACGGTCAATTACTTTACCATCGGGAGTGGCCACGGAAACCACGTGACTCTTATAGAAGCCCCGTTCCCAAGCATTGTGGGCCTTAATATGGCTATCTGCAGCAAACTTATCTTGTTCTTCTCGACCTACTTTGAATTCTCGAGCCATGAGGTCAGCCGATTGTCCCATGGTCAGGCCCGTGGTAGGTTCCTTAATCCCAGGGGCATAAGGAGTCATGAGATTAGGCTTGAACTTCGCTAAGTGAGCCAGTTTTTGGGTAGGAGTTTTTGCTTTTGCAAAATCCTGGAAAAAATCGGTTGCTTCCTGGCTGAACACTGCTCGAATGCCACTAATGGACTCTGCTCCTCCTGCAATTCCGATATCAATTTGTCCAGCGATGATTTTTGCGGCAATTCCGGCAGCTGCTTCTGCAGCGGAAGCACAGTAGCGATTGATCGTGGTACAGGGAATGGTCGGTGGAAGCCCTGAGTCAAAAAGCGCCTCTCTGGAGACGTTTGTCCCGTCGGAGGGGGGGCTAACGATGCCATAATAGACTTCTTCCACCAATTTCGGATCCAAGTTTGAGCGTGCGATAGTTTCTCTGAGGGTAACCCCTCCTAAGGCTGATGGAGCCATTTTATGGAATACGGTGCGGGCTCGCACAAAGGGGGTTCTTACTCCATGGATCACCATTACACGTTCCTTAGTCATAGAAGAATCTCCTTTTTAATGAGATATACTACTTTTTTCTTTTTTTGGGCATTTTTTACCATTGCCCAACTTTTCCTGAATGAATATTCTCAGGAAATAGGTGAACTCCAGGCGTCACGAGTATGTAGAGCCATGTCAATACATGAAGCGATGGTTTTGGTTAACCTTTAAAGGCTTCAGATCCAGTGGAGATAGAAGTGATTTGAAGAATCAAGAGGGGCCAAGTTTAAATAAAGTAAATAAATTAACTAAATTGATTGACTATTGTAATTCGAGACGGTGTGTGTTAGCTTCCCCTTCCGGTGAAGTTCGTGCTTGTAGCGTGCTAGGAGAGTGGATATGGGCATGATTAAGAGAATTAACTTGGAGAGTTGATATGACTTGGTATGGTTTAGTTTTTAGCAGTATCTGTATTTCCTTATTATTTTTTTCTTGTAGTAAAGCGGGGGTTTCTCAGTCAAACCGCAATTCGCTAAGCAGTCAGAGCGATTCTCACGATCGAACAACTCCTCCCGATCCTCAGATACAACCTCCTCAGTCTCCAGACAAGGGACTGACGGTTAGCGAGGCCAACGAATTAGACGAGCAAGCTTCTGCGGCACTGTTGAGTTGTGTAGGGATCTCACTGTATGACTATTGGGATAGCGATTACAAAGTAGAAGAATTAAAAGGCGTTTTTCATCAAAAGGATTTTGAAGATTCTGGGCTGGACCCGACTTTAGCTGAAGTTTCCGGTGCACTTCAAACTTATTTGGGAGCAACGGAGAAAATTCAACGTGAAATGACTGCTGAGGACCCAATTTTTTCTGAAAGACTTAAAATTAGACGTCAAATTGCACAAGCATTGTCTGTATGGATTCAAAAAAATGAAGATCAATTGAGTACTTTATTTCGTAAGTTTTTTCAAGAGTGTCGGGCCCGAGGAGAAAAACCTGCCGATAACCCCCGGACTGAAGTCCCAGCTCTCCCTCTACCTGACGAGCGAAGAACGCAGGGGCTTGAGTCTATTCCAAAAGAAGTAAGACAAGACACTCCCACTCGCATTCCTCAAGAGCCAGCAGCTCATCGAGTAGAGGGAGACCTCGCCCGGAAGGCTCGAAGTGTGGACCCCGTCCCTACATTCTCTCGCCCTGGACTGGCCGCGGCTAAGCCATCCGCACCTCTTTATACAGTGAAGAATATGGCGAATAGGCCTCCCATTCTTGGAAATTTTCTATTAGTGAAAGTGCCTGATGATGGCAACTGTGCATTTACTGCAATGGGAACTAAGAGGGAAGCGTTTATTGCAGCAGCACATCAGGCTCTTGATCGTGAGGGAATTAAAGGTGATACGTATCATAGTCTCCTATTTGCCTTTCTGGAAGAGCAAACACGTATTGAAGAGCGGAATCGTGTCGGAGATGGAGTCGATATGGAGCTTGAGATTAGAATGAGTTCAATTCAGAAAAACGGTGGCATATCCAGTATAAAACAGGCTCATCAGTTTTTAGATCAAATTGTGAGTTTGAAGACATTCTATGCAAATGGTCCTATTATTGAAAGGGTAAGTGTCTTGTTTAAAATTTGTGTGATTGAGGTAGTGGCCGACCCTAATCCGTATCAATTTAATGTGACTAGTCTTATAAACTGCTCCGATAAAAAAGAAGTGAAGTATCTTGTTAGTGAAGGCAATCACTTTAATGCACTGAAAAATGTAGAATCTTTTTGAACTATCATTTCCAAGATAAAAATAACCAGGTCAAAGGCGATATTCGGAATGTTTTTGGTGGCTACCAGTTAGCGATTCAGCTTTAAACTTCAAAATAAAACAGTGGAATTTGCTCTTGGGGACATGAGAACGGAATAACAAAAATAGCCCTACGCAATGTTAACTGCTTATTTTGAGCATAAGATATCCAGTGGAAAGGCTTTTCCAAATATAATTCGGTTTTTGTCTAAAAATGGAGAGCTCGGGATATTGTTTTCTAATTCTCCTGTTAAAATGTAATAATTTTCAAATTCTCCATTAAGAGATTCAAGGAGTTGAATTCCAGTACTCCCAGGTAAATTAAAATCCAAAAACAGGACTACATTGTTAGCGAATTCCCTGATGTGCATTTTAAAATATGCCGGATCAGAAAAAATCCTATATTTTAGCCCATAAGTCTCAGCAGCCTTCTTCCAAGAAAAAGCTAGAATTGGGTTATCGTCTACTAAAATAAAATCCAACTCCTGTTGGACCCCTGTTACAATGCTTACACTATGTGCTAAAGTCTTTGGAAAGAGCATTACTTGGGCAGTTTTGCATTCTGCAATTACATGATCTTCGTCCCAATGGCTTGTCATTAATATGCTATTCCTACTTATTTTAAAGTGCTCAATTTGGTCAATTCCAGTTTTTGAGCTTCCTCGGAATTCATAGTCAACTAAAAAAAGGACATTTTCTAATTCTAATGAACCCACTAACCTTTCAAACTGGTCTTCTGTGTGGCAAGAGATTAATTGAATATTGGCTAATTTAGGATCAGAGATGAGGCGAATTCTTAGCATTTGATGTATTGATTCATCATCGTCAAAAATGACTAAAATTTGAGCTCTTAGTAAATTAATTTCAGTAGCAAGCCATTCTGGTTGACGTTGTGCAGGTAATTTGATTGTGGCGTTTAATCCAGTAGAATCTACCCTAAAAAAATGCAATAATCCAATTATATCTATTGAGGTTTTCCTTTGCAGACCTAATTCCTAAGGGTTTGTATGAGTGTTTGGATGAATTAAAACTTCCATCGTTTAATTGCTGCAGTCTTGCTTCAGATATAGTTGATCCATTGTCTGAAACTGAAATAAAAATAGCTTCCTCTTCTTTCTTTAGTTCTATAATTATTTGTCCATCCTTCCGAATTTTAGCTAATTCATCTCTTGAATTATTAATTATGTTTGAAAGAATTGATCGAAAAGAGTCCAAATCGATTTTAAAAAAACTATTGAGTGCCGTGGGTGTAATATTCAGTTTTAGACTGACTTGAAGTTCAGAGAATTCAGCAAGTTTCATTATAAAAATTTTTTCAACGGTCGCTGCAGCAGAATAGACTTTTAATTCCGAATTTTGCTCACCACTCGAACGAAAATGCAATCGACCTACCATATCAGTAATGCTTGAAAGAGCAGTCCAAAGTGTTTCTCTGGTAATGTCTGTGTCTAATTTCGGAAGCGTAAGAATTGTACGAATTGCCTCGAGTGGTGATGCGATATCATGTGCTAGTTGGTTGGCTATTTGTACTTTGACTATATGTTTTTCAGCTATAAGTTTCTTATTGGTAAATTCGATCAATTTTTTCCCTCTTAAATTAAATTGATCCGCCATTTTGTTGTACTGCTCGATAATAAAATTCATTTCTGATGAAAAATTAAGTCTTTTGTTTATGTTTTCAAGTCGTAACCCATTGGATGAATTGAAGTCGACATCTTTTACTTTATGAGTTCCCATGAGAGCGCCGATTTCAGTAAATTTTGATGAAACTTTAAAGGCCAATGCATTAGATATACTCCAGCATAATAATATCACTGTTAACAAAACAGAAACATCGATTGCGTTGTGTATCGTATAGCGGCGGATTATTAAAAGTGCTAACGAAAATAACATGTTCATTCCAAATATGAACAATCCTAATGACACTCGAACACTATACCAGTCAGTCAAATTTTTTTTATGGGAAAATAGTATTTGACCATGAAGCCAAGATAAAAAGACGATAAGGAACATGGACCCTACTGTAAGTGACCAAAAAAATTGCGCTATTGTTGTCTCAATAGCTTGAGGATGGATAATATTAACTTGAATTAACTGATAAGTTTCAGTCAAATCAAAAGCGAGTAGAAAAAGCAGAGAATGTAGAAACATAAATTCGACTAAATTCAAAGTCCGTAAACAATAGGAAGCTGAAATCCCCAAAACGATAGAGGAAAAAATATTGTATATAATAATATCGACATACCTATAGTATGGAAGGTGTGAATAGTAAATATTGTACATGGGGGCTATGAGAAAATGATAAGTTAGGAAAAAATACATAGTAGAAATAGCTACAATTCCTGCTATTACTAGAGGATGTTGGGTGTATATTTTAAAATGTAGAATTAATGCGACAGCCATGAATCCAAAAGTTAAAGTATAGCACATCTCATAGAGATATCCTTGCATGTATGTGTCTGCTGATTCCTTAATGAAGTTAGAGTAGAATCCAAAATCTCCAATGGAAAAACAAGTAAAACTCAACAAAGTAAAAATAAAGACCGCAATTGTTTTTCTATCTTTAAAGGCGGACCATTTTGAATAACAATATTTTCCTAAAGTAAGAATTATCCCAAGTTCACATATGGCATTGTAACAATAATTATAATGCTTTCTTTCATGTTCGTTAATAAAACAAAACACAAAGATGGGATAACTAAAAACAAAAATAGCAAAAAGGATGCTTCGCCAATATAAAGTCACGTATTCCTGCTTCTACTTAGCTCTATAAAACTATTTAAAGAATAGTATGTTGTTATATTAAAAATACCACTGAATCTATAGTAGTCTTCATGATGTCAGTCAAGCCTGGATGATATTAGGAAATAAACTTGTAAATTGAATCTTGTAAATTTAATAATAACGAGCTATGGTACCTTGTATTTTTTGACGGGTTTTCAGTTTGACCTCTAGTCAAGCAGCTTTCATTTTTGTGAATTTTACAGGATCTATCTATTCCGTTTATTCCTTTTTCTCGCTATCAGCGCCTATATCAAGGTCGATTTTTTCATCTAGGCCTTCCATCTTTGGAGTCTGTCCAGTTTTTGTTCCATTGTTAGCTCCAAATAGCAGATTGCGTTCGAAGTCCTGTGGATTGGTCGAAGCTCCTTTTGCATCTTCGAGTGTAATAGTTCCTGCTCGGAAAAGAGAGGCTAAGTGCTGCTCAAAAGTTTGCCCGCCTGTGTTGTCGTGGGACTTTGTAATAAAGTCGTTCATTTGTCCTGTGAGTTCCGGATTTGCTATGCATTCCTGAATGCCAGCGTTAGAAATCATGATTTCTTGGGCTGCTACCATGCCCTTTTTATCTGCGCGTCTTACCAGTCGTTGCGAAATGGTGGAAACCAAGTTGTCTGCTAGACGAATCCTGACCATTTTTTGTTCGTTAGGAGGAAAGACGGAGACCAGGCGTCCGATCGTTTTGATGGCGTCCGTGGTATGAACGGTGGAAAATACCATATGTCCTGTTTCTGCTGCTTTGAGTGCGATATCAATCGTTTCTGGGTCTCTCATTTCTCCCACTAGGATAACGTCCGGATCTTGTCTGAGAGCCGAGCGTAACGCTCCCGCAAAGTTATCTGTGTCTTTGCCCACTTCTCGCTGGCTGATTCTGGCTTTTTTAATAGGGTGGAGATACTCGATGGGATCTTCAATAGTCAGGATATGACAAGGAGAGGTGGCATTGATGTGATCGATCATGGCTGCGAGGGTGGAACTCTTTCCTGATCCGGTTGCGCCTGTCACTAGGACAAGGCCACGTTCTTTCTCGGCTATCTTGGTGAGTACTTTAGGTAATCCTAGTTTTTCAATGGTGGGAATGGTGGCTGGAATGACGCGTAAGACGACCCCAAATTTTCCGCGAGTTTTATAAATGTTGTATCGAAAGCGGCAGAGATTTTTCACTTCAAAGGAGCCATCTAGATCTCGGACTTCTGCTAGTTTTTCTCTCACTTCCTTTTGCGTGACCATCCATCCTAGAATTTGCAGCATATCCGCATCCGTCAGTGGGGGAGCTTTCAGAGGGATAAGGTCTCCTTTGAGCCTAAAGGAGGGGGGACTGCCTGAGACCATGTGGATATCGCTGGCGTTATTCTGAATGGCAGATTGCAGAAACCCTAAAAATTGCTGTTGTTCCATAATAGGAGTGTTCCTAAATGAATCGGAAGAGTTTCATTTTTAATTGAGCGAAATGGGTGAGGCATACTTTTGACGCGCTGCTCAACTTTGCCTTTCACTTGGTGTGACGTCGTTTACTCAGTCCATGGCCACAATGAGAACAGGCTCTTAAGCTGAGAACGTCAGAGGCGTATTCATGAGACATGCCGACTGCTGAATCAAAGAGGTCCTTAAAGTATCGAAAACCAAAGAGATGGGCTCTCGATTCGGTGAGATTTTCAGGATCTAGGTTAGTATAGATGCGCTCACACAGAGGCGGATTGACCAGTTGGGCGGCACAACTTTGATAAATGATGTCCATTGTTTCGGAGTGGTAATGCTGAAGGATTTGATAAAATTGTTGTGCAAAAAGGGTGTCGTACTGTTGAAAGGCCGCGTCTTCGCTCATTCCCAAGTTTTTAAGGGTCTTAATGAGGAGGTATTCAAGATAAATCCCAAGCTCGCTCATGGTTCGAGCATGAGGAAGGGTGGGGTCAAGATCAAAGAGTCGGATCATTGAGTATTTTAGGGAAAATGCCCAATTGGCTTTGTGAGTGAGTTCCGTGACTTCGCTCATTCCAATTATGGGGTAGGAGCTAAAAACACGGTCTCCTTTATCAAGAATAAGGACATCCTCTCGGGTGAGTGTTTCAGTACTGCGAGATCTGCGTTCTCTGATTTTTCCGACTTTGATGATTAAGCCAATACTGCCTTTTGAAGTTTTAGAGGAGAAATGTTGACGAAATGCTCTTTCTCGAATTTCTTCAGGAGAAAGAAAGTCAGTAATAAGACTCTGAAACCTTTGATAAAGGCCACTGTTGCCATGAATTAAGATATTATGATTGGCAATAGAAGAAAGAAAGTTCAAATTATTTTCATTTTGAGAAGTAAAAAAAGTCTGAAGTTCACTTAAGCTTCGAACGGTGAAGTCCTCAACTTCTAAAATCATACCCAAGTAGGTAGAAAATTCTTTGGCTATACGCTTAAGTAAAGATAAAGTTTCAATTTTGAAGAGCGTAGAGTCTTGATGTGTTTTGAGTAGCTGGGGGTAGTATAATTGAAAAAAAGCATCGTCATAGATGAGATTGATGTCGATATCAGAAGCAGGCGAAGTGACGAGCGCTGCTTCAAAGAAAATTCGATGAAATCCAATGATGATGACCGAGGTTTCTAGATCTATCAATGAAATATTTAGATTTTTTGTTTTTGAATTGAGGTAGTTCCCGAGTCGGGAGTAGAAGATATTTTTAAAATATTCAATAGAGATTTTGTATCGAATATTTTTTATATAATTAGAAGTTAAGAATAATTTCCCTATATTTAATTGAGATGTTTTCAAAAACCGCGAGATAAGCCCATCATCATTAATAAATTCAGTAAATAGATTAATAATTGTTTCAGGATCATTCCATAGTTTTCCTAATTTTCTCAAACACCGCATATTGCGATAAGCAACTTTTTCATTCTTTAATGAATTAAGTAACGTACGGATGGTTTCAGGGCTCTTATTGTCTATTTTGCAAACCCATTGAATGAGATCGGTTTGGTGTTCTTTAAAAAAGCTTTTAATTCGGCGATCGATTTCGTCTTCTAGCTGGTATTGGATATTAAAATTAACAGTAAAATTACTTACTTGAAAATGGTGAGGAGAGACTGGCAGGACTGGGGTTGAGCTTGGCGAGATACTTGAGAAAGTTTTAGTTTTTGATTTGCATCCTGCAGAGACGATGGTTTCGTTTAAAATAAACAAAAAACCCACGACAACCAAAAAAAAAGAGTTTTCACGAACCCTGTTCTCCAATATTCATTGTTAAATTGCAACAAATTTTGTGAAATTTATGAAAAATACAAAAGTAAATTTAAGAATAGATGGATTGGTTCAGGCTCTTGAAACAGAATATTCAATTAAGGTTTCGTCAATCGCGCCGATCAGGGCTTCGGTAGATTCCTTGGCGTGAGCAGGAGTTGCCGCTCGTGATACTCGGCCAGCCGGAATAGATTCCTGAGCTACAAGGGCCAGGGAAGTGATATTTTGAAAACCAAAGGTTTCTCCACTGTTGGCTAATTGGCCACACTCACTGCGGAGATCCTCCCAGTTTCTTTCAATGAGGAGTTTTCTTAATTTCTTCACTCGATGGCCAAGACGATCTAAATACCTTCTTCTCAGGCGAGCTTCGATTTCTTTAGGGCTATCTGGCGGAAAAGTTTTAAAAACGCTACGATTCAGATCCATTTGTCACCTTCAATGCTGGACATCCGATACTTGAGAAACAGGGGGATAAGACCATTTGGGGGAGACACAGTTTCCCATTCCAAAAGTCAGTCTTTTTACAAAGGTCCCATCCGTGTTCATCACGTATATGTTTTTCTGTCCGGTTCTATTCGAGCTGAACGCCAAAAAGTTACCATCTGGGCTGAAAACCGGGTCTTCATTATTTCCCTGGTCTTTGGTGAGCCGCTCTATATGAGTACCATCGGGATTCATCAGGAAAATATCAAAAAATTTATCAATCCACCCAGCGAAAGCGATTTTATTTTTTCGAGGGGACCAGCTAGGGGTTGCATTATAGCGTCCAGCAAAGGTTAAACGTTGAGTAGTTTTATCAGCTACTTTCATCGTGAATACCATCGGCATTCCTGTTTTTGAAGAAACAAAGGCAATTTGTTGGCCATCTGGGCTCCAGGCCGGATCCACGTCTACTCCAAAAGATTGAGTCAGTTTTGTTACATTTTGGGTAGCTAGATCCAGTAAATAAATTTCCGGATTTCCCTGGTAACTCATGGTAACAGCAATTTTTTTGCCATCGGGTGAGTAGGCAGCACCGCTATTGATACCCTTGCGCTTGGAGAGTAAGCGAATGGTATTGGTGGTAAAATTGAATTCATATAGGTCGATATTCTTAATATTGTTCGCGTGACGGTTAAAGAGAGAGTAAGCAATTCGAGTTCCATCAGGACTCCATGCGGGCGCAAAGGCAATAGAACGATGACGGGTCACTTGTCTTGCTTCTGTGCCATCATAATTCATGACATAGATTTCTTTTTTTCCAGTCATGTCACAGGTCATTGCTATTTTAGTTAAAAAGATTCCAGGAGAGCCTGTCAGCGATTGAATGACGTCATTGGCAAAGGTGTGGGCAAGATTTTTGACCTCAGACCGCTTGGCTGTGTAGCGCTTTGTCAGGATTTGCTTGGCTCCAAAAGTGTCATAAAGAAAGGTTTCCCAGGTGAAATTCTGAGGACTTTCTTCAGATAGGGTAATCGCTGACTTGATCAAAAACTCAACTCCAATGCCGGTCCAGTCTTTCATTTTAAAGCTGCCCGGAGCAATCCCTGCCTGTCCAGCCTGACCTGGCTGAGAAACATTTTCTAGAAAAGCATTTGGATCCAAAAATTTAAATAGATCCATAAATGTCAAATCGCGGATCACTGTTTCAGAAATATCCTTGGCTAAGCCTTTGGCAATGCCATTTTGGGATTGAATTTCTGGAAAGGCTACCATTGCTTTCTTTATTTTTGCGGCTCCCACAGGAATATAGACAGGATCAGCCGCCTCCACGTCCAGGTTAAACAGCTGCAAAGAAATCAAGCCAAAGCCAAGCAACTTTTGAATGAAAATCATTTATGGCATACTATATCGGAAGCCTGCCCAAAATCACAAAGGAAATCCCATAGTCACCCCATCTGTTAAGAGAGAGGATTGAAGACCTTCTGGAGGCAGAGGAAAAGGCTGGCTTTCTTCAAGAACCCTTTTTACCGCAGCGTCAAATTGGGCGTTTCCTGAAAATTTCATAAAAAAATATTTTTTTAACTTTCCCTGGGGATCAATAAAAATCTGAACTTGGGCACTGAGGTCTTGATTTCTATTCCACGGGTGGAGAGCCCAGTTTTCTTGTAAATGGCTCTGGAGCAATCCATAATAACTTGCTGCATTATTTTCTTTCGCGTCCCCAGATAGGCTATTGCCAGGGGAGATTTGATTCCCCTTGATAGGGGAATCGGAAGGAGTTTTACGGGCATCTGAGCTCCACTGAATTTTTGCCAATGACTTGATTCGATCCAGTGCCCTTTTATTTTTATTGGAAATCGGATGACCCCCGGACTGAAGTCCGGGGTGAGAGAATGTCGGGACGGGGGTCAAAACCCCGTCCCTTTTCCGCAGGGGTCCCACCTCGCCCTGAAGGGCGAGGTCTCCCTCTGCTCGATTCGTTTGTTTAGATCTGGATGGAATCCGCATCTCTTTTGCTGGCGCAAGCGGCTGAATTTTTTGGGCGTTCAGCTCAGCCTCTTTGAGAATTTTTGACCAAGGACTAGATAGGCCTGGAGAAGACTTAGGCAGAACCAGATTTTTTTTTAAAACATCGGGAAGGCCTACCAAATCCACTCGGAGAGTCGGATGAATCACGACAGGATGCGAAGGGGAGATGAGCTGTTCTAACATCCCGGCCACCAAGAGTAAGACATGACCTAAAAACGCTCCAAGAAATGCCAGCCCTAACTTCGGGTCCGATGGGGATGTCGCAGAAACTAGGGGGGAGCTCAATCGAGTCATAGGTTTGTTTTAAAATCTCCAGGTTGAGTGACCAGGCCCACTCGGTGGATTCCGGCCTTTTTCACTTCAGCCATGACCTGGGCAACATACCCATAGGTAAGGGTTTGATCGGCTTGAATCACCACTTCTACATCGGGTTTAGCAGCTGCAATGGCTTCGAGTTTTCTGAGGAAAGTGCCCTGATCAATCGCGTGGTCTGCAATGGAAATCTGATAGGACTTGTCAATGGAAATGAGCAGTGGGTCAGGTACTTCATTTAAATGGCCTGCATTGGCTTTTGGTAAATCGACCTGAATTCCTTGCTGCATGAGTGGGGCCGAAATCATGAAAACGATGAGAAGCACTAACATAACGTCGACGAGTGGAGTTACGTTGATTTCTGCCAAAGTGGTTGGGACGGAGCGAGATCCAAACCCAGTCCGTCCTGGGGTCATTCCGCCGAATGCCATGATTTACCTCTCTTTTCAGTTAAGAAGCTTCTTTGAATCATGTTAATAAAGTCTTGTGAGAAGCATTCCACGTCAGTGGCAATCCGTTTAATTTGTCCAGCAAAGTAATTATAGGCAATGACAGCTGGAATAGCAGCTGCAATCCCTGTTGCAGTGGTAATCAGAGCTTCTGAAATTCCAGGGGCAACGACTGCCAAGTTGGCTGCTCCACTGGCTCCAATGTTTTGAAAGGAGTTCATAATCCCCCAAACCGTTCCAAAAAGGCCCACAAAAGGCGCGGCACTTGCGGTAGTGGCCAGCCAGCCTACGTACTTTTCTAGGATGGCGATTTCGGTACTGGAAGCTCGAAGTAAAGCGCGATAAACGTTCTCAACTTTCTCAGGAGTGGTGGGATGACCAGGATCCACAGCTGAAAATTTTTTCAATTCTTTGATGCCATTTCTCAAAACTACAGCAATAGGCGAGCGGGGGTAATGGTCACATTTCATTGCAATCTCATCCAAGCCCTTTGCATTCCAAAACATTTGGATGAATTTCTCATTTTGCCTGATTGCCAATTGGAGTACTCGCCATTTGGAGAGAATGATCGTCCAGCAAAGGATCGATGCGCTGATTAAAGCTAGAAGTACAATTTTAGCAACCCATCCAGTCTGACTAATAAGATCAAGAACTCCAGGTGGGTTGAGGTGGGAAGGTGGCATAGGGACAAAACCTTTCTATTGAGTTTTAAGTGTCTTCTTTTGCAGGATGCTCCGTCCTATCGATAGAATCAAGAGGGACTGAAAAGCAAAACTTGCCAGGGGGCCTCCGGCTCCGCCAGTCAAGAAGCGAATCCAGGCATTCCACTGATCACTCAAATTCTGCGACAAATTTTGCGAATTTTGAGAAAAAGCAATTGGCTGAACTTTTAAAAGAAGTATGCCTGAAAAATCGTTTCCAAAAATGGGCAAGCTCAGTAAGGGATGAAAAACAACGAGAATGGCTGCCCAAAACCCCGCTCCTCTAGCAAACTGTCCTTCCTTTCGAGCAAGGTAAAATAAAACAATGGAGACTAGATAGAGGCTGAAGCAATGCATGATTCCAATGTCAAATTGAAGGAGTTTAACACCACAATATAAGAGTGCGGCTAAGTTGGCTCGTGTGAAGTCTGGAAGATGGCCTCGGAACGCTTTCAGAATTTTTTTCCTAAACAGGAATTCTTCGCAATAAACAAACGCAACTAGTGCAATCATCCTGAGTAGAATATTGACAAGTTCAATGGGTGCTTCATTGAGTTGAATGTAGTAGCCTAAGTAACGGTAGATGCCCAATAAAATAAAAACCAGGACAAGACTGCAGGAGAAAAGAGCCCCATAAAGAAACCCAGGCAAAAAACCGCGCTCGATTCGGTTCTGAGATACGATGTCTGAAAGGGAAGTTGAGGTCAGTGGACTGAGGCTGCAGAGTAGTCCCACAAACAGGACAGCGGCTAGGCTAATGATACTGATCTCATTCGAACTGAAGGCATCGCTCATGTCTTGGAAGTGAGAGGTAGGTGAAATGGTCGAGTAAGCAATAAATGTCAGGGTCAGGAGTCGAAAGGAAAGTATCCAAGCCCCGTAGATCAGTGCAAAAATCAATGGCTTAAAAAACCAGCGGGCGCGATCTACGGTGTTTTTAATCCAAATGCTCCAAACCAAGGGGTTGCTTTGCAGGTCGATGCCATCATTGAGTTTTGTGGCAGGTGTGACCTCTGTGTTTTCGCTCATTCCCTTAAGCTTACGCTATTTGTAGGGCTTAGAAAAAATAAAAAATTGGCAAGGAGGCTTCATTTTCGTTTAAAATGGATGCGACGGAGCCAGGATGGAGATAAATGACCTTTGCGTTCGGGTAGGTCATTCGGAAAGATGCTCCACTTCGAATACAACTCAAAGAGGGTTTTTCTTCCATCGAACAAATGAATCCAATCACTCGCCCTTCTGCTCGAAAAGCCAATTGAACATAGGCACCGCCTTGCTGGCGGTACTGAAAACATTCGAAATTTAATCCTGGAGTGTAAAAAAAAGGCACTCGTAGCTGACTATAGGCAAGTCGTTCGAAATCCGACATTGAATCATAACCCCCTTCATTTAAGAAGGTGGCTTCGCCTTGATCTTCTAAGAAGTAAGTCGGATGACTTTCTGTGCCTTCGCAAGGGATTTGGCGGATAAAAAAAATAGCTTCCAGACCATTTAACACTTTGGTGAGCGTGGGTGATGAAATCCTGGACTTTCTAGAGAGTTCGGATATGTTCAGAGGTTTGTTCTGATTTTCGGCAATGAGTCGAACCAGAACTCTTAAACGAAGGAATGAAAGATTTGTGTCGCAGACGAGACGTAAATCTCGATCTAAAATCAAATTTAATTGAGATTCAAAGAGCTGTTTACGGTCTCGTTCATTTCTGACAAAGCAAATTCCTGGCAGTCCCCCGGTTTTTAAGTATTTTTTTGAATCACTTTCTTTTTGTTCATGGACTGCATGGGTAGAAAGCTTCCTAGTGGCTTTAGTTGTGAAATCAAAACTTTGAAAGTTTGCTTTCATTAAATCCAAAGCTAAAGTGTTTATTGGCGACTCGTGGAGTTCTGCGATTGAAAAAGGTAAAAGTTCGTAGGTTAAAATCCTTCCAGTCAAGGATTCTCGAATTGCTTTTCTTGAAGAAAATCGAACGGATCCCGAAAGTAAAAAAATACCTGGTTCCTTATGTGTCCGTACCCATTCTTTAAGTTCTGGAAACAGGGGAGGACAAAGCTGGCATTCATCAATTGCTACAGGTCTCTTTTGTTGATTGCCAAGTAAACCGTTCAAAAATCCTACAGGGTTTTCTGTGGCTTGAGTCAGTTCGATGACACGATCCAAGGTAGCATATCGTTGAGATAGCATTTCTAATAAGGTGGTCTTGCCTACTTGGCGATGCCCAAAAACTCCAACGATTCCCTGAAAGGAAAGGCCTTTTTTTACTAGTGATGTTAAAAATCGAACTCGGGTATGGGCCATAATTTGTTAATGATATAACCCTACAGGGTTTTTAAGTGCTTGGCAAATTCTAAAACTGGTTTTGCTATTTGCCAAGCACTCAGCGGAGTTTTTTTGAGAGTTAAAAAATTGACGCTTGAGCTTGTGATCGTTCGAGTTTAATTTATAGTATATGTGTAAAAAATAATGTTATGCTGTTCCTTATATACCTTTAAGGAGCTCAGAGCATGCTTGTTTTTTCCAATGTCTCAAAAAGCTATTCTGGCCAGGCTCGGGTTTTGGACAAAGTGAACTTCGAGTTGAAGCGAGGAGAATTTCTTTATGTAGTGGGGGGTAGCGGTGCAGGTAAATCCTCTTTGCTTCGGCTGATGGCCACTGAGGAGAGTCCGTCTGAAGGAAGTATTAAAATATTTGGTTATGACATTGCAACTGCTTCTACTTCTACATTGCGAGCGATACGAAGATCATTAGGTTATGTTCCTCAGAATATTAAGCTGATCCCAGATCTGACGGTATTAGATAACGTAGCTATGTCACTTTCGCTGGCAGGGCATCGGGTGCTGAATGCTCAATCCAAAGCAAAGATTAGTGAATTATTACACAGATTAGGTTTAGAAGCAAAGCGTGACAAACTGGCTCAAACCTTGTCTGGTGGTGAAGCTCAAAGGGTGGCTGTGGCACGAGCATTGGTGCGTTCTCCTGAGTTGGTGGTGGCGGATGAACCTACGGGAGCTCAAGATCGAGATTTTACTTGGACGGTGGTTGATCTTTGTTTAAAGGCGAATGCCAAAGGGGTCACAGTGGTATTGGCCACTCATGATCGAGAAATGGTGAGGAGAGTACGTAAGAAAACCGCTGTTTTAAAAGGGGGGCAGATTACCCTAGAAGAGGCTTTATGTATTTATTGAAGTTGGCATTGAGACCTTGGCGATTGGCGCCCATGAGTCAAATATTTTCCGCTTTCACAGTGGGTGTCTTGCTTTTTATGGTGGGCTTTTTGTTTTGGATGCAGCAGGGACTCAGGTCGGTGGTAGTTCGATTGCAAGGGGAACAAGTGCTTACCGCCTATCTTGAGCCGAGCTTTCCAGTTAAAGATGAACCTAAATTGATGGATTCAATTCGAAATACCTTGGGACTGGGCAGCGGGATTGAGATTCAACTGGTGAACTCCTCTCAGTTTGTCAGTGCATTGAAGAAGACCTATCCAGACTTAGGTCGGGAACTTGAAGATCTTGGAGCGGAAATGACCCAAATGGTTCCTCGATACCTTTCCATTACAGGAGTCTTGCCAGAGTCTGCTTTGGATCGGATGACACACATTCCTGGAATCGAATCTGCAGAAAGTTCTAAAGATCGCAATCGTCCCATGGTGGGGGCATTTTCTGCAGTACGATGGATAGTGAGAGTACTAATGGCGGGAATCGTTTTGGCTCTTTTGACTGGGCTCGTTCATCTTTCGAGAATGAATGCCACCCTCCATCAAGATTCTCTCCATCTCATGAAATTTTGGGGGGCTGGGCGTGGGACATTGTTAGGTCCTGGGCTCTTATCTGGAAGCCTGGTAGGGCTGATGGGTGGCGCAATTGCATGGATGGGGTGGGCAGCCCTGGGAATGGGATTTATCAAACAGGTGAAATCCCTGTCCCAAATGCTCCACGGAATTCCAGGGATGCATCCTCATTTACCTGGTGTTCTCTTTATTTTAGGAGCTTGTGCAGGGGTGTTGTCTGGGGTTTTTGGAAGTTTAACTGCTGCCATTTCACCACAGGAGCGGGGTTTTGGATCTTAAATTGCGAATGGATCTAATGGCTGCCCTGGTGCTGGGTGCTGCTGCTTTTATTTGTTCCGAATCCTCTCAGGCAATCGTGGGGAGCAATAGGCAAGCATTAGCAGACCAGCTGGGAGCCATTAAGGAGCAGGTGACGCAATTAGAGCAATCGCTGGTTGAGGACTTGCAAAGCCAAAAGAACTCGAAGATTCAGGTAAAAAGGCTTCAAAAACTTCTCAAGCTTCAAAGGAAAGAACGAATTTTGGGACAACAAAGACTGACTGAGTTAGAGAAGACCATTTCAGAACTGGAATTGCGAAAGAAGTCTCTCAGTCACAAACTTCAGACCCAATATCAAGAACTTCGAAAATTTCTGATTGCTATTGAAAGTTCCCATCGGAGAGATACACTCGCGCGGAGTCAAACTTTTGATCCACCAGAAAAGCTGGAGGCTCCTCGAAGAAAAGTTTTGAGTAATTTAGTGGATCGAGGTTTAAAGGAAATTGAAGCTCTTCGAGTTGACATGTCGGATGCAGCGCAATTAGAGTTTCAAATTCAGGAGGAACGTCAACAGCTTGCTTATCTTTTTCAGGACTTAAAGGAGCAAGAAGGAGTTTTAGAACTCAATCGCCAACTCCAAGTGGAAGGCTTGAAAAAAAAACAAAAAGAGCGAGTGCTCCAGCTCCAAAACTACCGAGACCTCAAGAGTGCTGAAGGTCATGTAGAAAAACTGATTCAAAACTTTAATGCGAGACGGGAATTGGCGCTAGTGGAAGAAACCCAACGCAAGGAATCTCGAGAAGCTCGTGTGATGATGGAAGGAAAATTTGTTCAGTTAAAAGGAAAGCTATCTTTGCCCGTGGTAGGGAAAGTCGTTTCCAATTTTGGGAGATCCTACGATCCGCACTCTGGACTCTATGTTTTTAAAAAAGGAATTGATATCATGGCGCAAAAAAATGGCGAAGTCCGAGCCATCTCTTCTGGAAAAGTGGCCTTTTCAGGTGAACTTCCCAGCTATGGAAAAGTGATTATACTTGATCATGGTGATCATTTTTATTCGCTCTGTGCTCATTTGGGTGCGATTTCCAAGAAAAATAATCAAACCGTTTCTTCTGGAGAGCTGATTGGGTTAGCAGCTGACTCAAATTCTCCACTATATTTTGAAATTAGATCGAGAAACGTTGCAGTGAACCCATTGCAGTGGGTGTTTAATTAGTTTAGCCTGAGGAGCATATGATCCAAATCGTAAAAAAGGTTTCAATCGTTGGTTTTGTTTTGATGGTCGCATTTGTTGGGGTGGGCGTGGGGCAGAACCTGACTCGGCAGGCGGCAGAGTATCAGTTTGCTCGGGGGACTTCTGCGATTGCTTCCTCGTCGTCTACGGGACAGCACAACGATAGGTACGAAAACCTAGAGCTTTTCAACCGGGTGCTTCATTTTGTTGAGTCAAATTATGTCGATGAAGTCAAGAATCGGACTTTAATTGAAGGAGCGATTAAGGGAATGCTTGAGACCTTAGATCCTCACTCGAATTTTTTACCTTCCGATTTGTACAAGGATATGCAAATTGACACGAGTGGGAAGTTTGGTGGACTAGGCATTGAAATCGGGATGAAGGATAATATCCTCACAGTGCTTGCTCCTATCGAAGATACTCCAGCTTGGAAGGCTGGGTTGAAACCCAATGACCGAATTGTAAAAATTAATAGTGAAAGTACTAAAGGAATGAATTTGGTCGAAGCTGTTTCCAAAATGAGAGGGAAGCCAAAGACTGAAGTTGTTCTTACGATTTATCGAGAGGGTTTTGACAAGTATAAAGAGATTAAAATTATTCGCGATATTATCAAGATTCAGTCAGTCAAAAACGAGCTATTGGAATCTCAATTTGGATATGTTCGTTTGACCACTTTTAATGAAAATGCAGCCCATGATGTGAAAAAGGCCATTGAAGAAATGCAGAAAAAAGCCAAACTTCGTGGCCTCGTATTTGATTTGAGAATGAATCCAGGTGGACTTTTGGATCAGGCTGTTGAAGTGACCTCATTATTTATTGACGAGGGAGTAGTGGTGTCAACGATTGGAAGAAATCGCGATCAAAAAGATGTGAAGTATGCTCGCAAAGGGATAGCCTTCAAAGAGTTTCCTGTAGCGGTACTAGTCAATTCCAGTACCGCTTCTGCTGCGGAAATCGTTGCGGGCGCTCTTCAAGATCACCATCGTGCGATCATTATGGGACAGCCAACTTTTGGCAAAGGTTCTGTTCAAACCGTGATTCCATTGCCGCCAGATATGGGATTGAAATTGACTATTGCCAGATATTACACCCCCAGTGGCCGAAGTATTCAGGAAAAAGGAGTTCAACCGGATATTCATTTAGAAGAATTTGATCCAAAACTCTTGGCGCAGGCCCGCCTCAAAAACGAAGGGTTCAGAGAGCGAGATCTGAAAGGGCATATGGTGAATACGGATGCATCTGAAGATTCAGGAGCAAAAGATTTCAAGAAAGAAGAATTAGATGCGCTTAGCAAAGATTCCAAAGATGGCAAAGATAAGAAAAAAGACAAGACGTCTAAAGAAGATGCGGACGACATGACTCCTTATCGAGTCAATCCTAAAGAAGACTATCAAGTCAAACAGGCTTTGACAGCCCTCAAGTCTTATGAAGTTTTTCAACGAGTCACTCAAGGAGCGAAAGGCGATGCGCAGGAAGGTTCTAAAGCCAACTTAGACAGCAAGTCAAATTCGGAAAAGGATAAAGAGTGAGGGGATGCAGGACCTACATGAGCTTCCACTTTTTTCGCAGCCAAAGCCTGTGGAGGCTAAACCAGCTCCAGCTGCCCAGCATAGTCCAAAGCATTATACTGTGAGTGAGCTGACGGTTCAAATACGTGGGGTAGTAGAGCCAGCTTTTTCTCAGGTTTGGGTTCAAGCAGAGGTGAGTAATTATCGACCTGCTGCATCAGGTCATATTTATTTTTCTCTGAAAGATCAGGGTGCCTGTTTGGCTGCTGCGGTCTTCGGTTGGAGTGCTCGACGAAAGAGCTTCGAATTGAAAGACGGTCTCCAAGTCTTATGCCGGGGAAAAATATCAATTTATCCTCCTCGTGGGGGTTATCAGCTCATCGTGGATCATATTGAGCCACTAGGGGCAGGAGCGCTGCAGGTTGCTTTTGAACAACTGAAATCAAAGTTGGATTCTGAAGGGTTGTTTGATTCTTCTCGGAAACGACCCCTCCCGAGGTTCCCTAGCCAAATTGCGGTGATTACTTCCCCTTCCGGGGCTGCCATTCAAGATATGCTCAATATTTTGAAACGGCGGGCTCCTCAAATACGAGTCGTGATTGTTCCAGCAGTGGTTCAGGGAGAAGAGGCCCCTGCTCAACTGATTCGTGGGTTAGAATTTGTGAATCGATTTGCATTGGGTGAGGTGATTGTATTGGCCCGGGGTGGAGGGAGTATTGAGGATCTCTGGTGTTTTAATCACGAGGGATTAGCTCGATCGATTCGCAATTCATCTATTCCTGTCATTTCTGCAGTAGGTCATGAAATTGATTTTACTATTTCTGATTTTGTTGCAGATTTGAGAGCCCCTACTCCGTCGGCAGCATCTGAAATTCTAAGTGGTCATTGGGTGGAAGCGGTTCATCGGCATCAGGATTACCAGCAAAGAATGAGAGGCGCGATTCTTCGAGATTTAGGTAACCGCAGGAAGCTTCTCACTCATATTGCGGCTCGGGTTGTGAGTCCAAAAGACCGTCTTCGCGAGCAGGCACAAAAAACCGATGAACTAGTCCTTCGTCTGGAGCGAGCCGCGAAAATGGGAATAGAAAGGAAGAAATCCATTCTAGTTCAATGTGCCGGAAAACTGGATGCTCTGTCTCCTCTTCGGGTTTTGGAAAGAGGGTACACACTGGTAAAAGATGCCCATGGAAATGGGTCAATCATTAAGAGTGCAAGCAGCATTCAACCAGGACAAGAATTAGAAATTACATTTTATGACGGAAAGCGTGCTGTCCAAGCAATCTAAATGGTGGGTACTGAGTCTTC
>Ga0302320_10003144_pt1 | contig 38522 bp, 41 predicted proteins | sample Bog_T0_3_FD_202130 | JGI IMG/M metagenome (GOLD analysis project Ga0302320, IMG submission 202130) | Peat permafrost microbial communities from Stordalen Mire near Abisko, Sweden - Bog_T0_3 | ecosystem: Environmental > Terrestrial > Soil > Wetlands > Peat | place: Sweden: Abisko, Stordalen Mire... | reverse complement strand
GATCGGCATTAGGCTGGCGTCACCCTGGCTAAAATTGTTGAGAATTCCCAACTTCTGGCTGGCTTGGGCGTTCTTGATGCTTTGTTGCGTCTCCCAATCCTGATAACTCCCAGCCTTCGCCTGGTTCCCTGCCACAAGATTGCTCCAAGCGGTGCCGGCAGTGCCAGCCCGGCCACTACCACCCCCGGTAGGCGCGTTGGCCTGCGCAATCGGCACGGCGGCGGATTGCAACGCCTGTGTGAGATTGGTCCTTGCTGCTGCCCCGGCTGTCAGTTGGTCATTGGCAACCTGCGGCGTGGATTTGGCAATCGAATTGGTGGTGATCGCGTTGGCCTGTTGCTGGAGGCCTTGTTGTTGGGCATTTTCAGCGGCCCTGGTCTTTGCCATGGCGCTTTTGGCCTCCTGCTGTCCGGCGATACTGAGGGACGTCCCCGCCACGGCCAATCCGGCTCCAACAAGTGCTAACGGCATAAATCCTCCTTCGTGGCCTCGACCAGCATAACCACGTGGTCAATACCGTCTTTGAGCCAGTTTTTGGACGCGACACCAATGGTTCTCCACCCGCACCTCCGAGCGAACCAATGGCTCTCCGGCAAGCACACTGGGCACATGCTCACTAGTTTTTTGACGTCTGGGTTTTGAAAAACGAACTTCATTGCCGCCCGACCGGCGACCACCGCCGAAGCGCCCCGGCAGCTTGGCAGCATGAATGTGTGAACCTCGAACACCCCGGCGGGTTGCGCGTAACAGATGAAGCACCCGGCGAGCTGGCCGTCCACCAGGGCAAGCGGAATGAGGTTCTCTGGGTTTTCCACGATGCTGCGGACAATCTCCCGCAGCTCGTCAATAGGCTTTGTCAGCCACTCATCGTCGCACACACGCGCGAACACCGCCCGGTCGGTGATGATCCGCCACACAGTTTCCACATCCCTCGTTTCGGTGATGGTAATCTCGGGTATCATGTCACGATGCGCCATAGTTGCTGTTAAGCAGGCCAAACCAAGCACTCCCACCACCGGCATTATTTTGAAACGCCTGTGCCGTCTTGTTGGCCAGATACTCATTGGACCAGTCGGAAAACAGGTTTCCTAACGGCTGAATCGGGGAGGGAGCTCGCATTTGCGAGGCGGCCGCCTGCGCTTGGGCGCTAATGGCTGAAGGGGTGCCCCCCTGCTCAAGCTGCTGGTAAAGCTGGCCTTTTTGCGTCTGCACGTTGGATTGAAGGGTGTTTTCCGCGTTTTGGGCGTTGTTGGCCACTTGCGATTCGCCGGCGTTGAGTTGCTTCCCCAGGCTGGCCGTTTCCTGTTGAGCCGCGCTCCCGGTCATGTTTCCGCCCCGCGCCAGCGCATACGTGAGGTTTTTTCCCGTCGTCTGGTATTGGTCCATCAGCTGCGGCATCTGGGCCGCTGTGACGGTTTTGCCATATTTCGAGTAAAATGCGGGGTCGAATCCGGCAAACTGTTGGTCCACCTGTCCTTCGCCGGCCGTGATATTAGCCTGGCGCGCCGCCTCTGTGGCCGCCGCGCCGCCGTCGCCAGTTCCGCCGAATAAGCTCATAAAATAAAAAACGGCGGTTGCACTCTTGCGAGAGCAACCGCCGCCGAACAAAAACAAACCGCGTTACACAGCCACAGTAGCCTAGACCAACCGATCACGCAACTGATTATTTCTCCGCCCCCTGCGGCGGATTAGCGATGTGCATCAGTGCATTGCTGAGCCGTGCATAGCCCGTGCCGTACTCCGAGAACTGAAACGCGTAATGCGTCCCCTTCGCTGAGTATGGAATGCGCCGATACCTGAACGTCGAAAGATTGTTAAGATACACCTGCCGAAATACGTTGTCAACATAGTCCGCGCTGCAAGATATGCCCCACGTCCCTTGCATGGCGGATTCCACGGCGGAATACTGTTTGATATTCCCAGGCAGCCCGGAGTCAATGTATGGCGTGATGGCTTGCACCCCGCAGTTCTCGTATACCGCGTTGCTGGGGCCCCCATACTGGAAAATATTGTTATTGGTGTCCCGGACCCAGACCTGGCCCTTGAATATTTCGAACTTTTGCGGCACAAACCAGTTTATCAGATTAAGCACCCCGGTGTAGACCGCGTTGTTGGCGTTCCCTGTCACCGTCAACGTTGTCACGCCGGCCACCACTGTAATTATGGTCCCAAGCGTGAAAATCTTACCATTATACGTCATTGCAACTTCATTTGCCCCTGGATTCCACGCGTACTGGCTTCCCGGCGTCAACCCTGAGTAAATCACAATAACCGCGCCAGACGCAGGATAATGCGTGACCAGGGCCGAAACGAACGTCTGAAACGTGGGAAGGTAGGTTGACCACGCGGCCACACCCGAACTCGTAAAGTACGAAAACGCATAAATCAAACCGGTTGTCCCGCTCGCCGGATCGTCGGCTGGTGACGGAATGTAGAGCCAATAACGGTTCGCCGACGGGTCAGTGATGCCGCAGGCGGTCGCCTTAAGCGCGTCACTCAACCCCGCCAAGGCCGACTGAATGAGCATGTCAATCGGAGTTCCAATATCCGCGATGATCGCATTATTGCTAGCGTCCCGCACCCTGATAGAGCGAACACCCGAATCGTATAGCATATAAACATCCATGTCCCCGATGGGCTGGACGGATAATGGTGCCATGGTCCCGATGTTGGGCAGAATTTGGACAGCCTGAAAGTCCGCCGGGTTGGGGTCAACTATCCAGATCTGGACATAATCACGGCAAACCATCAAAAGATTCCCTTGGAATGGGGCCATTGCTTGCAAGCTAGCCGGACTGGCAAACCAGTTGCTCGCCGTCACAAATCCGTTGCCGGCCGCGTTAGGATCGTTCCAGGTCTGGGGGAGACCTAACGCGCAAAAATAGAACGATGACCCGGCCAGAGCATAAATGCGGTCTTTAAACGTGAAGCAAAAAGTCGGCTGAACACCTGACGCATAACCACCACCTATCTGGGTTTGTATTCCAGTCAGTTGGTCGGTGCAAATGACGGTCACCTGGTCGTTTAATTGGGGAGAATAAACCACCGAAAACAAAAACTCATTACCCATCCCGTCCTGGGCGTCAGTGCCTCCGCTTAGAGGATTCGCGGACGTGTTCAATGTGGAGTTGGTCGGGTTGGCCGCCATAAATTAAGGGTAATACGGGTATCCGAAATAACTCACATCCATTTGACTCGACGTCACAGAATTCCCAAGCGAGTCGGTGACCGCGCAGTAAATCACTCCTAAAGGGTTTGGTGACGACTTTTTTATTTGAAACGTCGCCACCGCCGCGTCGTTGGTCACTATTTGCAGATGTAAAGTGGGGTCGGTTGTGGTGCCGATATACCAATTAAAGGAATAGGGAGGATAGCCTCCAGAAACCGTGCATGCCGCCTGCCCTTGGCCGAAGTTCTCACTGTTGATCGGAATAGCCAAAATTGCCGGAATCGACGCGGTCAAAGCGCCAACCCCCAACTGATTAGCGATGATGTTTACTCCATCAGTGGTGCAAGTCAGCGGCACCGGAGCATCCAAACTGGTGACAGTGAGCAGCGACAAATACAAAATGTTCCCGGACGCCACCGCTGTGACGTACTGGTTCACATTCAAATAACCTCCGCTCCCGTTAGGGACGGTGGTCGGGGTCGTATTGCCGTTAATTTTAGCAGCTAGTGCTATCACCAGGGCTGCAACCGTTGTAGATTGGCTGATTGTTGTGCCAATAACTTCGGTCGCGTTCACCGTAATACTCGAAACGCTCCCCTGGACCGTAGTTTGTTGAACGAATGAAAACCCGCCGCTGTCCACGCAAATTTGGCCGCTCGAAACAACAGCAATGGCCGCACCATTGGCCACGCTGGCGTATTTGCTGCTGTTGATCACCACGGTTTGATTTTTAGCCTTCGCGGTGAAACCTGATGTTGCCGTGTAAGCGTTTATGGCAACCGCCACGGACTGAGAAAACTGCAACAAGGTCTGGCCGTTGCCGTACAAAACAGGGGATGCCAAAAGCGGTTGGCCAGCGGTGGGGGAGTTGGCTGTTCCCGCCCCGTTTGCCAGGGTCGCGCCTGAAAGAGTCAAATTTGCACCTCCAGCGACGACCATGCTTATTACGTTGCCACCACTGCCAGGAGCTCTTGCTATAATTACGGCAGCCCCATTCTGCGCGGTCGGCACCGCAAAAACCTGTTGGTGTTCGGATGAAACCTGGTTATCGACCCCGTATGTTCCGGTCCCGTTAATTGCGTTGATGAGGGTTTGCATGGTGTCACCGGTGGTCGCCCCGATAAGTAGACTACCCTCGGCCGGTGTGCCTGGCAGAACCGTGACAAAAGTATACGTGTAGGCCCCGATGGCCAGGGTAGAATTGTTGGCTGGAAGCGAGCCGTTTGGCGTGATGGTGCCAATGGCGGCTATAGGGCCAACGTAAATGTTGGTGATGCCGTTATTAGCGCCACCATTTGCCAGCGTCGAGCCTGACGCTGTTAAGTTGGTTACCCCGCTTTGCGAAATCCCGACCGTGTTGCCGGATGTTCCTGGCACCACGGCGGCTAGAGTCAGCACGTTGCCGTTTACCGATGCTGTGACGGACGGATTGGCCGAACCTCCACCGTACATGTAATACCCCCCGCCGCCGTTGTAGTTGATTCCGTTCTCTAAATTAACAATGGTCGCAGCCGCGGTAGACGCTCTAAGTATATCATAAGTGTTGTTTAACGAAGTCACAAATTTGTAAGTAATTCCACCAATAGTGACAGTCGAATTTGCGGTGGGACTTGTGCCGTTGGTTGTAAGCGTCCCGGAGGCATACACGGAAGCGGACCCCGCGTTGATAGCAAACTGACCCGTGGATGGCGTGCCGTAAACCGTGCTGAATGAGGTCTCCACGATTTCTTCCATGTTCACGCCGGCGATGTTGTTTTCCACGACGCTAGAGGCCAGCAAGACTTTTGCCGTGATGGTGAACGTCGGGTTGGGTGTTTGGATGAAGTTTGAAGCCGCCACATTGGCGTTGGCCGTCGTGCTGGCGTAGTAATTCGTTCCGGACCCCACGGTCGCCCCAATGGCCAGAAAAAGGTTCTCGGCGGTCGCCAGGGCGGTTGCGCCGATTTGGACGTCAAAGGCCGCCAACATTGTTATTTTGAAGCGGTAGATCTGCTCCCCGATGCTCACCGTTGATCCGTCTGCCGGATTGTTTCCGGTGTCATTTACAACGGTCGCCGTCGAATAGTTTGTGCTGGCCAAGGTGGCGACGGTAAAATTGCTGCCCGACTGAACGGCCAGGGCGGCTGAAAAGGTCGCGCCGGGCAAAGAGTAAATGTCGAGATTCGATCCATTGGCGAAGGCGGTGTAATTGCTGGTGAGGCCCACAAGGCTCTGTAGGGCCGTCGCGAGTTTTGACCCGCTTCCGGCCATGTAGGCGAGCACCACTCCCGCGACAAAATCAGGAACCAAGGTGCCGTTGTAATAGCAGTACACGCCACCATCCGCAAATTGAGCGATGGCAAACGGGAAATCTCCAAACAGTTCAGAATCCACGATCGCTATCAAATTGTGTGTGCCCTGGGCATAGGCTGTTAGGGCAAGCACGGCGGGATGAGTGAGCATCTGGTAAGCCAGCGGTGCGGGCGGCCAGTTTGCCGCCGGCGTGCTCGCCGTGGGGGGCACCCCCGCCGCCAGGCTGCCTGACCCAAAAACGTAAATCTGGCTGACACCAGCGCAAACACCAAAGGTTGGGTAGGTGCTCCCATATCCGATGGCCGTCTGCACAAAAGCCTTGCGCTTCTCAATTTCAGCCCCCTGGTTGATGTGGCAGTTGGTAGCCTGAATCAATGTCCCGGCCGGGAGGGCCAGCGACATTTTTCGGGTGTCGAGACCTCCTCGAAAATCTGTTATGGTCTGATACATGTCAGGTCGTCAAGGTGACCGTGATAAAGTTGCTCTGCACATTGCCGTTGTCCATGTAATAGAGCATAACCGGCACCCCGGTCAACGGTGTGCCTGTCGGTGTGCCTCCGTCCCCGTTAGATGCCCACACGGCGCTCAGTTGGGTCGAGCTGACAAAAGTGGGTGTGAAACTTACCCCGTTACTGTCCATACCACCTGCAAAATCCTCGACCCAGATCGTCCCTAAACTTGCCGCAACAAAACCGGATCCTTGCACCACAATGGAGGATCCTGTGTGGGCTGGAATTAAAACGGACGGGGAGACTGAAGTTATGACGTAACCAACTCCGGGGTCGACGGAAGTGTAAACAGAAGCAGAGCTTTTAGAAAAGTTTTGTAGTTCGACCAGGACAGCGTTTGGGTTCCAGCAGGCGTGCGCTATAAGGACAACCTCATAGTTTCTGAACGTAATTACATTGCAGGTTCCGGCCCCGTTGCCTAAACTCCAATACACCCCTCCTTCAAGGTTGACCACATCACCGTTGGTAAAACAAAAAAGTTTCATTTTTGGGATGGTGCGCCGGGAGGGCTGGAAGGAACATTCCCAGCCGCCGGGGCGGCTTCGTCCCCGGTCCTGGCAGACTGCCCGGCGTCAGCCAGAGGTTTACGGGCGTTGTACACCCAAATCCGCTTCAACAGCGGAGTCACGAGAAAATCAGACGGGCAAATGTCCCCGTCGTAGTAGTCCAAGCTGAACAGCGGCGCCTTCGCCGCTGTAAAAAACGCCGCGCCAAACTGAGAGCAAATAAACCCATGCGTCGGCACATTAATCAGGTAGAAACGTAGTAGATCGCCCCAATTATACGGCTGGCCGTCAACGGACTTGAACCAAATCATGCCCTGCGCGAATTGTTCCGGCACGAAAGCGATGGGCCGTAGAACATAACGTAGACCATCCGCCCTAAAAAGATATTGCCCCACACCAGCACCATTCCGGCTGGCGATGGACCTTAGACCTCCGGCGTATATCTCGACGTGCGATACATCAGACCATGTGCGAAATTGTATCAATCGAGATACGATGTCGCTTCCACCGTATAGCAGCACATCTCCGGGTTGTAAATCCGGGAATGTGCTTAGATCAAGATGCTTCATTGCCCTTGCGCGGAAAGGAGCTGGTTCGTTCCATGCGCATCCGACGCCGACGCACCGCCGGTCGTTAGTATGCTGCCATCAAATGACCAATCAGAAACATTGACACCGGCGTTTGTACCAGCATTGCCAGAAGAATTCTGCTTGCCTTGTCCGGATGTGGCGACCGCAATTTCCGGGGCGTATACTTTGTTGGTTGATGTGGCTTGAATAACCGTCGTTGCATCAATCCTGCCAACAGCGAAGACACAACCAATTTCAGAGCCTTGACCAACCGGGACGCCCAGCTTTGTATAAAACATATCTCCGCCAATGTGTTCAACCGCCTGCTGGCCCGCACAGCCGCAAAAAAATGCGGATAGCATGATGAGTGGAATTATTTGTTTCATTGTGTTTTATTGCCCTGGGTTAGTTTGTTCACTTCCGAGTTATACCGGGCTTGTATATCAACGGGAGCTTGTGGCACATCATTAGCCGATGGCGCAAGGTTGTGAAGGATGGCGGTTGCACCGGTGATAGCACCGGCAAAGATTGCCATTCCAAGCGAGCATCCGCCTTGGATGGACATCATGGTTACGCTGCCGCCACTCGTAAATGCAGTCAGCAAAAGTAAAATCCACTTATTAGATTGATCCATATCAGTCCTCATCGTTTGTTTGCTCAAAGAAATGTGTGTTGTTGCGGTTGCGCCAATTGGCCCGAAGTATCAATACCCAGACCGCAAGTCTGACCAAAATAAAACAAAGCGTGGCCACGGCAATGGAACCCTCTATCACGGCATTGAAGCGACCCGCCGTGATGGCAGCCAAAAGGCCGCCCAAACTAATCCCTGCTTCCCAGTGGTCACGCATATTCACGTTTGGTTTACGGATACATTTTTGCCTGAATTAATGTTGGCTGCGTGCCATTGGTGATCGCCATCACTTCATACATCCTCAACGGAACCGATCCTGCTGTGGTTGACGGCTCTGGCCACTGGCCAAATGACGTACCACATAGAGCGATGCCCGGTTGGCTGGGGAATGCGTTTGTTAGCGCACCAACGCCAATTGTCACCGCCACCCCGCCGCTGTATGATACCATAAGCGGGCACGGGTAGCTATTTGTCCACATGACCACCCCGCCAACATTTCCACTCAATGTCACCGGAAACACTGGCGCGGCATTGCTCAGGGACGATCGCATACCATACACACTGTATATTACATTCGGGCCACCAGCAACAAAATATCCACCACCGTCACCGATTACATTTGCAGTAATATGCATACCGTTAATATATTGGTTTCCGCCTATCTGCACCGAGCCGTTTCCACTATCGGACATATATCCCAAAGCGAAAGCCTTAGAAACTGAATTGGAAAAATACCCGGTTCCGTTGTAATTTCCATTCACCGTCAGATTGCTGACAACCGTCGTTGCATTGGTATTCATCAGCACGACGCCAGTGGCCGTCGGATTAAATCCTGTCGTAGGAGAATTCGTCGCAATGTTAACCTTGGTGTATTGGACTGGCAACGGGCCGGTGAGGTTCGCGGCGTTGATCGAGGAGCCGGTTGTCAGGATAGTGTTGGCGGCCGGCAGGTTGCCGGTGCCATCAACAAATGCCCCTCCAACTGTGAAATTTCCGGACAAATAGCCGTAGCCGGGATAGGAGCCATTGTAGCCAAAATAGTCCCCATAGTTGTCCTTGAGCCCCAAGCTCGTTGAGACAACACCCCCAACACCATCCAGTGTGGCAAACAGACCATTAGAGAGGTTGGTTAGTGTAACCACACTGTTGGAAACCAACAGATAAACCGACGGCCCCACTCCGAACCAGCCGTTGCTTAAGATGCCAGCCGAAGCCGGTCCAACTAGAGCCTGCGCTTGCAAGTTGATTAAGTTCTCCCCATCGCCGACGTAGGGGGTCAACGATACCACCCCCTGCGCCACAAGTGTGCCGGAGGCATTGACCACAAATGGCTGGCCGCCAATTCCGTAGTACGACAACCCGCCGTTCACCCCATTTAAGTTAATACCGCCAATGGTGAGTGGCCCCGGCGCTCCATTTGTGACCGCGCCGACGGTATTGAAATAGTTGGAGACCACAGTATTGGCTATGTTGGTAACAACGACTGCGGTTACCCCGTTTGAACCCGTATTATATCCCGCCAGCGTGGCTGGACTGACATACGGAAACGTTGCCGTTCCAGCGTTCACCTGGGCCTGAGTGGCTGCTGGGGGCACTGGCTGTTGCGCAGGCAGTAGCCACGGCAGCATAATAGCCGCAAGCGTCAACGCGATGATCAGAATTATTTTCCTCATATTTATCCTTTGGAAACCGACCCGTATTCCGCCTGTAAATTCCACTGGCCGCCCGTCGAGGCGGTGTAGCTGTTTTGGGTGCTCGATCCGTACAGGTAAACGCCCTGTGTTTGCGTGCTCGTCGACGGAGTATTGCCGGCCGTTCCGGACCTTGGATGGATCCCTTGTTTCCCAAATTTTAAAACCCGGATCTGTCCGGTGGTGAAAGTATATTCGAAAAGCGGTTTGGCCCCCGCCGCCGGAGAGGACGACGTGAATAATTGCAGGTATAGCGTCCCCGCGTTGTTGTTTTGCGCCGTGATGGCAAAAAGATTCGTGTTCGGCAGCCCGTCCGCGTAAACCACCAGGGAATCAACCGCGGTTGTGGTGTCACCGGCAAAGGTGGTCCCCGCAGGCTCTTCAACGACGTCCATTTCCACAGTGATGTCAATGGTCTGCGCCGACAGCGTCAGGGTTTCCTGGGTGGAACTGACGGCGGCATAGATGCCATTGGCGAACTCCAGCGAGCCAATCGACTCATCAACGTAAAACGGGGCCCCCACATAAAGCGGGATGGCAGCGATGACGGGCGCGGTGCCGTTCGCCGGTACAGGCTGGCCATTACTGTCGAAAATCATCAACCATTGTCCGTTGGCACTCCCGTTAAAATTTCCGCGGACACGATGCACCCCAACGCTATGTGTGGCGATCTGCGCGCTGGCGACGTTGAAAAAAGGAACTGCTTTCATATTTTTAGTGTGATGCGTTGACCGCTATTACCGGCCGCCCTCTGCCGGTCTCAAACCCTTCGATGTAGCGACTTCCGCCTGAAAGGTTGAATTTTTCAAACTTGTTGGGGTAGGACGCCTGCAAAGATCGCAAGTGGGCCTGCGCTTTGGTGATTTTTGCCTGCGCATCCCCCAGGCTTTGCCGGGCCAGGATTTCGGCCGCCGTGAAGAGCACCAATAACAGATCGTCAATGACGCAAGTGTCGGTGTCGTTTTGCATCTGCGTGATCGGCAGCAAACCTGCCAGCTCCAAAGATTGTGGAACCGACGGGATCGGCCATGTTTCGATCATCATGCCAACGGCGTTCAACTGCCCGGTGAATGGCAGAGAGTTTGCGGCTCCGGTGGCTGCGGCGGTCGTCACACCGGAAACGGCGGTGAACGTCCCCTGTCCGGAATACGTGGCGCCGTTGTAAGTCAGGCTGGACTCGTTGACACCCGGCGACCAGATATATGTTTGGCCCGGCAGAAGTCCGTTGTAAGTCAGAGTGGACGCCCCGCCGCCAGGGTAGGTTCCGGCAGGGGCACCGACCAGCGACTGATTATTTTTCAGGTCCCACTTCATGGCCGGCACCCCCGCCACCCCGTAGGCGGAATTGTAGATGTTGTATTCCGGCTGGCCGATACCGAAAGTTAGGGTGTACCGGAAATTATTGAAATTGACGTAAGCGTGAGTCTCGGGGGAATCCAGGTCGATAAGTTTGGTGAGCGGGGTTCCACCAACCGGGGTTGCCGTAGGAATATACTGGGCCCCCACAACAAGCGGGACTTCAACCTGGGTGCGTCCCCGCAGGTAGGCGTGTTGCCGGGCGAGAAATGCCTGCTGGTTGTTGAGCAGTTGATTGTTCACCTGAATGTTGGCGCTGGAGATAGTTTCGTCCATCTCCGCGCCCACTTCGCAGTTAAGCATCTGTCGCAACGTCGCCAATGGGGTTCCGATTGGCATCGTCGATTCAGTGAGTCAGGTTGAGTAGTTCGTTCACCGCCGCCAGGGCATTGGCCACCTTAGGCCGGCCCTGGTCGTCGGATTCCAGTTCTGCCTTCAGAGACAGCAGCGTCTTACGGTCGGCGGTCTGGTAGTCCTCCAAAAAGTCCGACTTGCTGACGCGGTCCTTCTGGCTTGATCGCTTCGCCTCAGCGTCCAAAATGGCCGCCGCGATCTCGTTTTTCTGGTCGGTCGATTTGACCCGCAACTTGAGGTCAACCGCCCGCTGGACCAGCTCGAAGCGTGACAATTTAACCAATCCGTCCACGCTGGTTGTATCGATGGTCTCAGCGTTGTCAGGCAGGATGCCGGGCAGTCCAAGGCGTTCGAGCACCTCATCAAACGTCTGTGGGAGGGCCACCATGGCCGACTCGCCGAAGGTCTGCGCAAAGGCAGGTTTCGAGCCTTTGATGTGCGGAATGGGCGCGACATACTTGCGCTTCAGGCGCGCAATTTCCTCCTGGTCCGTCCGTTTGTGGGTCACCGGAGGCACCTCTGGTTTGGCTGGCACGACCTTCCCACTTTGCTGGTTGAAGTACTCCGGTTCGCCAGCACGGCCTTCTTGCTCAACCGTCACGGCCTCGCCGGGTTCCAATTGCAGATCTGGGCCGATTGGTGTGCCTTGGGACTCTTTGAAGTGGAGTTCCCGTAATACCACCAACTCGGCCGGCGTCACCCCGCGCAATGGAACAGAGTGAAACGGATGGAGGGTAAGGGTAAATTTTGCCGTTTGCATAATTTTCGAATAATTTGTCAGAGAGAATTTACAAACCGGCTCAATTCGCGACCGAGGGTTTCCAGCCGGTGATGCCAGCGCTTATGATCTGGATTCCCGCGTTGATGTTTGTCTGGCTCCAAGCGTTTGACACGCTGTTGTAGGATCCCGAGTAGTTGGTGAAGGATACCCCCGTGTTGCAGCCCTGATCCTTGGTTGTCAGCTTGAGGCTAAGCGCAAAGGCCCCCTGCAGGAAGGATGTCGGTAGGTTTGTGGAGATGGCCCAGAGGTCGTAACCCGCTGCGTTTGTGCTGGCGGCCGTGTTGGTGACCGTAAATGTCCAGGTGTTTTGAGCGGCTGTATTCAGTTGCGAATAAATGCCCGGCAGACCGCCATCCACTGACGCGCCCTTATAGTAGGCGTAGCTGGTCAACGTTATGACGATATTGTTTGTGCTCACGCCGTTGGTGATAGCGTTGTCGGTGGCCACGAAGTTGAACGCCACAGACGGCACCGACCCGTCGCGGTTCACCCACAAACCGACGTCGCTAAGGCCATTTCCGATCGTCCAAAGAGGCGCATTGCCTGACACCGGCGGATAGGTGGTGGAGTTCGTTTGATAGAACGATTTGACGAACACCATGTTCGTCAACGGGTTCCCGTTCCAGGTGGCACCGACAAACAGATTCGTGGTGCTGCCTGCGGCGGGGGCCCACGGCAGAATCAACTGTGTCCCGTTGATGAATGACTCGTACGTGGGCGTCTGCGCCGCCACGGGCGAAACCATGGTCGCCAACAAGGCGGCCGAGAGGAAAATGTTTTTGGTAACTTTCATACTTTTTTCGAGTTTATTTCGGTTGGTTTGAATTGGCCGGCGGAGCGATCCCTCTGGCACAAATTGGTCAGTTGATAACACCTTTGTAATTGCAATCCATCTGGCGAACCGTGAGGCATCCCCGGTCGGTGGTGGAAAGTAGCATAACGAACGCGTCATACGGCTGGTTTTGGTTGGTGACCTTGCCCCATTGCCCCTTCTGCGGCCGCAAACGCAATTTGTCCGAATCCCACCAGTAAATGCTTTTGGCCTCGCCGATGAGGTCTAGTGTGGGATCATACTCGATGTCGTACTTGTCCATGCGGATTCCCTTAACGGTGATGCCGGTCTTTTCGTCCGTCCAGCCCGTTACCGAGTTCATTCCCTTCGCGCGCGCCTCCCGGTTCAAGGCATCAATCAGGTCAGAGCCGGCCAAAAAAACATCCGGCTGGCCGCCGTATCGACACGATTGGATGTAGTCGTGGGTGATGGTCTCTGTCAAGGTCTGGTCGGCCTTGCTGTATTGCAGCTTGCCAAGGGCGTTGCCGACGCCGGTCCGTGCGATGTGGCGCCACCAGGGGTTGGCCCGGCTGATGCCAACGCAGGTGCCTGCGGTCGGATCGTCCGACAAAATTGACTTGATGCCGGCAATGGCCAATGGGTCTTGGGTCCCATCCTGCCAGAGAGTGGCGTTTCGGCCGTACTCGATGGATTCACCATAATCAGCTTTCTTGAGCTCCAGGGCATTGAAGAGCGCAACCTTGTCATCCTTGGACGGTTCGCTCGCGCGGTTGTTGTTGACCACCACGCCTTGGAACATGAGTTCCTCATGGGTGATTTCCAAACCGGAGTGCATCCACCGCACCGGGCAGGTCGTCTGGATGGCACCGTTACTGATGTTAAACGAGAGCGTGTTGCTGCCGGTGATGCCGATGTAGTTGGCAGGAAGGTCACGCATCAAAGCGCCCTGCACAGGCTCGCGCACGTTTGCCGGCGGCTGACCGTTGGCGCTGGCGTTCGGGCCGGCCGCGCCGAACTCAAGTTTCTTCTCGTACAGCTTCCGCAGCAGCGGCTTTTTCTGAACATGTTGAAGGATTTCCTTCGGGTCCCCAGGGTTGATAAAATCTTCGATGGTGGAGGCCGCAACGTCCCCCGCGATGGCGACTGAAATAGGCATAATTGTTTATTTGGTTGTTGCGGCCTTTGCCTTGGGCGTCAGAGTCCGTGTCGTCGCTTGGCATCCTCATACCGAGCTTCATACTTTTCTTCTGACGTTTGTGGCAGGTGCCGCGTGTTTCTTGACAAGCCCGTGTCCCGCGTTGGGGAGATTGCCTGACGCCGGGGCCGATACCTCGCGGCGTCGGCTTTGGCATCTCTGTATGCCTTTTCCAGAATCTGAATGCCCTCAGCCGCTGTGAACGCCCGCTTTTCCCGCTCGATGAAGTCGCGGGCCTCAAGCTGCGCGAATTTGTCAAACGTCGGCTGCACCGCGCTAAAGTCCGGGTCAGCTTTAGCTTTTGCCGTTGTCCAGGCGTGTTCGGTCTGGTTGATTTCGGCGTTAACCGCCTGCATCCGCGTGGCCTGTTCCCGCCGCTGCGCCTCTTGGCGTTGCTGATCGGTCTGGACCGTTATGCGCTTAGCGGTTGCCCGGTGGGTTTCCAACTCGGTCAACTCACTTTTGCGCTGCGCCGCGTACTCAGGGGTAATGGCACCGTCCGCGAGGTCTTTGTCAACCTGCTGCACCGCTGTTAACAGGTCTGCCGATTGTATCACCAGCCCGGCGCGCTTCTCGGCATCGGCCAACAGCGTCTTCAGCATCGGAATTGACCCGGCCGGGTCGGCGTTGTACTGCCGAATAAACGCTTGTAGATTTCGGAAACCCTGCTCGCTGCCGCTCTGAGCGATGAGGTCTTGGACTGCTTCCACAGCCGGGCGACTGGCCAGCAAATCCCTCTGCATGGTCGTCTCCCGTTCCAGCATCGTCCGCAACGTTTGCCGCACCTTTGCGCCTTCCACCTTCCCGACTTTATCACCTAGGGCCGTCAGCTCTTTCCACTCGGTCCGTTCAGTAAACGGCTTTGGTATTTCAGATTCATGTGAAAGATCATCCGGTGTTTTACCTCCGACGGTGGCCTCGGCTGGCTTGTCTTCTGCCGGTGCCTCCGCCGGCGGTTCTTCCGCCGGTGCCTCGGGCTTACCCTGCGTCTTGGCAAGGTGCTCATCAAATGAGGCAACTGCAATCTCGTCTGGTGAAGGGGGCGAATCTTCCTCTGCCGCCACGGTGGACGAATCCGCTACTAGAGCGTCCGGGTGAGTTGCAACTGTCCCACCTTCCAGTACGGGTGACGAAGCCGCGGGAGCGTCTGCTATTTGAGGCATAATTCAGTTTGGTTGATTTGTCAACTTGGTTTGTTAAATTTTTTCTGACAATAATCGCTCCATGGACCGAACGACACCCAGAAACAGGGCGTCCTTGACCTGCTGCTGTGCGGGCAGGTCCGTGTACGGAACGATGCACGGGTGCGTCTTCGCGGTGGCGTCCTTGGCTAGGCCATACACCCAACCAGCCGCCACTTTTTCCGCCATCCATGATTCGTGACTGTCGCTAGCCTGGCTGTCTGGGTGATTCAAATGGTAGTGAACCCCAGTGGTGGCGCTTTGCCGCTGCCATTCCGGGGCGTCTGCCCAACTGGGTTGGGACAGGTCGCCGATAACTTCGCAAAACGCGCGGTTGGTTTCGTGGCAAACTCTGGCTATATCTTCAATGGTGAAGCATACGGCCGGTTCAGGGTGTTTAGGTTGTAGCATATGAATGTATACTGGTGATGGTTTTTTACGGATGTGCATTGGGAAAGGACTGGTTGGGGGCGGCTGCAAAAGCCGGGGTCGCTGCGACCTTATTGTCGTGGGCGGCCTTCACGGCGACACCGTGTCCGATTTTGTTTATGAGTCGGGATGCCGGCGGCGCGGGTTTGATGCCGAACTGTTGGACGGCCTGCTCTTGTTCCTCTGGGGGAAGGTCGGCAACGTTGAGCGACATAGCCAGCGAAGGAGGTTTCTGAACGGGGGCCTGCTGCGCCGGTGGCGCGATGACCTGGGCGGGCTGCAAAAACTCGTCCACGTCGAGTTTGTCCCCAAGCCGGCGGACACCCTCTTTGATGAGCGGCTCCAACGACAACCCCGCCGCCTTCATCATATCACCGACTTGCGGCGCGATCACTTGGAAATTGTTGAGGTCCGCTTGCTCATTCGGTCGGCCGGTGGATCCCGCCTCGATCTTGAAGAAAATGCTCCTGGCAACATCCTCTCTGGCCACATCTGCCCAGGTCGCACCCCGCCCGACCAACTCCTTGACGGTCTCAGAGTCCATTTCCTGGACCAACATTTCCCAGTCCATTTGTGCCAGCGTAGAAAATGCGAAATCAAAATCGTCGATGTTGCTGCCGACGGACGTCGCTCGCGCCTGGGCGGCGATGTTTTGACCGGTCGCCTTTTCGTCCGGGCGCTGGGCTCCGATGTCGCTTGGTTGTTCGCCGGTGGCCAGCATCATGGCCTGACTGCTCGCGGCGTTGTCATACATCTTCGGGTCAATCGGTTGCGTCGGTATCGGCTCAATGAAGTCGGCAATTTTTTCTCCGGGTTGTATGTTTTCCATCATCAAAAGATCATGTGCATTCCGAGGACTAGCCAGTTTGAGCGCGTCATTTTGTCCACTCGTGCTAGCGAACTTCGATTTAACGGCCGTCCACCCCGGACGGTTTGCCACCCGGTGCTCACGCAAACCCTCCCCGGCCGTGTTGATGTCCTGTTGCATCGGCATTGCCAGCCGGATGTGAGACCGCGGGAAGATCGTCACATCCGCCTGCGGATCGTTTTCCTCGACGACCTGCCGGTTGAAAGTGATCGGAATGATGGTCCAAAAGCGTGACACCGGTGGGCTCTGCTGGCCTGGCTCCTTGATGAAATCGCGCACCCCATCAATCACCGTATATTGCAACCCAGTCGTTTTGTCCTGGATTTCCCACACGCACACCTTGGCGCTCTTGGCCATCTGCGCTTTGTCTTGCTGATCGAAACTCTGGGCGGTCTGCCGCTTGTAGCTGCCATCAAGGTTTATGTAGATTTTAGCGCCCGCGTCCCGCAGGTTGATCTTGAATTTAGATTCGGCTTGCTCGACCGTCATCATCAGTTCATGGGCAATGCGTGATGCCCCGGTGAACTCCCACAGGCAGGTACAGTTCGGGTCCACGAGCACGGATGTGGAGGCGAGCCAATCGTGTACCACCCCTTCATCGCCGGCCACGGGCGGCGGTTGCTGGGCCTGCATGTCGGCTATTTCCTGTTGGATGGTCTCCCTCATTTTTTTGGCCTCGAAAACCTTGGCGTCGTCCTCTCCGGTGGTGTCCTGCTCGACGGTCTGGAGCTGGGCTTGCAGTGTGGCCACCCGGTCAGAAAATTCCATGTCGTTCGCCGTCGTTGTCGCAACCGATTCCATGTCCCGACGATACATAGCCTTAATATACGCCACCCTCGAAACCAGAATTTGGGAGGTCGCCTGCTTCGCCGACACCAGCATGTCAGGTGATTGACTCCGCCACTGTTGCGCCACCAGCATCTCGCCGGTGTGAGCTATCTTTTTGTACAGGTTTTTTTCCTGCATGCCGCGCTGGTAATCTGTCAAAATGTCTAGCGCTTGAGTGACCTGGGGTGGTGGCGCGGGCACTTGCACCCCTTGACCGATGAGGGCTTCGGCCTGGGGCTTGGCGGCGTGAAATGCTGCGGCAATCTGCTGGGCCGCGTCAATGGTGGCTTGGTTACCGTCCCAGAGCTCAAATGTGAGACGCTCCTCAAGGACGGCCTCGGGAACGGGATTTTTCGCGTAAAGGCTCGCCGTCATCCGATTGACCATTTGCTGAACCACATCCCCTTGGTAGGGTTCTCGTTGACCCGTCCTGAGCTCGTAGTTGGTCGGCCATTGCTTGCCGGCCGCAAACCGCTGTTCCTCGCGCATTCGGTCGAATACCGGGCGCCAGAATTCTCTTGTGTCGGAACACCATTTAGTGAGCTCCTCGACCATGGCCCCTCGACTACGGTCCTTTGGCTCGCTGGCCAGCGGGTTGTCGGTCGGTCGCTGCCCTGTCAAAATGATCTTGCCGGCGGTCTTCACCCGGTCAACAAAACCGAGCGGAGCGGATTGCACTGTGGTCGAAACGTTGCTCATAATTTTACGCCCAGCCGGCTGTGTTTGAGGTTTTCTTTTCCTGCTTGCCAAAATTGTGCCACGCGAACGTCCCGCGCTCGGGGAGGTCGTTTTTCTTCGGCCCCTCAGCCGATACCATCCGGTCCATGCCCATGCCCAACATCGCCAGGGCTGCCACCAAATCGTCGTGTTTTCCCGGAAACGCCAACAATTGGTTTTCGGCCTCCGGCCATTGGGGCCAGTCCGACGGCCAAAAAACTTCCCCGCGGGCCATCATCCCGCGGATGGAGGAGGACCGAGCGACCAGGTCCCGGCTTTCCGAGATCGAATCGTTCAGCGGGAAATAGCAGTGCTCCTCATTCATGCGCCGTCGAATGAACGGCTCCAGGCTGCCGGAGATTGCATCCCGCGCGGCCCACCATTGGGCAACTTGCCGGCGCTTGGCAATCGCGAACATGGCATCGACAATTTTGTCCGTGGTCGCCTGCTGCCACCAGGTGTCAGACAGCACGTAGATCGCTCCCGTCGGGTCAATTCCAACCACCAGCAGACAGGTTGCATCGTTGCGCTCTCTCGCGCGATAGGCGTGGTCGGACGACACGTAAATCCGCAGTTGCTTCGGCAATTCGGAGGCTTTGTACGTTTTGAGCCACGACTTTCGGAACCATGTCCCCTCCTGTGGCCTCGGGTGGCACTGGTACTGAGTTTGAAAATCCTCCCGAATAATCTCGCTCGCGTTATTGCGCATGTCCGCGAAAAACTCGCGCCCGAATTTTTGCGGCCAAAGCGCGGCGTCCTTCGGCCGGCTCAGCGGATCGCCGGGCCCCTCGGACAGCGCCGGGAGGCGAATGCGAGTCCATCGCGCGGACTCTTTGGCGTCGTGGTGGGGGTTGGTCGGGTCAAAAATTCTGCCTTGGACGTCATCCTCGTTGCGCCGGCTGCCGATCATGACGATGGGACAAGATTCATCGTTCAGGCGGCTCTTGCAATCCACGTTGTAGGCTCTCCATTTCGCGTTGCGCGTAACCTCGCTGGTAGCATCCTCAGAATTTTTGAACAGGTCATCCACCAGCAACCAGTGACCACCCACCCCGGCCCCAAGCCCACCGCAGCCGGAAAATGTGATGGTCCCGCCGGCGACCGATTGCAGCCGGTCAGACGCTCTGGAATCGGACCGCAGCGCGGCACCCGGCTCGTCCCCGAACACCGTTTGGAATCCCGGTCCTTGCCAGTAGTCACGCACGTCCCTTCCGTGCTCCGTCGCGAGTGTGTCTGTGTGGGTCAAGACGATGCCGCTTTTGTAGGGAGCCCGACCCATCATCCAGCAGGAGAACTGCCTAATCGCAATTTCCGATTTTCCATGGCGCGGGGGCACCTCGATCTCCAGCCGGTTGATTTCACCTCGGGCAACGCGCTCCAGCGCATCGGCAATCAGCCGGTGGTGAGCAACCCACTCATACCGAGAGAGTCGGGAGTTGAACCTGTCACCAGGGTGTGGTGTGTTCAGCCGCGCGAACTCCACCAGGTCATGTCGCGCGAGCTCGGCGGCAACAATGCGCTCCTCGGTCAGGGCCAATTGACGGGCGGTCAGCATGAGCACCATCCAGCGCATCACTCCATCGGGTCAGCAGCGTTTGGGGTGCCGAGGGTAGGCGCGTAAAAGCCGGGCTGGCCTGCGGCCTGGGCGCGGGCAACCTTGTCGGGACGCATGAGCGGTTGGATCGCCCTGTCGGGTTTGTTCGCGGCCAGGGCGGCGTGGTGGCTGGCCAGCGCGGTGAAAATCTTAGCCAGGTTGCCGTGGGAAAGGGCTGGTGCCGTCGGCGTCGGGGCCGTCACGCGGCCGGAGGGAATTTTGGAGGATGGAATTTTCATGGATTTTTGGCTTTTGCGGCGGCAAACCGTTTTTCAACCTGCGCCTCCGGGGTGGCGCCAGACTGATCGTGCTCGTGCAGGTGCATGAGCGTGAGAGCCAGCCGGGCGCGGTGACCCAAGACCCCGGCAGCGTGCTCATGCTTCCGCGCGAATGACTCGGTTGACATGCCCGCGCGCTTTGCCGCAGCGCGAAACACCCCATGGTGCTTGATCGCACCGGAAATCCACTGGTGCTCGCTCACGCGGCACCCCCTTCCTCCAGCGGCAACGCGCGGAGCCGCGCCAGTTCGGCCCGCAGTTCGGGCAGGCTTCTTTCTTCGGGGGCCTTGGCCGTACCAACCTGCACCGAGTTGTGGAGTGTCACAGCGACATCAGGTCGATCATTCCAGTCCTCTCGACAGCAATTTTTCAGCGCGAAAATAATCGTGGTGGGGCTCCCCTCCCTGAAGGCCGCGAGCCGCCGCTCCCAGAAAAGCTGCCGTTTCGCTTTCCCGGATTTTAGGGCGCCGAGAAACTCCGGGTACTTGGCCGCCCACGCAAACACTGTATCGCGGTCGCGGTCAATGCCAGGCATTCCCGCCCAAGCCGCGAACGTGAAACCACGGGACATTGCGGCCACGAGCGACGCGCAGAGATCGGGCCGGTAGCCCGTTGGCCGGTGAGCCGGTCTGGGTGGGGTGATCACCCCATTGACATTTTTCCGTTTCTGCTTCACACGGCAAAAATTGCCCAATTTGGCGACAATGTCAAGCGCCGCCGCTGTGCGGGTCGTGGGGAACCCTCGCGCGCGCGCGCTCCCCGGCGATGGCGATGGCGATGGCGATGGCGATGGCGATGGAGGCAGGAATCCGCAGGATTCCGCAGGATTCCGCAGGAATCCGCAGGATTCCGCTGCGGATTGTTCCACGTGGAACAATTTACCTTTTTTGTGTCGTTAATCGCACGCCGGCGCATTTTTATTGCGTGGCGTTATTTCGGTGTATTATTTGTTTATCTTCCATTATTCGTGATAAAACCGCGAATGTTTTAGGTGTATTAATTATTATAGTTTGTAAGTCGTTGATTATCAACGAGATAAAGTTGCAGATAATTGTGGACACATAAATAGAATCATGCGATAGTACAGGTGTCGGGGGGCACAACCTCCGGCGGATGAGGGCGGTGAGGCAAGGGCCGAATCCCGCAGATGTCAGAATGCAGACGGTGTGGCGAACTCTATGGGCCACGGTAAATAATCCATCGGTAATTTTCGGGTAAGCCCCCGCGTGAAAGGGGGGCCGGATTTGCAAGAACTGCAAAACACCGGGACGAGACGAAAATTGCGGTAATGCGGCATACGAAAGAATGAATCTTTCGTATACGGTGACAAGCCCGAAAAAACGCAGAGTCAAAAACCAAAAAGCCGGGCGACCGGCGGAAAGAAAATAATATGAGAAGCTCACAAGAAATGGTGGAATTGGTCCGCGCCGGCGGCGCGGATGTTCGGAAAATCTACGGTGGCGAAAGCTACCGTAGCGGAGGGGTGCTGGTGGTGCACCCTGTCGGTTACTGGGACCAACCGGTCCCGGTACGGGTGGAGACGGCCCCCGAGAAAGCGTGGGACGGCACTGGCTACGACGGCCGCGGCCGTCGTTGGGACATCATCCGGCTGGTGCCGGATGCGGCCGGGATGGTCCCGGTGACCCGCGGCCAGTGGTCGAAACTAGATGAATCCGACCGGGCGGTGGTCGGCGGCGGGGGCTCCTCCAGGTCGGAGGATGGAGCGGTTCATTTCGGCCGACCCGGGGCCGACCGGAAAAGCGACATTTCCGGCCTGCTGGCCGGACTGACCGGGTGATCGAGCACGCCGGTGGTGGTCACAAAGATGTGACCCGCCGGCCGGGAGCGCATCCCGGCTTTCACTCCCGCCCCCAAAAAACAAGGGGGCGGAACTGAGAGAATAAACAAAAAAACAAACCTACAATATGAAAATCTGCGCAGTATACAACACGGACGGAATTATGGAATTCAACCTGAGGCCAGCCGGCCCGATGCTGGACGGTCGGCAACTGCCGGTCGGGCGGGTAACGTTTGATGGAGTCCACGCTAAAATGCGCGGACTTGGTGAGTTCCGGCTTTATGCATCGGACAAATTCGGGGAATTCAGCCAACGAACCAGGCTGAATATTTTCCCCGTGCAAGCCTAACCCCCCTCCCGGCTGACGCCGGGGAATAAAAATATGAGAAGCTCAAAAGAAATGGTGGAATTGGTCCGCGCCGCCGGCGCGGATGTTCGGAAGATCTCCGGTGGCACTAGCTACCGGAGCGGAGGGGTGATGGTGGTGCACCCACTCGGTTACTGGGACCAACCGGTCCCGGTCCGAGTGGAGACGGCCCCCGAGGGGGCGTGGGACGGAACTGGTTACGACGGCCGGGGCCGTCATTGGGACATCATCCGGCTGGTGCCGGATGCGGCCGGGATGGTCCCGGTAACCCGGGGCCAGTGGTCGGAACTGGCTGAATCCGACCGGGCGGTGGTCGGCGGCGGGGGCTCCTCCAAGTCGGAGGATGGAGCGGTTCATTTCGGCCGGCCGGGGGCCGACCGGAAAAGCGACATTTCCGGCCTGCTGGCCGGACTCACCATCACCGTCCCGCCGGTGGTGGTCACGCGGCACCCAGCTTTGGTCGCTCTCTTGCGGGAGCGCGGGCTGGTGTCCGGCGACTGCCGGGTGATAGATCACGCTGGCCCGGATGACGTCCGGGGGCAGGACGTAATCGGAGTCCTGCCGCTGTCCCTGGCCGCGCTGGCCCGGACAGTCACAGAGATTCCCCTGAATCTCACCCCCGAGATGCGGGGGAAGGAGTTGGACCTGGAGACGCTCCGGCGCATTGCCGGAGAAGAGGTGAAATACATGGTCACAGAGATGTGACCCGCCCGCCGGGAGCGCATCCCGGCTTTCACTCCCGCCCCCGGCTTGAGCCGGAGGCGGAACTGAAAACGCGGGCAACCGCCGGCCCCGGCTTGAGCCGGAGGCGGAACTGAAAACGCGGGCAACCGCCGGCCCCGGCTTGAGCCGGAGGCGGAACTGAAAACGCGGGCAACCGCCGGCCCCGGCCGAACCGGGAAAACGAAAGAAAAAATATGACAAAGCAACTATTCGAAGCACTCAGGTCGTGGACAGCGATGGTCGAATGCTGGCTGGAAAAACAGCATAACACCACGGAAGATCAGGACATAATCCTAAAGCGGATCAATAACTTCGGTGTAGGTATACGACTACGAAGTCCAGAGGCTGGGAGATTCCACCAATTGCCAGATGGTGATTTTCTTGAATGGACACAAACTCCACCAAGTCAATCCGGTGATTACTGGTGGTGGAATGAAGATGGCAGGCCGATTCTTATTGCTATCGGAATTTCGGGGGGCACTGGGGAATGCTTCGCCCAAATAGGCCAATACGGATGGACGGTAGCGCAACCCGTGAAGGAAATGGGCGGGTATTGGATGCTGGAGGAAGGCCCGTCATTACCTGTCGTGAAGGGATAGTCACCTAACCAAATAACCAACAGCCGGGCGACCGGCGGAAAGAAAAAATATGAACAATACAAAAATCGAATGTGAAAACGATCGCCGGGCTTTTCGCGAAAAAATGGAAAAAATGATCCGCTTCGCCGATGGGTACTACTACATCGGCGGCTGCCAGCCAGCCACGAGCACCGGGCGCTATGCGACACGAGAGGCGGCAATAAGGTACCAGATGGACTGCTTTGCCCGCGAACTAACCCCGCCGTTTGCGGCTTAACCCCTCCCGGCCGGTTAGTCACCGGCCTTTCACTCCCGCCCCCGGCTTGAGCCGGAGGCGGAACTGAGAGAATAAACAAAAAAAACAAACCAAAAAGCCGGGCGACCGGCGGAAAGAAATAGACAGAAAAAGTTGTTTTGCGCGTTGCGCACCGCGTTTACCACTGGTGCCCGCGATTCAACTAACCCCCCTCCCGGTTCGCCGGGGAATATACAATTATGAAAAAAATAACAATCGGCAACGAGTCCAGCCGTGATTTATCACAACATTCCGTCGGCGCCGCGGACGGGGAGGTCTGGCTGTGGGGACCGGAAACCAACAATTATGGATCGCGTCAGTGGGGGGTGAATGAGGGTCGTTACGGGAGCGCGTACAGCACGGCCACATTCTGGAGCCGGACCGAAGCGGTTGCCGAAGTTCGCCGGTTGCGCAACCAACGGGCGGGTTCCAAATCCGTCGAAAATTTCATAGCCTGTTCCGAATATTAACCCCTCCCGGCCGAACCGGGAAATAAGAAATAAAAATATGAGAGTTGTTTCGAATACTAAAAAGTTGCGGGTGGAGAAGACGCAAAAAGGCGATTTGTATTTGTGCTTGTCGAGGGATCAGGTCCGAACGATGAGCCGTGCGGTTGCGAGAGTCCCGAACTCCTCATCCGTGATCATAACGATCATTCCGCGTTTAATGGAGTTCGAAAACGGCGACTTGCAAATTCCTAGTTTGGAGTTTCTGCGAGAGTTTGTGGTGAGCTGCGAGTGCGAGCGCCAGTTGCAAAGGAACATGCACGCTTTTCCTGATGGGGGGCTCGCGTGAGAGCTACAAATTACGGCAGCCTCTGTCTCTACTTCACGGGCGAATACCTGCGACCCGCGACGAGAGCCGAGTGGATGGACAGCATGGAAGCAGAGACCCGCAATATTGGGAGCGGGTCAGGTGTTATAAACATAGGCGGCCAATCCGTCTATGTGGTCGGGGGCCCGCGACCACCACGGAAACGCGGACGGCCACCATTGGATGGCCTAGCTGCTGGGGAGATCGTAAAGCTGCGGGTTACCCGCAAGCGGAAAGCCGCGTGGGTATCCCACGCGCAGACCAAGCACCAGACCTTGACGCAGTCCATAACGGATGTGATGGACAGTGCTGTGGAGGGTGGCTAAATCGTCGCGTAGCTGGGGACGGCAGTTAAATCGACCACGACGGACGTCCTCAGCAACCGGTCCTCGATGCGTTTGTCAAATCGATCACCCCATCGGTCGGCAGCGATGTTCGTTGTCACAAGGGTAAATTTACGTCCTCGTCGGCTCAGAATCTGGCACGCGGCATCGGCGCACAGTTTCCAAGGGTCCGTCTCGGCCCCTAGGTCATCCCACAACAGGAGGTCAGAGGCAACGGCGTCGGTAATCGGCCAGTCCTGTTTACGTGCTAATTCAGTCGAAATCGTCGGCCAAAACATGTATTGCACAGAGGGGATTTTGTTGATCCAGTCGCCGTTGGTTTGACTGCGTTTTTGATGTGCCAGCGTGGCCGCTCCACGGGCGAAGTGTTCGACGGCTTTGAGTAAATGAGTTTTGCCACAGCCCGAATTACCAACCAAAATCAATAAAACTCGGTCGGTATTCGCTCCAAAAATCCAGTCTCGGCAAAAAAATTGAACTTCATCCGCCGCTTTTTTCAGGTCTGGATGGTGTAGTCGCAGGCGCAGAAATTTTTCCTGCCAGGTTTCAGACATTTTCTGGTCCTCCTTGTGCGGCTCGTTCCGCGGCATAGCGGGTCTCCCGTTCGGAGGCTCGACGTTTGATAACATCGGCGGTGGTAGCCTGTCCGGGAGGAGGTTTGCACACGCCGAAATTTCTAGGATTTGGTTTTTCACCATTGCGGTTAGCGATTCCATGCTTGCCCCTTTCCCTGTCGGTCTGGATTTGCCGCTCGAGGGCTGCGCGCCAGTCGACGACCGGATTGCGGCCCCACATCCATCCGGCCGCCGAGAGAGCCAGCCAGGCACCGCGAGCTTCGGGCTCGGTGTAGGTGGCGCCACTCGCTCGGGAATCGGCCAGCCATTTTTGACAATCCTCAAATTTTGGATGGAAAATTCCGCCGCCGGCGTCCTGGGGGGGAGGTGCCGGGGGCGCGGTCATTTGCTGCCATTTGCTGTCATTTGTCGGGGAACCCTCGCGCGCGCTCCCCGGCGATGGCGATGGCGATGGCGATGGCGATGGCGATGGAGGCAGGAATCCGCAGGAATCCGCAGGATTCCGCTGCGGAATGACAGTTTTTGACTCTTTTGGCGGGTCTGGCCACCTACTTCGCCCCCGCGCACGTTCTTGCCATTGAATGACTTGTAAATATTTCCGACCGTCAACATCGTAAAAGAAAACGAGTCTGGCGTCGGCAAGTTGCTGGCAAAGCGCTGCGGATTCCTGCGGATTGACAGCAAGTTGCGGGTTTTGCTCATTCCAGACCGCAAAAGCCTCCGCCCAAAGGACTGAATTTCGCCCGTCGTGACGACCATAATCATCGACCTGGGTGAGGATGGAAATGTAGAGCCGGCAAGCAACATGTGAGACCGCATTCCAGCGCGGGCTGGTGCGGATTCCTGGGCGTAAAAAACGTTGGGGCATAATCAGGGAAAAATTTGGTTACAATTTTCGAAATTTGTATACCCACACTGGTGGGTTTGACGGCCACGAGTCGGGGCCGTTGATTTTCTCCCAGAGAGTCAAGTAACTATTTTTTGGAAATTGAAACGAGTAAGCGGAAACGTGCGTTTCAGAAAACCGATAATTGCGGAATCCGAAATCCGCCATTGTTGCCCCGCCAATTCTGACAATTCTGCCAACGCCCTCGGCCAGGGCTTCGTCGTCGCTGATGTCTTGCAGCCACTGCACATTCACGGCGGTCAACTCCAGCGTGATCCGGCTGGCGACGCGGGGCATAAATATAGCTGGTGTCCATTTGCCAAGCGGACCGCAGATACCCCCGCCAATGCACCGGAGGTTATTGTTTGCGTCCGCCCGGTTTATCACCCCATGACAATCTGGGCAAATTTGAAACGTCTCCTTGACCCAAATCCGGTCGCCGGGTCGGCCGATCGGTTTCGAGTCCGGCTTCATGATGCGTCGAGTCTCCGTCTTTCGCCCGGCGAGGATGGCGCGGACCATTTCCGCACGGAAAAGCAGGGGTGTGGTTTTCATAGTTCCTCACACTCCTTTATCTCAATAAAACAGCCTGGGCGCGGATCGTCAATGTGCGGGTCGTGGCAGGTGTAGAGCTTAACAATCCGCCCGTCGCAGACCTGCTTGTCATCACCCCAAATTCCCAAGTTGGTCAGCGCGTCCAGGACCGCCTTGTCGGCATTGTCGCGATCGGGCTTGCTCGTATGCCACTTCGGGGTGTTGGGCTTCAAGGTGCCGTCCTTGCGGTAATGCGCCTTGGGCCTTGGGAAGTAGAATGTCAGGTTGACACACAGGGGGCCTTGCCACGGGCGCGGGATGCATGGTTGCTCTGATTCCGTCCACGCCTTGCGCGCTTCGGTCCGGACAATCATTTTCCAGTCGTCGGCGTCTTTCGGCATATAGATTTGGGCGAAAGCGCCCATCGCCCGGGCGCGGGCGCGCGGGCTGGCCACTGGCAGACCGGCGCAAAAGAAGGTGAGGGGTGGGCGCATAATTAGAGAACCTGTTCGGGGTGTTGAAAGCAAATGCGGCTGGCCTCTTTTTCGGGCACCGCATTGATGCGGGTTTCCATGTGTTCCCAGTCGGCATTGGTCCCGACGAATTTTGTTGGTTTATCCCGACTTGATTGCCGGAAATTATTTGTTCCGCATCTTGTCAATATTGCGCTTCATTCGCTTTGCGCCCTCGGCATCAATCGTGACGCTGGTTTCGACGGTGCTGATGGTGACGCTTGAAACGCCGCTGGGCACTAACTCCGGCTGATTCGGATCGTCAATCTTGAAACAGGATTCCGCCTGCCGCTTGACGGACCAGGATAACTTGTTGCTAACCGCGTGCTCGTCGGGGTTGATGGTGATGGCTAACGACAGCGTCAATTTGGGCGGTTTGTCATCGTCCTTGGCGAGCTCGACGATTGTTGAAAAATCGGCGTCAATATCGGTCGCGTTAGACTCGATTAGCCGCTGTAAATGCAGCGGGCTTTCAATGGTTATTTTTTGGAGTATGGGGCTCATAGTTTTTGGTTGTTTAGTGTTTCTGCAAATAGATGGATGGACCCCACCAGCGGACAGGATGGCCACCAATTGGGATAATCCGCAAGCCGATGATGCTGACGCCCGGCAATTGGAATTTCCAAATCCCAAATTTGCGCGACCAGCCGTGTCCGATAGGGAATTTAGGGAATTTCATGTTAAACCTCTTCCGTTTTAGCGTCCGTTTGGATGACCGGTTGGGACTCATCGAACCTCTCGACCACACCCCCGGACTGGGTGATGACCGGGGCGGACGTGTCCCGCGTCCTGACCTTGCCACCGGTCATGTGGATGACCGGGGCGGACGTGTCGCACGTCACGACCTTGCCACCGGTCATGTGGATGACCGGGGCGGACGTGTCGCACGTCACGACCTCACCCCCGGTCATGGTGATGACCGGGGCGGACGTTTCCCGCGTCCTGACCTCACCCCCGGTCATGGTGATGACGGGGACGGACGTGTCCCACGTCCTGACCTCACCCCCGGTCATGGTGATGACGGGGACGGACGTGTCCCACGTCCAGACCACGCCCCCGGACTGGGTGATGACCGGCGCGGACGTGTCGTACGTCACGACCCAGCCACCGGACTGGTGGATGACCGGGGCGGACGTGTCGCACGTCACGACCTCACCCCCGGTCATGGTGATGACCGGGGCGGACGTGTCGTACGTCACGACCTCACCCCCGGTCATGGTGATGACGGGGACGGACGTTTCCCACGTCCTGACCTCGCCCCCGGTCATGGTGATGACGACCCCCACACCCGTGCCGTGGACATCCACATGGTCACCATGGCCGACAGTATAATGACCCGGCTCTGTAATTTTAATACTCATATTTTTATTGCTCGTTGTCCGGAAATACGGTGGTTTCGAAAATTAATCAGGCAAAACGGACGTGCGGTTGTATGGCACCCTCATTTTGATCGGTTGAACCCCCTGCGGGTAGCCTGGCCAAGCGTTAAGCTTCATACAATGGATCAACAGTCCCAGGTTTCGGCGATATTCGCGACGACCGTTTTCGATATCTGTCGTGTCCATGGCGAATAGCTGAATCGAATGCGGTGCGGATTTTTCCACAGCAATGAACACGAAATGATCTTTTTTATCGCTTGGGTTGCATGCGTTCCACAGATCCAGGTAATAGGCCGCCTGCACGTAATAGCGGCGAGCCCACAACACCCGGTCAAACTCACAGGCGCGGGCATCTTGGCAGGTCTTGATGTCCACCAACGCCGGGCCGGGGCACACCCAGTCCATGCGAGCCTTGCGCAACACCATACCTTGCTCCGTGTGGAAGCGTTTGAAAACCGACACCTCGGATTTGCCTTCACGGAATGCGATTTTGCAGGTCGGGTCTTCGGTGACGGCATTGACAACGCCGTCCATGGCGCGGATCGCGTCGGGTTTCATAGGTCGTAGCCCTGCGGCTACCTGGGTGGCCTTCCACGCCTGGCAAACCTTGGCGTTGCCGCTCCATGGCTTCACCTCATTTTTCTCGTTTGTGTAGGTCTCCGGGTAGGCCACAATGCCCGGCAGGGGTTCTCCGGGCGTCAGAATGCGACTATGCACCATCCGGCCAACGAAAAGCGCATCGGTGTCCTCGACAGGGTTGTCGAACGCGGCTATGAAATGCGCTGGACTACCCGGCTCCTCGCCGTCCATCGCAATGTGTTTCAGCATGGAGTTTGACACCCCGGATGCGCTCCTGTAGTCCGCGTCAGGTACGTCGTAAACAACTCCCTCTTGGCCGTCGGTGAAGTTTGGTAGATTCATGTTTTCAAAAAGCCGCCCAGATACTTTGACCGGCACACCTTGCGGTTGGCCGGCCTGGTTTTGAGGTCTTTTGTCAGGCTGTCGCCACGGCTTAAAATTGTTTACTGCTTTTTGGCCTTTCCAAAGGCACTTTTGACTTTCGCCCAGTCGTTATAAGCGGCGACCAGCTTGGATTCGGCCATCGTTGCGACTTCCTCCAACGATCCAAGGGAATCGTCCCAGCCGTACGAGGCACGGGCGAAATCTAGGAATGCCGCCTCGTTGATGCCGGCCAAATTAAGTAATTCACGCATGCCCCAGACGTAATTGATCGTTGTACCGACAGCGGATTGAGGACTGGCAAGCGGCGCTGGCGTGTCCATTGGCGGCGCGTCGTCAGGCGGCCGCTTGGTAAACATGGCAGCAGCATCCGCCGGCGTGGCGGCCTTCTGGTTGAAAACCTCATCAATGGAGGTGTCGCCGTCTTTGATGGCGTTCGCATATCCAATCAAGATTTCCAATTGCTCAAGCCCGATGTCCGCGGGCGTCTTGGCCCCCACGACAGCCAGCACCTTGTCTTTTGATACGCCCATCTTGGTAAAATGGGCCATGGCATCAGCCCGGCGCGTCACCAGCGTCTTTGCATCCCCTACCGCCACACGCTTCGCGGCTTCATAGATCGGCTTCACTAGCGCCAGCGGGACGACGCGGAAGGTGGCATTGCGTAGTGCGATTGAGCAAGCCGCGTTGCCAGTCATCACGACCATGTCATCAGAATAGCGTCTCCCCTCCTTCGTGGTGACCCGACGCTGCACCTCCACGCTGATGCAGACATTATTCTGAAGGTCATGGCAGACGCCCTGGGCGGTAATGATTTTCCCATCGTCGGCAATGACTCGGGCCCCCGCCCGCAGGTTTTGGTATGTGCTGATGGCGATTTCAGCCATCCGGATGGACGGCCCCTGGATAGGTTTCCCGTCGCCACCCCTGCGCCCAGGGAGGGTGAAGAAACATCCCGCCGCCGTCTCAGTGTCGAGCGTGGCGAACGAAAGCATTTGGGCCTTCACGGTTGAAAGTTGGCGCGGATATTTTTTCGCGGTGGCGATTTGCACGTCGATTGACGCGCGCTCCATCTGCTCGAGGGCCGACGTCTCGACGACGTCAAGGGATTGCGATTCGTAGTTTTCGTTGTTCATTTTTGCCTGTGGTTGTTGGTTGTTGGTTTTTGTTGCGGAAATTAGCGCAGAACCTGCACGGGCACGATTTCAGACAAATTATCGGTCAGGCCAAATCTGATGCGATGCAGCTCGGCAGCGGTCCTGCTGTCGAATTCCGTCGGCTGTTCTACTTTGCGATAAAAGATACAGCCATGCAATTCAATGAATTCGATCGGCTTTCCGTGGACTTTGATGATATACTTGGTCATATCGTGGTTCATGACTTCGTGGATCGGCGGATTATTGCAATGGCGGCTACCTGCATGGGCTGGGCCGGGGCGGACCGACCGGATTCCCAGTTGCTGACGGTCCCTTGACTCACATCCAGCAGGGCGCCCGCGGCGTGCTGGTTTAAGCCCGCGTTCTTCCTGGCCTTGACCAAGGAGGCTCGAAATTGTTTTACTCGCATTGAAATCAATTTATTAAAAATGAATAATTTTGCAACTATTATTTATTACGTATAGCGCGTAAGGTGTAAAATAATAGCGAAATTACAGGGGTTTACTGGGTCTTAGCATACAAAAAAAATATGCTAAAATCGCTACTTCGGCAGCGAGTCGAATTTCGATTTTAAAGCCGCGCGGTCTTGTATAGCCTGCTGATATGCCGCCCACTGCGAGTCCGTCAGTTGCGCTTTAAACTGCGCTTCACGGTCCGCGCTCCCGGTGAATGGGGATTCCCGTTGATACCTCGCCTCGATGTGGGCCGGGGTGTGGCCTTCGGCGACGAGCGCTTTGTATTCGCGTTGCGCGGCGGCGGAGTCGCCAGCTTGGAGGAGATTATCCAACCCCTTGTACACGCTTTGCTGGTAAACCTCGGCCTCGCGGTTCGCCTGATATTCCTGGGCTTTCGGATCGGGGTTATTTCGGTTGAACTGCGCGGCAGCATCGTACATCTGCGTGGCGGGGGTGTACTGGCGGCTGGACAAACCCACCTGGGCGGCGGCCAGAGTGCCAAAGGGAGTTTCCCCGCGCTTGGCGGCTCCAGGGCCAAAGCCGGTCGTGCCGATGGGTGCCAGCCAGCCAAGGGTGTCACGCAAAGCTCGCTCCGCCGCCCGACCGACGCCGGTTCGCGCAACCGTGTCAATGCGGGTTCCAAAGCGCATGTCGCGGCCGGTAATCACATCGGCGATGGTATGCGGCAGGGGTCCGAGTCGGCCGGCCATAAACGCACCGGGGTCGCTGACCATGTGGAACATATCTGCCACCAAGGAGCGGATGGAATAGGCGCGGCCTTTGTAAACCACGGAAAGGGCATTTTCCGGCTCCCAATGGGAGTCGCCATTGTTCAGGCTGGCATTCACCACTCGGGCCAGGGCATACATGGCGGCAGCCTGTACGACGATAGCGCGGCGCTGGGCTCCCCCGTACTTGGTGAATGCCTGGGCGGTCTGTTTGAACTCACTACCCAAGAAATCCGGCGCGAGGCAAATAAGCCGGTTGAAGTCCATCATGGCTTTGCTGGTACCCAAGAGCCGGTAATTTTGAAGGCCAAAAGCCGCGTTGGTTTGGTGCGCCGATATTTCAGAAATCTGGTCCGGGGTCAATTTTTTGCCGTAAAGTTTGGTGTTCGCTTCATTGAGCGCCAAATAATTTTTCATCTTCATTTTCGGTAAGACATCTTTGAAGATGAAATCCGTCATCCGGCCAGCCACGCGCCCGAGGCCGGGGACGTGTGCCCACAGGCCGCCGTGTGCCCCGGTTTGGCCTTCCTCGAAGTCCACGCGGTGCGACCCAAAGCCAAGTTCGACGCCATTCCGAACGCCTGCGGCCTGCTCGGGGTTGGTCATGTCGAGCTTAAAATCTTTCGTAATGGGGTTTACGCCGTTCCAGACTGAGTGCGTTGCCACGTTGAAAAGGTGGAACATCCCCAAAGCCATTTTGGAGTTTTTCAGGAATGAAGAGACGGAGAGCGCGGCGTGGCCGGCTGCTCCCCATGGCGTCCGTCGCATGGTTGGGCGTCCGTCCGGTCCCACCGGCCCCGGCTCAGCCTGCCGCCACTTCGTCCCGTTCAGCTCGTTATTGAGAAACTGGAAGTGGTCCGGGTGAACAAGGAAATCACCTTTGACCAGAACCGGGTTGCCGTGGGGGTCGCTGCCTTTGTATTGCCACCCCTTCAACGCCCAGTGGTCAATGGCGCGATACGGACGGCCATCCTTGGTCACCGCATCGCCCGGGCGGCGGGTGGCGTCCACCAGCAGGCGTTTTTTACCCGTGGGCAACACTTCGTAATGGGCATCTCCGGAGATTCTGACGACCGGCGTTCCGTCAGCGCTCTTGGCGTCCTTCAAACCCCAGATGGCCGCGCGGCTGGAAAGATTCTTGTGGAAAGCTTCGTTGTAGACGGCCACCAGTTTCCCAACGTCCATGTCTTTGGGCTCACCGCCCCGCATGATGCCGTCAAAATAACTGGGCGTTTCCCTTTGAAGTGAAAAGAATGGGTCGCGCGGATCCAGCTTGGCGCGGAAGTTTCCGGCGCTGCCTTTGCCGGCGGAGGATTCATCAGCTTTCGGGGGAGTCTTCCAAATTTGGGGCACGCCGTAATTCTCGCGGCCCTTGTCGATCATGCCGACGTTTTTGGCGTCCTCGAGCTTTGTCTCGAAGTCGGCTATGATCTGCCGCCCAATTTCCTTTTCGCCGTCGGTGAGTTTCAGGGCCGCGTCCCACACCGGGACATGCTTGCCGCCCGCCACTGCTTCAAGGTCGGCCCGTTGGGCGCGAAGTGTGCCTTCGTCGCCATTAGCATCAACCCACGCGCTGATAGCCCGGCGGCGAACAGGGTTGGAGACTTTGGATTCAATGGCCTTGATCCAGCGATATGTTTCATGGCCGGTCTGCTGATCGGCGGCAAACCAATCTTTCATCACCTCGCGGAAATGGGATGAAATCGGCGGATCGTAGATGCCGGATTTGAGCGCAGCCCAAGCGGCCCGGACACCACGGGCGGCTTTCTGGTAAGCGTCCTTGGCATCGCCGATGGCGTTCGCAGCAGCGCGGGCAATGTTCATCCGCTCCGACATCGGCACTTTGGGGCTGTCAATGTCGGATTTTTCAAGCTTGTCCGTCAAATCCCGCAACGACCTGCCCACCGGCATCATCTGATCTTTTGGCAGTGTGCCATCCTCCTGGGCGGCCTTCCACGCATCGGCGAAGGCTCCCTCCGGCATCTGGCGAAACTCATCGTTGTAGCTGTCCATTTCCTGCCTGGCTGCCGTGCGGGGGTTGGGCTCGCCAACAGCATCGGCAGCGGCCTTGCGCTTCACGACGCCCGCAAATTCATCAATCCGGCTGCGGATGTACCCCGGCGAGCGCAAAAGCTTTTCGCGCGCGGCCATGGCGGCCGCTTGGGCGTCACGGCGTTCCTGCTGCATCTCGGGCGTGACGCCGCCCTTGCCGGCCGTGGCGTGGCTCTCCACGTCCAGATTGTCCTTGGGATTGGCTTCCTGTTGCGCGTTGCGAATCGCCTCATTGGCCGCCACGCTGCGGGCGTTGGCGTCGGCGGCGTCCTGCTTGAGCTTTTTCCAGTCTACCTCGGGCTCCGCGGGCGGTTCGTTGGCGGTGGCATCTTTGGCGAGGCGCAGCTTGGGTTTGGTTGCCTCACCCAGGGCCTGGCGCGCGCCGTCCTCGTCAAAATTTCCCGTGTGGTTCTGGCGAATGTGGTCAATCGCCGCGCTGATCGCGTCCGCCACCGTTCCACCAGCCCGGATGGCGGCTTGCGCCACGCTGACCGCCCGGTCCCACAAGTCAGCAGCGATGCCGAAGGCGTGAAGCTGGCCACCCTTGGCGATGCCGGTTTTTAGGGATTCGAGGGAGTCGGCGATGGATCTGGCTTTGTCGCCGATGGATTTTTTAGTCTCTTCCGTGCCTAGCTTCATCACGCGCTCAAGTTCGCTACCAGGCTCCGCGTGCCCCTCTCGGTCGCCCTGCAAAAACTTCAAGGCCGCATCCTTCAACATTTGCCGGTTGGTCCCCGGCAAATCAAACCCGAACAGGCGCTTGAACGCGGCGCGGGCCGCATCGAACACCTGGGCGAAAACTCCCCGGTTGGCGTCGCCTTTGACCAGCCGGGCGATAGCCGCTTCCTCCCGGATCGTCGCGGCGTCCACGGGGAGGCCCTGGGCGAGCCTTGTTTTACGCTCCGCTGCCATTTCCTCCGGTGTGACCAAATCACGCACCGCCTGCCACGCACGCTGCAAGGCGGGGTCATACCAGACACCGTGAAAGCCTTCCTCCAGGATCACCGCCTTGGCGCGTTCCGGCGTGCTGATTCGTGCGGCGTTGACGGTGATTTTGTTCCGGCCTTCGATTTGCGCTCCCCACGGGGCGGATTCATCACGGATTACGCGGACTCCGGACGGGAGTTCGCCTTTGGGGTCTGTGCCCATGGCGCTGTGAACGGCGGCGGTGGCGTTTTTCAGGTCGCTGGCCTTTTGAAAAGCGGGCTTCGCCCGGACGGACGCTTTCACCGGGCTTTCACCTGCGGTGTCTTCTGGGTTGGCTAATTCGGCAACCTGTGGTGCGGATTTCAACGGGTTGGCATTCTTCGCCTGCAACTCGGCCAACCGGGCCGACTGCGCCTTGTTCAGACCAAACGCTTCCTGGACAGTTTCGAGGGCGTCCTGTTCGGCGGCGTCACGCGATCGTTCCGCGATCGTTCCGCGATCCTTCCGCGATCCTTCCGCGATCGTTCCGCGATCGTTCCGCGATCCTTCCGCGATCGTTCCGCGATCGTTCCGCGATCCTTCCGCGATCGTTCCGCGATCGTTCCGCGATCCTTCCGCGATCGTTCCAGCCTCATCTGATGGCGGTAAAATGGACAAAGGCTGCTGAAGCTTTGTCCCTTGGAACTGCTGTTGAGCTTCCGCCACGTCATCCGCCGTCACAGGCTTTACTTCGACTTCCCCGGATAGGCCGCTGGCCGCCATGCGGGCCTGCCGTTCGTTGGAAAAAAGGCCGTAAGGCTCGCCGTCCTGGGTCACGCCCCACTTAGTCGCCCCCTCACCCGCCGCCGGCTCGCCCCCAACCACCATTGGAGGCGCGGCCACCACCGGTGCCGGCGTCGGTTCCGCCCCCTCGGCTGGTGCCTTGGCCTGGGGGTTAGGAAGAGAAAGGGAAGCTGCGGGGGATTCGAGTGGCTCCGAAGGCGTGCCATCATCTGCCGTCATTGACGGCGGTTTGACGGTTGACGGCTTGGCTGGCTGCACCTGATTGGCGGTCATCTCCTTTTGGAGTGATGCCAAGTCAGCCAGCGTTACCGGCTTATCTGGCGTCGCGGCTGCCTTTTGGGCAATGGTGGGTTCTGCTGACGGGGTTCCCGTCGACGCCGCTTTGTCAGCAGACAGCGGTTTGGACTGGTCAGATAGTGCATTTTGTTGAACCGCATTTGCATTTTGTTCAATTTCCGGTGCATTTTGTTGGACCGCGTTGGGGTCCGCTTGCAAGTCCGCCATCATCCGCGCCACAATCGGGGGATACTTCACGCCGGCTGCTGTAGGCGCGGTCGGCTCGCCCTGGGGCACAACTTCATCCGCCGGGGCCTTGAAACCCCCACCAGCGGGCAGCGGGGGGGCAGCAGGCGGCATTTCTGGCGGTTGCTCGGCTTTCCCAAATTGGTGCCGATCACCCATTCCACCAAGCAAAAACATGCTCCCGACGTTCCCAACGGCGTCAATCAAGGCGTCTTGGCGCTGTTCGGGCGGCAACTGGCTGATCGTGGCGATTTGGTCGGCTCCAATGAGACCAGCCGCCCCTCCGGCTCCGCCGAGTTTGTTGAGGACCGCCAAAGCAGCATCATTCGATACCCCCGCTTTGCTGGAGATGGCTTCCGTGATGGCCCCCGTATATTTCCCAACGGTGGGCAGCAGGGTCGCAATCACGGCCTGCTTGGGGTCAAATCCTTCGGGAGTTGATCCCCAAATGATTGGCGCAGCCTCAGGGATCGCCATATTGGCGGCCAGTTGGGGGACAGACTCCACGATCCCCTTGCCGGCCGCTACAATCGCCCGCTGGTAGGCTGGCATGGTGCGGATGGTGTCCTCAAGGGGAACATCCTGGCTGGCCTGCTGCGATTCGGCGTTCGACATCCCCGGCGGCAATGGGCTAAACTCTTCGGCGGTGTGCTCCATCGCCCGCGTGGGGGCCTCGTAAAGAAACTTCCCGGCCGCCTGAAAACCTTGGCCAATTCCGGCCGCTATCCGGCCTTCGGGAGTTTCTTGAAGTTGCTCCCATGTGGCCGCCCAGTTGCCACCGGCCTGTGGTGGTCCTCCTGCCGTGGTGGCGTGATTGAGAAGTACGTGCCGAAGGCTGCTCTCCGGGGTGATCGCGGGAAGGTCACCGCTCGGCGCGCGAAATCCGCCGCCGGAAATAACTTCGTCATCCGGCGCTCGAAAACCGCCGCCGGGCGCTGGGGCGTCCATCACTTCATCGTCTGGCGCTTTAAAGGGCATCGCCTGGGATTATTTACCGCGCTTCACCGCCGCCCGGCCATAGGAATCCACATAGTTAGCCCACGGCGGCAGGGCGTCATATTCTTCCTGCGAGTTTACGACCGGGCCTTTTGGCTCGGCGGCTGGGTTCGCTCCGCCTTTACCGATCAGAGCGTTCACCTTGGCCAATGCTTCATCGGCATTTGTTCCCCGACTTGAGTTTGCCAGATATTGCTTGAATGCAGCATTCAGAACGCCAGGAGGTAGCGTCTGCGGCTTTCCAGCCGCTCCCGGCTTGGGTGGTAGCGGAGGGACTGAGGCAATCGGCTGTGCGGGCGCGGTAGCGCCAGGCGCGCCTGCGGCGGCCACCGAACCGGGCGAAAAGTCCGCGTCCTGCTCGGCCGGGTCCGCGTCCTGCTCGGCCGGCAGTGCGGCTGCCAAGTTGCCTTGCGGCGCAAAGCGCTGCTGGCCAGGGTTGAGCGTCACACCACCAGTTCCCAATGGCTGCCCCGACGGTGTCATCGCGGTTGCGCCGCTGGGCACAATCAGCGGCCGGGCCGCCGTCGTGGCGTTGTCAGCCGCATTATTAGCCACTGCCACTGGGTTCACGACGTTTGCGGCCCCTTGCACGTTCCCACCCCGAGCGAGCAGCATCCCCAAATTACCAGCCATGGTCTTTTGCACGTCCCCTTCGTTGTGGCCGGTCAAAGCGGCCAGTGCGCCTGTGTACTGCCCGATGGCAGGGTCTTGCAGATCCCCCTTCATTAGCGCGTCGGTGGCGACCGGCGTGATGTTTTGCAGGGCTTGGACCAAATTGAGTTTCTGGTTAATGTCCGCGGCCTTGGCTTTCTCGGTTTCTGTCTGGGCCCCTACCAACCCCGTGCGAGCGGTCGCCTCGTCGGTGTCCGCGTTCGCCTTGTCTGCTTGCGCCCCGTAAAGGCCCGCGCGGGCCTGATACATTGGTAGCCGCGCGAGGCCGGCCCCAAGATTGCGCAATCCGTTGTTCAAAGGCGCCGCTTGTGAATCCCAGTATTGGCTCATATGGTCTATTAGTAAAAGGGTTGGGCCGTCAGCGAGTCCCACGCGGTGGCCTGCCCGATGTTGTTGGATGCGCCGGTGCTAAATTCTGACGCAATCGCTGAATTATTCGCGGCGGACGTCGCCCCACCGGTTGCCGAGCCGCCTGCCATTCCGGCACTGGCCGCTCCAGCCATGCCGGTCACGGCACCTAACGCCGATATCAGACTGCCCCAGCCGCTGAGCTTGTCACCCTTCTGGCTGGCGACCTGCATTTCGATCGGCATTAGGCTGGCGTCACCCTGGCTAAAATTGTTGAGAATTCCCAACTTCTGGCTGGCTTGGGCGTTCTTGATGCTTTGTTGCGTCTCCCAATCCTGATAACTCCCAGCCTTCGCCTGGTTTCCTGCCACAAGATT
>Ga0302320_10003141_pt1 | contig 38534 bp, 36 predicted proteins | sample Bog_T0_3_FD_202130 | JGI IMG/M metagenome (GOLD analysis project Ga0302320, IMG submission 202130) | Peat permafrost microbial communities from Stordalen Mire near Abisko, Sweden - Bog_T0_3 | ecosystem: Environmental > Terrestrial > Soil > Wetlands > Peat | place: Sweden: Abisko, Stordalen Mire... | reverse complement strand
CGGAGTTCGGCCATGTTTTTTTCGAGGCTGCGATTGGTGCGGGCGGTGTAGGTGGTGAGGAGCAGGATCTCTTTGGCGCTGCGCATGAAGGTGGTGGCTTCGCTGAGCGCTACGTCGGCCTGGGGGGCGCCGGAATCGATCTGATTTTTCGGGTAGGTGTGGCCGAGCGCGAAGATGCCGTCCTCTATGGAATGGATGCGGTTGAGACGCCAGTGATCGTGGGTGATGAGATTGGCGATCTGGAGTTCGAGGGGGCCGTCGGGGTCAGGCGGGCGAGGATGGGATTGCAGAATTCGTCGTGTTCGCGGCGGTTATCGTCGGTCATGATGGTGACCTGGCCGGTCAGGCCGTGACGGAGGCCGTTGAGACGTACTCGCTGCTTGCCTTCTTCGGTGCGGGGCCCGGTCGATTTCAGGGCATTGGTTTCGTTAGCGCGCTGCTGGCGGTCGGAGAGAAGTTGATGCACCTTCTCCAGATTTTTCTTGTCTTTTTCTAACCTGCGTTGATCTTTAAGCTCTTTGCTGAACGACATTGTGGTTCTCCTCGGCCTCAGAAGTAGCATGAGTGGCTGAGGATCAAAGAGCTGAGATCGTTATGTGGTTGAAAACAGTGTGGAAGATTTCGGTCATAATATATTTGACATCCCAAACGGAAAGGCGCATACTCTAAATATGAGCGACACGGCTACCCTTCGAGATGCGATCCTTTACTTCGCGGATTTTGAACATTGCAAAGAACTTATGATGGCTCTGCGATGGTCGGACGGGAAGGTAAAATGCCCGACTTGCGGAGCGGAAAAAGTGACTTGGCTTGAGAAGCGCCGTGTATGGAAGTGCTACTCGAATCACACCAGCCCGACGTTCTCTCTCAAGACCGGGACCATTTTCGAAGACTCTCCGATTGCTCTCGAAAAGTGGCTTCCGGCGACATGGATGCTCCTGAACAGCAAGAACGGCATTTCGTCTTGGGAACTTCATCGGGCGCTGGGCGTCACTCAGAAGTCTGCATGGTTTATGCTCCACCGCATTCGGCGCGCAATGGAAGGCAGGACCTTTAATAAACTCGCTGGCGAAGTTGAAGCGGATGAAACGTTCATCGGCGGCAAGGTCCGCAATATGCACAAGGACCGTAAACGGCGCGCTCAACACAACGGCCAGAAGGGCGACAAAACGATTGTGATGGGTATTCTTGAACGTGGCGGCACGGTACGGACAAAGGTGCTGTCGAATCGCAAACGCCATGCTGTCGAGACCGAACTCCGGGCAAATGTTGAACTGGGGACGACGCTGTACACCGATGCCCTGCAATCCTATGCGTTCATCAATGACGAGTTTGCCCATCAGGTAATCGACCACGCTATCTCGTACGCTCAAGGCGCGGTCCATACGAACGGGATGGAGAACTTCTGGTCGTGTCTCAAGCGCACCTTGGGTGGCACTTACATTTCGGTCGAGCCCTACCACTTGAAAGCGTATCTTGACGAGCAGGCGTTTCGGTTCAATAATCGCAACATGGACGACATGCACCGCTTTGTTTACGGGATGCGTCAGATCATCGGTAAGCGTCTCACGTATGCGGAACTTACCGGAAAGACCTTGGTGGAACAGCATGGCTGACGGGCTTCCCGATAAAAAGACAGGGACGCGGGAAGCGCACCGCGTCTTCAGCAGAGACCGCTTCGAGCGAAGCCCCGAGTTTGCCATCTTCAAACGCGGCATGAAGAAACTCCTGGCCGTTCCAAAATCCGAGTTAGACGAGTTAGTCCTGGAATCGAAAGAGACATCACCACGCGCCGGAAATCCGAAGGCGGCAGGACGGAAGAAACGCGTAGATCGTATAACAGATGGGCCGCATAGATAGCGAGCGCGGTTCCGATAACCCACGAAACACAACCGAGAATCAACCTTTGACCCTTAGTCAACCCGAATCCAATCAGAGAGCCGACCAAAGCACCCCCGACAACCCAAAACAAGACGGAAAAAACAACGGCAATACCGCCAAAGAGCTTGCCCGTGAGTTTCGTTGGGTTGAATGGGCCACGGTAATCATTAACGGTGGCTTGGCTGTTATTGGCATCATCGCGCTTTGCGTTTATAACGGTCAGTTGAAGGTGATGCGGGGCCAATTGGACCAGATGGCCACTGACGGCCGTCCGTGGATCAAGATAACCGACGTTACGATTGATACCTCGATTCCCCCAACTCCAGCCTTGTCGTTCATGCCATTCCCAACCTCTAACGGAGACGCTCCGTTCATAAATCTGCGGACTGAGGTGTCTATCAAGAATATTGGGAGAGGCGTGGCTCAAAATGTTTACATCATGCCAGCTTTTGTTTTTGAGACTGGCAAGGAAACTCAAGACGCAATTTCTCCTGCCGAGAAGAGAACTTGTGAGTCTTATCTTTTTAATGACAAACCAGCTCAGTCGTTTAGTTGGTCTGCCTTGTTTCCGGGAGATGAGGTCAAATACAGGCTCGCCGTGGGTGGCCCGTTCATTACCCAGACAATCATCAAAGGAAATTATTTGATTGCCACCCTCATAGACTGTATTTCCTATCAGTTTCCCCTCCACTACCAAACAAGATCCGTCTTTCACGTGATGGGGGCGCAGGGCAAGTTTATCGAGGTTAACAAAAACCTGAGCCCGTCCCAAGTTCGCTTGCTCAGGGACGAGCATTACGAGTACGCACAGTAACCTCGCCAGCCTGTCACGCCGAAACCATCGTAGCAGGTTTTGGGATGCTAAGTATATTATGACCAAGATTTCGGTGACCCGAATAGGAGACAGATCGGAAATCTGTCCCACCGTTGCTATTTCACGGGGAGATATTCGGGGCCTCCGTTGTCGGGGATGCCGACTTCGTTCACGTTGAGGAGCGCGGCGTAGGTGGCGTAGGTTCCGATCAGCGTGGTGAGGTCGACCAGATTCTTCTCGCCCAGCAGGGTGAGGGTTTTCTGGTAGGTGGCGCCAGTGACCTTTCGATTGCGCAGGAGCTCGGTCGCGAATTCGTAGACGGCGGTTTCATCGGGCTTCATGGAGGCGGGGCGTTTGCCCTGGCGCAGGTCGGCAAGTAAAGCGGCGGAGACTCCTTCGGTGCGGGCGATGGGGTAGTGCATGAACCACTCGAACTGGGTGGACCATTCGCGTGCGGTGACGAGTATCGCCAGTTCGACGAGCGGGCGGGGCAAGGCCGTGTTGTGGCGGAAATAGTTATAGAGGCTCATGAGGCCTTGCGACATCTCGGGGCTGCGCAGCATGGGATTGAAGGGGCCGGTGAGGCCGGAGCGCGTTTCTTTGATCATGCGTTCGGCGAGGACGCGTTGGTCTCCGGTGGTGTCTTCGAGTTTGAGTTGAGGGAGGCGGGGTTGCTGGGCCTGGACGCAAACGGCCAGGAATGCGATGAGGAGGGGGGCGAGAAATTTCATGGAAGTAGTCCGACACACAAGGATACTTTATTTCGGTGGAGGCGCTCACCCGATTCCTGATGCCAGCTTCGCGCCGAGCACTCTTCGGGACCACCAATGGTTTTACTCTTCACCAGAACCGTCATACAGGTCGAGGACTAATACATGACGCCGAACGCACCGTCAGGACCGGCAGGAATTCGAGGGTTCCGGCGCACGGGATGGCGTTTGGCGCTGGTGATCGGGATTTCAGACGCTTGTCGTGTTCGCGACGATTATCGTCGATCGTAATGGAAGCTTGGCAAGTTCGGTCGTCTCTTGTGCAAGGCCGCTAACTCCTTTTCTCAGAAGTCACACCAACACGAAGGCGAGGATTCTCGCCTAGAAGCCGGCTAGCCGGCGGCGTAAGAACGGGAGGCCCTGGCGGTACACTGTCGGGGTTGGAACTTCACCGAGTCCGTCCGGACAGCTGGCAGGAGGTAATAGATCAAGTGCGCGCCATGCGACGTGCTTCGAACGGGAAGTCGAGCCTTTGGTATCGCGGGCATCGAAGGTCCCAGTGGAGGCTCACCTCGACGCTCCACAGATGCATTGGCGATGCAATTAGGTCGGTGGAAGAGTCCAAGACGATCAAGCTGCCGTGGGAGGCTCAAGGCGAAATTCTACGCGAGGAGTTCAAGACGAACCACTCGCGCTTCAGATCTGAGTCCTGGACGCTCTTGGATTCTGGCTCTCGCGAAGGGTGGGGGACCGTTTTCGCGATGCAGCATCACGGTTTGCCGACGCGTCTTCTTGACTGGACTGAAAGCTTTGCGTGCGCCCTCTTCTTTGCCCAGGATGGTCGCGATCAAAAGAAGACGCGTCTGTCTGGGTCCTTGACGCTGGAATGCTGAACCACCTATCGCTGAAGCTCGGTCTCGACTGCGTTCCAGGTACTCCGATGCCTGGCTTTGTTTATTTGTCCAATGAGTCGCTCAGCGGGGATTCCAGAGGGTCTCAGCGTATAGATGACATCCCTCATATAGTGCGGGCAAAGAAGACTTGAAGACAATAGCAGCCCTCCCGCCGAGGATCAATCCGCGTATGCTTTCACAGCGCTCCTGTTTTACTGTCATGGGGAATTCTTTCGATCCTCTCGAATGCCAGTTCGGCGGAGCTCTGATGCAACAAGGATTTATCAGAGAGATAATACTTCCGGCCCGCCTATTCGACGAAGCCGAGGAATACCTTGCAATAGCGGGCATCACGGTATCCACATATTTTCCGGACATTGAAGGATTGGTGCGCGAACACAAGGAAATAATCGCCAGGAACTTGAAGTTCTCTGCGTGATTCAAGGCCCCCACCAAGGGAGCCGAGACTTCGAAACTTCCGTAACTCCCGCTTGCCGTAGGATTATCGTGGTCTTAGGACCGATCGGAAAGTCAGCTTTAGGTACGATGGCAGGCCTGTTGGGTGAAGTGAAATGGTAGGCGCGGCGGGACTCGAACAGGCTTCTGCTTCGTGTGAAAGGTCGGAGGCAGCGTCCGGCGAAATCTGTCCCACGGCTACTTTGACCAGCCCAGACGCCGCGGGCGCTGGAATATTGGCAGGGCACTCATGAACACGGCCGTAAGAGCGATTTATAAGACGGCGTATTCAAGCCGCTGGAGCCAATCCAGCTCGACGAACTGACACAGGTTGAGGTATTGGTTCCTTTGGCGGCGACCGCGGACGACAAGAAACCTGCGGCGTTCGGCGCGTGGGATGACCTGATCGGCTTAATTCGAGATGCTCCGGCTGACATGGCCGAGCATCAGGGACCGATATCTTTCCCATCAACCGAACGAGTGATATTTCTCGATTCGGGGTTCGTCTTCGCGTTGATTTCAGCGAAGGATGACGCGCAGGTTCCTTGCTGCGTGAAGCACGCGGACGACCTCAATCGGGCGGCGCGTTGCGTCATAGACGATCAGCCACGAAAAGACCGGCCAGAATTTCAACGGCAGGTCAGTAAGGTCCTTGCGAGCGTGGCCAAGGTGCGGGCTTTGAGCGAGCAGCCTGATCGCCTTCAGGAGCGAACGAATCACATGGAGTGCAACACGGGGACCACCGTCGGCGATCACCCAGTCTCTGATTTCTTCAAGGTCGGAGGCAGCGTCCGGCGAAAGCGTGAAGCGCCGCTTCACGCAGGCTTTCGTTCGATTGCATCGAGTTCCACCACGATGCGTTCAAACACAGCCTCTCCATCGATTCCCTTTCCCGCACGCAGTGAATCATACCCGTTCGCGATTTTCTCGCGGATCTGATCGCGGTGAAGCGCCGTATACGATTCCTGCTCCTCGAGGAGCCGCAAAGCGTCCTTCAGAACGTCCGACGCAGACTGGTAGCATCCGCTCGCGACTTTGCTCCGGACCAGGTTCTCAAGTTCCGGGGGAAGTTCAATGATCATGGCTCAGCCAGTCTTACGATAGCATTTTTTCGCAATGTGACCTCCCGCCCAACGGTACTGTCGTAAAGGCGCGCATCCGGCTGTCGCCCCGTGCATGAACCTGTCGTGGAGGCATGCGGGACCGTTCGGTCCCGATGAACAGGCGATAGCGCCTGTTCCACATGCTACTTTGACCAGGCGCGGATTCGGTCTACGGCTTTCATCAGGTTGTCGTAGGAGTTGGCGTAGCTGAAGCGGATGTAGCCGTCGCCGAATTTGCCGAAGCCCGCTCCATTCAGGCAGGCTACTCCGGCTTCATTGAGGATGGCGTCGGCAATATCCTTCGAGCTTCGGCCCAGCGCCTTGACGTTGGCGAAGGCGTAGAAGGCTCCTCCCGGCATGTTGCAGCGCCAATTCGGAATATCATTTAATCCCGCGCAGAACGCCGAGCGGCGGCGGGCGAATTCCTTGACCATGGCTTCTACCGGTTCCTGCGAACCGCGCAGGGCGGCGACTCCCGCCTTCTGGGTGAAGGTCGCGGTACAGGAGGTGGAGTTCGCCATCAGCTTGTTGACTGCGTCGACCAGATATTCGGGCATCACTCCGTAGCCCAGGCGCCAGCCAGTCATCGCGTATGTCTTCGAGAATCCATCGAGGATGATGGTCTTCTCCTGCATGCCTGGCATGGAGGCGATCGATACGGGCTTTTCGCCGGTGTAGACGATGCGCGAATAAATTTCGTCGGAGAGAACTACTACGTTGCGATCGCGCAGGAGGTCGGCTATAGCCGCTATGTCGGCGGGCGGGATCAGGCCTCCGGTGGGATTGTGCGGCGAGTTGAGGATCACCATTTTAGTGCGATCCGACAGGCTTTCGCGAAAGACGTTGAGGTCGAAGGAGAAGCCGTTTTCCTCGACCAGCGGGATGGGCACGGGCCTGGCTCCCATAACTCCGATCATCGACTCATACATGGGGAAGCCGGGGTTGGGGTAGATGACTTCATCGCCGGGCTCGACCAGCGCCATGATGGGGAAAAAGATGATGGGCTTGCCGCCCGGAGTGACGCAGACATTGCGGGCGGTCACGGCGATCCCTCGCGTGGCGGAGACGTATTCGGCGATGGCTTCGCGCAGCTCAGGTAAACCCTGGGTGGGGCCGTAATGGGTGAAGCCCGCGTCGAGGGCGCGTTTGGCTTCGTCGATTACATGGCGGGGAGTGTCGAAATCGGGCTCGCCGATCTCGAGGTGAATGATGTCGCGGCCCTGGGCTTCGAGAGCACGGGCGCGCACAAGAACGTCAAAGGCGGATTCGGTGAGAATCCGCTGCATACGGTCGGCAAGTTTCATAGTTTTCGGAAAACGGGGACACCTTCCCGATTTTCTGTTTCGACGACATGGTCACCGATCGACACGCGATCGCCGTCCACACGAGCCGTTATTCTGCCGCCGGAATCGAGAACTACGATTATCACCTGGTAGGGTACGTCGGCGGCGAAGCGCTCGGGGGCGAGGTGGACGATGGTCTCTGTGTAGACGGTTCCGGTTTGCATAGGCAGATAAGAATGAACGGGCGACAGCGCCTGTTCTACATTCTCTCCAGGATGGTTACTACGCAGGAGGCTCCGCTTCCTCCGAGGTTTTGCGCAAGGCCCAGGCCGTGTCTCGGAAGTTGGCGATCGCCGGCTTCGCAGCGGAGTTGCTGGACTACATCGCAGATTTGCGCCACTCCTGTCGCACCGACGGGATGGCCTTTGGATTTCAGACCTCCGCTGGCGTTGATGGGGAGAGCTCCGGTGCGGCGGGTTCCGCCTTCGAAGCTGAAGAAGCCTCCGCGGCCGCGTTCGACGAAGCCCAGGTCTTCCATGGCTACGATTTCGGCGATGGTGAAACAGTCGTGCAATTCGGCGAATTCGATATCTTTCGCGGCGATTCCGGCCATTTCGTACGCCTTTTGCCCGGCTCCGCGCACGGCGGGGAAGGTGGTGATGTCGGGCTTACGGTCGAGCGCGACGAAGTCGGAGGCCTGGGCGATGCCCCTCACCTTCACCGGTTTGCCGGTAAATTCACGGGCACGGTCGGCGGCGCAGATTACAACGGCGGCGGCTCCATCGCTGATGAGCGAGCAATCGTAGAGGTTCAGCGGCTCGGCGATGGGGCGGGCGTTCATGGCCTGTTCGAGGGTGATTACCTTGCGCATCTGGGCGTCGGGATTGAGGGCGCCATTTTCGTGGTTCTTGACGGCGACGGCGGAGAGGTGCTCGCGTTTGGTGCCGAAATCGTGCATGTGGCGGCGGGCGATCATGGCGAAGAGCGAGGGGAAGGTGGAACCGGCCTTGACTTCAGTGGCGCAATCTCCCGCTCCGGCGAGGATTTCGGTGACGCGCGCGGTGGGCTGGCAGGTCATCTTCTCGACGCCGGCGACCATCACGACGTCGTAGATGCCGCTGGCGACGCCCATGAAGGCGTGGAAGAAAGCGGCGCCGCTCGAGGCGCAGGCGGCTTCAAAGCGCGTGGAGGGGATGCCTTTCATGCCCAGCGCGGTGGATATATAAGGCGCGAGGTGGTTCTGGCTGGTGAACTCGGGGCCGGCGAAGTTGCCCAGGTAGAAGGCTTCTATTGCGCCGGGATCAGTGCGCGCATTGGCGAGAGCCTTTTGGCCCGCTTCTACGGCCAGAGTGCGCAGGTCTTTATCGGGAAAAATTCCAAAGGGCGTTTTACCAGCGCCCACCACGGTGACGTCCCGCAGGTATTTCATCTCTGCTTACGAGGATAGCGCGAGGGTAAGCCTGGAATGGACAGGCTCGACCATTGGCGCAGCGGCGTGGCCTGCCTTATCCTGGATAAGACTGCTCTTCTCGGCCGCGTACCGGGTCAAGCCTGTTCCACATTTACTGTTCCACATTTATACGATGGGTTCGGAGCGCGCGGTTCGGGCTTCGGTCGATCCACGATATTCCGTCCATGCCGACGCCAGACGGTCCACTCCGAGCGCGAGCGACGGTTCATCAAGCACATACGGGATGCGCAGGTAGTCGGGGAACGATTCATCCACGGCGAAAATGCTTCCGGCACTGACGGCAACGCCGTGGCGGGCGGCGCATTGGACAAAGTAGCGGGCGTCGCAGCCTGGCAATTTCACCCACAGGGACACGCCTCCCCGAGGTATGGAGAAATCCCATTCGGGTAATTTTTCGCGCAGCAACGATGCCACCAGATCGCGCTTGCGCGCGAGTTCATGGCGGCGCATCTGCTTGGCGCGATCGAGCACGGTGAGGAGTTGTGCGCCAATGGCCTGGGTCAGCAGCGCAGATCCCAGATCGGAACCGGTCTTGATGCGCGCGAGCCGGGCGATGGTCCCCACCGGGCCGCGTATCCATCCCACGCGCAGGGCTGCCCAGAATATTTTGCTCAGGGAGCCGACTGTCAGCACCATGCCCGCCTTGCTGTACCTCGCGATGAAGCCGGGTGGCGTTCCCTCAATCGATAAATCCGACATGGTGTGATCTTCGACGACGGGGATGCCGAATTCATCCGCCAATGCCGCGACGGATTGGCGAGCGGATTCCGGCATGACGACTCCGGTCGGATTTTGCCACGTCGGCGTGAGGTACATGAGGCGGTGACCCACCGAGAGCAGGCGGTCGCGGAGCATGGACGATCGCACGTGTTCGGGGCCGACCGGCACGGGGCTTAACCGCGCACCCGCCAGACGGAAGGCGTCGAGAGCGCCGAAGTAGGTCGGATTCTCGACGAGCACGGCATCGCCCCTTTGAATGCAGAGCGCGGTGATCAAAGAGAGCGCTTGCTGGGCGCCCGAGGTGACCAGGATTTGCTCGGTGTCCGTGGGCAGACCGTGGTTGGTGTAGAGCCGCGCGATGGCAGCGCGAAGGCGGGGCAGGCCCAGCGGCATGTAGCTGCGTTCGGTGAGAAGCGCCTTTTGCGATTCGGCGTCGATTGCCAGCAGCTCGGCGGGGAGTTCCGCCAAGGGGAAGAGCGTACCCATGGCCAGATCCACAGCTTCGCCGCCGATCTGGAGCAGGCTTACGGTGGACGCGCCATTTACGGTCGCGGCGTGGGTGCGATGGCGGGCGGCAGAGGCGAGGCGATGGCTCACCCATGTGCCGCTTCCGGTTTTACTTTCCAGCCATCCGTCGGCGCGCAGGGTGTTGTACGCAGTGAGGACCGTGGTGCGGCTGAGGGCCAGAGCTTTGGCGAGCTCTCGTTCAGGCGGGACGCGCGCGCCGGGGACGATTAACCCTTGTTCGACGGCCTGTTGAAACGCGGTGGCCAGGCGGCGGTACAAAGGGCCTGGGGTCTGCGTCCAATTACCAAGCTGTTGCGTGAGTTGAGCGGCTTCCATGCCTTGAATCCAATATTGGCATGATCGGGGTCGATTTTTCAATACCATTTCGGTGGAGTATTGTCGAAAGTTATAAGTTCAGGCCAATAATCGTGGAATTGGATCTTTTATGAAGTGCCAACGCGCGTAAGGATGATCCCATGCGGTATCTATTCGGCTTTCTGATTACGGTCCAATTGGCATTATCGTCCTCTTGGAGCGATCCATATAAACTGGGCAGGGGTCAATTCGAGCGCGGCCTTTACATCCAGGCGATTGCGAATTACGAGATTGCGCTGCGGTCGGCGGAGTCGCCGCGAGATCGGGCAATTGTGCTTTATTGCCTCGGTGTGGCTCATCTGCGAATCGCCCAGCTCGGCGTCGCTGAGCAGGAGTACAAACAGGCGCTGGATCTTTTTCGCAAGGAAGGTAATTCAGTCGAACTGGCTGTCTCGCTGGGCGGACTGGGAGAGACGTATCGTGCGCAATATCGTCTGGATGAGGCGCTGGCGGCCGAGCGCCATGCGCTGGCTATCCTGAAACTGCTCGGCAAGAGCGAATCGCACGAGGCTGGCGATGTGCTCAGCATCACCGGCGAGATTCTCAACGACCAGCATCGTTTGAAAGAAGCGGAGCGCAGTATGCGCGAGGCGCTGGCTATTGAGGAGAAGACCCTTGGGGCGGAGCATGCGGATGTCGCCACCAGCCTGAATAATCTGGGCGCCATCGAGCTGGAGCGTAAGCATGCGGCCGAGGCCGAGGCGCTTTTCAATCGCGCGCTCGCGGTCAGAAGGGCGCGCTATGGAGCGGAACATCCGGCGGTTGCGAGCACATTGCTCAGTCTGTCCGCCACGTATCTGGCCGAAAAACGCTACGCGGAGGCCGATGAAACCTGCCGGCGCGCGTGGGAGACGATGGGGCGCTTTCTTCCGGCGAATCATCCGGAGTTGACGAAGGCGCGCATCGAGATGGCGTTGATCGCGCATGAGAGTGGGGACCGGGGCGCGGCGATCGGCATCCTTGAAGAGAGCGTGAGAAGCGCTGACGCTCAGCCGCTGACCGACACCGGGGCGTATGCGGAATTGTTGAGTTTGTATGCTCGATACCTGGGGGAGGCCGGGGAGAAGGAAAAATCGAAGCAGTTTCGTGTGGCGGCGGAGGAGATGGCGAAGAAATCCGGCAGGGCGCAGGTGGCGAGTTCAACCGTCACGCTGACTGAGTTGGAGGGCAGACTATGAAGGCTTGCGGGCAGATCTGAAATCTGCCCCACCACATCAGGAGCGCTTCCAGTCGATTCCGTAGACGGCTTTTTCGCGGGCGCGGTCGGGGCCGACTCGGACGGTGCGGAACTTGGCCTGTCTTAAATCGCACGTCATACAGCGATACATGGTGAAGAGCGGAGACGCGATTCCCTCCGCGACGTTTCTGATGCGGGACCTATTGAGATTTGCCGAACCGCATTTTCGGCAGATGTGATCGAAAAGCATCCCGCGATTCGCCGCACGCGAGGGACCGAATCAAGTGGTGCGAGGCAGCTTGAGTACGTAATCGCACGCGTCAGGGCAACCGCGAGAAAAGCCCTTGCATTGCTTTCACTTGCTGGCCTGTGTTGGCCTGCGTAGCGTCGAAAGGCCGCCGTAAGCGGGTGGCGCTGAAGGGAGAGGCTGCGCCTGCCCGCAAAATTTACCTGACGCTGGGCGAATATCCCTGCCAGACATATTCCAGCGCCTGGGGCAGGGTATTGACGATGACCTTGCTTTCGGTATGGCCGGCGCCCCTGGTATAGACGAACTGATAAGGATAGCCCTTGTCTTTGAGAATCTTTGCCAGCCGCGAGTTGGCGGTCACCCAGTTTCTCCGATCCTCTGAAGCGGTCTTGGCGCCGTTGTCGTTCTCCGATACCTGAATCCAGAGACGCAGAGGTTTCTTCGGCGTGTTTGGAAACAGGTGCTCGATATATTCGTAAGCGCCCAGCGGAGCTTCCGGGCCATTGCGCAGGTTGACAAATGTTCCCGAGTAGGTGAGGACGCGGTGATAAAGATCCGGCCGGAACCAGGCCATGGTCAGCGCCACCGCACCGCCCGAACTGCCGCCCAGGGTCATCCGGGCTTCGGGATTCTTCGACAGCTTGACGTTCGCCTCTTTTTCGGCGCGCGGCAGGACTTCCTCTTCCACGAACTGGACGTACTTGTCGGAAACGGTGTCGTATTCCATGCTGCGCTCCGAGCCACCATTGGCGATCATAACCGCGACCATCACCGGCAGACGCCGATCGTAAATCATATTGTCGAGAATGGTGGGCAGGTTATACCGCATCCCATAGGCGTCGGCGGAGACGATGACCGGGGCGTCGGTGCCCGCAACATACTGCGCGGGAACATAGACGCAGACGTGCCGTTGAAAGGCGCCGTTGGTGCCGGGGTAAAACTTGCTGTCGGCGGAGTTCATCACGAACTCAATCACCTTGCCCTCGGGGACGCCGACGCGTTTGGCAAGTTCCGGCGCCGTCGGATAACCTGGACCCGTTGCATAGTCGCCATCGACGGCAGCGGATGTCCACTCCGGAAGGTCCCTGAGTTTCGCCATTTCCGCGATATCCTGCGGGGACGCGGGCTTTTGGACGCGAGGACCCCGTCCCTGTCCATTGGCGGGCGCCTGCGCGGCGCGGACCGGTGGCGGCGCCGGCGGCGGTATACAAGGTACAGATGGCAGCGGCGCCTGCGCGAGCGCCCATTGCGCAAGAAATAAAGTCCCGAACCAGAGTTTCAAATTGGATCTCCTTTCGACTTCAGCAATTCTATATCAGATGAGCATCGGTCTGGGGGACATGGGATCTTCACGACATGGTCTTCACCGGGAAAGCCGACGGGCGGACCATGAACGCCGATCCGGGACGACGCTTTGGGCAAGCGCCTCGTGAACTGTTTGGCCAAGCGGCCAGGCATGCACCGGCGCCGCCGGGCTGCTCCCGGAGTCTCCCTGCCTATGTGAGGTACAGCGACTTCCGTTTCCGCTCCACCAGCTTGATGAAGTTGCGTTTGATCTTGTACTTTACGCGCAGGGCTTCGAGGTGGATCTTAAACTCCGCGCTGCGGTCCAGACGCTTCATAACGGCCGCCGCTTTTGCGAGCAGGTTGACGGGCTCCTCGTATCGGCCGTTGCTGGTGGCGGCCACCCCGGCCTCGGCATATTTCAAATAGATGGGCGCGGCATCCTCCGGGTGTTCCTGCTCCCGGTTCGCAGCCAACCGGAGCCACAAGCTGTCGGAGCATCCTCCCACACCGGCCTCGCGCCAGGCATCTTCGGCTTTGCCCTCATACAGGAAGATCTCCACCAGCACGGAATGATTGTCGTCGGCTTGCGGCCAATTGCGCCGAGTGTGACCGCGCACCTTTTCCCTGGCCTTTCCAATGCGCGCTCGAATCTCGCCCAGCGCGCGCTCCCGCCACTCCGGCCACGCGCCCGCCTTTTTCGCGTGCTTCTCCAGGGTCTTGTATGTCTCAGGAAATGGACGCTCCGAGAATTCGGCCCACATCAGCTTCATGGCGTCATCGTGACGGCGGCGGCGGTGATACTCTTCCGCCGCGAATTCACGGAGCCGGTCGTCGGTGTGCTCCGGAAACGCCCTCAGCCCCTTTTCCGCCCAAAGCAGCGCCTTGTCGTGTTGACGGGCCTCGCGATAGACTTCGGCGATCTTCAGATAGCTGTACGCGCTCGACAGGTCCCGGCTCATCACGCCGGCGAGTTCCTCGATGTCGCCCGAGGCGCGTGCCAGCGATTCCATAATCTGGGTGATCCGGAAGTGCCGGCCCCACTCGGACCGCTCATGCCCGGCGGTTCGGTCCGGTACCTTCGCCCACTCGGTCGCGGCCAGTTCCCGGTAGGTTTTCATCCCCCTGGCCCCCAGGATCTTCGAGTATCGTTCCGCGGCGCCGTAGAACACATCGAAGTCGCTGTGCAGTTCCAACTCGAAGAGCCGCCTGGCCAATTCCGCCGGATCGGGCCGGGCCTCCTTGCACGCACGGTAGTGAATATCCTGCAGCCGGTCCCGCAGCATACCGAAGTGGCCGTCGGAATCGTCTATCGACTCGATAGCGCCCAACAACGATTTGAGCGCCGATTCGCATAGCTCGATCGCCGAGCCTGCCTGTCCGTCATTCAGCAATTGCTCAATGGAATCGATGGCATCGTCAACTCCGCGCGCCCACCCAAAGGCTTCCCGGTAGTGCACGAAATCGTCGACCCGAACGGCGTTCTCAAATGCCCGTTTAACAGTGGCCACGCCCGCATCCGCTCCGGCACGGCGGGCCGCGTAGAGGATCAGCCGCTCACGCAATCGATCGTCGTCCTTTGCCCAATCGAGCATCATTTTCACCAGCGTCGGGCTGTCTTCACCCTGCAGGATCCTGCTCGCGTCGGCCAGCGTGACCTCCCTCGATTTGCGCCGCGCCGGCGGCTTCGCCGAACCTGCCGCCCGGTTCAGCCAGGCGAGCGCGGCAGCCACACAGTGCTTACAGAAAGCGCCGTCGCCGCCGACCGGACAATCGCAGGAATAATCCAGCACGCTCTCGCCGGTCGTCAGCGTCACCGTGTAGTCCCGATTTCCGCGCACAAGCGCGCGGACACCATCACCGGTTTCTTCGAGCGACTCGACATGACCATGGGAGAAGTAGTCCAATCCCCGCCGGTAGGACTGCGCGTCGGCGAGACGGCGGATCGCGGCGTCGTTCATGGCGCGCGGTAGCGGATTCGGCATAACCATTGATTATCGCCGAGCGAAGCGTCGTACTCGTCACGCTCCCGGTGCATCGCCAGCCAGGCCGCATTCTCGGAAATCGCGTTGCCCGGTGATGCCAGAACAAGCGATACCGTGCCAGTCGAGAAATCGTCGGTGAGCATCGGCGGGTAGCTGCGGTCTTAGCATGCGGCGAGGAAATGGACGAACGCTGAAACGATTCGGAACACTGGCCCGATTATGCGCATTCCAAAACGACGTGGTCGCGCACCACAATCCGCCGGTGCGAGGCTGTTATCGCCAGCTATTGCCCGCTGGCCCGGCCGAGACCTTTCTCCGAGTGGCGCGTGACTCGGCCAGAGTCAGCCGCAAGTGCGAGGGGGGATCGTTGCGCAGAGGTTGCCAAGAAGTACTTGAACGCGCACTGGGGCCGAGAATTCGGGAGACCATTCAACAGTGTGGTCGAAAATTGCACTCACGAAAGGAAGCGACTCCTCGTCTACGCCCGCCGCGATGCGGCGTAGCGCTTGCATGGCAGCGCTGTGCATCCAGAGGTGGCGGGACCGCCCTCTCAGATCATTGCACCGCGATGGCGATTTCATTGCTCGTACGAGACAAATAGTTGAGGCGCACTGGCACGCCGGGTCCTGGCGTAAGACCACTCGGCAGGCTGAAGTTGACCTGGTAGTAGCCCGGATATCCCGGAGCGTCGCCGAAGTATAGAATCTCGGCCAGCCGGCCGCCGACGGCGACCTGCGGCGGGATGGCTCCCCCCTCGGCAAGGCCGCGGACATACATCGACAGAATCTCGCCAGCCACCGCGGGGGTCTGCGATGAAGCCAACTGTCCCGTGGTCGCGTGCCAGACCGCGCCCTGACCCGGTGCACCTCCGGCGGCGGAGAAGAGCGCGGGCGGCGAGGACACGAACGCGGGGTGGTAGAGTTCCACCTGGGCCAAGCTTCCATAGTTCAGGTCGAAGCCGCCCCAGGCATCACCCCCGGCGATCAGCACATCCCCCGTATTGAGCAGAGTCGCGGTGTGAGACACCCGAGGGTACAACATATAGCCCGCGAAACTAAAGGTCCCTTTGGTGGGATCGTACAATTCCATGTTCGATTCGCTGCCGGAAAAGAAGCAGGAGTTGCCATCACAGTGTTCACTCAAGCCTCCGGCCATGAGGACAGTGCCGTCCGGAAGTAGCGTCGCGGTATGGTCTTCCCGGGGGCTTAGCATGGAGGCGGCTGGGACGAAGGCCCCTGAGGCTGGGTTGTACAACTCGGTACTATTGAATATCCCGAAGTCCTCATTTGCTCCGCCTGCAACCAGGACCGTCCCGTTCAGGAGCAGGGTTGCCGTCTGCCCGTCAACATAGTCCGGAGCTACCTGGCTTCCAGAAAAACTAACGTACATTGAGCCGCTGAGGCTGAAGGTCGCGGTCGCGGGGTTGTAGATTTGGGCCGCCGGCTCCCCCGCGAATAACACCGTGCCGTCCGGAAGCAGTGTGGAGGTAGTAGCGTTGGTTGTGAAACCACCAGTCAGGCTTGCCACATAGGGGCCTGCGGAGGTGAACTGCCCGGTGGAAGGATCAAACAACTCGGCGTCGGCGCCTCCGGTGATCAACACTTTTCCATTCGAGAGGAGCGTCGCGTTGAATCCGCTCTGCGGCATCAAGAGGCTCCCGGTCGCGGTGAACTTCCCGGTAGAGGGATCATAGAACTCGGCGGTGCCGTTTGACGAGTCGCCGCCGACGATCAGTACTCTCCCATCGGGAAGCAGGGTGGCCGTGTGTCCCGATCGCCCGGTTGTCATATTCCCCGCCGAGGTGAGGCTTGGCGTAGCCGGATCGTAGATTTCGGCACTGGCCAGCGGCGGATCGGACGGGGAACAACAGCTCTCATTTACGCCGCCGGCGATAAGGACGCGGCCGTCCTGAAGCAGGGTCGCGGTATGCGACGCGCGGGGTGACTCCATAAAAAGTATTCCATTTATCAAATATTGCGCCATCGCCGCGCCGGGCAATAGAAGGAACAGGATGAGTTTGATTTTCAAGGCTAATCTCCGAAATCATTGGACCGCAATGATAGCGCTCATTGCCGGTTTGCTACTCGCGCAACTTCCGTCATCTACCACAAGCTGCGGATGACCCGTCGCCACGGTTCGCACATACTGAGACGATGCACTCGATTCTGCCGGAAAGCTAGTCCATAAGGGTTGTAAGAGGGTGTTATACATTTGCATCGTCCTGAAAACAGGCGCTATACTGAAACCCGATGACGCCCTCGGGATGCTCAGCCGAAGTCGTGCGGAAGCATCTGGAGCGCGTACTGGCAAGCCATGGGTTCGCCCGTAATGAGCGCCTCTCGAGGTTTCTGCGGGTGATCGTCGAGCGTCATCTGGAAGGCCGGGATGCTGAGCTCAAGGAATCGGTCATAGGCATCGAGGTCTTTGGTCGGCAGCCCGGGTTTGATGCCAAACAGGACTCCACGGTCCGTACCGAGGCGGCGCGCCTCCGCGCTCGGCTGGCCGAGTATTACGCCGGAGACGGCATCGGGGATCGAGTGATTATTGATCTCCCCAAGGGTGGCTATATCCCTGCGTTTCGCTCGTCCGGGGCGGTGAAAAAGGACAAAACCAAAACGTGGTACCGCCGGCCGTGGCTTCGCGTCGCCTTTGCTGTTCTTGCGATGGCCGTGGCGGCCGCCGGTTGGTGGTGGGTTCAACACAACCGGGCGCCAATCACTATCGCAGTTCTACCTTTGACCGACTTGAGCCCTGACCCTTCGAACGCTTACTTCGCGGACGGTCTTACCGACGAGATTATCCGGGACCTGTCGATCATCGATGGACTGGCCGTGCGCTCCCACACCTCATCTTTCGTCTTCAAAGGCAAGCCCCGGAATGTGCGAGAAGCCGGCGAGCAGTTACAAGCCGAATACATTCTGGAGGGCTCCGTACTGCGTACGGGGCAGAAGTTGCGAATCATTGCCCAACTGGTTCGCGCGCGCGACGATTTTTCTTTGTGGTCAGGCCGATTTGACCGGGAGTTGACCGATGTAGTGGCCATCCAGGACGACATCTCGCGAGGTATCGTGAATAGCTTGCGGTTGAAGCTCGGCCGCGGCCGCCGGCGCTATGAGACGAGCGTCGAAGCCTACGATCTATACCTTCGGGATCGCAGTTTGCTACCGCCAGTGGGACAATTGCCACCGGGAGTCCGACGACACAACCCAATTCCCTTCCAGGATGTCATCGCCAAGGACCCCGCGTTTGCCCCCGCGTACGCGGGTCTCGCCGAGGCATATTCTATATTGGCGAGTATCGCCGGCGCCGAACCGGACAACCTGGTGAAGATGCGCGAGATGGCAGAACGAGCCATTCAGTTGGACCCTCTGTTGGAAGAAGCTCATGACGCGCTGGGAGTGGTTTACGCACGCGATGGACAATGGAGTCGGGCGGAAGCCAGTTTCCGCCGCGCGATTGAACTCAACCCCAACTCAGAACTGACGCGTGTGAATTACGTAACCTCTCTTCTTTGGCCGCTCGGGAGGATCGACGAGGCAGTTCAGCAGTTGCGTGCGGCCGAAAGATCGGACCCACTGTCGCCGACCTTGCATTATGTGTACGGCGACGTGCTGATTTCGGCCGGCCGGTTCAAGGACGCGTCCGTACACTGCGCGAAGTCATCGGACATCGCCGAATGTCAAGGTCGCGTATTGCTGGCCGAGGGGAGAATCGACGATGCGATTAAGATTCTCGCATCAGCCCCGAACACGCGGTATCTGGGCTATGCGTATGGACGCGCCGGACGTCGCCGGGAAGTTGAGGAACTGGCGGCCGTTTCCCCGGGCGCGCTCCAGCAGGTTTTGATCTATTCCGGCTTGGGGGACAGGGACGGCACTATCAATGCTTTGCAGCGCATTGTCGAGTTAGGGCCGGTTCGCGTCGGTTTAACGCTTTCAATCCCTGAGTTGAGCTTCATCCGTGAAGACCGTCGCGTGAAAGCCCTTCGGGGAAAAGCCGGTTTGCCGGAATAGGCCCTCACGAGTGAGGCAACGCTAACGGATCTTCAATTCTCCTCACAACGCCCACTCACCCGACTCCGGGACCGGGATTCGTGAGACGGCTTCTCGTCCAGCACGAGCCCTCGCCGACTGGTTCTCACTGTCGGCGCCAGCGCTCAATTTTACCTACGGCTCCGGGCGGATCGGCCACTCGGAGAATGCCGCGACGGCCGCTTTGCCCGTTCGATTCGCCATTCCTCGCGAGATCCCCATGGCGTAAGGATCGGTTCGTGGTTCCGAAGGGCCCTTCTCACCGGGAATCAGTGAACCCTTGGCAACAAGCCGCAAGTCGCCAGCCAGGCACCGGCCTGCGCTCAAGCCCTTCGCCACAGCCTGCGCGTCCCGGTGTTTCGAGCGCTCTGCCTTAATTCACAACGACTACTCAGGGCTTTGGATCGTCCGCCAACGTAGGGCGCCTCTCCGGACGGGATCTTTCGCTTTGTTTACGTTCTCTGCTCGCAAGCATGGAAACCAAATAGGCCTGCGCGGCGGGTTCCTCTCGGATGATATTCCAGCTCTTGAATGCGTCGGCAATACCATCGATATGCAGCAGGACTTCCGTCAGATCCCACTCTCTGGCGGTGTTGTAATCGGCTTCGTTGCGATGGTATTGCGCCTGTCCAAAAGCGTCGGCGACGTTGTAAAAGTGATAGGCGAGAGTTCTCTCGGGTCCTTCCGGCGGCCGTTTCTGGAAATAACTGCTCAGTTCGGCGACCTTCTTATCGGCCGCTTGTTTCATCGGGCCATGATCGAAGACCCGCCCCAGGACCGCCCGTAGTTCAGGTCGCTGCCAGTTCGCGGTAGCTTCGGAAATCAGCAGGTGAAACAGAGCGTAGTAGGCGGTGGAAACGGCTCGGCGCAAACTCGGCTGGTGAGGAGAGCCGGGGTGGAGGTTAGCGAGTTCCTGGGCCAACTCGAGCAGTTCGTCGGCGTAGCCCATCGATCATGCCGATCGTCTTACCTGCTCGGACTGCGTTAGATAGTCGAAGTAGGGAAGAACTCCCCATTCTTCGAGAGGTCGCACCTGCTGGACGATAGATTGCGAAATCTGTCTGGTGAGAGGAAGAAGCTGGGCGCGTGGTATTCCATCGGCCAGAACAACCCGAAAAAAAACGGCGGATTCCCCGTTCCAATCGTTGCCGAGCGTTGGCGTCACGTCAATGACGTGTGGTTGCAGGGCGCCAGCCGTCCGTGCGACAGCCGAAAAGAACTGCGGTTGATGCGCGAATGCCTTCGCGATGTACACGGAGTCATTATCCCGCATCTCGATGTTTTCTGCAGGAAATGGGCACGGCCGTTAAGCTCGTCGCGGATTGCTGTCGCGGGATCCCCTTTCATGCCAACGTCGGCTCGCGAATGCAAACGGCTTCTGTCCTTGGAAATCCAATCACAAATCGCAAAAATAAAGCTAAGCGCATACGCGTTCATACGCTTGCCGCGCTTATCAAGCGACCGGCAAACCATTTTTCCCATACCCCGATGCAGAATGCAGACAGGAAGGAGCTTCCGCGCCATAACGCAACGCCTGAATCAAATGACGACCAACCACAAAGCGCCGGCCAACCAGACCATTGCCATCCTCAGACCGAGCCGTCGCCCGGTCTCCATTCCAGCCACCCCACCAGCCGCCCAACGCTCCGGCAAACCACGAGCGAACCCAATTCCAACAACCCCAAAACACGTGTTAACGGGAGCGTTATGAACCACTTAACCGCTGCGCCCCAAACCATCGAGGGTGGCTTCGATTCTGGCTCGCCTGGACTTCCATCGCCGCGCCCGTCCCACGTCAAGCCGGGATTCCGATTTCCGCACGCGTCCACACGCTCGTGCAAATCCGCCAACGAGGCCGCTTATCATGAAAAAACCAGCATGACTCCGGAATCGCCACTGACGCGCCCCCGCTCCACCGTGCGCATCCAGGATATTCTGATCGCCCTGATATTCGGCGCGCTGGTAATCCTCGCGCACGACGCCCGCGAGGGCTCGCTTCTGGCCGGTCTGGCGTTCATGCAGTTGGTGGAAGGCCGCGCCACCTGGCTCGACACCCGTTGGGGCCGCGCCACTTCGATTCTGCTGCAATTGCTGATTTGCTATCTCATCCTCGCCTGGCCGCGCCAGAGTCCTAACGGCGAAAAATACTTTCCGCTCGCCAGCGAGTATTACACGGTTCTGCTGCTGCCTGTGGTTTCCACCGCCACCTATCTCGGCGTGGCAGGCACCGTAGCCACATCTCTGGCGACCATTGCAGCCTATCTGTCGTTTTTGCTGCCCACCTATATCGACTATTCGCATGGCGATTACCTTGACCCCGATGCCATCCACACGTTGGTAGTCCGCTGTCTTTTGCTCGCCGTCTGCGCTCTGATGGTGAATTCTTTGGGGGAAGCCCGCCGTACCGAATCGGCCCGTTATAAGAAGACTGCCGAGCAGTTGGCCGTCGCTAACAAAAATCTGATCGACGCCGAAGCTGCGGTGCGCCGCTCCGAACGTCTGGCAGCTCTGGGACAACTCTCCGCCGGTCTGGCTCACGAACTGCGCAATCCGCTGGGAAGCATCAGAGGTTCGGCGGAAATGCTGGTTCGTTCCACCGCTAAGGAAGGCGCCGTCACGCGGGAACTGGCGCAGATCATCAGCGACGAAGTGGACCGCACCAACTCTCTGGTCACGCGCTTTCTCGATTTCGCGCGCCCACTCGAACCGCGGCGCGAAACTACCGACGTCACGTCCGTCATCGACCGCGCCGCGAAACACGCCAGGGTCGCCATCATCACGAACTATTCGCCCGACGTGCCGCCGCTCGAGATCGACCCCACTCTGATGGAACAGGTTTTTATCAACTTATTGACCAACGCCGCGCAGGCATCGGCGGCGGACGCCCCCATCACCGTGGCCACGCGAGTGGTCAAAGACGAAGCGGAGATTTTTATCGTGGATCGCGGCTGCGGCATTCCCGCGGATAGGATCGAGACGATTTTCAATCCATTTGTCACTACCAAACAGAACGGCGTAGGTCTGGGACTGGCCATCGTGGCTAAGATTATCGACGGCCATGGCGGTAGAATGGCGGTCGAAAGCGAACCTGGCAAAGGCAGTACGTTCCGCATTTATTTACCCATCCCCAAATGAAGAAACGAATTCTCATCGTTGAAGACGAAGACAAGCTGCGCCGCATCCTGGAGCTTCAGTTACTCGATTCCGGTTTCGATGTGGTGAAGGCTGCCACCGCCGAAGAAGCGCTGCCGTTCATGGACCGCGCCGACCTGATCCTCACCGATTTCAAACTGCCGGGGATGACGGGGCTCGAGATGTTGCAGTTGATCCGCCGCCAGGATTCGCATGTGCCCGTGATCGTGATGACGGCGTTTGGCACGGTGGAGAACGCGGTGGACGCCATGAAGGCCGGCGCGGCGGATTTTCTGCTGAAGCCTTTCTCGCTCGACCATTTGACGACGGTGGTCAACAAGGCCCTTGAGATTCGCAGCCTGCGCGACGAGAACCGGCGCCTTAAAGAGGAGCTGGGGCGTAAATATCAATGGGACAACATCGTGGGCCGCAGCACCGCCATGCAGCAGATCTTCGGCACCATCATGCGCGTGGCGCCCACGCGGGCCACCGTACTGCTGGCGGGCGAGAGCGGCGTCGGCAAAGATCTGATTGCCCGCGCCATCCATTTCCACTCGCCGCGCAAAGACCGGCCGTTCGTGAAAATCAATTGCGCCGCCATCCCCGAAAACCTGATGGAGAGCGAGCTGTTCGGCTACGAAAAGGGCGCGTTCACGGGGGCCAACACCTCGAAGCCGGGCAAATTCGAGGAGGCCGACACCGGAACCGTGATGCTGGATGAGATCGGCGAAGTGCCGGCCAACATTCAGATCAAATTGCTGCGCGTCCTGCAGGAGCGCGAGTTCGAGCGCCTGGGCAGCAATAAGACCATGCACATCGATGTGCGCGTAGTGGCGGCCACCAATCGCGACCTGCGCGCCGCGCTTGAAGACGGCACGTTTCGGGAAGATCTATATTACCGGTTGAACGTGGTGCCGATGGAGATTCCTCCGCTGCGCGCGCGCAAAGAAGACATCCCGTATCTGGCTCACCACTTCGTGGAAAAGCTGGCGCCGGAGATGGGCGGGCGTGTCACCGATATCACCGACGCGGCGATTGAAAAGCTGATGCAGTACTCGTGGCCGGGCAATGTGCGCGAACTGGAGAACGTGATCGAGCGCAGCATCGTGATGGCGCTGGGTGAAAAGCTGGATGCTGGCGATATTCGTCTGGATATGAATCTGCGGCCCAGAGTTGCCGCCGGAGAAGTGGGCTTGCCGGATGGCATGAGCCTGGACACTTACGAGCAGGAATTGATTAAAGACGCCCTGAAAAAAGCCGATGGGAACAAGAGCCAGGCGGCGCGCATTCTGGGCTTGACGCGCAATGCGCTGCGTTATCGGCTTACCCAGATGGGAATTGAAAGCTGATGTATGCCAGTATTTAACATGCGCTTCTTCCTGATGTTTCTGATCGCCGCCGGCGCCTTCTCGCAGAATGTCGAGGACCGGGCCTGGCAAACTATTGAACACGCCCTTCAGGACACGAATCCCTTGCGGCGTTCCGATGCGGTGCTGGCCATGGCAGTGGTTCGCGCGCAGCCGAAAGCGGTGAACCTGGTTGAGTCAGGGCTGGCCGATAAAGATCTGGGCGTGCGCCAATCGGCCTGCACGGTACTCGGCGGATTTAAATCGAAATCGTCGATTCCGAAACTGCGCGAGGCCCTCAACGACGGCGCTCCGGAGGTGGTATTTGCGGCCGCCAAAGCCCTCTACGATATGGGCGATCCGGCGGGCCGGGAGGTGCTGATCGCCATCCTGAACGGAGATCAATCGGACACGTCGGGATTTGTATCGAGCTCGGTGCGCGATGTGAAACTGAAGCTGCACGATCCCAAAGGTCTGGTGCTGATCGGCGTCAATTCAACCGCGGGGATTCTGATTGGCCCGTTCGCGGCGGGGCTGCCGGTGGCGGAAGATCTGTTGAAGGATAAACAAGCGTCGGGCAAAACGGTAGCGGCCCTGCTGCTCGCGACGGATACCAGCGCGGATTCGCAGACGGCGCTGAAGCTGGCCCTCAGCGATAAGAACTGGACCGTCCGTGCCGCTGCCGCCCGCGCCATTGCGCTGCGCGATATGGGAACGCTGTATAGCGACGTAACCCTGCTGCTCGACGATAAGCGCGAAGAAGTGCAATACTCGGCCGCCGCCGCTTTGATTCGCCTGAAGCAGCCGGCGCCGAAGAAGACCCGGGCCTGAATTCTGGAAACCACAAAACTCAATATCCTGATCGTCGACGACGAAAGCAGCCAGCGCACCGGTATGGCGGGCATGGTCAAGGCGTGGGGCATGAACGCCGAGACGGCAGCCGACGGCCGCGAGGCGCTGGAAAAGCTGGAGGGCTTCGACGCCGATGTCGTGGTGACCGATCTCAGTATGCCGCGCATGGATGGGCACGATTTCCTGAAGGCGCTGCGCGATGCCGAGAGCGCTCCGCCGGCCATTGTGGTCACAGCGTTCAATAAGATCGAGACCGCACTCTCCGTGGTGCACGATCTGGGCGCGTACTGGTTCGTGGAGAAGCCGGTGCGCCCGGCCGAACTGCAGCTGCTGATCCGGCGCGCGGCCAGTCATAAGCGGCTGGCGCGGGAGAAGCTCGGGCTGGTGCGGCAGCTGCAATATAAGGGCGCGGTCGGCGAAATGATCGGGTCGTCTCCGCGCATGCAGGAGATTTATTCGCTGCTGCAGCAGATCGCTCCGAGTAAGGCCAGCGTGCTGATTTCGGGGGAAAGCGGCACGGGTAAAGAGGTGGTGGCGCGCACCCTGCATGCGCTGAGCACGCGCCGTACCGGGCCGTTCGTGGCCATCAACTGCGCGGCGCTGCCCGAGTCGCTGATCGAGAGCGAGCTGTTCGGGCATGAGAAGGGTTCCTTCACCGGGGCTACGGAAAGGCGTGCGGGGTGCTTCGAGCTGGCGCAGAACGGCACGCTGCTGCTGGATGAGATCGGCGAGATGCCCATCGCTACCCAGGCTAAGCTGCTGCGCGTGCTGGAAGATTCTAAGGTGCGGCGGCTCGGCAGTAAGGCGGAGTTCTCCGTGGATGTGCGCGTGCTTGCGGCCACCAACAAGGTGCCCGATGAGGCGGTTAAAGGCGGGCACCTGCGGGAAGATCTGTTTTATCGCCTCAACGTCTTCCATATCCACATGCCGCCTTTGCGCGATCGGAAAGCGGATATCGAGGCCATGTCCGAAGCCTTGATTGAGGACCTGAACCGGAAGCACGAAACGCGTGTTACCGGCATGGATCCGCCGGTGCTTGCGGCCCTGTTGCGCCATGACTGGCCGGGCAATGTGCGTGAGCTGCGCAACGTGCTGGAACGGTCGGTGATCGTGGCGGTGGAAGGACAGATCGAGCTCAGACATCTGCCGGCCCATCTGGCACTTTGAAAACCAGCCGTCTCGCTGCATAATCAGTAGTGAAGGGAGAACGTTTCGATGGCAAAAGGCATGGACCGCAAGAAGGAAACCAAGAAGCCGAAGAAAGACAAGAAATAGGCAGATAAGAAGTAGGCGGGCTGGGACATGCGGCTGATCGCCGCATGTCCCGCTAAACTGGTATCGTTACGTCCGTCGCTACTTCAATAGACCGGTTTTTCCAGTTCTCGCTGCTGGGCCTGGTGGCCAGTGGCTTCTTCGCCCTGGCCGGGTCGCATTATCTTGACCGGCCGACTCTGTGGCTCACCTTCGCCGCGCTGCTGGTGCGGGCGCTGACCATCCCCGGCATTTTCCGGCTGGAAATTTCCCCCCGCGTGGTCTCGTATGCGGCCATCGGCTACATCGTTTTTTACCCGTTCGATTTTTATCTGATTTCGCGCGACTTCTTCACTGCCACGGTGCACGGCGTGTGCTTTCTGGCGGCCGTCAAAATCCTCACGGCGCAGAGCAATCGGGACTACCTTTACACGGGCGCGGTGGCCTTTATCGAGCTGATCGGCGCGGCGGTGCTGTCGTTTCAGGCGAGCTTCTTCGGCTGGCTGGCACTCTATATCCTCTTCGCCATGGCGGCGTTCACCAGCGCGGAGATCCGCCGCGGCCTGGAGCGCAGCGGGCAAACCGTGCAGCCGGCAAATGCGCGTGTGGGGTGGCGTTTGGCGTTAGTCGCGTGCAGCGCAACGTGCGGGATTCTCATCATCACGGCAGGCCTGTTTTTGATTGTGCCGCGGACTGCGCGCGCGGCCGCGATGCTGTTCCCCAATGCGCCGCATCTTACCGGCTACTCGAATGAGGTGGACCTCGGCGTCTTTGGGGAGATCAGCAAGGATACCCATCCGGTGATCCATGTGCTTAGCTATTCGCGGGCGCTGCCGCCGAATCTGAAATGGCGCGGCACGGCGTTGAGTCTCTTCGACGGCAAGCGCTGGTCAGAACCGAAACTGCCGGGCGCGGATGTGCTGTCGGTAAATGGTACGGCGGAAGTGGCGGGGCAATTGCAGCGTTCGCGGCGCGATGGACGGCGCCTGCTCTACCGCGTGGATGTGAATAATTCGGACACCGGCACGCTATTCATCGCCGGCATCCCGGAGTTCATCAACGTCTCGGTGACGCAACTGGTGCGCACGCCGGAAGATTCCTACCGCGTGTTTCCCGTCACGGGCGAGCAACTGCGGTATGAGGTTTCGGCGCATTCGGGCCCACCTCTGCCTACTCCGCTGGCGGACCATGAGCGGTTTCGATATCTGCAGTTGCCTCCTGTGGACACTCGGATCTACACGACAGCGCGCGCGTGGGGTGGAGCAGGATCAGCGCTCGACCACGCGCTGCGCATCCAGGCGCACTTGCGCCGCGATTTTCAATACAGCCTCGAAACGGCGAACCGCCCTTTACCCGATCCACTGGCGAACTTTCTGTTTGTGACGAAGCGCGGTTACTGCGAGTATTTCGCATCGGCGATGGCCGTGATGCTGCGGACTCTCGGCATTCCCTCGCGCGTGGTCACGGGCTATCAGAGCGGTTACTACAACGAGATTTCGGGCATGTACGTGATTCGCGCTTCGGATGCGCACGCGTGGGTGGAAGCGTGGATCGATGGGCGCGGCTGGGTGACTTTCGATCCCACGCCATCCGGGGCCAGTGGACGGAGCGGCGGCCTTCTGGCGCGCGTCAATATGTATCTCGACGCGGCCGACAGCATGTGGCAGCAGTGGGTGATCGCCTACGATCTGGGGCATCAGGCGGCGCTGGCGGCTAAGTTCGAGACTGGTCTGCGGGCGTTGAATCGAAGCAGTTTCCGCGCGCATGGAAAATGGCCCACGGGATTCCCGGCGGACACCAGAGTGTGGGCAGCCTGGCTGGCCGGCGCATTGTTATTCACCGGGATCATGGTGTTCGCTGCACCGCCGCTTTGGCGTCAATGGCGGAAAAAACTGCACGTGAGGCGTATTGCGCGAGGCGGCGGCCAGGCGAGCGACGCCACGCTGCTCTATCGGCATATGCTTGATATCCTGGAGCGGCGCGGATTTGAGAAACCGGTTTGGTTCACGCCCCGCGAATTCGCTCAGCACTTGCCCGCCGCGGAAAATGAGCAGGTGACGAGATTCACCGCACTCTATAATTCCGCGCGCTTCGGCGGCGCCGCGTCGGGCACGGAACAGCTGGCGGAGTTGTTGCAGGAGCTCAGTAGAATCCGATAGCGCGGCCGGCTACGGCAACGCCGAACCAGAGAAATATGGATCCCGCAGCCGTGGCGATGCGGCGTGGGCCTCCTGGTTCAGCCGGCGCATTCACGGTCGGCCGAAACACCACCCAGTGAAAAACGATAGCCACAAAGAGCACCACCATCTTAACCAGAAAAGGCGGATTGTCGTAGCATTTCAACGCTTCGGAGCAGAAGAGAAGAAAGCCGGTGATCAGCATGGCGAGGAGGCTCCAGAATGTCAGCGGCGCCAGCGCGCGTGCTACCAGCGGCAGGGGCTGTTTGGGCATTCCGGCTCCCAACAATCGCAGATTGAGTACGAGGACGGTGCCGAGCAGGACCGTCAGCGCGAAGAGGTGCAGGCTTTCAATAATGGGAAACAGAAAGCGCGAATCGCGAATGGCCTGGCCGACCGCGGTGCCGTCGCACCACTTGAAAAACGGAAGCAGCGTTTGCATAGAGGCGGGCGGTTAGAAGTTGTAAGCCATGGTGCGTCCGGCGGCGATCACTCCCGCCCAGAGTATGATGCCGAGGATGCCGGCGAGGCGCGCGCGAAACGGGGGCTTTTCCGCAGTGTCCCAGGTGACGATGTTGCGCCGCAGCGTCAGTTCAAATGCCAGCGCGTTGATGGCGGCGAGCACCAGCAGCACCAATTTGATGCGAAAGAAAATGCTGCCGTACGCCTTCATCGCCTGCGACCAGAAGAGCAGGATGCCGGTGATGAACATGATGACGAAGCCGCCCAGGCTCCACGGCATCAGCTGATTCGAGACCTGCGATACGGGCTCGCGCCGCAGCAGGACGCCCGCCAGACGGAGGTCCATGATGAGCAGGATCCCCACAGAGAATGCGATACCGATGGCGTGGGTGCCTTCTATGATCGGGAATACCCAGGTGGACTCGCGGATGCCGGTCCCCCACGGGGTGTCCTGGAGCCATTGACAAAGTTGGGAAATTGACATGAAGGGTTAGGGGCTACTTACTTTCGCACTTACCGCCGGGGCAGCGATTATTCTCCTCGCAGACGTATTCGTAGAGTCCGGCCGACTCCCATTCCGGCTTGGCCTTGATCTCAAATTCCTGCGACCAGGCGCGGGTGAAAATCTTCGGGTCGTCGATGGTCAGATCGTAGTAGAGGGTGTCTTTGTTCTTCCAGCGGATCTTCTCGATGGTTCGCAGAGCGTCGCTGTGCATGCGGAATTCTTTGGGATTGGTGTAGTAGTAATCGTCGAGCGACCAGCGGTTGAAGTTGGTGGTTTCGACGACCAGGGTGTCGCCCTCCCAGTGACCAACGGGATCGCCGTAATACATCGGCTCCAGACCCTTGCGGTGAGGGCGCCCATCGAGCGGGATGATGCGCGTCATACGCTGAAACTCGTGCACCATCACGAGGTAATTCTTCGTCTGGAAGAACTGCATGGCGTTGCCGGACAGGATGCCGCCAGGAAAGCCGGCGGGCATGCAGAAGTCGCGCGGTTCGTCGTGGCGGGGGTCGCCGGTGCGCGGTTCGAGGAACGCTTCACCGCCTGGTTTGAGCGGGGCAAAATTCTTGCGATCGAAAGTTGTGGCGTTGGAATGGCCGCGCTCGTCGCCGGGCAGGTAAGTGGGCCATTGATACATACCGGAAAAATCGGGCTTGCCGTCGGCCGTGCGCGGGATGGCGGGCTCGGCCTTCTGCGTCCAGGCGCCGGGAGCGCAGGCCAAAACCAGGGTGAGGAGAAAAGATACGCGTCTCATAGGGTTCAGGGTTTGGCCGGCATGGTCTGGGGCGGGACGCGATCCTGCGAGCCGGCGGTCAGGACGTTGCGGCCATCGGGAAAGGTGAGGCGGCCCCCGGAGGCGTTGTTCGAACCGTCCTTGGAACGGAACCCTTCCACTACGACAGTTTCGCCGATTTTCAGTTGATCTTTGGTGATGCCGCGCCGCATTAACTGGCCCGGTGCGCCGCCGGCAAATCCCCAGTTGGTGGTGGTGCCGTCGGGGTTCTTTACGTCGAGATAGAACCAGATATGGGGGTTTTGCCATTCGACTTTGGTGATCACGCCGGTCATTTTGATCGGCTTCTGATCGTCGAATTCGGCGGCGAAGGAGTGGTGCGCGAGGAGTGGGATGCCGCTCGCGAGCGCAGCTAACGCGAGCAGGGCGGGGATTACTATGCGGCGCATGATCCGTCTATTCTATCGCGGTTCGGATGGCGCGATCGGAGAGGGTTCGGCGAGCCGTTTGATAAGGTGAAACGCATGCGGCATGTTGTCTGTATGGCGTTGTTGACCGTGGCCTGGCTGCGGGGCGGTGTGAGCAACGAAAAAGTGGTTGTGGTGGAGACCTCGCTCGCGCCTGGAGCAGTGCAATCGAACCCTGGGGGGAAGCCGGGATTGCTGGTTTTCGTTCAGCCGGGGATGCTGGAAATCAATGGACGGGTGGTGCGCGCGACGCCAGGCGAAGTTTGGTTCGAGACGGCGGAAGCACGCACGGTGAAGAACGCGGGGACATCCACAGTGCGTTTCGTACAGATCGATTTTCTAACGGCTGGGTCGGCTGAGATGTGGGGAAATACGGGGTTGTCGCCCAATTACAAGGTGCTGCTCGACAACCAGTACGCGCGGGTTTATGACATCCGGATTCCGGCGGGAACGCGGGAACCGCAGCACACGCACAAGAATCGTGTGGTGGTTTGTTTGTCGGGCGCGGAGTTGCGCCATCTTATGCCGGATGGGCCTGAGGAACCTTCGACGCTGAAGACCGGCGAGATTGCGTGGCGGCTGGGCGGAACCCATATCGGGCAGAATGTGGGCAAGACCGATCTTTGGGCGATTGCGGTGGAGCCGAAGTAAACGCTCGGGTTTAGGAAGGGCAGATCGGAAATCTGCCCCACCGGTGGTTCAGCGTAGACCCTGGTCGTGTTGTTCCTTGAGGACGGCTTTGAACATCATCTCCTCAAGGTCGGTCTCGATGTTGCAGCCGGCCGGATCGATGAACGGATTGGTCTGGCTCTTGCCGAGCCGGGCGAACTTCTGCGGTATATCGTACTGCGAGGGGTGGTCGCCCAGGGGTACATCGCAGGGAAGCGCGCGGACAACGGGAATCGTTCGGTTGAATTCGGTGACGAGAATTTCCGGGATGGGCTTGCTGGCGTCGGCGGCGCCGATGCGCAGGCTGCAGTGGAAGACGACGTCGTAAGTCTTGCCGGCTTCTTTGGCCTTCATGGTCCAGGTGGTGCAACCATGCGTGTGGCCGGCGGTCAGATGCGCGGTCAGGACGGTACCTCCCAGCGAGAGGGTATCGCCATCTTTCAGTTCTTTGTCGATGGGGTGTTCCTTACCGCCCGGCTTGACGTTCCTGAGCTGGGGCACATCTTCGGCCATAACCCAGACCTGAGCGCCGGTAAGTTCCTTTGCGAGCGCGTCGCCCTCCATGTGGTCGTTGTGCCAGTGATTGCCGAGGATGTATTTGGTGTCGGAGAATTTGAACCCGAGCTGTTCCACCGACTTCTGGATATTGCGCACGTTGCGCTCATACGTGGTGTCCATCAGGATATTGCCGGCGGGCGTGGTTATGAGGTAGGTGCTGAGGGTGAGCGAGCCGACGTAGTAGACATTGTCGATGATTTTGTAAGGGGTCATGGGCGTAGTCTGCTCTTCCGGCGACCCCATGTTGCGCGCGACGACGGAGGCCGGAGTCCAGCTTTTCCCGTAGATGACGATGGTGGGATGGGGCGGCGACTGGGCTGTGATTGCCACGGGACCGGCGATGAGTACGGTTGCCAGAGAGACGAATTGCCACGATCTGTTTTTCATGAAGCGCTCCTTTTTTTCTTTGCAGTCTGATTTTGAAGTCTGCGCAGCAAACTCAGGTGCGCGGGCGCGGGGTGAAGAGGGGTTTAGCGGGGTTCGAATCTTCGAGGTCGATTTCGAGAAGGCAACTCGCGGGATCGATGCGGGGGTCCGGCGCGCAAACCTGCCTTCTTGCGAAAGCGTACCACGAACCAGTTGTTTCCCGCGCGGAGGGGACGATCTGCGGCTGGCGGAGATCGGTGGTGTAACCGGTGTGGAGCTGGCCTCGACACTGGCAGCGTCGAGACCCCGCTTGCTGGGTGAGCACAGATAGAGCTGGCAAGCTGCGTGCATGAAACACGGGCAAGACCCATGAGCAACTCAGCGACATCTATCGACAATATTGCGATGCAGACGATTCCGAAAGACGAGTGGATCCTCTTTCTGGCCGACTTCACGCAACGCAACCGGGGAGCGCACGCGCGCCTCGAGATTGTCGGCAACGAAACCGGCTACCTGGTGGAGACTGAGAACCGGCCGTTCGACGGCGTGTCGGCGGACGTGAAAGACGGTGAGGAAACGGTTTGGATCAGCTTCGGCGCTTCGCCCGACGATAGTCTTGCGCACGGCGTGCAGCGGGTGGTTACGTTGTATGCGCTGCGGGGGCTGGATGGCAGCGGCGAAGTGCTGGCGGGGGAATCGAGAGATGGTTCGAGAACGGTGCTGTACCTATCGAAGCCCGCGGACTTTGCGCTGCCTCCGGCGGTTTCCTGAAACGAGTCGAAGGGTCGACAGTGTGGCGTCGAAATCGAGGGATATTGACGAAGAACGGGAGTGAGAAAGGAAAGTCATGTTACTGGTAATGGCAAGAAACTGGTGGGTACTGATCGTTCGCGGCCTGATCGCGATTTTGCTGGGCATCGTCACCTTTGTGTGGCCTGGCATCACGTTGGGAGCGTTGGTGCTGTTGTTTGGCGCCTACGCGCTTATCGATGGCGCCATGAGCATCACAGGCGCGGTGAGGGCGACTCTTGCTCACGAACGGTGGGCGTCGCTGCTGCTCGAAGGTGTGGCCGGCATTGCGGGGGGCGCGGTGGCATTCCTCTGGCCCGGCATAACGATCGTCGCCCTGGTGTTTGTGATTGCGGCGTGGGCGATTGTGACGGGCGTGTTCGAAATCGCCGCGGCCTGGAGATTGCGGCGGCACGTGGCCGGCGAATGGCTGCTGGCGCTTTCGGGCGTGGCGTCTGTGGTGTTCGGCGTTCTGGTGACGCTGGCGCCGATTACGGGTGCGCTGGTGCTGGCGCTGTGGTTTGGCGCTTACATTTTCGTCTTCGGCTTGCTGCTGATCGGTCTGGGATTTCGGTTACGGGGGCGGACGGCGCGCAGCAGTTTTGCATCCGCGGTGCAGCAGCCGAGCCATTGAAAACGCTCAGCGTACGGGCCCGCGGGACGCGGCTGGCAGCCGCATGTCCGGATGTGCAACTAAAGTTTATCTGGCTTTTATCCGATAAGAGGTATAGACAATGCCTAAGGATGAGCCAGAGTATCTCGACGCTCACGACGACGCTTCGACGGAGATACCCGTCGATTTGACGCTGCCTGAAGAGATCGAGACCGACGTCGACGAGAGCGCTCGATTGCGGCTCTTGCACTCGCTGGCGGAGATCGATCTCCGGCAGCGCCTCGAGGACGCAGAGCGAAAGAACGCCGAGCTTGAGATAGAACTGCAAGCCCGCGCTCCGGTGGCCGTGGATTCCATCCCGGGCGCGCCGGATTCCTTCTCCGCGGCCGATGTTACGAGGCTGAAAGCGGATTGGCGCCGCGCCATGAAGACGCTGCAGCAGGAAAACAAGGACCGCCGATCGGAGCTGGTGCTGACGAAAGGCCAGTTGCACCAGACGAAGAGGCAACTCGACCAGGAGAACACGGCGCGGCACGCGGAAGCGGCCAGAACCGGCAACATTATCGCGCATCTGGAGACAGAATTAGGGGAAGCACGTCAGGCGGCCACGAAATCGGATCGGCGTCAAGCGCGCCGGCGCCACATCGGAGGAAGTGTCGCGGTGGTTATAACGGCGGCCGGCGCCATTGCTCTGGCAGTGGCGATCTGGACCATATCGAGGCGACCTGTAATGGCATGTGCGCCCGCAGTTGCGGAATCGACGATTACGGAATCGGCTGCCGGCAAGGTAAGTCCGGTGAGCACACCGGTTCCCATTGCGCCTGCGGAGACGTTCTCCCTTCCAGGCGTTACGCCGGCCGGCAACCCCGCGCCCGACCCTGGACTGGCAGGCGGCATGGACCGGTTAAACGGCGCGCTGGACAACTTTCCCGGCCGCCGGCCGGAGGATATCCTGCGCGAGATTCACCGCAAAGCCGCGAAGACCGATCCATCGCTGTGCGCTTTCAACTGGAATAACGGCCAGCCTTCCATTGTCTATGGAGGGGGCGGCAAACTTTCGCTATCCGCCACTGTCGACAGGTGCGCCGCGGCCATCGAAAAATATCACTGAAATCCCGTCAGGAACCCGATTTCAGGAGTGAAGATGACTGGTGTGGCCGTGCGCATGGGTGTTTTCGCCATGCTCGTAAATCGTCTTTGCCGACCCGACGATAAGTGAATCGGGCGCGGTTACCACGTCTTCGTCCTTGCCGGCGTAGGGGATGCTGTGAAGCACCCACTTCATGGCGTTCAGGCGCGCGCGGTTTTTATCGTCTGAGCGGACGATAGTCCATGGGGCATCGGCCGTGTCGGTGTAGAAGAGCATCGCTTCTTTGGCCTTGGTGTAGGAATCCCAGCGGCCCAGGGACTCTACGTCCATGGGGCTTAGTTTCCACTGCTTGAGGGGATCCTGCGCGCGGCCGAGAAAGCGCCGTAGCTGTTCTTCGCGGCTGACGGAGAACCAGAATTTAAAGACGCGGATGCCGCTGCGCACCATCATGCGCTCAAATTCCGGGGCCTGGCGCATGAACTCCAGATATTCGTGGGGAGTGCAAAATCCCATCACGTGTTCGACGCCGGCCCGATTGTACCAGGAGCGATCGAAGAAGACGATCTCGCCTTTGGTGGGGAGTTTTTCGATGTAGCGCTGGAAATACCACTGGCCGCGCTCGGTATCGGAGGGCTTGGCGAGCGCCACAACCTTGGCGCCGCGAGGATTGAGGTTCTCGGTGAAGCGCTGGATGGTGCCTCCCTTGCCCGCGGCATCGCGACCCTCAAAGATCAGCACGATGCGTTCGCCCACTTCCTTGACCCAAGCCTGCATCTTGACCAGTTCAATCTGCAGCAGCTCGATTTCTTCGAGATAATCTTCCTCCTTCATCACCTTGGCGTAGGGGTAGTTGGAGCTGATGATCGTTTTTTTGCTCTTGACCGCCTTGACGCGGGCGACCAGTTCGGGGGGGATGCTGGTGCGCACCTGCTCGTCGATCAGAGTGACCATGGGAAAGGTAACAGCCTGGGATTTGGCGGAGACTTTCTTCTCCTTCAGCTTCGGTGTCTTTTTCCCTTCCTTCTTGAGGGCTTTCAGCCTTTTCTTTTCGAGCTTGAGAGCCTGCCGGACCTCGTCGGGTACGTCAGTGCCATCGGCGACGGCGGGTTCAGGGAATGGGACAGGGGCAAAAGAGCCGTTGGTTTCTTCGGGCACCAGCGCTTCAATGTGAAGTTCGGTGTCCGGCAGCGTTTCGGTCATGGGGGTCATGATGAGCGGTCCTCCCGCAAGTATTCGGGCAGGGACAGCAGTTGAAGCCGCTCCCCTGGTGTCAATACCTTAGCAGAAATTCCTACCGCCGGTACGCGGGGCGGCTCCCCTGCGCGCGTCTGTACGCGCGGTGGGGGATGGTTTGGGGAAGGGAGGCTCATTCTCCCTCCCCCAGGAATAGTGAAACCGCTTAGGGCCAACTAAGCCAGACTAAGGTTTCGGGACGCTGTTAATCGTTTTCAGAATCCGCGAGACGATCTGGTAGGGATCGCCCTCCGAATTCGGGCGGCGATCTTCCAGGTAGCCCCTGTAGCCATTCTTGATGAAGTTCACGGGCATCCGGATGGAAGCGCCGCGATCGGAGAGGCCGTAGCTGAACTTGTCGATGGCCTGGGTTTCGTGCAGACCGGTCAGGCGCATGTGGTTATCCGGGCCGTACACGGCGATGTGCTCGGAGATGTTGTCCTGAAACGCCTTCATGAGGGCCTCAAAATATTCCTTGCCGCCCACCTCGCGCAAGTATTTGTACGAGAAGTTGCAGTGCATGCCGGATCCATTCCAGTCGCCTTTGATGGGCTTGCAATGCAGTTCCAGATCGACTTCGTATTTCTCGCAGAGACGCATCATCAGATAGCGAGACATCCAGACATCGTCGGCGGCCTTGGTGGAGCCTTTGGCGAAGATCTGGAATTCCCACTGACCTTTAGCCACTTCGGCGTTAATGCCTTCATGATTGATACCGGCGGCAAGACAGAGGTCCCAGTGTTCTTCGACGATTTGACGAGCGATGCTGCCCATGTATTTGTAGCCGACACCGCAGTAATAGGGACCCTGTGGCGTACTTGGGTAGCCATCCTTCGGCCAGCCGAGCGGATGCCCGTCTTTGTAAAGAAAGTACTCCTGCTCAAGACCGATCCACAAATCGGGGTCGTTCTCGATGGTGGCGCGCGCGTTGGTGGAATGCGGCGTAAGATCGGCGTGCAAAACTTCGCTCAGAACGAGATAACCGTCCTTCTTAGCTGCGTCGGGATACAGAGCCACGGGTTTCAGCACGCAATCGGAGCTCTTGCCCTCCGCCTGCATGGTGGAACTACCGTCAAAACCCCAATTGGGCAGATCGGCAAGGGTGGGTGGACTGTCAAATGACTTGAGCAGACTCTTGCCGCGCAAGCCAGGAACGGGCTTCTTGCCGTCAAGCCAGATGTATTCGAGTTTGTATTTTGTTGACATCGCTCTCCTGAAGGTTTGTGGGATGGAAAAGTCCTAGTATCTGTGAAAATCCGCCCCCTGGCAATCGGTAATTTTTATGGAGAGAATACCGGGGATTGATGGGAGGGCAGCCAACCGCGCTGCCCTCGCCCATTAGTCCAGAAAAGTGTCAATCCAGGAATTCGTAGGCAGGCAGGGTCAGGAAGTCGTTGAACTCGCCCGACAGCATCATCTTCTCGAACAGATCGGCGGCTAACTGATACTTGCCCTTCGCGAAGCGCTCGGCGCCGGCGCGATCGCGCATTTTCGCCAGTTCTCCGGCAATGGTTTCCTTGACCAATTCGGGGGTGACGGGACGCCCATCTTCGAGTTTGGCCCCGTGTTTGGCCCACTGCCAGACCTGGGCGCGTGAAATCTCGGCCGTGGCGGCATCTTCCATCAGGTTGTAGATGGGAACGGCGCCGTTGCCGCGCAGCCAGGCTTCGAGGTATTGAATGCCGACGTCGACATTCAACCTGAGGCCCTCTTCCGTGATGGTGCCCTGGGGAATCGCCAGCAGATCCTTCGCGGTGACATGGACATCCTCGCGCTTGCGGTCGATCTGGTTGGCTTGCGGCATGTACTCGTCGAAAACGATCTTGGCGGTGCCGACCAGACCGGGATGCGCCACCCAGGTTCCGTCATGCCCCGCCTTCACTTCGCGGAGCTTGTCCTGACGGACTTTTTCGAGCGCAATATCGTTGGCCGCAGGGTCGTTTTTGATAGGAATCTGCGCCGCCATCCCGCCCATGGCGTGGATGTTGCGCTTGTGGCAGGTCTGGATCAGCAGATCCACGTAGGACGCCAGAAAGTGGGTCGTCATGGTGACCTGGGCGCGGTTGGGCAGCATGAAATCGGGCCGGTTGCGGAACTTCTTGATGAAGCTGAAGATGTAATCCCAGCGGCCGCAGTTCAGCCCGGCCGAGTGGTTGCGCAGCTCATACAGAATCTCGTGCATTTCAAAGGCGGCGAGGATGGTTTCGATGAGGACGGTGGCGCGGATGGTCCCCTGGGGAACTCCGAGATGATCCTGGGCGAACTCGAAAACATCGTTCCACAGACGAGCTTCGAGATGCGATTCGAGCTTGGGCAGGTAGAAATACGGTCCAGACCCGCGGCTCACCAGCTCTTTGGCGTTGTGGAAGAAGTAAAGCCCGAAATCGAACAGGCCGCCGGAGATCGGTTCGCCATCGACGTGGAAGTGCTTCTCGACCAAATGCCAGCCGCGCGGACGCACCAGCAGCACGGCTGTCTTCTCATTGAGCTTGTATTGCTTGCCTTCCGGGCCGGTAAACGAGATCTCGCGGCGGATGGCGTCCCTCAGATTGCGCTGGCCCTCGATGAGATTGCGGCCGGTGGGAGAATTGGCGTCCTCAAAATCCGCCATGAACATGCTGGCGCCGGAGTTGAGGGCGTTGATGACCATCTTGCGGTCGGTGGGGCCGGTGATTTCGGTGCGCCGGTCTTTCAGATCGGCGGGGATGGGCGCGACGGTCCAGGCGGACTCGCGGATCTCGCGCGTTTCGGGGAGGAAATCCGGCAGGGCGCCTTCGTCGATTTCCTGTTGACGAACCACGCGGCGCTCAAGCAGGGCGAGACGCCGGTCGTTGAACTTGCGGTGCAGTTCGGTGAGAAACGCCTGGGCCGCGGGCGTGAGGATCTCACTGTCGGCGGTCTGGAGAGTGGCGACGGTAGCCATTAGTTGCGCCCGCACAATCCGGGCGTTCCGCACATCCCCGCGGGACAGCTGCCACCCATTCCGGCCGGGCTGGGCATGGGGTCACCAGCGCTGCCTCGCGCCGCAAAGGTGGAGTACTCCTGTTTCAGATGTTTCTGCCCGCATGAAGGGCATCCGGATTCAAGGACGTCCTCGCTGCGCCGGACGAGCTTTTCGAACTTGTTCCCGCAGGATTCGCAGGCGTATTCATAGATGGGCATGATCTAAATATATTACTCTCGTTTCGCTGCCCCCTAGCGGGCACTACCCGAACTCGGGCGCAGACCTAAAGTTCCGGTGGATCGGCGTCGATATACAGGTGTTCGCTTCAGTGCGCGCGGAGGTGGAGTATTGCGATGGACGATCGGCAAGAAGATCGCGGGTGGATTCCTGCTGGTTCTGGTGCAGGC
>Ga0302320_10003138_pt1 | contig 38547 bp, 30 predicted proteins | sample Bog_T0_3_FD_202130 | JGI IMG/M metagenome (GOLD analysis project Ga0302320, IMG submission 202130) | Peat permafrost microbial communities from Stordalen Mire near Abisko, Sweden - Bog_T0_3 | ecosystem: Environmental > Terrestrial > Soil > Wetlands > Peat | place: Sweden: Abisko, Stordalen Mire... | reverse complement strand
GGTTTTGAAACTCATGATGATGTGTTCAGCCAAGGCATTCTTTCGCCGGATTTTGAGCACGGCAAAAAGTTGGTTGAAATGGCTCTTGGTGAATTTGGAATCCACGGTGAGCCGGAGTTGAGTGCGTTCCTCTGCGGGAGAAACGATTCTACGCTTCGGTCGGGTTGTAGCCTTCTTCGCGGCAGGCATATGGTTTCCTTGTCGATATGTATCTTACAGCACTCGTGTATGAGTGAGGAAGACCATGCGGAAAATGATAGTTACCAAAGAAGTTCTCGTGAAGGGAACGCCAGGGGAGTACTGGATTCATCGCATCAAGGCGAAGGTACCAGACCGAGGGAACCACAACAAATGGAACCGTGAGCGGGGACGGAGAAAAGAGAACCGGCCAGAGACCGAGGAGCGCACGACTGTGTGTCAGTCCCGCACGGCTAGCGAGGTTGCGGCCGTGAGCATACAGTTTCAATCCACGCCCCCCGCGTGGGGGGCGACTTGGCTTCGCCGGACGGTCGAGCGAGAAAGAGCGTTTCAATCCACGCCCCCCGCGTGGGGGGCGACGGCGCATGGCGTAACAAGCTCCATGCGTTAGACATATCATGCCACAACCGCGAACTGACCTTGGCGAGGGATCTGATGAAGAACATAGCCGATCTGTTCCAGCGGCATCTATTTGACGATATGCAGGTTATGCATGAGCGCGGATCTCGCGGCAAATCCGTGCTCGCTTAGGGTCCGCGCGAGAGGCACTCTCGCGCTCCAGGGAAAGAGGTCACAGAATGAGCGGACCTTCCGGGTCGTAAGCGACCTTGGTACCGACATGCTCGACCCGCCGCTTCCATTCGGATCCAAGAAAGTAGAAGCGGAGGCTGTCCTGCGCGGGATCGGCTTCCGACAGAAGGCTCGCCCGAAGCACTACCCATTGGGCCGAATCCACGAGGCATTCAAAGACCGAGTTCTGCACCCGCTGGCCGTGATTCTCGCACAACCGTGCCACCCGGCGCAGTCTGCGGCGGCCGGCAACATCGAGGGTGCACACGTCATAACTGACAAGGACCATCATGTCTTGGTCATCTCCAAAAGAATGCGGGGTACGCGTCCAGTCCGCCGCGCACGTAACGCGCCAGCAACAGCGCCTGCGTATAGGGAACCAGCCCAACGGGAATCCGCTCTTTCAAGAAGGGGTGCTCTATCTCATCCTGTTTGCGCTCTTGCCAGGCGGCGACGACACTCTTTCGCGTCGCATCGTCCATCGGAATGCCGCCACCATCTTGCTCGGTAAAGCCAGAGCCCTGCACCTGCCGCCGGTTGATGAGGGTCAGCACCAGGCGGTCGCCCAGTGCGGCGCGCAGTTCCTCCATCAAGTCGAGCGCAAGACTCGGCCGGCCTGGCCGGTCTGTGTGCAGAAAGCCGACTGCCGGGTCCAGCCCAACGCTCTCCAGCGCCGATTCGATGTCGTGCCGGAGCAGCGCATACATGAACGACATCAGAGCATTGACGCGGTCCAGTGGTGGGCGGCGGGAGCGACCGTCAAAGTGGAATGCTTCTCGGTCACCCGCTATCATGCGGTCGAAGACCGAGAAGTACGTCTGTCCAGCGGAGCCTTCATGTCCGCGCACCTCATCTATGGACGGGGCGCGTGCGGCTTCCAGCCCGGCCCAAGAGAGCCGGTTCGCCGCCTCGCGCAACTCTTTCTCGCTCCCCTCATCGGCAACCTCTCGCGCTGCCCGCAAAAGCACCACGCGGCTGTTTGCAATCTTTGCAGCGACGATTGTCTGCACGGTAGCCAGCGCACCGTCCCCGCCATCGGCCATCCGATACTGTTGACGGCGCAACAGTACGTTGCCAGAGACCGGTCCAGTCACGCGCGCCAAAAACTTTCCCTGCTCGGTGAGGAATGAGATGCCTACTCCCCGCTCGCAGCAAAGGCCAAGCAGCGGCGGGCTGCATGCAACCTGCCCCCAGCACACCAGGCCTTCCAGCGTGTGTATGGGAATGCGTAGTTTCAATTCCTGCCCGACCTTGATGGCAATGGTCTCTCCATCTCGATGCAGGTAGGCGCCTTGAGTCATCACGTGCAGCGTATTGAGCAGCTTTCGCATGGAGGGGTGGACCTAAACTTCCTGTTGGAGGGACCGCACCTGGCGTGCCACCCAGCGCGCTGCGCCGTCCTGCTGCGCACTGGCCTCAGGAAGGCAAACGTGAACCAAAGAGCAATTGCTGCAGTAAGCACCCGGCTGCGCCGCCGGAGTCTCACGGTTACGGTACAGGCGATGCATTGTGGCTGCGAGTTCCTCGGTTCGTGCGCGAAGCTCCGGCGTAAACACGACTTCTTGCCGCCGGCGTGGATTGCCGTAGAAGATCGCTCCGCATGCAATAGCCGTCTGCAGCATCTCCTCCAGGCAAAGCGCCTGTGCGCAGAGTTGCACGGTATCGCAGTCCGTCGGCTTGCTTTTGCCCCGCTTGTACTCCACAGGGAACGGCTCAGGGCGGAACTCTACGATGTCGGCGCGCCCGGTCAAGTGAAGCCTCTCGGACCGAAGCCAGATGCCGCGCGCAGTGCGCACGCTTGCCCGACGACTCTCCCCGGGCAGGTCGGCGCGCTCGTGCAGCAACCGTCCTTCGGCGGTTCGCCCGTTCTCCACCCAGACCTGCTCCAGATGGATAAGCGCCCACTGCCGCGGACAGAAGGCCAGATGCTGCAAGCCGCTGAGCGGCAGCGCGTCGTCGTCTTCAGTGCCGGAACTGGACATGGCGTGCTCCCATCAAACGACGGCGGAAAAGGAGGGGACCCATTCTTCTACCGAAATGCCCTCAGGGACGTCGCCTGCCAACTCAATGATGTAGTCGGAGCGGGAACGCGCGGGACGGTTTTCCGCTTTCAACTCCGGACGAAGCTGTGCGGTGACAAGAGAGAAGAGTTGGTCCGCTCGCGCATCGCCAAGTTTGCCTCCGTGCCGGAAGGCGATGCACCGGACGGGAGCCATTAGGCCGCGCGCTGCAGATCGGTCGGTCTCGAACATGGAATTCAGGGCCTCCTTCAAGAGTTTGAGGTCCTCTTCCGAAAAACCTGTCTTCTCCGCAAGAGAAGCATTGATGAATCCATGGCAACGGTAGAGCCCGTAAGGGACATTGAACTTGCGGCCGATGGTGCGCTCCTTGTCGATGTCCTTCTCGTTGGTGACGGCACAGCGCGTGATAGCGAACTCGGCGGAAACTATCGGATCGATGCTGCGCGCGAAGGTTAGTTGCAAAGGGCCGCGAACTTGACCGCAATTCACATCGGTCGACATCACAGCGCCAAAGGTGCGGATGTCAAAGAAGTTGAGACACATCCAGTCAGTGAGGCTCTTAGCTTTCTGCTCATCTTTCGGCAGCTTCTTGGGCTCGGGCTTGAGTTCTAATGCAAGGTAGGCTTCATTGTGCAGTGAGTTCAGCACCGCTTTCTCGCGTCCATAAATGCGCTGGCCTGGCATTTCGCTGTGCGTCTCAGAAACGAAGTTGCGAATCTTGCGCTTCAGGCAGACATCGGTGACCAGCCCCTGGTTGGTCTCCGGGTCAATGCGCGGAAGATTGCCGGCATCCGGATCGCCGTTGGGGTTGCCGTCGGTCACGTCGAAGAAATAAACGAAATCATAGCGATTCTGAACGGGCGTACTCATGCAGTGGCTCCTTCTTCTTTGTCCTTCTTGCTTGTGTAAAGGTCTTGGCGCTGATGGAAATAGCCGATGACGAACTTCCCTTGATCTTCCAGCGAGAGAAGACGGGGAAAGACGTTCTTAAGCTTGTTCATGATTTCGCCCAAATCCTGTTCACGGCAAATGCTCAGGCCGACATTCAACTGCTTGAGCTTAGCCAAGTGATGCTGATAGAGGCGAAATAATCGAGGAAAGACGATTGACGGTGTGGTACTTGCAGACGAGAAGTAATGGTCCTTGATCGTTGGGCTGTCATCGTCACGGGAGTTGTTTGCCTTGTTTTTTTGACCTTCTTCCTCGTCGGCAGAGCCTTTCCACCTCTTTCGACTGTCTATCTGCACCGTCTCCAATAGCGAAAAGGCGCGCCCGCAGCAGTATGCGGCATCGTCATTATTCCGATCGAGCATTTTGGATACCTCCAATGGGTTGCCGCGCAAGCGGGAGTTTCGAACCAGGCAAGCCTTAGTGACGGAGACCCGCGCGTGGGCTATCTCACCATCGCTGTGAATGCGGCAGACCATCGTGGCCAACAAAGACTGCGGATACGCACGCAAAGTTTCGTCGCCCTCGTTGCAACTGCAACAAAGAACGGGGTCGCAGGGGCACCAAGCGCCGATCTAGCGAATCAGTGGACACTACCTAACGGTGCGCACCAAGGCCAATAGATTGAGGGGCAAAGGGAGGACTGATTTCAACGTTGAGCCAGACGAAGCAGAGGCCAAGGCCGGCTTCCAATCAGCCGGCGAGCTTCTGCTCTATCCACTCGTCGAGGACGGAGGCGCGGAAGCGCCAGACCTTGCCGATCTGCAAGGCGCGAATCTCACCACGCCGGGCAAACTTCTGGAGAGTCTTGGGATGGATTCGCATGATCGCTGCCGCCTGGTTTGAGTCGAGCAGTGGCTCGGGGCAAAATGTGCCCGTCGAATGCGCTTGCAAATGAGCCCTCGAATGCTCAGCGCCAGCTGCGGCGGTCGGCTGAGTTTGCTCCGGAACGCCCGGCACGGTTAATCTGTCTTTGCCCGGAATTCCCTCGTACAAATCGTTCCGCGCCCCATTGCCAGCAACTGAAGAATTGCCCTCCACTGCACGGAGATTCTCTTTTCGCATCATCCATCACTACCCTCCACAAGGGTGTCACCTAAAGATTATGTCATAGTATAGATATTACAGCGATAAGGTAGTGTATGCGGTCGCGGGGCACCATGCCAACCAATTCATGGATAACGAGATAGGTGATTGTTCTTCAGAGAATGTGATGGTGAAACAGTCGGTCGCTGATTTCTGACCCGCTATGAGCGATAGAGAACCCTCTATCGCTCATGATCGGCGGCACTATTTGCTTTGGCTACCCATCGCTTCGAGAATGCGCAGCATCTCGTCATCGGGGCTGAGATTACGAGTGTGTGCAAGAACGCGATAATACGCAGTCTGCAGTTCCTCGGGGACAAGCCGCGCGAGAGAGTCGAACAGAGTCGACTCTCCCTCCGCAACGATTGCAAGGTTGGGGGTTTCCGGCTTCGTGCTCATGGCAGGAATACCTGCCTTGCCCGGTCGAATTCAGAGAAGAGCCGCCGCCGGTAGCTCTGCGCGCGCATGACGAGAGAGGCTCTCTTCAATTCATCGATACCGGCCTTTCGATTGGCTACCTGCCCCAATTGAATTCCGTGTTGCCGGACAGGGTTCTCCAGCTCCGCGAGACGAAACTCCATCTGAAGGATCTCCGGAGAGAAGGCCTCGCGGAAGCGAGTTGCCTGCTCCGTGGAATTCCAGTAGGTGAAGTCCGCAAGGGCGCTGGTAGCAACTGCAAGGGGAGGGGGATCGCCCATCCTTGAAACGAGAGCGAAGCGGCAAGTGGAAAGGACGCAGCGCAGCGGAGGGCTGCACAAGCGAAGCGCGGAAGCCTGGGGACACCCCTTGCGGGCGCGAGGGGCGAAGCTCCCCTTAGGAGCTTTTGCTGTTGCTTTTCGGGAGATCGGGCCGGTACTGCGGGCATCCTCAGACGGCGAAAGAGAACTTGCGTCTCAGCGCGCTACGACCCCCCGCAACCAAATCCAAGCCAGATCCCCCATACATCCCCTCTGCCCCCTTGGCGTTTCTCGCCTTCTTTCGGCTTTTCGATCTCCCTTCCAGTCCTCTACTGTCAAACACCTGTCATACAGCCATCCCATGCGCGTACGCCTGGTTTCCGTTGGCAGCCCCCTGTGAAGCCTCGCCATCGGCGACTATGAAGGCAGCACCGCCTCCCGCTCCGCATCAAAGCCCGCTGGATGCACCGACTCCCCCGCTCAGCGCCCACAGGTTTCACACCTTATTCCACTCACCTCGCCCCAATCAAAGGCGAATCCGCTTGCACAACTGTAAACATGCTGTTTATTCTCTTGTCTACTGTCGTAACATTCTGGCGTAAACTTCCCTTGATAACATCTGTTAGTCTTTTTTCTCCCAATGCCAGGGCAGTAACATGTGAAAGAACGATTCGAAGACGGTGCTGACGGCTCTTGCGCAGGCGTTCCGCGCATCTGTCGCCGGGCCCAGGAGAGGTTTATGGTTAAGTCGTCGCACCTGCTTGTGTGGTCACTCGTGCTTGTCCCCTTCTCGGTTGGCCCCTTGGTTGCTGCCGCCCACGCACAGCAGCCGGTAGCCGCAACTGGGCAGAAAGCGGTTGTTGCCGATGCGCCAAAGCCCGCGGTGCCAGACGGCCCGCCGGTGATCGCGAGTCCCCACAAGATCTTCGTCGACTCGGCCCAGAACAAGTTGTTCTGGCCTATGGATATGCCCTTCTGGGTCCGCCTTGCCGCTTCGCCTGACGCCAATGCGCCCTCCTTCCTCCTCCAGCGGGTTGCCCCGGAACCCGATATGAAATCCGACATCACCACAGAGCAGTACAAAAAAGAGGGCATCGAGCTCGAAATCCGCGGCAGACAGTTCATCCGCTGGTTCAACTACATCACCAAGGAAACCGTTTACCTCGAGTTCTTCACCGACGGCGACCCGCCGCTCACCAAGCCCACCTGCTCTGGCGCCCTTTCGGCCGTCGTTGCACAAAGAACCTTCTACGGCGGCGGCTTGCACTGCACTCTTTCCTCCCAGGACGAACTCTCCGGGGTCGATACCACGTTCGTTTCACTCAACGACGAGCCCTACAAGCCGTACGCCAGGGAACTCACCCTCGACAAGGAAGGGCCTGACGTCCTTCGTTACTATGCCGTCGATCGCGTGGGCTGGGCTGAAACCCCCTCCGCGCTTCGCTTCACAGTCGACCTGACCCCACCCTCGACCAACCACTCCATCGCGGGAAACGCCCTCGGAACCGTTCTCTCAACCCAGGCCAAATTCCTCATCGCCAGCAGCGACGCACTCTCAGGCGTGGCCGGCATTCAGGCACGCTTTGACAGGCAGGACTTCAAGCCCGTCACCGAGGGCGAAGTCACCGTCGAGAGCCTCACCGATGGCCAGCACACCCTGAGCTATTACGCAACTGACCGCGTCGGCAACCGAGAGGCCGAACACGTCATTCCGTTCTACCTTGATAGGCTCCCGCCGGCCGTCGACGCCCAGGTGCAGGGTGACCTTTTCAACGCGCCCAACGGCGCCCGCTACGTCTCTGCGCGCAGCCACATCAAGCTCACCGCCGACGATAACAAGAGCGGCGTAAGCAACATTGCCTACGCCCTGGGTGAAGGTACCTTCCTGCCCTATTCCGATCCGTTTTTGCTCCCCGCCCGCGCAGGCAGTGACAAGGTTTCCTATCGCGCTACTGACAAGCTGGGTAACACCAGCGCCGTGGCCACCTTGCCCTACACTCTTGACCTGACTCCGCCCCAAAGCAGCTACAAGATCGTCGGACCCTACTACCAGGTCCGGTCTGATATCTACATCACCAACGCCACACGCATCGAGTTGTCCTCAATCGACGAAGGCTCCGGCGTGCAGCGTACCCAGTTCCAGGAAGAGGGCGAGACAGAGGCTCATCTATACTCCACCCCGCTGGCTTACCCTGAAGAAGGCCGCCGCCTGGTGCGCTATTGGAGCACCGACCGTGTAAACAACCGCGAGCTCGATAAGGCCCTGGTCTTGATTACTGACAACACCCCCCCCCAGATCTTTGCCAACTTCAGCCTCGCAAAAAACGCTACCGCCGGTTCCGATGAGGGCGTGCCGGTATACCGTCGCTTCACCAGCTTGTTCCTTGGCGCTACTGACAACGCCGCCGGCGTGCACAAGATTTACTACCGCTTCGACAGCGGCAAGGAAATGGAATACTCCACGCCGCTGGTGCTCGATCGCGACGGCACCTTCGATCTGGATATTCGTGTGGATGATAACCTCGGCAACCAGGCCACCAAACACCTGAAGTTCATCATCAAGGGCTAGGTTCAATCTGATGCGCACGGAACTTCGAGTATCCGGCCTCCTGCACTCTCATGGCGCTGTCGCATTGCTGGCGGCGCTCGCGGTAGTCTGTGTGCCGGCGCAAGAGCGCCCGCCCGCCGATAAACCGGCAACCGAGTCAAAACCGCCCACGTTTCCCAAGCGGTTTTATCGCGGGTCCAACGGGCAGCTCTATGTCCCCGCCGGTGTCCCGGTCGGTTTGGGTATTACCCTTGCCTCCGGAACTCCGGATGAAGCCCAGAGTCCGGCGGATGACTCGAATCAGTCCTCGGTCATTCTCAAAGAGGGGCCTACCAGCCTCCAGTTCGGCGACTCGCGCGTTCCTGTCATTGCCGATGGCACGCCGCCAAAGACGGTGCTTGAGGTGGGCGACACAACGCACGTCGAGCACGCCGGTTTCCGCATCCTGCCCTCGCCGCCAAAGCTGCGCCTCACCGCAACCGACGCACTCTCTGGTGTGGCCAGAACCCTGTTTTCGCTCGACGGCGCCGCGTTTGTCCCCGTACCCGCGGGCGGGCCGGTCGTGACGGCCGAGGGCGAGCACCACTTGCGCTACTTCTCCATTGACCATGTCGGAAATGCCGAAAAAATGCAGGAATACAGGTTCCGCGTGGACTCTACCCCGCCGCAGACACGGCTGGATTCCTCCGGACCGCGAGCCGATACGGTCATGGGCGCCGGCGTCACCCTTACGCTCTCAGCCCAGGACGCGGATGCGGGTGTGGACCGCATTCGCTATCGCCTCGACCAGGCCCCCGAACAGACTTTCGAGAAGCCTCTGCAACTCGATGAGTTGCCCGAGGGCTCGCACCAGATTCAGTTCTACGCTCTCGATTTGGTCGGCAACCGTGAAGCCTCCCAGAGCTTCGCCTTTCGGATTGATCGCCTGCCGCCCGCGATTACGCTATCGATTCACGGCCCCCAATTCTCCGACAAGGGCGTACGGTACATTTCACCGCTTGCGCAGATTGAGCTTGCCAGCCGCGCGAATGTTGCCGGGCCGGTCCCCATACGCTACCGGGTCGACGGCGAATCGTCGGCAACGGTCTATGCCGCGCCCTTCCACCTGCCTGAAAAGGCGGGTATTCATTCCCTGCGCCTCGAATCCGGTGACGCCGTCAGCAACCGCGTCCAGGTCAACGTCGATGACATTTACCTCGATCCAACCGCTCCCCACACGGATGTTCAGTTTTCGCGCCCCTTCTTCGTTCGCGACGGCGACGTGATTCTCAACCCAGCCAGCAAAATCGAGCTCAATGCCAGTGACCTTGAGTCGGGGGTCGAGTCAGTTACCTATTCCCTCGACGGCGGACCGGAGCAGCAGTACATCCAGCCCTTCTCCGTCACACTCGAAGGAGAACATCAACTCACAGTTACCGCCATCGACCATGTGGGCAACCGGGAGCCGGTGCAGCGGGTGCGCATCCGCATTCAACAGCCCGGTACTGGCCCCGCGGTTCCCCACGTACTCGACGCCAAGCGCTTTTATCAGCATCCCACGCTCGGCCTGCTCGCTCCCCCGGGCCTCCCCTTCGTGGTGCGCGTCGCCTTCTCCCCTGACGAGGGCGCGCAGAGTTACGTGCTCAGCAACAGCCCTACCCCGGCCAAAGTGCCTGACCCGCTGATATTCGCAGCCCCGGGCCGTACCACGTTAACCGTCGCAATGAACAAAAGAGCCGAGAACTTTGGCATCGACATTGATGCGGCCGCGCCCAGAACACAACTCGCTGCTACTGGCGCGCGCCGGGCTGAGGCGGCCGGGGTTACCTACTTCGGTCCCGGACTCAAAATCTCGCTAGCCTCTCAAGACGACCCATCCGGCATCGTTTCCGGGCTCTGGAAGACTCTTTACTCGCTGGACGGTTCCGATTTCGCAACGTACGAGAAGCCGCTGGAAGCCTTCACTCGTGAAGGCGCCTATACCCTGCGCTACTACGCGCTCGACAACGTAGGCAATGCCGAAAGCCCGCACTCGCTCGGCTTTACCGTCGACACCATCCCGCCAAAAACGCAAATGGAACTGCGTGGCCCCCATTTCGCCAGCACCGTGGCGCAGGTTACGCGTGTGGCTCTGGCGGCAACTGACAACCTCTCCGGCGTAGCCCAGATTCAATACCAGGTGGACAATGGAAAGCTGCTCACCTACGGCGAGCCCTTCCTCGTCGGCAACCTCGGAGACGGCCCCCACCGGTTGCATTACTTCGCTGTTGACCAGGTGGGAAACCGCGAAGAGCAGCACGATTGGCCCTTCACCCTCAAGAGCGAAGTGAGCGCGGCATCCTTCCAGGTCAAGGGCAAGTCTGTCGAGCGCGCAGGAACCCTCTTCCTCGCCCCCGGCAGCCTCGTTCTTCTCAAGGCAGCCGAAGGAGAGTCCATCGCCTACTCCCTTGACGGCGCCGCGCCAAAAACCTATACCACCGCCATTCCCGCTCCCGAGTCTGGCAACCTCCGCTTAACCTTCCATGCCGTTGACGAGTTGGGCAATACTGGAGCCAGCCACACCCTCAACCTCGCTGCCGATCGCTCCGCTCCCAACAGCTATCTGCACTTTGAAGGCCCGCAACTCACGCGCGAATCCGGCACTCTCATCGGCAGCACAACCCGCATTGTTCTTCAGGCCACTGCCAGCGCCGTCGGTGGCTCCACTCTCGAGTACAGCTTGGGCGGCGGCCGCTGGCAGCCCTATAACGGCCCGTTCACCATCAAGTCCTCCGGCGCTGTGGATCTTTCCTATCGCGCTCGCGATCCTCTTGCCGCGCTCGGCTCGGCTCAGAAGCAACGCCTTGTCGTCGATTCGCAGGGACCGGTCATCACCGTAACCTACAGCTCCACGGTCAACAACGGCGCCGAGATTCTGCAGCTGGATCCTGGAACCTTGATCTTCATCTCGGCGGAAGATGAGCCGGCCGGTCTCGAAAAAGTTACCTACAAGCTCGACGATCAACCGGCACTCATCTACCGCACCCCCTTGTCCGGCTTCTCTCCGGGCAAAACCCACACCATCACCATCGTCGCCAACGACCTGCTTGAAAACAGGTCCGAGAAGGTGATTCACCTCGTGGTTAAGGAGCAGGCTCAATGACCCGGCTGGCCCAACAGCTCGCATTGGTCGCGGCTTTCGTGTCCGCGGGCGTCTCGTCCGGCGCACTGGCCCAGACCTCCTCCACCACGTCCAACGCCGGCGCCGCGGTGCGCAACTTCTCGCCCGCCATGTATCACGCCGATCGACAGAACTGGGCCGTCGCTGAAGACAATCGCGGCATCCTCTACTTCGGCAACACCACCGGTGTGCTGGAATTCGACGGCGCCCGCTGGCGCCGCATCCAGCTTCCCGGCGGCCAGGGTGCCTTTGCCCTGGGCAAATCAACCGACGGCCGCATCCTGGTTGGCGGCAATGGAGAGATCGGTTGGCTCGCTCCCGACTCATCCGGCTCCATGACCTATGTCTCCAAAGCAGCAGACCTGCCAGACGCCTTCCGCTCTGCCGGCGATCCCGTGGTCCACATCCTCGATTCCCCCATCGGACAGGTCTTTCTCGCCGACCATTGGCTCTTCGTTCGGCCGGCAACCGGTGCGCTCACCATTCTCCGCTCTGCCGATCACTTCCTCCAGGCCAGCTGGTTTAACGGCGCCCTCTATGTCCTCGATAGCGGCCGCGGCCTCCTGCGCCTCGACGCAGGTGTCTTGCACGATGTCGCTGGGGGCGCTCACATGCGCGGCCTCACCATGGTCGTCACCGGCGCCGGCCTGCTCATCCCCAGCTACAACGACGGCCTCGTCCTCTACGCGCCCGAGTCGCCTGATCCCTGGATTCCGCAACATGTCAGCGGCTGGAACGCCGAAGACAACGACGACGTGACTTCTGCCGTCGCGCTCAATCCAAATCTCGTCGCTCTCGGCACGGCCAAGCACGGCGTCGCGCTCATCGACCTTCAACACGGCGCCCTGCAGCGGTTGGGAACCGATGAGGGCTTGGCTGACCTCCACGTCTACAGCGTCGCTTACGACCACCGCGGCGGCCTCTGGCTGGCTCTCGATAACGGCCTTTCGCTGGTCAGTCTCACCTTGCACGCCGACTCCTCCGCCGCGCCCTTCAACGCCTGGGTCCGCGGCGTTTACGGTACCCGCGATGAGCGCCTGCTCTTCGGAGGAGCCTTCTTCTCGCTCCCCGGCGGTGTCCAGCAACTCGCCCAGGCCCTCGCCCAGCAGCTCCAGTTCCCTTACAACTACAATGCTTTCCGCTTCGAATACTCGGCCAACGGAATACAGGCCTCAGGCGATATGGAGTTCCAGACCTATGTCCAGGGCGTTGACAGCGATTGGTCCGCCTGGTCCACCCGCACCGAGCGCGAGTTCACTCAGCTAAGTCCCGGCGCCTGGGTATTCCGAGTCCGCTCCCGCAAAGCCGGCGGCGAAGTCTCCGGTGAAGGCATCTACCAACTCCGCATCACCCCAGCCTGGTACAACACCTGGTGGTTCCTCGTCTTCCAGGTGCTCTTCGTCCTCGGAGCACTCCTCCTGCCCGGACACGCCCACCATTACAAGGTCCTGCAGGAGGCCCTCACCACGTTTGCCGTGATTGTGCCTTTCATCTACCTCGGCAACTGGCTCGGCAATTTCGTCAACCACTACTACAGCACCAACATCGCCTTCATCCAGGTGCTGACGAGCGCGCTGCTCGCCTTTGTTCTCGATCCTGTGCAGAACTATCTCAAGATGCACGTTCAACGGCGCAACGAACGGCGCCGCCAAAGGCACCTGCATCGCTTGGCGCAACGTCAATTGGAAAAAGACGCCTAGAGCATCTCTCAAATTGGTATCGAGTCAATCCTGTTGTTTGGTATCGACTCAATCCTGTTGTTTGGTATCGACTCAATCCTGTTGTTTGGTATCGACTCAATCCTGTTGTTTGGTATCGACTCAATCCTGTTGTTTGGTATCGAGTCAATCCTGTTGTCTTGCAGCCATCGCCGATGCCTGCAAGAACTTGTAGCGCCGGCCTCCCGGCCGGCTGTAGCGTGGGCCTCCCGGCCCACGCTCACTCTACACCGAAAAGAGAGATCCTTTAGCCCTCAACTCAGCCAAACATCGGATCCGCGGGCTGCTCCGCCTCACGCAACTCCACTATAGCGAACAGCCAATACGGTAATGTCGTCCAGTTGCGCCGCGCCCCGGCAAAAGCTGTCCACGCCATCCAGAATCATCTTCTGCAACTCTTCCAGCGGTGTGTTGTCTTGCCCGGCCAGTAGCTCGCAAAGTCGCGGAACCCCAAACTGCTCTTCGTCCGGGTCCTCAGCCTCCGTTACGCCGTCGCTGAACAGAACCAGCGTGTCTCCTGGCTCCAGTTGCTCGGTTGCCGCCACAAAATTGGCCTCTTGGATCAACCCCACTGGAAACGAACCTTCCGTGTACAGCTCCGTCACCTTGCCGTTCCGCAGCAGCAGCGGCGAAGGGTGCGCCGCCTTGATGTAGTGCAGCTTCCCATCCAGGTCCAGCAGGCTGAAGAACATCGTCGCATAGTGGCCCACTTCAGAGTGCTCGCAAAGAAACTGGTTGATCTGGTAAATCACCCGTACCGGATCTTCACCCAGAGTCATCCCCGAAAGCGCTCCCTGCAGCATCGTCGTCAGCAGCGCCGCACCCAGCCCATGCCCCGAGACATCGGCAATCAGAACCGCCGTCTGCTCCTCACTGATGGGGAACACGTCAAAATAGTCCCCGCCCACAGCAATGCAGGAGTGGTTCACGCCCGACACAGTCAGGTGAGGATAATCGCGGAAACCTCGCGGCAGCAACGCCTGCTGAATAGCCCGCGCCAGCCCCATTTCGTGCTCCATGAGCCGGCGCTCGTGCTCCCGCTCCATGTGCCGGGCGTTCTCCAGGATGCTGCCCGCCTCCACTCCAAGCGCATCAAAAATCTGCCTCACCAGTTCAGAGAATGCCGCCGGATGCCTCGAATCCAGATAGATCGCGCCCAGCAGATCCCCGCGCTGGGCCTCTGCCGACTCGTCCGCTTCGTCGCTCGGCAACCCGTAAAGCGGCGTCGCAATAAAAGAGTGTGGATGCTCGTGAGCAACCTTTCCGCCGCTTCTCTGGTCCGCGGCCGCCAACTCCGGATCGCCGACCACAACACCCGTCTGCTCCTTCAGCGCCTGGTCCAGAACCGCCTGGCGCGGCGTAACGCTGTCCGCCGGCAGGTTCACTCCGTTGCTATCCCGAACCAGCCTCACCTTCAATGCGCCGCTCGCGTCGATCTCCAACAGCAAGCCGCGGTCTGCCTTGGTGATGGCAATCGCGTGATCCAGCATCGCGCTCAGCACCGAGTTCAACGGCAGGTGCGAGTGCAGCAGCGCCGTCGCCTCAAGCAGCAGGTTCAGCTTGCTCAACCCGCCGCCCGCATGAGATCCCACGCCATCATGCAGGCTCCCCATGCGCGACAACATGTGCGCAACCGTCGCCGACCCTGCGGTCGAGCGGAAAATAACCTTGGGCCCCTGGTCGGAACCGAATGAGATCGTGTCCCCATCGTGCAGCGTCTTCTTCGCCACCTTTTGGCCGTTCACAAACACACCCGTCCGATTGCCGCGATCTTCAAGCCGGTGGCCACCCCTGGCCGTTACGATTGCGGCACAGCGGCTTGAAATATGCTGGTCTTCCAGCTCAAGATGGTTGGCATCTCCCTGCCGGCCAATCAAAAATGGCGTGCGCGTTACCGCAACAGTTTGCTCCGTACGGTCCGGGAAGACGACTTCAAGGTGGGTTGCGTGTGCAGATGAGTTTTCAGGCATGTTCGTCAGTTTCGCGATTTTATCACTCGCCACACATTCCGGGAAGGGCTGCCTCCCCCTCCCTCCAAAACCTGGCAGCCTTGCCGGCCCGCCATCCATCCGTTCGACCATTTGAATCTTCAACGATCGACAGACTACTATTTGAAATCTACCCGCCTCCGGGCGGATAGCCGAGGATTCCCCGACCGTGAGTCATCCCAGTACAACTGCCCAATTCGCACTTACTTCAGAGCAGCAGGCCATTCAAAATCTGGCCGCCTCCTTCGCCCAGGAACAAATTGCGCCCTTCGCCATTCAATGGGATCAGCAAAAGCACTTCCCTCGCGACGTCGTGCGCAGCGCCGCTCCCCTCGGATTCGGTGGCATCTGCGTCGCTGAAGATGTCGGCGGCAGCAGTCTCAGCCGCCTTGAAGCCGTCCTCATCTATGACGGACTGGCCGCGGCCTGCCCCTGCCTCGCCGGATACTTTTCCGTCCATAACATGGTCGCGTGGGTCATTGACGCGTACGGCAACCCCGAGCAGCGGACCCGCTGGCTGCCTCATCTCTGCGCTTTTGAAACTCTCGGCGCCTACTGCCTCTCTGAACCGGCCTCTGGCTCCGATGCCGCCGCCTTAACCACCCGCGCTGTCCGCGACGGCGATGCCTACGTGCTCAACGGCGTCAAGCAATTCATCTCCGGGGCCGGAGACGCCGACGTCTACATCGTCATGGCGCGCACCGGGGCCGCCGGCCCGCGCGGCATCTCCGCCTTCGTCGTCGAAAAAGATACACCCGGCCTGTCCTTCGGCCCGGTTGAGAAGAAGATGGGCTGGAACGCTCAGGCCACTCGCCAGGTGATCCTCGACGATCTCCGCATCCCTGCGCAGAATCTCCTCGGCGCCGAAGGCACAGGATTCAGAATCGCCATGTCGGCCCTCGATGGCGGCAGGCTCAACATCGCTGCCTGCTCCCTCGGCGGCGCGCGTTCTGCCCTCACGAAGGCCCGCGCCTATTTGAGTGAGCGCGTAGCCTTCGGCCGTACCCTCGCCGAGTTTCAGGCCTTACAGTTTCGCCTCGCCGACATGGCCACCGAGTTGGAAGTGGCCCAGACCTTCCTCTGGCGCGCCGCCTCCGCTCTCGACGCCAAAGAGCCCAACGCAACCGTCCTCTGCGCCATGGCCAAGCGATTCGTAACCGATGCAGGATTCAACATCGCCAACCACGCCCTCCAGCTCTTCGGCGGCTACGGATACCTCGTTGACTATGGCGTCGAAAAGATCGTGCGCGATCTCCGCGTCCATCAAATACTCGAAGGCACCAACGAGATCATGCGCGTCATCATCGCGCGCGGTCTTCTCCAACCGCAGTGATTATTAAGTGTCGCCACGGCAACGCGCCCCGGCAATGAGGCAACTGAATGGATATCAAAAACAAGGCATTCATCGTCACCGGCGCGGCCTCGGGCCTGGGTGAGGCAACCGCGCGCATGATCGTCGAACGCGGCGGCTCCGTCCTTGTCGCCGACGTCAATCCACAAGGAGAAGCACTCGCCCGTGAGCTAGGGGATCGCGCCTGCTTCCTTCCCACAGACGTAACGCAGGAGGCCGACGGCATGCGCGCCGTCGATGCAGCAATAGAACAATTCGGCGCGCTCCATGGCCTGGTCAACTGCGCCGGCATCGCCCCCGGTGAGCGCATTGCCGGCCGCAATGGCCCGCACAGTCTCGAGCTCTTCACCCGCGTCATCTCCGTCAATCTCATCGGCACCTTCAACATGCTCCGCCTCGCCGCAACCGCCATGGTCAAAAATGAGCCCATGGCAGACGGCGAGCGCGGCGTCATCGTCAACACCGCCTCCATCTCCGCCTTTGAAGGTCAGATCGGCCAGGTCGCCTACGCCGCCTCCAAAGCCGGTGTCGCCGGCATCACGCTCCCCGCCGCGCGCGAACTCGCCCGCTTCGGCATCCGCGTCGTCACCATCGCCCCAGGCCTCTTCATGACCCCCATGATGGCCGGCTTCTCCGCTGAAGTGCAGGAGTCCCTCGCCAGAACCGTCCTCTTCCCCCAGCGCCTCGGCGATCCAAAAGACTACGCGGCTCTCGTCGCGTCTATCTGCGAACAAACCATGCTCAATGGCGAAACCATCCGCCTCGACGGCGCCCTCCGGATGGCGCCCAAATGAATACCGGCAAAGGTAGGAGGCTCGCATGACAACAGAAGTAGTCATCGTCAGCGCCGTGCGCACGCCCGTCGGCAAATTTCAAGGCTCGCTCAGCGAATTCAGCGCCGTCGATCTCGGCGCAATGGTCGTTCGCGAAGCCGTGTGCCGCGCCGGCATCGCACCTGAGTCCGTCGACGAATGCATCATGGGCTGCGTCCTCCCCGCCGGCCTCGGCCAGAATCCCGCGCGCCAGGCAGCCCTGCGCGGCGGCCTCGCTCACAGTGTCAGCGCCCTCACCATCAACATGGTCTGCGGCAGCGGTCTCAAGGCCGTTGCGTTGGCTGCTCAGGCCATCCTGACAAGCACCGCAAACATCGTCGTGGCCGGCGGCATGGAATCCATGACCAATGCGCCCTACCTTCTGCCGCAGGCGCGCAAGGGCTTTCGCATGGGCGACGCCAAGGCCATCGACTCCATGATCAAAGACGGCCTCTGGTGCGCCCTCGACGATCGGCACATGGGCCTCACCGGTGAGTTCGTTGCAGAGAAGCACTCCATCACCCGCCAGATGCAGGATGCCTACGCCGTCGAGAGTCACCGCCGCGCCGCCGCGGCTTGGGCTGAAGGCCGCTACAATGCCGAGGTCCTCTCCATCCCGCTGCCACCGACCAACAACTCCGCCGCGCCCATTACCTTCCACATCGACGAGTGCGTACGCCCAAACGCCTCAATGGAAGCACTCGCCAAACTGCGCCCCGCTTTCAAGCCCGATGGAACGGTCACCGCAGGCAATGCGCCCGGCGTCAACGACGGCGCCGCCGCGCTCGTCTTGATGACCGCCGCCCGCGCCAAAGAACTTGGCCTGCAACCCATGGCCACCATCCGCGCTCAGGCAACCAGCGGCATCGCGCCTCGCTGGGTCATGCTGGCTCCGGTCGCAGGCATACGCAAAGTCCTCGAGCGCGCCGGCTGGACCATCGGCGAAGTCGACCTCTTTGAACTCAACGAAGCCTTCGCCGTCCAGGCCATCGGCGTTACCAAAGAGCTCGGCATCAGCCTCGACAAGGTCAACGTCAACGGCGGCGCCGTTGCCATCGGCCATCCCATCGGCGCCAGCGGCGCGCGTGTCCTGGTAACACTGCTCCATGAGATGATGCGCAGAGATGTCAGCAAGGGCGTAGCCGCCCTGTGCCTCGGTGGCGGCAACTCCGTAGCTCTCGCCCTGGAACGCTAAGTCTCCCGCGCACAACAGGCACTGCTATGGCACGTACAAATCCACATACTCATTCACCGGCATCGCGTCCAGCCGATCCGCATTGAGCGAAGCCTCAAGAATCCTCTGCTGCTGCCCGTCGTCGAACCGCCGCCGCAAATTGGTCTTGAACTTCTCCACCAGCAGCGGCAATCCCTCTTCGCGCCTGCGCCGATGGCCGATCGGATACTCCACCGTCTCTTCCAGCACCGTGCCGTCCGTCAACTCCACCCGAAGCGCATTCGCAATCGACCGCTTCTCCGGATCGTGATAGTCCCTGCTGAAAGCTGGCTCCTCCACACAGGCAATACGGTCGCGTACCGCGTCGATTCGCGGTCCCCACACAGGATCCTTGGCAACCTGGTCCTCGTAATCCGCCGCCGTCAGTCGTCCAAAGATCAACGGAATCGCAATCATGTATTGCACGCAATGGTCGCGGTCCGCCGGATTCGCCAGGGTTCCCTTCTTATCGATAATCCGCAAGCAAGCCTCGTGCGTCCGTACCGTGATCGCGCGGATCGCCGACGCATTCAGCCCCAACCCGGCCAGCTGACGATGCAGCTTCATCGCCGCCTCCACCGCCGTCTGCGCATGAAACTCCGCCGGATAGCTGATCTTGAACAGCACATTCTCCATCACGTACGACCCATACGGCCGCTGAAACTTGAACTCCTGCCCCTTGAACGACACATCGTAAAAGCCCCACGTCTTCGCGGTCAGCGCCGAGGGATACCCCATCTCCCCAGCCCGCGCCATCAGCGCCAGGCGCACCGCCCGGCTGGTCGCATCTCCGGCGGCCCAACTCTTCCGCGAGCCCGTATTCGGCGCGTGGCGATACGTGCGCAAGCTCTGCCCATCCACCCACGCCAGCGAAAGCGCGGCAATCGTCTGCTCCCGCGTCAGCCCCAGCAGCTTGCTCACTGCCGCCGTCGACGCCACCTTCACCAGCACCACGTGATCCAGTCCAACTTGATTGAACGAGTTCTCCAGAGCAATGCATCCCTGAATCTCGTGCGCCTTGATCATCGCTGTCAGAACCTGCCGCATAAGCAGAGGAGGACTGCCGTCTGCAAGACCCGTCCGCGACAGCCAGTCTGCCGTTGCCAGAATCCCACCCAAATTATCAGAAGGGTGCCCCCACTCCGCCGCCAGCCAAGTGTCATTAAAGTCCAGCCAGCGAATCATCGCGCCAATGTTGAACGCCGCCTGCACAGGGTCAAGTTGATAGCTCGTGCCCGGAACCCGCGCCCCATGCGGCACCGCAGTCCCCTCAACAATCGGCCCCAGCAGCTTGGTGCATGCCGCATACTCCAGCGCCTCCAACCCGCAGCCCAGCGTATCGATCAGGCAATACCGCGCCGTCTGGTACGCCAACTCGCTCTTGATCTCATACTCCAGCGCGTAGTCGGCAATATCGCTGAGAACCTTATCCGGCGCTGGCCGCTCATTGCTCACGTACAAAGACAATTCGTTCTCCTTCAAAGATGCCGGTTGCCCCAGGTCTCGTATTTGAGACCTGGGATACCTCAGCCATCACACCCGCTCTTCAATCGGCATGAACTTCAAATTCTCCGGCCCGTTGTAGATCGCCGAAGGCCGGATAATCTTCCCATCCTGTCGCTGCTCAATCACGTGCGCACACCATCCCGCCGTCCGCGCAATCACAAACAACGGCGTAAACAAGTCAATCGGAATCCCCATCTGATGATATGCAACCGCCGAGTACCAATCCAGATTCGGAAACATCCGCTTCACTTCGTGCATCACTGTCTCAATCCGCTCGGCTACTGAGAACAACCGCATGTCGTTCGCATCCACCGCCAGCCCCCGCGCGACCGTCTTCACAATATCGCTGCGCGGATCGCTGATCGTATACACCGGATGTCCGAACCCGATAATCACCTCGTGGTTCGCCACGCGCGCGCGAATATCCGCCTCCGCCTCTTCCGGCGTCGCATACCGTTGCTGAATCTCAAGCGCAACCTCATTCGCCCCGCCATGTTTCGGTCCCTTCAGCGCCCCAATCGCTCCCGCAATCGCTGAGTAGAGATCGGCCCCGGTCCCCGCAATCACTCGCGCCGTAAATGTGGATGCGTTGAACTCGTGCTCCGCATACAAAATCAACGACGCCTGCATCGCCGCCGTCCACTCCGGCCCCGGCTCTTCCCCGTGCAGCAGGTGAAGAAAGTGCGCCGCGATCGAATCGTTGAAGCGCTCCACCTCAATCCGCCGCCCGTTGCGCGCGTAGTGGTGCCAGTAGAGCAGCATCGAGCTCAGCGAAGCCAGCAGCGTATCCGCGATCGCTCGCGCGCCCGCCTCCCCGTGCTCAGCGCTCTCCGGCAGAACACACCCCAGCACCGAGACCCCGGTCCGCAACACGTCCATCGGGTGCGTGGTCGGCGGCAGAAGCTCCAGTGCCTGCTTCACCGCCGCTGGCAGACTCCGCAACTGCCGCAGATGCGCCTTGTACCCGGCCAGCTCCACCGCGTTCGGCAGCTTCCCATGCACCAGCAAATGCGCCACTTCCTCATACTCGCAGCGCGCAGCTAAATCCCGAATGTCGTATCCGCGATAGTGCAGATCGTTGCCGCTATGGCCCACGGTACAAATCGCCGTCGTGCCCGCCGGCGTGCCGGAAAGCGCCACGGACTTTTTGGGCTTGAATGCCGCCGGCATACCGCCAGATTGCGCTTCGCTCATGTTGACCTCCGGAGAGCATCAACCTAACCGAAACCTCCCAACCCTGTCTACCCCTTGCCCTTGGCAAACAATTCGTCCAGCTTGGCCTCGTACGCGTGATAGTTCAAATAACGGTAAAGCTCCTCACGGCTCTGCATGGTTGAGACCACGCCCTTCTGCGTCCCTTCCGCGCGAATCGTCTCATACACCTGCAGCGCCGCCGCATTCATCGCCCGGTACGCCGCGCAGCAGTAAAGCACAATGTCCACGCCCGCCGCCCCCAACTCCTCGCGCGTAAACAGCGGCGTCTTCCCAAACTCCGTGATGTTCGCCAGAATCGGAACCCCCACCGCCTCGCGAAACTCGGTATACCCGCTTAGCTCCGTCACCGCTTCCGGGAAAATCATGTCCGCGCCCGCCGCCACGTAGGCCTGTGCCCGCTCGATCGCCGCTGCCATCCCCTCGTTGGCCAGAGCATCCGTCCGCGCCATCACCACAAAGGTTGCGTCCGTCCGCGCATCCACGGCCGCCTTGATCCGGTCCACCATCTCGCCCGCAGCCACCAGCTCCTTGCCCGGCCGGTGACCGCAGCGCTTGGCCCCCACCTGGTCCTCGATGTGCACCGCCGCCACGCCGGCCCTGATCATGGAACGAATCGTCCGCGCAATGTTGAAAGCGCCACCCCACCCCGTGTCGATATCCACCAGCAACGGCAAACTCGTCGCGTCCGTAATCCGTCGCGCATCCGTCAACACATCTTCCATCGTGCTGATCCCCAGGTCAGGCATCCCCAGCGAGTTGGCCGCGACGCCTCCGCCTGAGAGATAGAGCGCCCTGAAACCGGTCGCCTCCGCCAGCCGCGCCGTATACGCATTAATCGCCCCCGCCACCTGCAACGGAGACTCTGCTTCGACAGCCTTGCGAAATCGGGCTCCCGGTGAACTCTGATTCAGAATTTGAGTCATACATCGTCCTTGGGTCGCATCATAGCAGCCTCAACGTGCTGCCTCGCGCTCCAATGCCGCTTCTATCTAGTTTTGTGTATTGCAAATCCACAGCACATTCTCAGTGTCATCCTGAGCGAACGGGGCCCCAAGCGCACTTCAGCTTGGGGGTGGTGAGTCGAAGGATCTGCATTCGGTCTTCACAAAAGATCTGAGACACCACGCTAGAGATATTGAATCAGAACCCGCTTCATGTGCTTGCTCTCCAGCACCGCCGCAATCCGCTTCACTATATTCCGCCGCAGATCCAGATCCACCGGTATGTTCGGGTCCTGATGCGCTTCGTTAATCCTCGTTCCCACCGCGAACTTCACAATGTCGCTGTCCAGCAACATGCTCGCCAGCCGCACCGCGCCATTGGGCCTCATATCCTCAGGAACAAACCCCTCTTCCAGCAGCCGCAGCACCTCGCCCAGCGTCAGCGTGCCCTCCGTCACCAGCTCAAATCCTTCCATCTTCGCGCACGGCGGAACCTTCGGGTCCATCGGCTGCCGCATGTCAATCTTGATCTCCCGCCCCAGCAACCTCGCAATAATGTTCGCCGTCGTGCCCCCGCAAATCACCTTGCGTCCCCGCGTCTTGTCCGCCATCTTCGCCAGGTCCTGGTCGTGCATCCGGTTGAACGGAGCTCCCGTCATCACCAGCAGTTGCCGCGGGCTGCGAAAATAGACCACCCCGCAGGTGATATCGTCCTTCGCCGTCTTTCCGTCGATCTCCTCTGCCTTTGAAACCAGCAGCCGCGACAACTCCCTCGCTGAGATGTAGGGGTCCCAGCGAATCTGCTCCCTGACAAACGTGTCAACGTTCTCCAGCCCCCATCCTAGCGGCGTCTTGAATTCCCCCATCCCCGCCTGCGTGATCCCATCGGAAAAGAAAATAATCCGGTCTTCCCGCTGTACGTTAAACGTGGAATAACTGATCACGCGCTCCTCCCAGCGTTTCGGCCTCACCTCTGTCTTCTCCACGCTCAGCTCGCCATCTGGACGAATCAGCAAGAACGGCGGATTCCCATGCTCAATAATCCGCGTCTCACCCGTCGGCGCCATATCGATAATGGTAAAGGTCGAATAACTCACCTTCCGCACGCTGCAAATCGGCAGCGTATCCATAATGATCTCCGCCGATTGGCGAATATCCATCGCGCTCGCCGTGAACTTCAACGCCATCGTCGCCGTCATCGTCGCCAGAACACTGGCCTTCACGCCGCTGCCCAGCCCGTCGGAGAGAACCGAAACAATTCGCCCCTCCTGCTTCACTTTTTCCGAGATGAACACGTCCCCTGAAATCAACTGGCCATGTTTGGCCCGCTGATAAGTGTCTACCTCGATAAAGCTTTCCGCCGAGCTGCTCATCAGTGTGCCTCGCCATCCTCGTCAATCTCTTCGGGACTGAACGACCGCACAATCGAGTTGAGAATAATCTCCGAGTCCGCCGCATTCTCGCCCAGAAGATAGGCAATCTGCTGCACCGTCTTCAGGTTCTTCTGGATCACTTCCCGTGCTCGCCCGATGATCTGCTCCTTCTGGAAAATCGGCTCGGTAATGTCTTGGAAAATCCCGCCAATCACGGTTTGCGCCTCTACCGTGAAAATGCTTGTGTTTAAAATGCTCCGCTGGTAGCGGATATCGTGCCCGACGATATCCTCGCCCGAGTCGAGCACGCGCCGGAACAGATAAGAGAACGGGATCACTCCTGCCAGTTCGCTGCCTTCAAGACTCTTCGCGCTCTCCGCATCGGCCTTGAACAGTCGAACAAAATTATCATTGCACTCAATGATCCTCAAATCCTCGTCGACAATCACCACTGCCGACGGCATCTTCTTCAGCAGCGCATTGGCCTTCTTCTGCGCCAGCTTCCGCGTATACGTCGCGCACATCATCCGCTCTGCGTTGCGGTCAATCAGCGCATGTGCAAAGTCGCGGCACGAGTCATACCCGCACCCTCCACAGTTCAACTCGTCGTCCACTGAAAGTTTCCCCACCGTCCGCAACGCATCCCGCACTTGCAACTCGGTGTGCTCGTTGCGGGCAATCGGTGCCGCCGTATAGTGTTGTGCGGTGCCCACCGATACCTTGCGTTCCTTTTCTCCCGCCGGCTTGGCATAATGCACAATGTCATACCGCCGCCGCGCCACAGACGTGTTCCGCGCCGCCTTTGGCCCGTTCACGCATGACCCTGCACACGCCGTCAGCTCAAAAAAGATATTATGCTCCGGCTTCCACTCTGAGATCCCCTTCAGTGCTTGCTCCACATTCGCAAGCCCTGAGAACGACATGAATTGCGAACTCGCAAATTCGTCTTTCCCGCTCAGTCCCGGGACCATCCCGCCCTCAATCGGATAAAGCGCGCCCTCCTGCGCCTCCTCCGGTTCAAAGCGGTCGGCATCGCCATCCACAATCGCACCGATCTCAATTCGCTCTTCAACTAGCCAGCGATCCAGATCTTCAAACGTCAGCACCACGTCCAGCAATTCGGGATGCTGCTCCGATTCCTTCTTCTTCGCAATGCAAGGGCCGATAAAGACAATCGCGATATCGTCGCCGTAATGCATCCGCAGCATCTTGCAATGCGTCAGCAACGGAGAGAGAAGATTCGACACATGGGGTTGGCATTCCGGATGATACTTGCTTACAAAGTCCACCACTACCGGGCAAGCCGATGAGATCCATATCTGCTTCGGCTCGCTGCGCATCAAACTGAACACACTGGCTGAAACCTGCTGCGCCCCTAGTGCCGTCTCTGACACTCCAGCGAATCCCAACTCTTTCAGTGCGTGAATCAACTGCCCCGGACGCACGTCGGGAAACTGCGACACAAACGACGGCGCAAGCGAAGCAACCACCTTGCGCCCGCTCGCAATCAGTGCTTTTGCACTGGGCAGATCGTCTCGTACACACTTCGCGCTGCTCGGGCAGGCCAGCACACAGTTCCCGCACATGATGCAGAGGTCCGGCACCACGCGTGTATACCCGTCCTGCACCCGGATCGCTTTTACCGGGCATTCGCGGATGCACTTGTGGCAGTCCTGGCATTCTCGATTCTTCGTATAGATTGAATTAAGCCGCTCCATGTTGTCCTCGCGACGGCTTGCCAATCTGTTGCAGCAGTTCGTGCAATCTTGTCGGCGTTACGTTGTGATAGATCTCCCCACCCACCATCACGTTCGGGCCCTCTTTGCACTCGTCCTGGCACAGACGGCCCGTCATGCGAAGCGAAACGCTCCCTCCGCGACTTTCCGCAAATTGATTGAGCGTCGCCAGGTTCTCTGAGTTCCCGCGGGCAAAGCACGAGCTCCCCAGGCAGATCACAACCTCAATCGTGCTTTCGTCTGAAGCCATCGCTCCCTCTCATCCCAGCAACTGCACAATACCCGAGGACACGTGCGACGAATCCTTCGCGTGGATCTCGCTCGCGCCGTCAACCGCTCCTCTTCCGCCCGGCCCGGCTCCGGCGAATCTGCCCAGCGAGCTAATCTGCCCGCGCAAGCATTGGTTGCAGTCAGTGGCGCTTTCCTCAATACATGCCTTCGCCGGATAAATCTGGTACAGGCTCCGGTATTTCACCGGCGTCAGATTCGGCATCACCACGTTCGCGCCCACCCGCAACCCCTCTTTGCGCCCATTCGCCTTGTTGATCGTCGCCAGCGCCGTCGTGCTCGGAATGTTTGCGTTCGGGCACGCAATCCGCGCCAGGGCAATCATCTTGTAGACCATCTCCTCCGAGTTCGGCGCTTGCTCCGCAGCCGCAATCGCAGGCCGCAGTGCGCCCGAGCCTAGCGGCGTCTCTGCATGAGCAATGTAGGGCCCAATACCGATCATGTCCAGGTCAAGCTTGCGGAACTGGAGAATGTCCTCCGCCAGACTTTCAAACGATTGGCCGGGAATGCCGACCATCACGCCGCCGCCCGCCTCGTAGCCAAGCTCCTTCAGCTTTCTCAGGAGTGTGAGCCGATCAACCCCGTCTACTCGCCGCTGCGGGTGAATCAAGCGAAACAGCGCTTCGTCTGAAGTCTCAAAGCGAAGCAGGTAGCGGTCTGCTCCAGCCTCACGCCACAACCGAAGTTCGTCCTCCTGGCGCTCGCCCAGGCTCAGCGTTACCGCCAGTGGTGTTTCGCGCTTCATCCACCGCACAATCTCCGTAATCCACTCCGCGGTCAACCCATCGTCCTCGCCTGCCTGCATCACCACGGTGCCGTATCCGAGTTGCACAGCCTGCCGCGCGCAGTCGAGCACTTCGTCTCTTGTCATGCGATAGCGGGCCAATCCCCGGTTGCTCCGCCGCAACCCGCAATACATGCACTCCCGCACGCAATGGCTTGAGAGTTCGATCAGCCCGCGCAGGTGTACCGCATCTCCAACGTGCTCCCTGCGCACCGAGTTCGCCTGTTCGTACAGCTTCTCCAGGCGAGTTGGCTGGCTCTCTTTGAGCCAGCCAAGAATCTCGGTTTTGCGCATCTCTGCCATTGCTAGTTGACCAGGCTCGCGTAGTCGCTGACCGCGCTTAGACTATCCAACGCCGCCAGTCCCTTCTGCTCGTTGCGGGCCTCGTGGTAGGCTGCCAGCGCCGCGGGAAACGGCTCCAGTGCACGCTCCAGAATCCCCAGCGAATACGCGATCACCAATCCATAATTCGTGATCGGCACTCCCTGCCGCTTGCACTCCTCGATGCGGCTCAGCATCTCCCGCCGGTTCCACATGCACGCCCCGCAGTGAATCACCAGCTTGTACGGTGTAAGGTCACTCGGAAAATCGCGCCCCTGCACCGTCGTAAACTCCAGCGGCCCGCCGACAAACTTCTGCAGCCACCGGGGAATCTTTACCCGGCCAATATCTTCCTCCACCGGGTGGTGCGTGCATGACTCTGCAACCAGAACCCGGTCACCTGGCCGCAGCGTCTCCACGGCAACCGCCGCTCTGGTCTGTGCCACCAGGTCGCCCTTCAGCCGCGACAGCAGAATTGAAAATGCCGTCAGTTGCACGGATTCCGGAGTCGCCCGTGCTACCCGCTCAAACACCTGCGCATCCGTCACCACAATCTTCGGAAGACCATTTAGATTCTTGAGCGCGTTCTCCAGTCCCGCATCCTTTACCACCACGCAGCAACTGTCCCCGTCCAGCAGATCGCGCACGCACTGCACCTGCAATTGCTTGATCCGCCCCTTCGGCGCTTCCTTGTCGATCGGCATCACCAGCACTGCCGTTTCATTCGGTCCCACCAGGTCGCGCAAAATCGTCGGCGTCTCCGCAGATTCAGCCGGCGCAATCTCCCATAGCCGCGCGCGGAACGCGTCCACGCCTTCGCCCGTTGTCGCCACAATCTTCGCGTACGGAAGTTGCTCCTGCTCAAAGCGAATCAGGTGATCCAGCTCGGGCCTTTGCACGTCCGCCTTGTTCAACGCAATCAGCACCGGAATCCCATGCGACCGCAGTTCGTCCAGCAGCTTCTCCTCGAACTCGCCCCACACGCCCGCTTCGGTAACCAGCACGCCCACATCCGAGCGCTTGATCACTTCGCGCGTCTTCTCAATGCGTTGCGCACCCAGCGCACCCACATCGTCCACGCCGGCCGTGTCCACAAACAGCACCGGCCCAATCGGAAGAAGCTCCATCGGCTTCTCCACCGGATCGGTAGTCGTGCCCGCAACCTCCGACACAATTGAAACCCTCTGCCGCGTGATCGCGTTCAGCAAGCTTGACTTGCCAACGTTGCGCCGTCCAAAAAAACCGATGTGTAGCCTGAGTCCCTTTTGCGTTGCCCTTTGCATCGTCCCTCCTCTTTCTAAAGGAATACGTCCCGTTCGCCGCCGCGCACCTGGTTCAGCATCGGCAGTGTGCATGCGGTCTGTTGTCCGTCCATGTTCGCCAGTTCAATTGAGATCAGCTTCTCGCCCGCTGTCCTCGCCTGCGGCGTCGCGTAGTCGCACAGATACTCTTGAAATGTCGAGATCGCGTTGGGATGGCAGTGATACTTGATCTCGCCCGGCTTCGCCATATCCATAAAGTCATGTCCGGTCCGGCCCAGCCGGTAGCAGGCCGTGCAGAACGAAGGCACGTACCCCAGCGAAACTACATCGCTCACAACTTCCGCAACGGTCCGGTGGTCGCCCAGTTGGAACTGGCTCCCATTCGGATCGCCTTCGCCGTCCTTGTACCCGCCCGGGTCGGAGCGGCTCCCCGCCGAGATCTGCGAGATGCCCACCTCAAACGTCGCCCGCCTTACCTCCGCCGTCTCGCGCGTTGACATGATCATGCCCGTATATGGCACTGCCAGCCTCATGATCGCGATCATCTTCATAAAGTCCGTGTCGCTCACCGCGTAAGGTGGTTTGCTGGCGATATCCGATCCCACCGCAGGCTCCATCCGCGGAAAACTGATCGTGTGCGGACCAACGCCAAATGTCTCTTCCAAATGGCGAAAGTGCTGCATCATCGCCATCAACTCAAAGCGCCAGTCGTAGAGCCCGAACAGCACGCCCATGCCCACGTCGTCGATGCCCGCTTCCATCGCCCGATCGAACACCGTCGCCCGCCAGTCATAATCCCGCTTGCGCCCCCTCACATGCACCTTCGCGTAAGTCGGCCGGTGATACGTCTCCTGGAAAAGCTGGAACGTCCCGATCTGCGCCGCTTTCAACGCGCGGAAGTGCTCCACGCTCTGCGGCGCAAGGTTTACATTCACTCGCCGAATCTCGCCCGGTCCAACCTTCGTCGCATACACGGTCGCAATCGAATCCAGGATGTATTGAAACCCCTCCTCCGGCAACTCTTCCCCAGCCACCACCAGCGCCCGTTTGTGCCCCTGCTTGATCAGGATGCGCGTCTCTTCGGCAATCTCTTCCTGTGTCAGCGTGCGCCGCGTCAACTCTTTGTTGCTGGCGCGAAAAGCGCAGTACGTGCACTCGTTGTGGCAGCGGTTTGAAATGTAGAGCGGAGCAAACAGCACCAGACGCGACCCGTAAATCTCTTCCTTGATCTCCTTCGCCGTCGAGAATATCTCCGCCAGCAACTCCGGCTTCTCCACGTGCGAAAGACAGAGCACCTCCTCCATCGTGAGCCCGCGCCGCTCGCGCGCCTTGGCCAGCAACTCGCGAACCCGTGCCGCGTCCGTCCGCTGCCGCACCCCCAGCATCGCTTCGATTTCCTGCTCGTCGATGAAGTCTGCCACTTCGTGGGATTTCAAAATGCTCTCCTGTCTCACTGCCTATTCCGCTTCATTGCGCCCGGACTCGGCATCGCCTTTGTGCTCCGGCGCTCCGCTTTCAATCCGGTTGTTGATCTCTTCAATCGCCTTGTCCGCCGTGCAGTGATGCATGCACTCCCCGTTCACCATCACGGTTGGCCCGGTCTCGCATTTCTCAAAGCAGAACCCCGCCCGCACATCCAATCGGTTTTCGAGGCCCGCCTCTGCCGCGTGCCGCAGCACTCCGTTCAATACCTCCTGCGAGCCCTTCAGGTAGCAGTTCGTTCCGAGGCACACGCTCACTCTCACCTTGTCCGCGGCATTGGAGTGAACCAGCGGAAGCGATTCATCGCTGATCCGCCGCCGGCTCTGGAAGGTCGTGTGCAACAGGTGGTGCGCCTTCTCGCCGCCAATCTCTCCCAGGAAGTTTGCATAGCACTCCGTGATGAACACGTTGTCCTGCGACTTGTGCAGTTGCAGCAGCTTGTCCGCCTGGTAGAGCCCCTTCGTCCTGAGCGCCCGCGCGTTCGTCGCCGTGGTTACCGGCTGGCCAGCGCCGCCGATGCAGCCGCCCGGACAAGCCATCACTTCAATCACGTCGTAGTGGCTCTTGCCCGCTCTCACCTGCTCGGCAACCACCCGCGCATTGCGCAGCCCGTGCACCACGGCCAGCTTCAGTTCGATTCCATCCACCGTGACCGTGGCTTCGCGCAAGCCTGAGTCGCCCCGCACCTGCTGGAAGTCCACATGCTCCAGCTTCGTGCCGGTGATCTTCTCCGCCGCGTAGCGAAGCACCGCTTCCATCACGCCGCCCGAGTTCCCAAAGATCACTCCCGCGCCTGTATAGAAGCCGAACGGCATGTCGAACGACTCCGGTTGCAGCGTGTCAAACATCAGGCCGGCCGACTGGATCATCTGCGCCAGTTCCTGCGTCGTCAGCACATGATCCACATCCGGCTGCCCATCCGTCGCCATCTCCGGCCGCTGCGCCTCAAACTTCTTCGCGGTGCACGGCATGATCGCCACAACCCTCAAATCTTTGCGTTCGATCTTCAGTTGCTCGGGTACCATGGCCTTCAGCAGCGAACCAAACATCGCCTGCGGCGATTTGCATGTGGAGAGATTCGGCAGCAACTCAGGAAAATACTGCTCCGCGTACTTCACCCAACCCGGGCAGCAGGACGTAAACAGTGGAAGGTTCTTGCCTTCCTTCTTCCGCTCCAGAAACTCGGTGCCCTCTTCGATCACCGTAAGGTCCGCCGCGAACGACGTATCGTATATCTGATCGAAACCGAGAAACTTCAGCGCCGCCACAATCTGCCCCGTCGTAATCTCGCCCGCCTTGCGGCCAAAGCACTCGCCCAGACCGACACGCACAGCTGGCGCAATCTGGACGACAACTTTCTTCGTTGGATCGGCCAGCAGCGCCCACACCTCGTCCACTTCCGACTTCGGCGTCAACGCCCCCGTCGGACAAACGCTGGCGCACTGTCCGCAGTTCACGCACTCCACCGCGCCCAGATCCTTGCCAAACGCCGGCTGCACGCTCACTTCGTGCCCGCGATACGCAAAATCAATTGCGCCTATGCCCTGAATCTCCGCGCACATGCGCACGCAATCGCCGCACAGCACGCACTTGTTCGGGTCCCGCACCAGCGACGGCGAGCTCTCGTCCAGCGCAACCTGCTTGTGCACCGATTTGAACCGCACCTTCTTCACGCCCAGCCGCTGGGCCAGGCTTTGCAGTTGGCAGTTCGTGCTCCGCGTGCAAGTGGGGCAGCTCTGATCGTGATTCGCCAACAGTAGTTCCACGGCGATTTTGCGAATCTCGCGGATCTCCTGCGTCGACGTTTGAATCTTCATGCCCGCTTCCGGCGGCGTCGAGCAGGCGCCCTGAATCCCCCGCCCTTCCACCTGAACCAGGCAAAGACGGCACGCGCCATACACGCTCAGTTCGGAGTGATAACAAAATGTCGGCAAATCGATATTGGCCTTGCGCACAAGCTCGAGCAGGTTCCGCTCTCCCTCAATCGCCACCAATCTTCCGTCAATTGTCAAACTTGGCTGCGTCGCTTGATTCATCTCGCTTATATCCCTTCGACCGCGTGCAATTTGCAGGCTGTGGCGCATGCCCCGCACTTGATGCACAGTTCGCCATTAATGTGATGCGGCTGCTTCTTTTCACCCGTGATCGCCCCCGTCGGGCAAGCCTTGATGCACATTCCGCAGCCCTTGCACTTCACCTCATTGATCGACGGCTGCAGCAGCGCCTTGCAACGCCCTGTCCTGCACCGCTTCTCGAAGATGTGCTCTTCATACTCCTTGCGGAAGTACCGCATCGTTGAAAGCACCGGGTTCGGTGCCGTCTTGCCCAGCCCGCACAGCGACCCGATCTGCACCGCGCGCCCAAGCTTGTCCAGCAGCAGCATCGTATTCGCATCCGCGCGGCCTTCAATCACGTCGTCCAGCAGCGCCAGCAGTTGCATCGTTCCCTCGCGGCACAGCACACACTTGCCGCACGACTCGCGCTGCGTAAACTCCATGAAGAACCGCGCGATGCTCACCATGCAGGTGTTCTGGTTCAGCACCACCAGCCCGCCCGAGCCCACCATCGCGCCCACCGCCCGCAATGACTCGTAGGCCAGCGGCAGATCCAGATGCTCTTCCGTCAAGCATCCGCCACTCGGTCCGCCAATCTGCACGGCCTTGAAGCCGGTCTTCCAGATCTTCCCCGCATCGTCCGTCACGCCGCCGCCGATGTTCAACACAATCTCGCGCAGCGTAGTGCCGAACGGAACCTCGACCAGCCCCGTATTCGCCACATGCCCGGTCAACGCAAACGTCTTGGTCCCCGGTGATTCCTTGGTACCGATACTGCGGAAAACTTCAGGGCCTTCGTTGATGATGCGGCAGACATGCGCCAGCGTCTCAACGTTGTTGATGATCGTCGGCTTGCCCCACAACCCGCTCTGTGCCGGGAACGGTGGCTTCGGCCGGGGCATGCCGCGCTGCCCCTCGATCGAGGCAATCATCGCCGTCTCTTCCCCGCATACAAACGCCCCGGCGCCCTCCATCACATCGCACTTCATTGAGAGGCCCGTGCCAAACACGTTCTTGCCCAGAATTCCCGCTTCCTCCGCGTCCTTCACCGCACGCCGCATCCGCGCCACAGCAAGCGGATACTCAGCGCGAACATAAATCAGCGTCTCGTTGGCGCCAATCGCACGCGCCGCAATCATCAGCCCTTCAATAATGCAGTGCGGGTTCCCTTCCATCACTGAGCGGTTCATGAACGCGCCCGGGTCCCCTTCGTCGCCGTTGCAGATCACGTACTTCTTCGTCGAGGTCTGCACCCGCGCCGCATCCCACTTCCGCCCCGTCGGAAATCCACCGCCCCCGCGCCCGCGCAGGCCAGACTCCGATATCTGCTTGCAAATCCCCTCCGGCGACATCTCCACAAACGCCTTGCGCGCCGCTCCATAGCCGCCGTGCAGCATGTACTCGTGAATGTCCTCCGGATCGAGAAAGCTGCACTCGTGCAACACAAACCGGCTCTGCCGCGCATAAAACGGATTCTCGTCGAACCCCTTGCAAATCTTCCGCGTCGCCGGATCCTTGTAGAGCAACCGCTCCACAACCTTGCCTGCAGTCAGCGTCTGCGCCACAATCTCCGCAACGTCTTCGGCCTTCACCTTCGTGTAGAGAATCCCGTCAGGCACCACTGAAACCAGCGGCCCCATCTGGCAAAATCCCTGGCATCCGCTCTTTGACAGCCGCACCTCATCCGCCGCGGCTTCCTCGCGAAGCTCCAAAACCACGCGTAGTCCCGAGCCCGCCATCTCGCTCTTGAACTGCTCAAAAACTTTCATCGCGCCATTCGCCATACAGCCCGTTCCGGCGCACACAATCACCCGCCGCAGCTGCGCGAACTTCTCGCTTCCATTCGTCTTCATCGGCATGTTCAATACTGCGTCCGCGCTATGCATGGGCTTCCTCGGCTGAGGTCTGCTCAGCACCGGTTACTGAAGCAACTTGCATTGCCTCCTCCGTGGCCTTGATCTCATCCACCAGCGCCACCGCGCGCTCCGGCGTGATCTGTCCGTAAACCTGTTCGTCGATCACCACCACCGGCGCCAGTCCACACGCGCCCAGGCAGGCCACCGTCTCCACCGTGAACAGCATGTCGGCCGAGTTCTTTCGCTTCTCGCTCGTCCCCAGCTTCTCGTGCAGCGCATGCAACACTGGCAACGATTGCTTCACATGGCATGCCGTTCCGTCGCAGATCCGAATCACGTGCTTGCCCTTCCGCTCCAACGCAAAGTGCGCGTAAAACGTGGCTACGCCAAACACCCGCGCCGGAGGAACATCCAGGCTCATCGCCACATACGTCAGCACTTCTTCCGGCAAATATTGATACTCGTGCTGAATCGCTTGCAGAATCGGAATCAATCCTGCCGGGCGGTGTCCGTGCCGTTCGAGAATCCCGCACACCTTCTCGAACTTCCCCGCGCTTTCTACGGCAATTGGCATCGACGCCATCTAAACTGCCTCTCTTTCTTGAATCGGTACCCGGAACCGCCGCGCCAGCTTCCATGAAAGTGAAGCCAGCGAGTTGTACAAATCTTCGTTGTGCACAATGATGTGTGCGGGAACCTTCAGCTTCACGGGTGCAAAATTCCAGATCGCCTGGATGCCCCCTTTGACCATCTCGTCGGCCACTGCCTGCGCCACTTCGGCCGGCGTCGTGATGATTCCCAGGTGAATGCTCATGCGCGGCGCCAGGTCGCTCAGTTTGTCCAGCGGCAGAACCGCCTTGTCGTGTATCCACAGCCCGATCTTGCTCGCGTCCGTGTCGAACGCCGCCACAATCCGCAGCCCAAACTTCGTGAACCGTTCATGGCCCAGCAGCGCCGTGCCCAGGTTCCCCGCTCCCACAAGAAATGCCTCGTTGATGTTGTTCCAGCCAAGAAACGTCTCGATCGCCTGCGTCAGTTCCGCCACCGAGTAGCCCGTCTTCGGCTTCCCGACGATCCCCGTGAATTGCAGGTCCTTCCGCACCTGCACCGGCACAAGGTTAAGGTCCCGCCCAATCACGCTGCATGAAACCCGGCTGATCCCCTTGGCTGCCAGTTCCACTAGGTAGTGGTGGTACTCGGGAAGGCGCCTCAGGCTCGGCTGCGGAATAGACAGCCCTTCCGATCGAGGCAGAGAAGGTATATTCGATAAATTCATATCGATAACCATATACCGAGTCTAAGAACAACTGACTTTCCAAACAGTGACAGCGGTCACCCGCGACCTGCAAACGCGCCAAAATATGGGATTGAGACTGCCCCCCAACGGGCTCCGCGCGTCCAAATCTATACATAAAGTTTTAAATATGAGTGATTTAATCAGGTGAGCTGAAGGTCGCGTCCGTTCGCCCGATCGTCCCACAAACTGGTCCGGGGTCTGTCTCGGTCAGCCACGGGGAACGGTTTAGGCTCTGGCGCCCAACTGCAACGAGGAATGCCGATGAACCCAAAACAGAAGCCAACCACTCCGCCCGATGGATTTGTCGATCATGAACCGTCCACCGAGATCGTGAACGATTCCCTGGGAACCGTTGACCCCGCCGATACAACCGATACCGATCCTGACCATGATCCAGAAGCATCCGGGACAGGCCCCAAGGGCGAAGCATAAATCGGGGGCTGGCCTCCATCCCGCTTTCGAACAACGCCGATAAAGTTCGCCCAAAAGCAAAACACCCCGGCGGACCAGATCCAGTCCGTGGGGTTGCTGTATTGGTCGGGATGGATGAGCCAGTCCCACCCACCCTCAACGTCCCTACGGCGGTTCCCGAAGTGGTGTATACCGAAGCCGCCACCGTCGAGTGGCATTTTCCTCAAGAAAATGCCACCTTTCGCCGCATCGACGAGGGCACGTGAATTCGGGAACCGCCCTGACATTTACGGCTGCGCGCCCACCAGCTTCAGGGCAAAGACATGCGCCTTCGGTGCCGCAGCTTCATACGCTTCGTCCTCAAGAAAATTCTCAAACCCATCCAGCGCGTCCGGCTTGCCTTGCTGGTCGCCCGCGTCCAGCTTCTTGATCTGCATCTGCATGTGAACATGGTGCGTACTATCCCGGTCGCTCACAATCCATCCCACCCGCTGCGCCTGCTGCCACATCGGTGTCTGGTAGCCGGCCAGGTTGATCCCCTTCTGCAAATCTTCCGCCCCAAAGCTCCCAATCTCCTTCTCGTCAATCGTCAGCTTGTACTGGCCCGCGTCCAGTCCCGTCACCCGCAACGGCTCCTGGTTCAGTTGCTGCGCAATGTCGGTCAACTCCAGCAACAGCGCCTCGTTCTCGTTCCTCCGGCTGAACGCCAGAGGCAGCGACTTCTCCGTCGCCGTCCAGTGCAGCCCATCCTTGTCCCGCTCCACAGCGTCCACCGTCGCGTTCTCGGCGTCCGCCACCTTGCCCGCATGCGCGTCAATCGTCACCGACGAAACCAGCGCCGGCGCATTCCATCCCTTCAGTAGCGCCTCCGCCATCACCCAATGCGCAAGCTCCGCCGGATGCACCCGGTCCGGCAGCAGCATCTTGGCCACCAGCGGGTCCATCGCCTCCGCCTTCCCCAGCACCGCCACCACCGGCGGATTCAGATTCACAAACGAGCCGCCATACTTCTGCGCCAGCCCTTTATCCAGATCCGCAAAATGCAACATCACCGCGTTGTAGCCGCCGGCAAACTCCGCCGGCCGCGTCACGTCATCAAACGGCGAAGGCCCCAGCAGCGTGATCCGCGCCCCCGGCGCATTCGTATGAATCGACTCCAACAAATGCTCATAGCCCTTCGTATACGCGCTCTCAATCTCGTCCGTCGTCCCCTGGTAGCGCCCGTCGTTCATCCCCAGCATCACGGTCACCACCGTCGGCTTGTGCGCAAACACATCCCGCGCCAGCCGCTCGTCAATCGGTCCGCCACTGCCGCCGCTCACCCGGTCCCCGCCCACGCCCGAACCGTAAAAATGCACCCGCATCGCCGGAAACCGCGTAATCGTGTAAAGCTCCACCCACTGGTTGTAGAGGTTCTGCGCTGTGATGCTGTCCCCGTAAAAAACCACCGTGTCGCCGCTCTTCAAATAGAATCCCTGCGCCTGCGCGGAGAGGCTCGCCAATCCAGCCAGTCCGCACATCGCCAAAATCACAAACCAGACTCTCTGCTTCATCCGTCGCTCCCCGCCCGCGCTTCTTTGTTTGTCCTGCCCCTTGCCACTTGCCGGCTACTTCCCCGGCGCAATCACCACGGCCACCAGCTTGTCCGCGCATCCGTAGTAAAGAAACCACTGGCCCTTGAACAAGACCATGCCCTCGGTGAATGTGTCGCCGGCAACATATTGGCCCGTCTTCTCGTAAGGCAGCTCCGGCCTGAGAACCGGCTTCTCCGTGCGCGCCAGCAGGTGTGTGGGATCTTTGGCGTCAAACAGAGCCTCACCGGCCGCATAGGCTTCGGGGCCCAGGTCCGTGTCGCCGCCGTCCGGCTTGTTCATGCCGTTGTAGATGATGACTATACCCTCCTTCGTCATCACCGGAGGCGGTCCCATCTCAGCAAGCACGGAATCAAAGTGACCCGGCCGCGTGTCCAGAAGCACAACCGGTTTGCCCGCCGCGTCCTCCACTGGAATCCAGTGGATCAGATCGTCCGACGTGGCCAGACGAATCGGCCCGTCCCCCCAGTACATCCAGTATTTTCCGTTGATCTTCGCGGCGATCAGCCGGCCCTTGCTCTTGTCGAACCGGGTCACGATACCGCAGGACTTGTACTTCAGCGTCGCGTACTTGCCATTCCCCGCGGCCAGAAACACCGGCCCATGCTTCTCCCAGTGCGCCAGGTCGCGCGACGTGGCAATGGCCGCGCTGTAGTAGTCCACGCCGTTCCACTGCGTGTAGGTCAGGTAATACGTCCCGTCCTCCGACTCCACAATCCTCGGGTCTTCCACGCCGCCCGTCCACTCCCGCGCCTTCTGCTCATCCTCAGCCGGGTAGAATGCCGGTTCCGCGTGCCGCGTAAAATGCACTCCGTCCGTGCTCTCCGCAATGCCCACCCGCGACGTATGCCCGCCAATCTCCATCTTCCCCGAATCGTCTTCGGCCCGGTACAGCACCACAACCTTCCCATTCCGCACAATCGCCGCCGGGTTAAACGTGTGCAGCTTCTCCCAGTGCACCGGCTCTTTCCTGATCGGATCCGCAAACGTCGCATCGGGATCGGGCTGAATAATCGGATTGCCGCTCGACGGCCGCGTGAACGGCCCAATCTCCCAAGGCTTTAAGCTCTGCGCCTGCAATCCTGCCGCGCACATCAGCACCAGGCCAAGTGCCAGTTTCGTCTGAATTCTCATCTGTTTTGATCCTCACCTGTTACAGCGCCCGCCGACCCGGGGCCCTCGCCACCACCGAAGTATACACACGCCGCACAGCACCGGCCCTCGCTCTCACTCCCCGCTCTCCGCCAGGCCCGCAACATAGAAACTCAACGCCGCATCGCCCTGTTCCAGCACCCGCGTCCGCCTCAGTCTCCCGTACGTTTCCTCTACAGCTTCCTTCCGTCCCCTGCTGCTCCGATGCTCGGCAATCACCAACGCCCCCGGCGCAAGCCACCCGCCTGCCACGCCCCCCAGCAGCCCCAGCGTCCCCGCATATTCCTCTTCCGCCTCATACGGCGGATCCATAAACACCAGGTCAAACTCCGCCGCACTCGGCCTTTGCAGAAACCCCTTCACACTCCCTGCCTGAACCCGGAATCCCTCGCTCAGCCCCAGCTTCTGCAAGTTCCCCCGCAAAACGCTCAGCGCCGCCGGAGCCCGCTCTACAAACGTCACCCCGGCTGCCCCTCGGCTCAGCGCCTCCATCCCCACCGCCCCTGACCCCGCATACAAATCCAGAAAGTGCGCGCCCGCGATCCGTGGCGCAAGCACGTTGAACAGTGTCTCCCGCAGCCGGTCGCTGGTGGGCCGCGTCCCCAGTCCGGCGGGGGCGTTCAGCGTTCGCGAGCGAAGTCGTCCGGCAATGATGCGCACGCTGCCAGCATACCCGACCCCGACCCACTACAATCGAAATGTATGCGAGGCTGGTCAATTCCGCTGGGCCGTTGGATGGGCGTCGAGTTGCGTGTCCACGCCTTTTTCCCCCTGCTCGCCCTCGTCTGCCTCGGCATCAGCGCCTCAGACGGTCTCGCGCGCGGATTCGGCCTCTTCCTCGTCGTCGTGCTCGCCGTGCTCGTCCGCGAAACTGCCCGCCTCATCGTCGCCGCAGGTCTCGGCCTGCGCTTGCGCGCTGTGCTCCTGCTCCCGATCGGCGGCCTCTTCGCCTACGCCAATCCTGAAAGCCAGGAGAACGCCAACCAGGGCATTGGTCAGTTCGCCATG
>Ga0302320_10003136_pt1 | contig 38555 bp, 25 predicted proteins | sample Bog_T0_3_FD_202130 | JGI IMG/M metagenome (GOLD analysis project Ga0302320, IMG submission 202130) | Peat permafrost microbial communities from Stordalen Mire near Abisko, Sweden - Bog_T0_3 | ecosystem: Environmental > Terrestrial > Soil > Wetlands > Peat | place: Sweden: Abisko, Stordalen Mire... | reverse complement strand
GTGAGGCTCCCATAGCGCTTCATGGAAATGCTCGTAATCAGGAATCCCGAAATCACGAAGAATACAGTTACGCCATAATATCCCATTCCCTCTCCGATGTTGCTGATGGGCCGGGAAAATACCGTTGGAAACCATTTGCCGAAAAGCTTCGGCACCAGACTGAAGTGGCTCCCTACGACCATCAGTATGGAAAGGCCCCTCAGAGCGTCGATGACCTTGTTCCTTTGCTTGTTGCGGATCGACGGGAATAGGCGGTCCGAGAATGGCGGTGACAAATGCATTTGTGACTTAAATGCCTGCCGGCGAATTGTTGACGAGAAGGAACGCAGTACAAACCGCAAGGCAACTCAGTTATAGGCGAGCTAAACAGCATTGGCGGACACCAAGCGAGTTAAAGTCGGTGGTTAAGGAGCAGTGGCAGATTAGGATTGCTCAAAGGGTAGACAGGACACGCTCGCCATGCGCGAACGGCGCCTGAAAATCTCCATCCAAGTGCTGAAAAGAGGCGGCTGGGACTGGTGACAAGGCGCGATCCAACGGGTGGGGCGCTGCGGCGCGGCTATCGGCTCGGCCTCAGCCTCGTGGCAGCCATGTGGGCTGCCAAGCGCAGAATTTGTGGCTGGGCGAGGCCGGGCGGGCGGCGCGTAGGGCGCGAGTGCGCCTGCGGGCTTCGCGGCGGGTGAGCGAGGGATCTTTGGGCCTGAGCGTGAAGACGCCCAGACCTGCGCCACATCGACCCCAAGGTTTCAGCCAAGGGCCCTGATCAGCATATGGCCGACGCTGGCCCAGACCGCGGTGGATGCGATCTGGAAATTGAACGCCAGGAACAGCCCAAGACCCGCGCACCCCATTGCAAGGCGGGTGTCCAGTTTCCGGGAAAGAACCGACTTCAGCGCCAGGAGCAACAGGGCGACGACGAGGGTCATGAAGAACGGTCCCCAAATCCGATCGAAGACCGTGCCTGCATAAGACTGGGTGAGGAAATCGATTCGCGCGACAGCGGCGGAAATTGCAAACAGCGTGCCGATGAGGATGCAGGTCCGATGGACCGCGGGATTGCGGCGATAGGCGATGGCTGCGGCAACGCACCCTCCAAACGCCAGCATGCTCAGCACGGGAATGGCCATGAACTGTACGGCGTCCAATCCGTCGACGATCATCCCCGGCGGCTTCACGCGAGCCGCCTCCACGCCGAGTTTTATGCCGAGAAGGAATGCGAAGGCAGCGATCACGGCTGCCGCGGTCCCAACCTTGCGGTGAAGCTTTCGGTTATCGGTGAGGATCAGCAGGGGCTGGACGAGAAAGATCAGCATCCACAGGGCCATGGCGCTCCCATGGGTGATCACAAGGCCGCGGATCGGAGGAGTTATCCCGCGGCCGGGATAGGCGCGGCCCTGGAAATAGAAATGGTGAAAGCCGGTCAGCATCAGAACGATCAGGACCGTCGCCGCGATGGTATGAAAATACCGGTCGGCCTTTGAAAAGGAGCGGGGTTTTTCGATTGGTGGCATGGCTAAAACAAAGAATGGACGGGCAAGAAGTCTGGGCTCTATGTCTTATAAGGTGCATCAAAAAAACTGATGGCAATCTGTTCATACCGACCTTCGGTCATTTTAGGCATATCATCAGCCCGGCACGAGCCTCCAGTTTCGAACCAAGAAGTGGGGGTCCGGGAAGGCTAATCACCCGCGATCGGGTATCCCTGCCACACCCACTGAAGCGCGGTGGGGTAGAGCTCGGAGATGGTCGGCCGGTCGGTGTGTCCGGCGCCGCGGGCGAAGACAAACTTGTAGTGATAGCCTTTCGCGGCCAGCACCTTGGCCATGTTCTCGTTGGCCTGGACCCAGTCGTGCAGGCCATCCCGTGCGTTGTAGTTGTCGCGGTCGCCGCATTCCATGTAGATTCGGAGGGGCTTGGCCGGGCTGGCGGGGATCAGCGTTTCGTGGAATTCCCAGGCGCCGTGGGGATACTGCGGATCGGTCGGCCACTGCTGGTTGACGAAAGTGCCGGAGAAGGTGAAGACGCGGTGGTAGCGCTCCGGATGAAACCACGCCATGCTCATTGCGCACGAGCCGCCGGAACTGGTGCCCATCACGGCCCGGCCATCCGGATCGGTGGTCAGTTTCACATTGGCGACCTTTTCGGCCATCGGCAGGACTTCGGTTTCAACAAAGTCGCTGTATTTTCCGGACACCGTGTCGTACTCCAGTCCGCGCTCGCTGCCCTGCCCATCGCCGCCGCCGCTGGGGATGGCGACGACGACCATCACCGGCACTTTCTTGAGCGGAATCAGGTGGTCGAGCACGTTGAACGCCCGGCCATCGCCGTCGCAGGTGATCATGAAGGGCGCAGCCGTCCCGGGAACATACTGCTTGGGAACGTAAACCGAGACCGTGCGTGTCCATGGCGCCGGGTGGCTTGTCACGGTGCTTCCATTTGCGCCGGCCGGATCCGCCGCCCCCGGCGCGGCCTGATCGCGCGCGATGCCCGGATAAAAGCTGCTCTCGGTCGAGCTCAGCCTAAATTTGTAGATGGCACCCTGGGGAACGCCGGCCCCGACCGGGCTCATTTCCGGCGACGGGACGTGCGTCGGACCGATGATAAAATTGCCGTCGGCCTCGACCGGAGGAACCTGGCCGTCCGGCAGTTCGGTGGCCTTGACATATCCCGCTGCAAGCGGATCTCGAGTGGGCGCGGGGGGACGTCCCCCTGCGCGCTTCGCCGCCGGGGCGCCGGCGGACTGGGCCGAGGCGATGCTTGTGCCAATCAATATTATAGCAGCGGTGAGGAAGGAATGTGGCTTCATGGGGATTTCCGGGGTTGTGAGGCCACAGGTTTGCAGGCATTGGACCGAATGACAAACGCCACCCGTGATTTTGCGGACCAAAACTTCACTGCCGCCTGGGCCATGGTTGCCCGCGCGGGAGCCCGCCAATCCCAATTGTGGGGTCCGGCTGCCTTGTTGACTCACGGGTGACCTGCGGTAGCCCTTGGTGGAGGCTCGGCGCGTGCTCATAACCCGAAAAAACTTCGTCATCGGCTGCCTCGCGGCAGCGATCCTGGGTCTTTTCGCCGTGCTCTGCTTCGACGCCGCCCGGGACAAGTCCCCGGTTTATGACGAACCCGGCCTCATGCTGGCCGGGTACTCCTACGTCGCCAGGGACTGTCCCGAGGTGCCGGCGGAAAACCTGAGGCTTTCCGAGATCTGGATCGGGCTGCCGCTCCTCGCGCTAAAGCCCAGGATTCCCGACGCCCTGCGAAGCGAGAAGACCCTGGTGATCGACAAGAAGCCCGCCGATCTCGGTGCGCTCTTCCTATACGATCCGGCTAACCGAACGGAGGCGATGCTCATGGCGAGCCGGATGGCGGTCGCCGTCTCGGCAGCCGCCTTGGGGTGGATCCTCTTCGCGGCATCGCGCCGGTTGCACGGTCCCGCGGCAGGCCTCCTGACGCTGACCCTGTATTGCCTCAATCCGGTCATCATTTCGAACGGAGCCCTGGCGACGACCGACCTGGTGACCGCGCTCGTCTTCACGGTTGCCGCGGGCGCCTACTGGCGCCTGATCCATCGCCCGACGCTCGCATGGACGGTTGCATTCGGAATCAGTTTTGGCGCGCTTCTGAGCACCAAGTTCACCGGCGTGGTCTTCCCGGCCATAGCCGCCGTGCTGCTTGCGGTCCGCTGGGCTGCGGGTCCGCGCCCGGTGCGCGCCTGGCGTCTCGCCCTGGTCAATGCCGTTGCCGCAGTTGTGGCGTACGGCGTCATCTGGCTCATCTACGGATTCCACTACGCCCACGGGGCTCCCCTGGATGCATCGGTTTGGGCCCAGTCCGATTCCGGATTCGCCGCCAGACTCGTCGACGTGTGCCGGCGCGGACACGTCCTTCCGGAGGCCTACCTGTTCGACATCCATGTCTTCCTCTGGAAGGTGCACAGGCTTGTCTTTTTCATGGGCCGGTATTCGTGGGCGGGGTTTTGGAGTTTCTTCCCCCTCGTGATCTTCTTCAAGACGCCGCCCGCGCTTTTGCTCGCGCTCTGCGTGGCCGTGGTGGCAATGGTGCTTGCCCTTCGTCGAAATGCGCTGTCCTCCCCGCGGGTCGACCTCTACGGGTTGGCCCCGTTCCTCGCGACGGGCATCGTCTACGGCGCGATTGCAGTCGAGAGCCGGTTTAACATCGGCATCCGCCATATCCTGCCTGTTTTCCCAATGCTCTTCGTCGTGGCCGGCGCCGCCGCGCGCCTGCCGTTCAATCGGCGGTGGCTTGCCGCGGTCATCGGAGGCGCCATCCTCGCGGGATCCATTGTCGAAGTCCTGATCGCCCGGCCGAACTACCTTTCCTACGTCAACGAGTTCGGGGGCGGTCCCAGGAACGGGTGGCGCCTGTTTGTCGACAGTTCGTACGACTGGGGGCAGGACCTGCCCGCGGTCAGGCGCTGGATCGATGCCCGGGCGGTGCGCCCGGGGGCAGACAGGCCGGTCTATTTCTCGTATTTCGGCAACGATTTCATTGACCACTACGGCGTCCGCGCATTTCTGCTGCCGCAGGACATCGAGCGACGCGCGCTAATCCCTGCGGTCCTGGAACCGGGGACGTACATCATTTGCGCCACCATGCTGCAGGGCATCGGCAGCGGCTCGGTCCGCGGGCCGTGGCAGCGCGTGTTTGAGGAATCGTACCAGGCAATCGGGCGTGAGCTGCCTTCGATCCCAATGGACACGGCCTCTGGATATCAGACTTTTCATTTCTACGAACTCCTCCGTTTCGCCCGCCTGTGCGCCTACCTCCGGACGCGGGAGCCCGACGCGTGGGTCACTCCCAACGTGCTCGTCTACGAACTCGACGAGAAGAGCCTCACGGAGGCCCTCTCCGGCCCGCCACGCGGACTGGTGGACAAGGATTCGATCTTTGGCGCACCGCCCGATTGAGGATCTGGCGAGCCTCGGCGGAACCGGCGGCCCGCCGTTGGCTGAAACTGGGATCGTGGAATGAGATTCACTTCTCCGCGGCATCCAATTGTCCAAGGAGGGCCTGCGCACCCGGAAAGGCCGGATCCAGTGCCAGCGCCTTCGCTGCTTCGGCGCGAGCCTCCCTGCGCGTCTGCGGATCGGCCGCGAGCAGGCGCGCGAGGCGGTAATGGTGCGCGGCCACGTTGGGCTGGAGCTTGGCTGCGGCCCGGTAATGGGCAATGGCGCCTGTTGGGTTGCTGCCCGCGTGTTCCAGCGCGGCTGCAAGGTTGAAGTGGGCGTCTGCAAGTTGCGGGTCCAGCTGCACGGCGGCTGTGAACTGTGCGATGGCGTCCTGGAGGCGGTTGCCGGAGGCGAGATAGGCGGTGCCAAGGTTGAAATGGATTCTCGCGGAGTCCGGCTGTTGCCGCGCCGCCTCCTCGAGGAGGGCCACGGCCTCCGGCAACCGCTCGCGCCGCTGGAGCAGCACCGTGCCAAGGTAGAATCGAGCCGCGGGCTGGGCCGGATCCAGGCGAAGGGCGGCTTCCAGGTGCGGTATTGCCTCGGCCTGGCGTTGCCGGGTGGCGAGCAGGATTCCAAACTCGGCCTGTCCGTCTGCGAAGTCGGGATGCGTCCGCACAAGGTTTTCGCAGGCGTCGATGGCGTCGCCCGGTCGGGCCAGTTCCTCGAGCAACTGCACCAGGCTGAGCCAGGCCAGGCGATCGGAGGGGTCGTACCGCACGGCCGACTGAAGGTGCGAGCAGGCCTCCTCAAGCTGCCCCCGCTGATACAGGAGGATCGCGAGGTTATGGTGCGCCTGGGCATTGCCGGGAGCGATGCGGATAGTCTCCTTGAATTGGGCAATGGCCCTGTCCTCCTGGCCGGTCTGCCGTGCAAGCATCAACGCGAGGTTGTAATGCACCATCCACAAGTCGGGTTGCAGCTTCAGGGCGGCTTCGAGTTGCGCCTGGGCCTCGGCGGTGCGCCCGGGATGGAGCAGCAGCTCGGCCGAGAGGTTGAAACGGGAGAGGGCGTTGCCAGGCCGCTTTGCCACGTTGTCGGTCCACAGGGTCAATGGGTTCCGGTAGTCGCGATTGCGGGCGACCGTTGCCGCCGCAAAGGCCAGGGCTGCGGCGCCAAGCACGACAAGCGCCAGGCGCTGACGCCACAGATAGAGCCCGGCGGCAACGAGCATCCATAGGGGTGCCAGCGCAACATACATCCGGTGCTCGACGATCATGTCGACGGTGCCGGGAATGAGCGAAGTGACGGCCAGGATCGAGAAGAACCAGAAACCGAGAAACCCTGCCGCAGGCCAGCGAAAGAGGGCGACAATGGTCAACCCCACCAGCGGAACGACGACCAATGCGGCGGGCAGGGCGGCCGCCGCGTTCGGCAGCCAGGACGTCCCATACTGGAAAATCAAAGGACTGGGGAAGAAGGCCAGCTTGAGGTAGGTGGCGGTCGCCGGAAACTGTGTCAGCCAATAGGACCCCCATGCGGCATGGGCGGAAAACCCGCCGGTGCTGCCGTCGCGGTTGCCCCCCAGGCTGGCCACGAGCCAGAACAGGATCAGCCAGGTGCCGAACAGCGCGCTGTAGAACAGCCTCTTCGAAGCCAGTGCCCGGCGGAAGGAACCGGCCAGGAATGTGCGGTCGAACAACAGCACCACAACCGGTGCGGAGGCCATGACTTCCTTTGCCGTCATGCCAAGCGCGCAGGCGACGACCGCCAGCGTCCGCCAGAGGCCCGGCCGGGGCGATTCCGCGGATCGCAGGAACAGCCAAAGCGTGAGGACATAACACAGGCCCATCATTGATTCCGCGCGCTGGATGACGTAGGCGACCGCCTCGGTCTGCAGCGGATGAAGGGCCCACACCGCAGCCACGCCGAGGGCCAGTTCGGTGGCGTGGGGCTCGAAGCGCCCCTCCCACCGCGGCAGCAGGGCGAGCCGGCGGACGATGCCGAAGAGGGCCAGGGCCGCAGCCACGTGAATGAGCACGTTGAAGATGTGATAACCAAAGGGGTTGCGGCCGCCGAGGGCGTAATTGAGGGCGAGCGACAGGCTGACCAGCGGGCGTCCGCTTGTGGTGTTGACTGCAGCCGGCCGGTCGAGAACGGACGCAAGATGCTCGAAGGAAGTGCTCTCGACGATGGTGGGGACGTCATCCCAGACGAAGGCGCCGTGCAGCGAGTTGAAGTAAACGGCAGCGACGGCAATGGCCAAGACGATGGCGGCAAGAATCCGGCGCGGGAGGGAGACCGCCTGGAGAAAACTGAGCATCGATCGGATGCTCACAATTCGGCGGGGCGCAGACAAGACCGCTTCCACGATCTCCGTGCGCTTCGCACATGGAATCGCCTCCAGTTTTGAAGTGACTTTTCAGCAGGGATGCGCCCAATCCAAGGCTTCGCCCTCAATATGAGCCGGCAATACATTGCATTGGTTGTTTGGGCCGCCCTTCTCGGGCCACCCGCGTTCGGCGACGCAGGCAAGGATGTTTTTGCCACAAATTGCATCCCCTGCCACGGCCAGGACGGCAAGGCCCACACGCCGGCGGGCCGGATGTTGCATGCCAAGGACCTGACCCAGAGCAAATTGACCGACGCCGAGATCAGGAAGCAGGTTACCGAGGGCTACAAGGACCAGCGGGGTCCTGTCATGCCGGCATTCAAGGACACCCTTACTTCTGATCAGATTGAAGCCGTTGTCGCCTTCGTGAAGAGCCTTCGGAAGTAATTCAGATCGGCATCGATGGGCGTGAATCCGGCCAAAGCGCCGCTCTTCGACTCCATTCGACGATTACGGATTGGATTCCGACGGCCTGCATAGCGGCTGTGCGCCCGCCGGGACAGCGGCCTTTCCCGCGTCCGGGCTGTGGGCCCGCCGCATGATCCACGCGCCGGCAAGGCACACGGCGCTTCCTATGACCGACAGTAGCGCCACTCTTTCATGGCGGACCGCCACGCCGAGAACGAGGGCCACCGCCGGCATCAGAAATGTCGTCGCGGAGGCGCGCGTCGCGCCCAGCCTCCCGGCCGCCACTGACATGATCACGAAAGCGGCGCCGGTGCCCAGGGCGCCCAGCGCAAGCAGGCAGGCCGCAGGGCCGGGCATCCAGCGGGCCGCGAGAAGGTCGGGCAATCCCAAGGGCGCCGTCAAGACGAGCGCGACCATTTGGGCGCGCCAGATGACGGGCAGCGCACCGTTGCGCAGCTGCAGCGGCCTGGCCATGTTGAGCGCGAATCCGTACGAAACCATCGCGGCCAGAATCAGCCCGACACCCGCGGCGTTGCTGCGCCCCTCGCTGCCCGACGCCAGGGCCGTCACCACCGTTCCGATCATCCCAACGGCGAGGCCGACGAGCACGCGGCGCGACGGGGCGCTTCGGGCGATGCCGGCGGCGACGACCGCAGTGAACAGGGGATTGGAAGCATTCAGCATCCCTGTGACGGCGGAGGATACGTGCTGTTCGGCAAACGGGAACATGCTCAACGGAAAGGCCATCCACAGCACGCCGACCCCGGCGATGGCCGCCCAATCGGAGCGCCTGACCGATGCCCGCGCCTTGGGGAAAAAGGAGAGCGTCACGAAACCGATGAGGATGCGAACAAATGTGACTCCGTTCGGGGCGAGGACGCGCAACCCTTCCGCGATGAACAGGAAAGAGGCGCCCCAGATAAGCCCGGGCGCAATGAGCAGCAGGGTGTCAGTTGCTCCCGATGGGGACGCGGGGGATTGCCGCTGGGTCTTCGGCGGATGCGACATCGAAAAATATCAGCATAAGGCGAAATGGCATTATGCAACCGCACCCCGTCGAATTCGGGCACTCACCGTCCAAACAGGACGTTTGCCTTTCCGGGCGCCCAGGTAAAGCCGCTGTTCTGCATGTCGATCGGGCCCTGTCGTGAGGCCATGTCCACATCAAGGAAGGTGGCCGGCTGGATCTTCTTGCCCCTGGAGGGGCTCACCCAGACCGTAACCGGCTTGCCGGAATCCGCGTCGGCTAACCAAAGAAGCGCCTTGTCATTCGCCTTGTCCTCCGACCGCAGCTCGTAGTGCCGGCCGGGCAGGGCGACGAAGTACATAAGGCAGCCGCCAACGGTGGACCCGTCATAATAGGCGGCTGCCACACCGTGCCGGCCGGGCCCGAGGGGCCGGTCCATGTTCCAATTGTCGCGATCGCGGGAGATAGCCCGTCCATCAATGGCGCTCGCGTACGCGGTTTCGTGCTGGCTCAGGAAGGAAGACCCGCCGCTGATCCGGTCCGAACCGCGGAGGGAAGCGGGCGCCCAAAGCGCGTCCGCCTCGGATTCGGCGTGGTGCAAAGCGACGGCCCCGAGCTTGAGGGTCAATTCGGACACCACCTCAGCCATCGGCACGGAGCGGTTGTCGCGCACGGTAATGCCACAGGCCGAATCTGTGTCTGCTTCAACGACTTTGGCCGCAAAGACAAGGGAGCCGCCTTCCTTGGAGATCCTCCCGGTTATGAGGGCGCTGGCGCCCAGCCTGCCCGCAATCTCGGCGGCCTCCTTGGGGCCGAGCGTTTCCCCGAATTTTGGGGCCCTGGCGCCCGGCTTCATGCTGACCCCGTACAGCGGCGGCAGGATTGCGAGATTGGACCGGACGATTTCGGCGATCGCCGGACCGAGCGTGGAGTCGACGCCGTGTTCCGTCTCGAAGTCGAAGACGGCTACCGGCGCGGGAGTGTCTGCGGATTCGGGAGCCGCGACCAGAAAAGCCGGCCAGGCAAGAGCCAGAAGCGCTGGAATTTTCATCTTATGGCAGACAAGGATGGCAGACGATGCCGGCCAGCGCCACCAGATTCAGGGTCCGGTGAAAAACTCGAGTTGGTGCCCGTCGGGGTCCTCAAAGAAGATCTGCCGGGCCCCGTCGGGGCGGAGGGTTGGGCGAAACTTGATGCCCTTCTGCTTCAGCAGCAGTGCCGTCTCGTCCAAGTCGTCGACCCGCATGGCGAAATGGCCGCCGCGGGTCTTTTCAGTGAATGGCGCGGCGAGTTTCTCCCCGATCAGGTGCAACTCCTGGTTGTGGCCGATTCGAAACCAGGCGCCAGGAAAACTGAAGGCCGGGCGGGGCAGGACCGGGAAGCCGAGGATTTCGCCGTAGAAGCGGGCGCTGGCTTCAACCGAGCTGACGTGGATCGCGATGTGGTTGAGCTCCGTGATCTGCATCGGTGAATAAGATGCGATTCAGGCCCTGGGTCAAAACGTTCATGAAGATCGCGGGGGACCGCAGCTTGCCGCCGAGTCCGCCGAGCGGGAATCTCAATTGTCCGCCGCAGCCGGCTCGCCTTCCGTCTCGCACCACTTATGGTCGCGCTGATCGGGGATATGGCTCATGGCGTGCTCCGTAAGGGCGGTGATCGTAAGGGCCGGATTGACGCCCAGATTGGCGCCGAGCATCGACCCATCGCATATGTACATGTTGCGGTAGCCGAAGACGCGATTTTTCGAATCGCACACGCCCTCGGCGGGCGTGCGGCCGATCGCGGCGCCTCCCAGGCAATGGGCTGTCATCGGCACGTTCAGCAGGATTTCGGCGATTGAGGCCAATGGAATGCCGCCGGCCGCCTCCGCCGCCTTGCGGGCGAAGTCATGCGCCTTCGGAATATAGGCGGGGATCCTGCCGCCGTGAGTCGTCAGCTGCCTGGAGAACGGCCAGAACCAGCGTCGCTTCATGCGCATCGTGAGATGGCCGTCCACCGTTTGCATGCAGAGGAAGATCATGGTTTCCCGCGCCCAGCCAAACGGCAAAAAGACACGCAGTGCGGCGATCGGCCTCCTGAAGAAAAGGCCGCACACGGTGGCCAGCCAGTTCAGGAGCGGCACCGATCCCGGGCGCCTGCGGGCCATCACGGTCGCTATCAGGCTCATGGCGTCCGAACCGCCGGGATAGCGGACGGCCTCGATGTGCGTATGATCGTCGACATAGATGCCCGACCCGATTGCGATGCCTTTTGAGAGGTCCACCTTCGATCCGGGAAACCGTACGCCGATCAGCGATTCGGCATTGGTGCGCACGCGGGTGCCCAGGGCCTCGGAAATGCGCGGCAGCGACTTCTTCTCCCTCAGGCGGAACAGCAGGTCCTGGGTCCCCAGGGACGAGGCCGCGAACACGACTCCGCGACAGGCGATTGTCCGATGGCGTCCGCGGGACCCCTTTGCCGCCGAAATCACCCGGATGCTGTAGCCGGCGGATCCGTCGGCGCGGTCCGAGAGAGGACGCACGTCGACGACCTTCGACTCGGCTATCACCTCGGCGCCCTTCCTTTCCGCCAGGTACAGATAATTCCTGTCGAGGGTGTTCTTTGCGTCATGCCGGCATCCGACCATGCAGCCGCCGCAGGATATGCACGACTTGCGCGGGGGCCCCTCGCCCCCGAAATAGGGATCCGCATAGGTCGCGCCGGGCTCGTCGCCTTCCTTTCCGAAGAAGACACCGACTTCGGTGGGGTAGAAGGAGTTCTCGGCGCCGATTGTCCTGGCCATCTCCCGCAAACGCAGGTCGGCCGGCGCGAGCAGGCGGTTTGTTGCCACGCCGAGCATGCGCCTGGCGGTCTCAAAATGACCGGGCATCACCCTCGGCCAGTCGTTCAGTCCCGCCCAACTGCCCTGGCTCCAGACGCTCTCAGGCGGCACGAGCAGCACGTTTCCATAGGTGATCGATCCGCCTCCGACGGCGTTTCCGTGCAGGACCACCAGATGCTTGAAGAAACGCATGGCGAAGAAGCCGCGAAGTCCCAGGGCAGGCTGCCATATCCATCGGGCGAGATTCCAGTTGCTGCGGGGAAGGTTGCCGGAGGTCCAGCGCCGGCCCTGCTCCAACACGGCCACGCGGTATCCCTTCTCGGCCAGGCGCAGCGCGGACACGCTGCCGCCAAAGCCTGAACCGATCACAATGAAGTCATAATCATATTGCATGGTTTCCGTGGGACCAGGCGTTGAAGGGAACGCAACGTTGGCTAATCAGGGGCAAACGAGGCTCGAGGGCAACCTGCGTTTGAGAGGTGCCTTTTGCGCGGGCGGCCCATCGCTGTTTGAAGGTCGATCTTGTCCTCGTAAGTGCTAAACCTCGACCAATGGAATCGGACATGCCAACCGCGCCGGACACCGTCCGCGAGCTTGAGGAGCTGAGGAATGTTTTTGACGCTCAGCGCGCTGCTTTCCGGCGCCAGCCAAATCCACCCGCGGGAGAGCGCCAGGCCCACCTCGATGCCCTCTGCCGCCTGTTGACGGAAAATGCCGATGCCATGGCGGCCGCCATCGATGAGGATTTCGGGCATCGCTCCTGGCACGAAACCAAGCTGCTGGAGGTGTTCCCATCGCTCGAGGCCGCCAAGCACGCCCGCCGCCGTGTCGCGCAATGGATGTGCGCCGAACGCAAGGGGGTTTCGATCTGGTTCTGGCCCGGCCAGGCTGAAGTGGTGAAGCAGCCGCTCGGGGTTGTCGGCGTGCTGGCGCCGTGGAACTACCCGCTCTACCTGTCGGTCGCGCCGCTTGTCTCGGCGCTCGCTGCCGGCAACCGCGTCATCCTCAAGCCCTCGGAATTCACGCCCCGTTCAAGCGAGTTGCTGGCCCGGCTGGTTGCCCGCCATTTTTCCAGGGACCACGTAGCGACGGTGAACGGCGGAGTCGAAGTGGCGCGGGCGTTTGCCGCCCTGCCTTTTGATCACCTGCTCTTCAGCGGGTCGACGTCGGTGGGTCGCGAGGTGATGCGCGCCGCCGCGGCAAACCTCACGCCGGTCACCCTTGAGCTGGGGGGAAAATCCCCCGCCATCGTCGCACCGGGTTTTCCGATCGAGACGGCTGCCTACCGCATCCTTGCCGGCAAATGCCTCAATGCCGGCCAGACATGCGTTGCCCCGGATTACGCGCTGATACCCGAAGGCACGGAGGCGGCCTTCATAGCCGCCGCTCGCGCGGCGGTGGGGCGGCTGTACCCCGGGGGTGCCGCCAGCGCCGATTATACCGCAATCATAAACGCCCGGCACTTCGGGCGTTTGCGGGAATGCGTCGACGACGCAGCGAAGAAGGGCGCCCGGGTGATCGAACTGGCCGGCGGCACCTCCGAGTCCGACCGCAAGTTCGCCCCCACCATCGTTGCCGGTGTCGATGATGGGATGCGGATCATGCAGGACGAGATCATGGGGCCGCTGCTGCCGGTGAAGACCTACCGCACAATCGAAGAGGCGCTCGGCTACCTGGCCGGCCACCCGCGGCCATTGGCCCTTTACTATTTTGATTACGACCCCGCACGCATCCAACGGATGCTGGCCGAGTCGCTGTCCGGGGGCGTCACGATCAACGACACCATTCTGCATATTGCGCAGGAGGCCCTTCCCTTTGGCGGAACAGGCTCGAGCGGCATGGGGCACTATCACGGCGAGGAGGGCTTCAACACATTCACCAAGCGCAAGGGCGTGTTCCGGCAATCGCGCCTGAGCTGGGTGAGCGTGCTGCGTCCGCCGTACGGCAAGCTCATCGATCGGGCCCTCAGGGTGATGCTGAGATGATGGCTGGCCGGGCGCCAGCCTTGGAACCGCATTGCGATGAGCACGGCCAAGGATTGGGAACCGTGCCGGGGCATGGCTGCGGTCCACATCGCGGCTTGCAGGTTGAACGGCGTTTTGACTGCCAGGCGGCAATGACGCCCGGGACGGACAACCGGTTCTGTTTGAAACCGGGTCCCCGTTTGCCCACTGTGGATCATGGCTACGAAATGGACTGCCGGCAAGGTGCTGGATGTGGCGAAAGGTTACCGGGAGGCGTGCGTGCTCGCGGCGGCGGTGGACCTGGAGCTTTTTGACGCGATGGCTGGCCGCCGCCTCACTGCTGCGCAGGTTGCCCGCAAGGCCAGGGGCGACCTGAGGGCGGTGACGATTCTGCTCGATGCCCTTGCGGCCCTGGGCCTGCTCAAGAAGAGCGGTGGACGCTATGCCGTGCCGGGGGACGTCGCTTCGGTCCTGACGGCGGGCGGGCCGGACAGCGTCCTGGCCATGAGCCAGCACCACGCAAATTGCCTGCGCCGATGGGCGCAGCTTGCCCGGGTGGCGAGACTGGGGAGGCCGGCCGCATGCGTCCCTAGCATCCGGGGCCTTCGGAAGGACGCCGAGGCGTTCATCGGCGGGATGCACGACCTGAATTTCCGGATTTCCCCGCGGCTCGTCCGTGACATCCAGCCGCTGCCTTTCAAGCACCTCCTGGATGTCGGCGGGGCCTCTGGCACCTGGACGATCGCCTTCCTGAAGGCAAATCCGGAGGGCAGGGCGACGATTTTCGATCTGCCGCATGTTGTCCCGATGGCCAGGCGGCGTTTGCGGAAGTTGAAACTGGAGGGGAGGGTGCGGCTCGTGGGGGGCGACTTCTACCGGGACGAGCTGCCGAAAGGGGCGGACCTGGCCTGGATCAGCGCCATCGTGCACCAGAATTCGCGCGAGCAGAACCGCCGGCTTTTTCAAAAAGTCTTCCGGGCGTTGGAGAGAGGGGGGCGGATTGCGGTCAGGGACGTTGTCATGGAGGAATCCCGGACGGCGCCGGTGACCGGCGCCCTCTTTGCGGTCAACATGCTCGCGGGAACCCCAAGGGGAGGGACGTTCACGTTCAGGGAGCTGAAGAAGGACCTCCGGTCGGCCGGGTTTTCGGGAACAAGGCTCATCCACCGGGGCGACGGCAACGATTCGGTGGTCGCCGCGCGACGGAGGTGACTTCGGGTCGCTCCTCCGCCGTTCTCCCACAACGGCGATAGGTATAGGTCCCACCGGCCCGCAACCCGGGGGCCGGACCTGCCTATTTAGCGGAGTTGAGTCCGGCGGCGACCCTGAATTCAACCTGCGCCTTTGCGAATTGCCGCTTTGCCTCCAGACACATGCCGAGCCTACTGTGCGCATCAGCATCCTTGGGATCCAGGCTGATCGCGGCCGTGAATTGCTCCGTGGCTTCGTCGACCCGGCCTGATCCGTAAAGCGCCTTGCCGAGCGAGATTCTGGCCAAAGTGTTCGTCGGCGATAGCCTTACGGCGCCCTGGAAGGCGACGATTGCCTCAGAGGTTCGACCGAGGCTCGAAAGGGCGGATCCGAGGTTATAGCGGGCTTCAAAATAGGATGGGTTGATTCGGATCGCCTCCCCGAAATGCGGCAACGCTTCGTCCGTCCTTCCGGTGCTGCACAGGGCTATGCCCAGGTTGTTGTGGGCGACGTCATAGGCGGGCCGGATGGCGAGGGCCCGCTGGTAGCTGGCGATGCCCTCCGCGAGGCGGTTGGAATCCACTAGCGCGACTCCAAGGTAAAAGGCGGCCTCGGCAAGGCCGGGGTCCAACCTGAGCGCCGTCTCATATTCCGCGATGGCCTCTGATCCGCGGCCGTTCGCGGCGAGGGCGAGCCCTAGATTGAGATGGTTCTTCGCACCGGCCGGAAGAAGGCCGACCGCGATCCTGTACTGGGCGATCGCTTCCGGCAGCCGGCCCATCGACTGGAGCGTCACCCCTAGGTTGTTGTGCGCGTCGGCGTAGTCCGGCTTCAGGCGCAGCGCCTCCTCATACTGGGCGATCGCCTCCTTCTCCCGCCCAGGCTGGCTCGCCCACAACAGTCCAAGGTTGTTGTGCGCTGCGGCAAAATCGTCATGCGCCCCGGCAAAATCCTTCTGCGTCTCGGCAAAGGCCGTTTTCAGGCGCAGCGCCTCCCCGAGATGGGCTGCCGCGTCGCCCTGGCGCCCCGGCTTCTGCGACAATGCGCTGCCCAGATTGTACTGCGCCTCGGCATAATCGGGCCTGATGCGCAGCGCTTCCTCAAACTGGGCAATTGCATCGTCCAGCCGCCCTGGTTCCGGAGCGAGCGCGGCACCCAGATTATTGTGCGCCACTGGGTTGCCTTCGGGGCATTTCGAGACCGTGTCGGTCCAGATGGCCAGGGCGCTGCGGTAGTCGTCATTGCGCCGGGCGGTCGCGGTGCCGTTGAGGACGGCAATGATGGCCAGCAGGATCACTCCGGCGATTGCAAGGCGGTGGCGGGATGCGGCGGCTTTGGAATGATCGGGCGCCACCCCCTGGACGGCGGCGTGTGCTCCGGCGCTGAGGCTCCGATGGATCAGGGCGTAGCCGCCGCCGATGATCGCCATAAGGACCGGCGCCAGGGCGAGGTACATGCGGTGCTCGGCGATCGATTGGGTGGCACCCGAAACCAGGCTTGTCGGGGCCAGGATAGCGAAGAACCAGAAGCCGAAGAAACCCCAGGCCGGCCGGCGCCGCAAGGCGACGATCGTGGCCGCCGCCAAGGCCGCTATGATGCAGGCGGACGGGAGGACCTGCCAGGTGTCCGGCATAGGGACGGTTCCGTACTCGAACACGAGGGGGCTAGGCCAGATGACCAATCGCAGGTAGCGGGTGAGGGCTTGAAACTGGGTCGATCCGTACGCCCACCATGAGGCGCCCACGCCAAATCCGATCGATCCGCTGCGGTTGCCTCCCCCATTGATGACCAGGCAGCCCAGGAGTATCCACGTGGACGCCAGTCCCAGATATGCGCCCCGCCGCCGACGCCAGGCTTCCCGAAAGCTTCCCGCGATGAATGTGCGGTCGTACAGCAGGACGACCACCGGAGCCGAAACCATGACCTCCTTGGTGCCCATGCCGAAAAGGCACGCCAGCCACGAAAGCCAGAACCAAAGCCGCGACCGACTTCTGGCTGCCTTTTCGCCCAATTCTTGCGCCGCTGCGGAGCACGGCGTTAGAATTGCCGCGTCGTAGCTCGCACCTTGATGCATCACGGACCCTGGTGAACCCGGAGTCAGCGAGCGTAGACGGGCGCTGCGCTCGGCGCCCCGGATGAAGCAATAAAGCGTCAGCAGATAGAACAGGCCCATGAGCGACTCCGCCCGCTGGATGATGTAGGTCACCGATTCGGTCTGAAGGGGATGCAGGGTCCAGATAAGCGCGACGGCAAGGGGCACGATCGCACTGGAACGGAAAATCCGGCGGACGATCCCGAATAAGGTCAGGCCGGCGAGGATGTGGATCGCGAGATTGGCGGCGTGGTAGCCCCACTCATGGGTCCCGCCCAGGGCGTAATTGAGGGCCAGGCTCAGATTGAGGACCGGCCGGCCACTGACGGTGATGCCACCGGACGGGGGCGTCAGGACGGCCCAGATCGGCCACAAGTGCCGGATGGTCGGGTTGTCCGCGATTGAACCTGTGTCGTCGAGAAGCAGCGGCACCGAAAAGGTCCGGCGGTAGGCCGCGATTGCGGAGAAGGCGAGAACGGCTCCGCCCGCCAGGCCGAACCAGTCCGCACGCCTGGAAGGGCTGCGGCTCGGGGTCGAAGCGCCTGCTGGAGGGGGAATTGCTGGCATGGCGGGCAGTTGCACAGGCGCCCGTGCGATTGGGCTGCGTCGTGCGGATGCCCGAAGCTAGTTTAAAGTCTCACAAATAACCATGCCATTTCCGGCCGCTTTTTGCCCTGGACTGCGTTGCAGAAGTGGGGAATAGCCCCTCTGGGGATACCCCCCACTTCTGCGTCTTGCCCAGGACAAAAATCGCCCCGGAACTGTCACGGTATTTGTGAGACACTAGACTTGGCTCCGGGCTTTCGCTGGTCAAATCGGGGAAGCTGGCCATGGTAGTGCCTTTCATGCGTTCACTTGTTCATGGGCCCCTTGCGGCCTTGCTCCGATCCCCCGTCCTTTCACTTCCGCTTCTGATCGCCGCCGGCTGCAGCCGTCCCGAGACCGCAGCCGACGCGGGTGTGCGCACCCAGACCCTGCTCTTGGGCAACGTGGCCGAGCCCGCGGACCTCGACCCTGACGCGGTAAACGCATGGACGGACAGCAACGTCGACTATGCGCTTTTCGAGGGCCTGACCCTGATCGACGAAAAGACGACGCAGGCGGTGCCGGCGGCCGCCGAGGGGTGGGATGTTTCGCCCGACGGCCTCGTTTACACTTTTCACCTGCGTCCCGAGGGCCGCTGGTCGAACGGCGACCCGGTGACCGCGGACGACTTCGTGTATTCGTTCCGGCGGATTCTCACGCCGTCCTTCGGTGCCGCGTATTCGTACATGCTTTGGCCGATCAGGAACGCCAGAGCCTACAACGAGGGCAAAATCACCGATTTCTCGCTAGTCGGCGCGCGGGCGATGAACGCCACCACCCTGCAGCTCACGCTCGAGAGACCGACCCCGTACCTTCCCGGGGTAGCGTCGCACACGACCTGGCTGCCGGTCCACCGGGCCACGATCGAGAAGTTTGGGCGCTTCGACCAGAAGGGGACGCGATGGACCCGCGCAGGCAACCTGATCGGCAACGGCCCGTTCACATTGAAGCAGTGGGTTCCGAACAGCCGGATCACCGTGGAGAAGAATCCGCGCTACTGGGATGCGGCCCATGTGCGGCTCAACCGGATCGAGTTTTTTCCCATCGAGAACAGCGAATCCGAGGAGGCCGCCTTCCGTTCCGGCCAGCTGCAGGTCACGTACGGGCTTCCGATCACGCGGATCGCGACCTACAAGCGCGACCACCCGGAACTGCTGCGGATCGATTCCCGGCTGGCGACCTATTACGTGTTCATCAACGTCAGGAAGCCGCCGCTGGACAATCCGAAGCTGCGCCGCGCACTGGCTCTCGATGTCGACCGGACAAAGATTGCGCGCGACGTGCTGGAGGGTTCCCGAAGCCCGGCCCACGCCTTCACTCCGCCCGATTGCGCGGGTTACACGTGCGAGGCGCAGGTCCCGGACGATGTCGCCGAGGCGCGCAGGCTCATGGCCGAAGCCGGCTATCCGGGCGGGCGCGGGCTTCCCGCGTTCGAGGCCCTCTCGTATACGTCTGACACTTCAGTGCGGACGCTGGAGGTCATCCAATCGCAATGGGCCCGCGACCTCGGCGTCCACATCACGATCACGCCCCAGGAACAGAAGACGCTGTTTCAGAACCAGCAGGACGGGAACTATTCAATCGCGTTTTCGGCGTGGATTGCCGACTACGGGGATCCGTCGACTTTTCTCGAAATGATGGTGAGCGGCGGGGGAAATAATTGGGCGGGGTGGAGCAACACCGCCTACGACCGGCTGATCCACGGGGCGGCGAACACGGTGGACCAGGGCGCCCGCTTCGCCCTTTTCCAAGAAGCCGAGGCGATCCTTCTCGACCAGGCGCCCTTGATCCCCGTCTTCTTTGGCGAACAGCCCTATTTGATCCGGCCGTATGTGCATGGCTGGCCGCCGTCAAAGCTGGGCTTTGTGCGCTTCAAAAATGTCTGGCTGGAGAAGTGACGGGCCGCGGCACCGCCCCTAAGGCTGCGCCGAGGCGGCCTCCGCCCTGGCCGCCGCCAGGTCGGCCTGGAAGGCGGGGCTGCGGAGAAAGGCTTCCGCCAGAGACTGGCCGAGCACGCGTCCGCCATAGATCGCGAGCGGCGTGTGCACACCAGCCTCGACCCGCACCCAACCGATATCCCGGCCCTTTGCCAGGATGGCGTCGCGCTGGTTCGGAAAGATCTCCGCCAGCAGGAGGGCGAAAAGGGTGCCGTGCGTCGAGTGGCCGCTCGGATAGTCCGGGGTCTTTTCCGGATCTCCAGGCTCGGTGAAGCGGGCCGGGTCGGCGACGAAAGGCCGCGGCCGCTTCCATGTGTCTTTTGCCCCGTCAATTATGGGTTTGGCCTCCGCGTCCACTTCTTTGAACAGAGCCGCTGTCTTCGGAAACCGATCAGGCGTGAAGAAGGGCCCGATCGCCGGCGCGAAGGCGAAGATCGTCACCTTGTGCTCGGCCTTGGCCGTTGCAACCTCCTCCGGCGTGCGGGCTGTGTAGACGCGAAAGGCCGTCTCCCGGTCGACCTGGTCTTCGGGCGAATGGAGCGCGGGCGGCGGCGGCAGAAGGGCGATGGCATCGAAGCCGTGCAGGTACGGGCCTTCGGCTCGCACCCCGGCGGTTGCCAGGATGAAGAGCAGGGTTGCGATCCGAATCCGGCCGTGTGCGGGTCTAAACGAGATCATGTGACGGTTCCTGCTAGAATTCGGCCGAGACCGTCAAGAAATAATTTGTCGTCGGCAGGACGTTGTAAGTGTTTGCGGCCGGAGTCGCCCCGACCGAACTCAGGACCTGCACCTTGTGATTGAGCACGTTGTCCACCTGGAGCTTGACCTTGATCGAATGCACGAAGCTTCCCCCGGGCATCTTGAAGGCATAACCGCCGGCCAGATCATTCATCCAAAAGCCCGGGCTTTCGGCGTATGGGACTGGAACGATTGTTCCCCCGGCCTGTCCTGTCGAGGTCTGCCCGTAAAGCCCGAGGTCCGGATTGACCAGGGCGCTCGAGTAGATGACCATTGGGCCGACATATTTGTTGTCGATCGAGGCGAACCAGCCGGACCGGTTGAAAACGGCGCCATAACTTGCTGTGGAATTTGGCACCCCGTTGGAACCGTAAGCGCCCAGGGATGCGACATTGAATGACGGAACCCCGGGGTTGGTCTTGTAGGTCGCCCGGTTGACACTCCCGTTCGCGTATACGCTAAACCCGCCGCCAAGGTAGCAGGTCGCCTCGGCCTCGATGCCGCTCAACCAGGCACCCCTGGACTGAAAGACAAGCGTGTTCGTCGAGTCGTTGGGATCGGTGACCGATGACACCAGGTTGTCGATGTCGATCACATAGAGGTCGGCATCAGCATTGAATCTCTCCGTCTTGTAGACCGTGCCGATCTGGTAGTTGATCGTCGTTTCTTCCTTCAGGTTGCCCGGGTTGTACGTTGTGCCGGTCGCGGACAGGTCCTTTGCGTCGTTCGGGACATTCTCCTCGTCAGTTACGATGGGGTAGGCGAGCCCTTTCGCCAGCTGCACGTAGGCGGACCAATTCGGTGCGAACGAGTAGTTCGCGGAAAAGTGGGGCTCCACATTCGTATAGGTATTGTTGGTGAAGTTCGGCTGTTCCGTGCCCTGATCGAGCGGCGCTTCAAGATCGATCGTGAAGTTCGAGTCCTTGATGCCGGCCTCAAAGGTGAGGTTTGGCAGGGGCTTCCAGATGAAGTCGGCGTACGGCTGGAACGTCTTGTTGTAGACGTGCATTTTCCACTGCCATCCCGGTATTACGGTGTTGGCCTTTACGCCTGTCGCCGGGTCGAAAGCCCCGAACATATAGGCGTCCTGGGGATTGGCCGCAAGGTACGCGGGGCTGTAGTCGAGGGCGTAGTCGTAGCGGTCCGCCACCTCGTACTCGGCCCAGATGCCAATCTGCTCCTCGAGCGAAGTATTCGCGCCGTGGGACAGGGCCAGGTAGTCGCCTTCCGCGCGGTAGGCGTTGACCTTGATCTGGCCGCCGGGGTCGTCGTTGCTGGCGATTCCGGACGAGGTGGGCTCGCCCTCACCCGTGTTGGGGAGGGTGTTGGGGAAATTATTGACATAGGGCAGCCCTCCATCGGTGGCATAGAGGGCGTTTGTTCCCGGGAATTTTGTCGTGCTCCCCGCCACTGGGTCGGCCGATTTCTCATGGCTGTCGTTGTTATAGGCATACGTGTAGACCTTATTCTCGAGCGCGATGTCGCTCCCGAGGGTTTCCTTCAGGCCGATGTATTCAAAGTCCGCCTGCTTCTGCTGGTAGTTGTACGGGTAGTAGAGGTTGTTCGTATCGAAGGGGTTGTTATCAAGGCCAAAGTTCCGCCCATAGGCATTGATCTGCGCCTGCGTGATCGCGCCGGGATTATTGAACTTTATGTTGTTGTAATTGCCGACAACTGTCAGAAGCCCGTTCTTGCCGATCGGCTGGAGGTATTTGACGTAGTAGGTGTTGCGCTGGAGATAGGAAAACGTCCGATACGTGTCGGAACTCATGTATTGGTAGGTCGCAACGACCGAGCCTCCGTTGAGCTGGGGGACGACGCCGCTGTTCACCTCAACATTGCCAAGGAAGGTGTTCCACGTTCCGTCGGACAGGGTCAGGACCGTCGCCTGATCGGGGCGCGGATCCTTCGAAAGAAGGCCGATTGTGCCACCGAAGGTGTTTTCGCCAATGTCGGCAGCCGTTCCCGGTCCGCGATCGATGACCATGCCGCCCAAAACCTTGGCAGGAAAGTAACTGGTGGAATGGTGGGACTGGCCGTTGGCGTCTCCAAACGGAATCCCGTCGTAGGTCACGTTGTATTGGCCGTCCTGGAAGCCGCGCATGGACAGCATCTTCGACTCGCTCAGGCCCGGACCCGACGTCTCGACATTTACGATGCTCGGGGCGATGTTGGCGATGGTTGCATAGTCGGCGGTCGGGGCGATTTCGTTGTTTAGAGTTTGAGCGCTGATCACCGATTGCGGTTCCAGTGTGTTGAGGTTGCTGTCGGTCACTGCCTGGGTCTGGGCGGAGGTTTTCGCGCTGAAAACCTCCATTTCATCGAGCCGAACGATCTGGTCAGGAGCGGGCGTGGACGTCTGGCCCGCTGTAGGTGTTGAGCTCTGAGCAAAGGCTCCGATGGATCCGAGTGCCAAGGCCGCACATGTAACATTAACGTAACTGATCGAACGCTTAAGCTTATTTGGTAGGTGCACGGCGCAAAAACTAAATGGCTTTTGAAACGGTTCTTTTGCGGAAAAGTCACATTTTGGAAACGAAATGCGTATCCACTGTTTTGCCACATTGTCGGTGCCGCGCGGCCGGCCGGGCATTGCGCGCTTGCCTGCAAAGGCCATTGCCGGCCGTGGATGGGGCCGGATGCGCCGGGGATGCGGGTGACGCGCCCGGTACGGCAAAACGGGGCGCTACACGGGCATCAAATTGTGCCGATTGGTGGACTAGTTTGAGATGAACCAAAGGCCTACTTCCGCGCCCGAACCGCTTGCCGATCTCGAGACGCTTCGGAAGCGTGTGGCGGAGCTTGAGGCGCTCGATTCGGACCGCAGGCTGGCCCAGGAGGCGCTCAGGGCGAGCGAGGAACGATACAAGTCCTTGTTCAGCAGCAACAATGACGCTGTATTCGTCTGCGGAATCGAGGCCGATGGCATGCCGGGGCGGTTCACCGAGGTAAACGACATGGCCTGCCAGCGGCTGGGCTATACCCGGGAGGAACTTCTGCGGATGAGCCCCCCCGACGTGGATGGGTCGAATGGATGGGAGAGATATGGGAAGGCATTGGTCCCGAAGCTCTGGGCTGAAAGGCGCGCGGTCTGGGAGGGCATTCAGGTTCACAAGGACGGCCACACGATACCGGTGGAGATCAGCACCAACATATTCGACCAGGCCGGCAAATTCGTCGCCGTAACGACGGTGCGCGACATCACCGAGCGCAGGCGGGCGGAGGACGAGCACCGCAGGCTCGAGGCGCAGATGCAGCAGGCGCAGAAACTGGAAAGCCTCGGAATCCTCGCCGGGGGCATCGCCCACGACTTTAACAATCTGCTTACGGCGATCCTCGGGCATGCCAACCTGGCGTTGATGGACCTGGGTCCGGAGTCGCTGGCCCGCGACAGCCTGGTTGCGATCGAGAAAGCGTCCGGCCGGGCCGCCGAACTGTGCCGGCAGATGCTCGCGTACGCAGGGAAGGGCAGGTTCACCCTGGAGCCGATCGACCTTTCTCGCGTTCTCGGGGAGCTGACCCACCTGTTCCAGGTCTCGATCTCGAAGAAGGTCGTGCTGCGCCGCCAGCTGTCGGAGGGGCTGCCGGCAATCCAGGCGGACACGGCGCAGTTGCGGCAGGTGGCGATGAACCTCGTGATCAACGCGGCGGAGGCAATCGGCGATGCCGAAGGGACGATCACGATTTCCACCGGAGCGGTCCTGTGCGGCGAGGACCATTCGCACGGCGGCGGCCTGATCGAACCGCCGCGGCCGGGACTATACGTCTATCTGGAGGTGGCCGACACGGGTTGCGGAATGGACGAGGAGATGAGGGCCAGGATTTTCGATCCGTTCTTCACCACCAAGTTCGCCGGGAGGGGCCTGGGGCTGGCCGCTGTGCTCGGCATTGTCCGCAGCCACCGGGGCACGCTCAACGTGGAGAGCGAAAAGGGCCGCGGCACGACATTCAGGGTCCTTTTCCCCGCCTGTGCGAATGCGGTCCTTCCCGCGAAAACCGGCGGGATTTCCCCGGCGTGGACCGGCACGGGCACGGTTCTCCTTGTCGACGACGAAGAGCCGGTCCGAATCGTGGCCGGCCGGATGCTGGAACGCTGCGGCTTTGGCGTTCTTCACGCCAGGGACGGCCTGGAGGCGCTTGAACTTTTCCGCACCCATGCAGCCGAGGTTGTGTGCGTCCTGCTCGACATGGCGATGCCGCGCATGGACGGCGAGGAGACGTTCCGGGAACTGCGCCGGATCCAGCCCGACGTGCGCGTTGTCCTGGCCAGCGGTTACAGCGACGAGGAGATTGCGCAGCGATTCCAAAATTCGGGTCTGGCCGGCCTGATCGAGAAGCCGTACCACCTGGAGGCATTGGGCGCCAAGCTGCGCGAGGTGCTTGCGCCGAGCGACGCTTCCTAGTCCCGGACCTGGCCGCCGCCGGCGGGGTGCATGCGCCCTGATGTCAGATCTCGCTGCGGGTGTAATCGGTGCAGACGAACGGATGTTCGATCGCGGTCTAGCCGAAGATTTCACGAAGCACGTGGAATCTTCGGGTTAATCGGCCGGCGCCGGCCGTCCGATCCTGGCGGCGGCGGCCTCCATCATCAGGAAGAAAGCCTGTCCTTCCGGCGACACACCCGGCGAGCGAAAGGCGGGCGCCCCGGCGACACCCTGCACAAATCCGTCGCGGTCCACTTTGGCGCGGGCCGCGGCCCGCATTCGGTCGGCGGCTGCCAGATAATCGGCCGGCAGCCAGCCGCCCCGGACGCTTTCGAAGATCGAGAAGGCGAGCATCTGGCCGAGGTCCGTTTCGACGAAGGAGGTCTGGTCATCCACGACGTTGTAAAACAGGCCGTCGGGGCGCTGGTGGGCGAGGCAGCCGTCGATCAACTGCCTTTCCATCCCCGCGAGACGGAGCTTCTCAGCGCCCGCGTCCCCGGGCAGGGCGCGAATCACCCGGGTCAACGCGGCTGCCGCCCAGCCGTTGCCGCCACCCCACGGGGCCGGATCGTCAAAAGCCTGCCTGTCCTCGTTCCAGATGTGGGCCAGCAGCTTCCGCTTCGGGATCCATAGCCGTCTCCAGTGGCCGTCTATCTGCCGGATCGCCTCGGCGGGATGCCCGGCGAAGGCGAGGAAAGGCGGGCTGGTGTGAAAACTGTCCGACCATATCGTGCGGCCCGTATGAAAGAGGGTGCCATCCGCGGCGCGCGGCGCGCGGAAGAGGGTGAAATCGAGCATCGTCTTGGCCGCCTTTTGAAGCTCGGGATCGCCCGAGCTCTGCGCGGCATGCCAGACGGACTCGCCGATCATGAGCGGATCGACCGGCGCTCCGCCCAGCGCGGCGACAAGGCCGTTCTTGTCCGGGCAGATCAGGCTTGCGCGGGCCATCTGCATGACAACGGCGTCGTCGCCCTCTTCAAGGAAGGCCTGGGCCAGGACGCCCTGCTCCCACGATTTCCGTTGCATCGCGAGCGCGGCAGCCCGCACCTTGGCGACCAGCGGGTCGGCGGAGGCCGCGCGCAGCGGCAGGACTGCCGCCGGCGAAAAGGCGAAGGACAGGATCGCGGCTGCGGCGATCGGTCCTAGACGCAACCTATGTTTGGGAATCATCGCTTGTCTGCTTTGTTCAGGGCTTGCTCAAAACGGCGGCCACCCGGATCCCGCAGGGCAGGGGAACGACCCTACCGACCGCGGTCTCGATGCGGAAGAGGGCAGCGGGGATCAGGCTGCGGCGGGTCGTTTGGGCGGTCACGGCCCGCTGCCTCCTCGTGCAGCGCCGTCGGCGACTCGCTCGAATGGCTGTCCGACTTGTCGTAGGAGATGATCCGCATGTGTTTGCCTCCGAGTTGGAAGGCGTCGCCCGTCCAGACCGGCACAGGACCGTTGGCGCTTCCACAGGCGGCCAGGGAAAGTCGACTAGGGCCATGTTACGCTTGTACCGCGCACAACCGACAGGGCAAGCCGTATTGGGTCAGGAAGACGGCTCGAAAAGCACGGTCACCGTCGTGCCGATATCCGGGGCGCTCTCGAAATCGATCGTCGCGCCGTTCCTGTCGAGCAGGCGTTTGACGATCGCCAGACCGATGCCGAGGCCCTGCTGCTCGAAGCGCCGCCGATCGAATTGGGTGAATAGCCCGATCTGCCCGATCTGCTCGGGATTCATCCCGCGGCCGCGGTCCATGACGACGAGGGCGGGACGGCCGCCCCGCAGGCCGAAGGACACCACCACGGGACTGCCTGCAATGGAGTAGCCGAACGCATTCTCGATGAGGCGCTCGGCCATGGTCTGCAGGTCGTTTTCGCTGCAGCGCAGGCCGACCGGTTCCATCCTGGCCGTCAGATCGGCGTCGCGGCCGCATTGCTGGGCCGCGCCTTGCGCAACGATGCCCAGGAGCTGGGCGGCGCGATCCGGTGCGATCGCCGTCCGCGGAACGGCCGGATCCTGAGCCGGCGCATTCTCGATCGTGACCAGCGTGATGTAGTTCATGAGCGTGCGGTGGAGGCGGCGCGCGCAAGTCTCGATGTCCGAGAGCATCTGCAGGGTTTCCTCGCGCGGTATGCGGCCGAGATCCTCCTTCAGTATTTCCGCAAATCCGAGTATGCCGTTGAGCGGCGTCATGAATTCGTGCGGCAGGGTGCTGCTGAAGAGTTCCCCGTGCCGGCGGAGCATCCCATCCTCAAGCCGCTGGTACATTGTGGCGCGCCGCAGCCGGGCCTCGACGCAGGTGCGAAGGTGTCCGATTTCGAAGGGCTTGGGCAGGTAGTCGTCGGCGCCGAGGTTCATCCCCTCGCGCTGCGGGTGGGCGTCCTGGTTGCCAGTCATGAGAACGATCTGGCAGTTGGCGAGCTGCGGGTCGTTGCGCAGGACCTGGAGCACGGCCCGGCCGTCCATTCCTGGCATGTTGACGTCGCAAAGAACGAGGTCGGGCTTCCATTCGCGCGCGAGAGGGATGCTCTCGTCGCCCGTTGAGGCGACCTTCACCTCGTAGCCGAAGTACTTGAGCGCAACATCGAGGGTCTTTCGAAGGCCTTCGTCGTCATCGATGACCAGAATCTTGCGCATTTTCACAAGTTACTTGTAATCAGTTGACAGTCAATTGGAGGCAAGCCCGGCGCACGCCGGCTCGCATCCGCGCCGGCAAAGGCCTGGAAACAAGGATTCATCGGCACACTTGCCAGCCCAGTGCAATGGTTTCTAGATCGCCCGCCATGACGGTTCAAAAACGTTTCTTCCGCCGGTCGCCTGCCGTCGTCGGCATGATCCATGTCGCGGCGCTTCCCGGGACTCCCGCCAGCCGCCTGGGCCTGCGCGAAATCGAGGCGCGCGCGGTGCGCGAGGCCAGACTCTACCGCGAGGCGGGCGTCGATGCCGTGATGCTCGAGAACATGCACGACACCCCGTACCTTCGCGCTGGCGTCGGGCCGGAGATTGTCGCGGCCATGGCGGTCATCGCGCGCTGCGTCAGGGATTGCGCCGGCCTTCCCTGCGGCGTGCAGGTTCTCGCGGGCGCCAACCGAGAGGCGGTGGCCGTGGCGCTGGCGGCCGGCCTCGACTTCATCCGGGCCGAGGGATTTGCGTTCGCGCACGTCGCCGACGAGGGGTTGATCCAATCCTCCGCCGCCGAGCTGCTGCGCTACCGGCGGGCAATCGGCGCAGGCAGTGTGCAGGTCTGGGCGGACGTGAAGAAAAAGCACAGTTCCCACGCGATCACCTCCGACATCGGGATTGGAGAGACTGCCGCTGCGGTCGAATTCATGCGCGGGGACGCCGTTATCGTAACAGGGTCTGTCACCGGCGACCCGCCCGATTGCGCGGATCTGGACGAGGTGAAGGGGGCGACGAAACTGCCGGCCTACGTCGGCTCCGGGGTCACGGTGGAGAACATCGGCATGTTTTTCGGGAAGGCCGACGGTTTCATCGTCGGATCGGCCTTCAAGGCCGGCGGCCATTGGACCGGCGCCGTCGACCCGAGGCGCGTGGGCCGCTTCATGCGGGCGCTGGACGCCCTCCGCTAACTAGGGCGTGAAAGTGTCGTTGGTCGTCAAGATGGCGCCGCCGGGCAGGGCGTATTTGTCGGGCTCGGGATCGAGCAGTTCGACATCGAACACCCCCTCGGATTCCGAATAGACCCGGTAGCCGAACTCATTCGCAACAATCACGAAATCGAACACGCGGAAGGAGCCGGGGAAGGATGCGGTCAGCAGCCATGCCACCTCATGGAGGCGGTTGACGGCCTCGGCCGCATCGTACCAGCCGGGAAAATCGACCTCGATCGATCCGTGCGCGGGTATGGGGCGGCCCCGTCCGGCGTAGCGTAGAAGAGCCTCCTTTTCACCGTGATTCAGTATCCGGAATCCAAAGCGGTTCATGCGTTTCTCCGCTTAGGTATCGGCCAATCGCGGGCGTTATGTAGGACGAACGCCTCCCCGGCGGGACCGGCGCCCTCTTCAGCCGCGGGCCGGCAGGACGAAAAGTAGGACGGCGATCAAATGGCAGGCGCTGCCGCCAAATGCGAACACTTGGCGGACGACCAGGTGATACGGCATGCGGCGCAGGCGATCGAAGATCGTGCCGCCCGCGTAACAGAGCGCCCCGGCGATAAGCAGCCAGATTGCGCCGGCGGGCACGATGGCAAACAGGGGTTTGGCCGCGATCAGGGTCAGGAGCCCCAGCATGAAATAGGCGGCCATGACGAGCGGCTGGAGCCGCTGAGCACCCCAAAGCTTGATGCCGCCCCCTATCAGGCAAAGCCCCCAGACGATTCCAAACACACTCCAGCCCCAGGCTTCGCGCGTGTTCGCAAGGAGGAACGGGGTGACCGTGCCCGCGATAAGAAGGAAGAGGGCCGGATGCTTGTAGCGATCAAAGAGTTTCCGCCGCTTGGCGCGACGCTCGGGCCCAAAAAAGGCGAACATCGCATAGAGCAACACAAGGCTGGTGCCGAATACCGCGAAAGTCGCGATATGCCAGACATTGCCGCGCATGCAGGCGAGGATGAGAAGAAGGCCCAGCGAGGCGACGCTGGCCGCGAGGCCAATCCCATGGGTCAGGTAATGGGCGAACCGCTCGCCGCGGGTGTAGACGACGGGCGTCGCCTGCGCGCCGCGGGAAAGCGCCCGCCGTCCCTGCACGATCGCATCCGCCCTGGCATCGCACCAGCGTATGAAAGCATACGGACGGGCGGGGGAGAACTCGGCCTGCTGCCAGTCTCCGCCGTCGGTGTAGAGGGTTTTCGGCAGAACGAACGTGCCAAACACCCAATCCGAAACAGGCAGCGTGAAGAATCCGGATATCGCCTCATTGCAGTCGATCACAGCATGATGGCGTAGGTGAAAGCTGTAGACTTTTCGCCAGAACGGCCCGAACCGGGGATGCTCGATGAGCGGCGCCCATTTCTCGAAGGGCCAGTGCTCTATCGCATGGAACACTTCGTACAGCCCAAGCGATCCGGCCAGGGCCGCGTAGCCGGCGAAGAACCAGGGGAAGGAGGGCGAAAGCCACTGGCACAGGGCGAGGAGGGGGGTGACGATCGCCGCGAAGACCGCCAGCGTGTACCACGGGAAGAACGAGGCCTCGTTCTGCTCGGCGGTCATGATGGGAAAAATATTCTCCACAAACGGCACCTCGCGGCCGCCCGGCGTGCGGCGCCGCCCGATGCGCGTGAGGCTGTGGTGCTGCGTGTGTTGCCTGTAGAAGTGGCTCAGGAATGACACGAGGGGCCTGTGCAGCACGTAGCGGTGGAAGAAATACTCGATGAAGCAGTTCAGCAGCGTGACGGCCAGGAACGCGGCGGCAAAGCGGACCGGCGAAGCAAGAACTTGCGCACGCCATACTCCTGGAGGCGCGAGCAACTTCAAGAGGACGGCCAGGGCTGCAAGCGACGCGGCCACCGTGAAGGCGAAGCGGGGAAGGGAGAATTTCTCTTCGACGGACGGGCGCAGGGATTCGGGATTTGAAACGGACATTGCACACAACGTCCTTGCGATCGCCGGTCGTTGCAACACCGCAAAGGCGAATTTCGGAGCCGTACGGGGGAATTGGCGCAAGCCGCCGGCAATTTCCCCAAGGCGCGCCCATAATCGGCGGAATGGCATGGCCTGGGTCATGTTTACGTCCGTCGCGCGCCCTTTGCGCCGCGGTTCGTCGCTTTTGGCTCCGATCCCGCCTATTGTGCAGGCTGCAGCCGCTGAAGGCGCGCTCGGCTCAGATTCTCAATATGCAAAAAACAAAAAAATCCGTCGCGAAGCGGTTCAAACTGACGTCAACGGGAAAGCTCATGCGCCGCACGCCGGGATTCCGGCACCTGCTTCGCTCAAAGAGCACCAAGTCAAAGCGCCGCGCCTCGCGCGACAAGCTCGTTGCGCCGGGGCATGCCGCCGCATTGAAGCGCTGCCTGCCGTTTGGCTGACGGCGCGAAAACGCCCTTGGCCCACCCCGCTCAAGCTGTCTTTTCGCGGGGCTGGTAGACGGAATCGCGGAAGGGCGTATGACTCGCCGCTGCCAGCTCTTCAGGCGTTGCCAGCTCGTAGCTGATCTTGCCCTCGGCTATCTCGCGCAGCGCCGTGTCCTCGGCGGACAGTTTCTCCAGCGACTCAACGAGAGCCCGATTGCCACGTTTTAGCTGCTTCACGCGGCGGGAGACCACGTTGACCAGGATGTTTGGGTCGTCGATGATCTTGAGCGCGTTTTGGAGGTAATCATTTCGCATCATAAGTACTCCAAGCCATGTTCTCGGCTGGATACCCCATCCTAAGGCAGCATGCCTGGAATCGCGACGCATATCGGCGCCGGCGCAGGCCCAGTCGGCTAATCCGCACGCGGACCACGTGGTTGAAGCAATTATTGGTGAACGCGTTCGGTTGATCGCTACCGGATCGGATCGCAATTTTGAAAGGTTGGAACGAAAATCCGATTCATGGCAATCGTCCCGCGCCGAGTCCTGTTTTCCATAAATGCTGCCGCGGCGGCCGCAGTCCTGCTGCTTTCCTCAGGCTGCCACAAGAATGCCGCCCTGCCGGTGCAGGGCCCCGAGCCATTCACCGCCCAGTTGCCTGAGGTCGAGGGCGTCCAGGCCATTCTCAGCCTGCGGCACCCCGCCCTTGTCAACCAAGACCTGGAAAAGCTGATGGTGAATGTCCCGGAGGCCGGCATCATGCGGATGGCGCTGTCCCAGGCTGCTGCATACGGCTACCCCGATTTCCCTGATATCGCCGCCGGATCCAATATCGGCGTGGCTATCCTGAGCCTTTCCGGCGCCGATCTAAAGGCAAAATCCGTCGTGTACGTCGGGTTCGCCAAGCTGAAAAAAGGGGGCGGGCTTTGGTCGCTCTTGAACATGGCCCATCTCGCCGCGCAGGAAACAGGGGAGTGGGTGATGTTTGCAAAGGACCAGGCCAGCCTCGCAAAACTGAAATCTCCCGAGGCCGTAATGGCCTACCTCGACAAACCGCAGGCCGACGACATTCGGCTCTGGGGCCGGGTCTCCCCGGATCTTCTCGCAGGCCTAAGGGAGGCGCTGATGCCCGGCCTCGATGCCAGGATCTCCAGCCTCACGGAGGATCAGCAAAAGGCCGCCCACGGCTACATCGACGCGCTCTACTCATGGCTTTTGCAGCTTCACTCCGTCGACTTTTCCATGGGCTTTGACGACTTCGGCTTTAAGATCGCCGAATCCGCGCAGTTTCTGCCGGAAACCCCCATTGGAACATTCTTGAGGTTCAGGGAGGGCCCCCCTCCCGAAGTGGCGGGATTTATTTCGGCCGACGCCCTTGGGACGATGATTTTCCGCCAGAACCCGAAGGCAGCGAGCGACCTGACCGGAGGCATCCTCGATTCATTGATCGCGGTCGACTATCCGAATGGGTCCGGGCCCCTCAAGGAATTGAAGGCCGGCATCGGCCCGATGATGGCGGCGATCTCCGGCGGCGGCGCCGCCACTTTTGACCTTGCCGTAGGGAAAAGGAACGGAAGGGAGCAGGTGACGCCCGAATTCTTCTACGTTATATCCGGCCGGTTCACCCGGGAGATCGTAAGGGCCTACGCAAGGTCCAGCCTGGACATGTCCAAAGGATTCTCATCGTTCATTGCCGGAAAGCTCGCATCCGCTCCGGGTGCCGGTGCCCTCTTCCCGAGCTTCCCCTACACCTACGCCGAGGACTCGCTCAGCGTTGACGGGGTCTCATTCGACTGCTGGACGCTTCCGGTCGTCGCAAATGGAAAGGAAATATCAAGGACCACGGAGTATTTTGGCGCCGTCGATGGCAATTTCATCATGGCCAGCAGCGAGGCGGCGCTCAGGAAGCACCTGCCCGCCTTGACGGCCAGGACCGCGCTTGCGGATGGCATCCGGGTGGCGGAGGGTCCAGGCGAGATCGCCCGGATGAGCCTGAACGGCGGCAAGCTCGTCGACGTGTTCGCGGAGGCGGCCGGTCTCGACCTGGGAGACGCGGGTACGAAGAGCGATCTCGCCGGCCTGAAGGCGGATTATGCCGCCGGCGAACCGGCTTCGGCGGTGATGACGGTCGGCCAGGCCAGGGGCTCGGTCACCCTGGCGATTCCATACAAGTTCATCGAGGCGAGCGTCCATTTCGGCAGGTTCATGGGCGCGAAAAAGGTCAACCTATTCAGCCTCATAACGGGCGCCGGCATGCCCTCCGCGGGTTCTGCGCAGGCGGCCCAAACGGACAGCGGCACGGGTCACGGGCCGTAGCGGTACAGCGTGACCTGCTGGATTGTCGGGCCTTCGGGACTCTGGAACTTGAGGCCGCTTCCGGATTGGTCCTGCGCTGCGGCTTCCGCCAGGTGATAATTCAGCAGGATGTCGTCGCCGTTCAGGATCCGGCCATGGACCCATTGCCCGTTTACAAACTCGCCCGCCTCGACCCTGGCAAGTCCAACTATCGGGGGACCGGGCTTGTTCGGCGCAAAGGTGACCTGGATCTCGGAGCCTGCGACGAGGTACTGATTCGGGCCGGTGGCGATGGCCAGGCCGTAGCCGGCGGGAGGCGCCAGCTCGGGGTTCCGGAAGTTGCGCACGAGATCGAACTGGACCGTGTAGTCGCCGAGCTGGACGTCTTCCTTGGGATGGTCCTTCGTCAGTGAGACGGCGGTGATCGTCCCCTTGGCCTGGGCTTCCAGGATGAGGGGAGTCAGCTGCCTCAGAACGGCGTAGGCCCTGGGCAGCGGCTGGTCGCTGAGCGTGGCCGGCGCCGCCTGGCCGGGTTCGGGGTGCTGGATGGTCAGGCGCGCGGGGTTGTCGATTCCAAACGGCGAATAGCCGATGGAGGCGTGACGCCCGATGGCATAGACCGCATTTGCGGCCCCACCGACATCGCCGCGTGACTCGGGGACGAAGAGGGGATTGCCGTTTTGGTTGAAGCGCGCGACCCACTCGTTGAAGTTGGGCAGGTAGACGTCCGGCGCATTGATGTCGATGTGCGGGGCTCCCGCGCGCCAGATGTCCAGGACATGCGGCTCGGGTCCGCCGCTCGGATAGTCTCCCGGCACCTTGTCTTCGGGTTGGACGATCCATGTGTTGGTGAAGACAGGAATCGGGTACTCCGCCTTTCCCGCCGCAGAAATGCGGTCCATGTAGTGCGCATAATTCCATGCCATGAAGCGCTCGTCGGTCGCGGGACTTGAGCCGAAGACCTCCTCCCATGTCCCTGCGGTCTTGGCGCCGGCCGCCTCCCACGCCTTCCTAAGTTCGGGGCGAAGGTGTTCGCGGTTTGCAGTCAGGAAGGCCGTCAGCCCTGCCGGCACCTGCCCGGCAAAGGCCGCCTCGGCGGGTGTCGAGCGGTCGCGCGAGTCGCCCAGGATGCCGACCTCGTTCTCCAACTGGATCATCACGACCGTGTGCAGCTGGGCATCGGCTTCCCGCACGTGCTTCATGAATGCCGCGTAGGCGCGCGCATCGGCCTCGCAATTCACGTCGCTGAGCGTGGAAAGGACCTCGATCGAGCGCCCGTAGCGGACCTTGACCCGGGGAAAGCGGCCCTGGTCCGCCTTTACCCATCCCGGCAGGAAGCTGGAGATCCCGTTCTTCCAGCTGCCGAACCAGATGAAGACGACGCGCATGTGGTGGGCGCGGGCGCCCTCAAGCGCACCGTCGACTAGCGAGAAATCGAACTGGCCTTCCGTGGGCTCTGTCAGGGCCCAGGAGACGCCCACAAGGGCGGTGTCGAGATTCATCTGCACGAGCCGCGGCCACACCTCGTCCATGTAGGCCAGGCTCGAGGAGGCGGTGTTCGCCAGTTCTCCGGCCAGGAGCAGGACCGGTTTGCCGTCAACGACAAGCTGGGTGGCGTAGCCGCGCTTCTCCAAGTGGGCGATCCCGGCATCGGTCTGGGCGGAGGCCGTGACGGCCATCGAAGCGATCGCCACGAAGGCCGCAAATGTCTTTTTCGGATTCATTGGGATCTTCTTCGGTTAGCGAAGCTGGACGTCCCAAACCTTGGATCGGCGGGAGGTGCCCGCAGGGCCGTCGACATCGAGGATGACCACGAAATTGCCGGGCGCCTTGTACGAATGGATTGGATTCTGCTCGGACGACGTCTCGCCATCGCCGAAGTCCCATTTCCACGAGGTGACCTTGCCGGCCGAAAGGTCCTTGAAGGCGACGAGGTGCCGGTCCATGTCCACGACCTTCCAGGACCATTGGGCCTCGATCGGCTTCAGGAACTGCGGCTCGAGCGGCATGAGCCTGAAGGCGCACAATTCCGAGGCGTCGCCGTACATCATGTGGTGGCGGGAGAGGTTCCAGAAATGATGGTTCACCTTCCGATTGACGTCGCCGTAGTCGATGACCGCCCAGCAGAGGCCGATGATCTTGTCTTCCCGAAACACGGACTCGACGGCGCGCTGCGGACTCTCGGGCCCCGCGTAGTCATACGCCGTCACATAGAACTCGAGGACCAGATGCCCGGGCTGGCCGGGGCGGAACGTGTAGTGGGTGGCCGCATTCGAGTACGGAAACTCCTTGGTCCAGGTCGGGGCGCCCCACGCCATGCACCAGTCCTTGTTTTCCGCGGGTGTGAAGATGTGATAGTTCTGGGCCTGGACGCCATGGATCGCCCAGTTGGCCTCATCAACGCTGATCCGGTCGTCCGGGGTGGCCGCGCCCTGGCCCACGTGCTCGTTCGTCCAGAATTCCTTGTGGCCCTTGTCGATAAGCGGCCCGCCGGAGGCGTCGCCGTCCACGACGATTTCAAAGGTGTCGTTGTGAAGGGTCGGCAGGGCGAAGTCCCAGTACGACTTGTCGGCCTCGTAGAGAAAATAGAGCCGGTTCAGCCCCTTTACCCAGCCGACTTTCACCTTCATGCTGAACTCCTTCGGATCCGGCTTGGCGTGGTCGTTGTAATCGTCGATCATCAGATCGGAACTGACGGCGTAGTCGTCCGGAACAATCGCCCAGTCGCTTGGGTCGCCGTCAATCCGCGGGATCTTGTCCTGCGGAAACTGGAAGACCTTGAAGGTGATATCAGGCCGGTCCAGCGCCCGTGCCGAATAAGGTGCGCAGGCTGAAACGGCCAGCACTGCGAGGAGTATGCGAGCGGGGTTCATAAGGGGTCTTTCTCTTAGGTGACTATGCGGTTCGCTGGTCGAGATTGGGCAAGATCGATTCGATGAAATGCGCAGTCATCAGGGATGATTTGACGGAGGATCGCCAAAGTCGAGCCGACTGTGGAGAGGCCCGCAATCGGAGAGTCACAATCGACGGGGCCTATTTCGGTGAGCGCCCCGCGCCGTTCGCCGCGGGCGCCTGCACTCCGGGCGGAGCGTCCACTTCCGGCGCCGAGGGCTGCTTCGGCTGCGCCGGTCCGCGGACCGCGTCCATGCCGGTGCGCATGCTCACCCACTGCCGTCGCAGGTCGTGCGCGGACACTGCGGCGGCCGGCTGGAAGCGGGCGCCAGACATGTAGTCGAAAAGCGAGCGCCGGAGCGAACTCGCGCCGGGCTGACCGCTGCCCAGGTCGAGGCTGCAGACGACAAGGCGTCCGGCGCCGACCCGGCATTCGTACAGGAGCGCGAACTTGCAGTTCCGGTTCCAATCGTCGATTGGCTGCACTATTGGCCGAAGCGCCCGGGGGAGGGAATCCATGTTCAAAGCGTGAACGTCGCGGAACAAGTCCACCCACTGCCAGTCGCAATTCGCCTCGGTCGGGAAGCCGGCCAGCGCCGGATGCTTTGCCTCGCACAAGAGTCCCAGCATCCAGGCGCCGCTCGGGTTCATCAGGCGGTTCCAGAATATCGGCACGGTCGAGATCACCGGATCGTCCGAATCCAGGTCCTGCGGCTTTGGCTGGAACAGGACCTTGCCGCCCGCGGCCAGGCGCGTCTCCGCCTCGGGCCAGTCGCGGGTGATCAGCACGTCGCCGGGAGCGGATTCATCGACCCGCGCAGGATAGACCCAGAAATCCCAGTCGTTTTCAATCGCCGTGCCGCGAAGTCCCACGAAAAGCCTGAACTCGCCCGGAGCGCGCAGGTTCGACAGATCGGCGTTCACCTTTCCGAGCGGAATGTTCTTGCCGATGGGGATGCCCCTGGCGGCCCACGCGCCCTTGGCGACGACCCTGCCGTCGGAGTCCTCGATCCGCCATTCGGGCCCGGCGGCCGTCAGCGGTCTTTCTCCGAAATGCGCAAGTTCCACGTCGGCCGACAGCGACTCGGCCGTTGTGTAGACCCTTTTGCCGAGGCGCGCCAGGGGCACGGTCGTGCTGCAGAACCGGCGGAATTCGGCGGCCGTCGCATATCCCTTCGACTCCCAGAACGGGTCGAGAAGCCCGATGAGCGCGCCTCCCTGTCCCAGGTAGTCGTGCAAATCGAGCAGCACGAAACCGCTGAAGCTTGGCGTCCGAAGGTTGGCCTCGACCTCCTCCTTGTAGCAGGCGAACTGAAAGCGGCCTGAAGCCAGGGCCAGTTGCCTGTTCTGTCCCATAAGGCCGTGGGCCGCGGCCGAATCGCGCATGATCTCGTAGTTGCCGGGGCGCAGATAGCCCGTGAATTTCCCGATGATGGCAAAATCCGGGTAGGCGCACCACTGGCCGAGCTCGTGGGAGATCACGGGGACGTCGACTTCGTGCAACGCCTTCTCGTAATCGGCGCCGAACCAACCGCCGGGGCCGCGGGAGCGGCCGATTCGACCGTAACCCGAGGTGACGATATAGTCCGAGGGAAAGGGCTGGCCCGGGGGCGGGATCACGACAAATCCGCTGCTGTCGGCATACACACGCCGGGAGTCGGCCGCCCGCCATTTCCTGTCCCAGTTCGGCAGCTGCTTCTGGAAATCCCCGTGCGCTTCATTGGATGCGGCGAGCATGACAAAGGAGGGGTGGTTGCCGTACGCCTTCAGGAGGCGCCCGGTTTCGTCATCGAGAACCTCGTACATCTTGCCGGCGGAATCGAACGCGTTCCACATGCCGCACTCCGGCTGCAGGTAGAAGCCCAGTTCGTCGGCCGCGGTGAAGGCCGCCTCCGGAGGGCACCATGAGTGGAATCGGATCCCATTGAATCCCCAATCCTTGCAAATCTCAATGATGCGCTTCCACGAGCCGACGTCGGTTGCCGGATACCCGGTGAGCGGGAATCCGCCCCCGTCGTGAGTGGCCCGGAAATTCATGACCGTGCCGTTCAGCAGCAGATGTTTTCCGTCGGCCTTGATTTCACGGAGGCCAAAGGTCAGCTCGCGCTCGTCATCCGCCCCTCCTCCCTTGAGGACCACTTTCAAATGTTGGAGGACCGGGGTAAACTCACCCCAGGGCTTCGCATCCGCGCCCAGGGGCACATTGACTTCCGCCCTCCCTCCCGCGGCATCCCAGCTCACCTGCTCCTGAACGGCGCCCGCCGATACCGTGCCCGATCCGGCCTTGCCGGTTGAGTTGCCAAGCTGGATCCTGATGCGGACGCTCTTCCTCTCCACATCCGGAAAGGCCTGCGCATCCTCGATCCACACCGGCGTTGTCGCGGTCAGCTCGATTCTGCCGACGATTCCGTTCCACGCGGCGCCCTCGGCGTCGGATACGCTGTGCCCGTCGGGCCGATATGGCAGGATCATCCGATTGTCGATGCGGATGCTCAGCCGGTGCCTTCCCCGAGGGACGTCGCCGAGGTCGAATATGTGCGGCGCGACAACGCTGTGGCACGATCCGACGAGCCTGGCGTCGACGTAGACGGTTGTTTCCCAGTGCGCGCGTTCGAGGGTCAAGACGACGTGCCTGGACTGCCACGATTCGGGAAGGACGATGTCCCTCTGGTACCAGGCGACGCCCAGGTAGTGCCTGGGCGGCTGCGAAAGGTAGGGCACTTTCACGTTGCCCGGCCGGGTGTACGCCTTGTACTGCGGAAGGAGATACCAGCGCATGTCCCTCGGCAAGGCCGCCACCCAGGGCGTGTCGACGCTGATCTCATCGCCGTAGCCCTGCGCTTGAAGAATCCCTGGAAGCTCGATTCGTTCCGGCAGGTCCCGCGTGAACCACTGCTCCTTCGCGCCGGCGTCTTCGCGGTCGAGGGCGAACCGCCATTGGCCCGCGAGGGACTGGGTCAATCCGCCCGCCGGAGCCGCGGCCATCGC
>Ga0302320_10003135_pt1 | contig 38557 bp, 5 predicted proteins | sample Bog_T0_3_FD_202130 | JGI IMG/M metagenome (GOLD analysis project Ga0302320, IMG submission 202130) | Peat permafrost microbial communities from Stordalen Mire near Abisko, Sweden - Bog_T0_3 | ecosystem: Environmental > Terrestrial > Soil > Wetlands > Peat | place: Sweden: Abisko, Stordalen Mire... | reverse complement strand
AACCAGGATAGAAGGATCGCCATTATCGGCATGGCCGGCCGTTATCCGGGCGCCGGGAATATTCAGGAGTTTTACAACGTTCTGAGTGCTGGCAAAGACTGTGTTACGGAGATTCCCGAGAGCCGGTAAGCGCTCGATGGATTCTACGAACCGGATGTGGAAACCGCGATTCGCGAAGGAAAATCGTTCGGCAAATGGGGTGGATTCATTAGCGACTGCGCTGGTTTCGATCCCGCTTTTTTCCACATCTCTCCGCTTGAAGCCGTCACGATGGATCCGCAGGAGAGGATCTTCCTTGAAACCTGCTGGGCGGTGCTGGAAGATTCCGGCTACAGCCGCGAGAGTCTGGCGCGCATCTATCACGGAGATGTCGGAGTCTTCGTCGGTATCACCAAGACAGGCTACGAACTCTACACGCCCGAGGTGCAAGCGGCAAAACAGAATTTACATTTGCGAACCAGCTTCAGCTCCGTGGCAAATCGCGTCTCCTATCTGCTCGATTTGCACGGACCGAGCATGCCGATCGATACCATGTGTTCGTCTTCTCTGACCGCGATACATGAGGCCTGCGAACACTTGATTCGCCGAGAGTGCTCGCTCGCCATCGCCGGTGGCGTGAACCTGTATCTCCATCCGTCTACCTACACCTATCTGGCCTCGCAGCGGATGCTTTCGACGCACGGAAAATGCATGAGCTTTGGCGCTGGTGGAGACGGATTTGTTCCGGGAGAAGGATCGGGAGCCGTGCTGCTTAAGCCGTTGCAGAACGCAGTGCGCGATCGGGATCACATCTACGGTGTTATTCGCGCCACGTCCATCAATCATTCCGGAAAGACCAACGGCTACACCGTGCCGAACCCGGCCGCGCAACGCGATCTGGTCAAGGCCGCGCTCCGTAGTGGAGATATTCATCCCGGCGTGATTAGCTACATCGAGGCGCATGGTACAGGAACCGCGCTCGGCGATCCAGTCGAAGTCGACGGACTGACCCAGGCCTTTGCCACACGAGCCGACGATAATTGGACATGCGCGATTGGCTCAGTAAAATCCAATATCGGCCACTTGGAAAGCGCAGCCGGAATCGCTGGACTTACAAAGGTCCTGTTGCAGATGCAGCACAAGGTATTGTTCCCCAGCCTGCATGCGGAGCAACTCAATCCTTACATCGACTTTGAACGCACGCCATTTCGCATCCAACGGCGAACGGAAGCCTGGCGCCGCCCCGCTATGGCCATCGGCGGCGGGGATAGCCAAGAGATTCCGCTTATGGCAGGCATCTCCTCGTTCGGCGCAGGCGGCGCAAATGCGCACATGATCGTTGAGGAGTACTTGGAGAGATTGGACGCCAATGCAGAGGCGACAAATTCTCTGTCTCCACGCTTGATTGTGTTATCGGCCAAGAATGAAGCGCGATTACGGGATAGAGTTCGCGAACTCGAGTCATGCCTTGCGGCGGGCGTATTTGCCGATTCCGATCTGAAGCACATCGCGTACACGTTACAGGTAGGAAGGGATGCGATGGAAAGCCGCCTGGCCTTTATCTCCGCAACGATCGAAGAAACGCGAAAAAAGCTGCGAGACTACGTTGCTGGCAAAGCTGAGCGTGGTGAAATCGAGAACTTTTATCGCGGAGACGTGAGCCGAAATCAGAAGACAGACACCGTCTTTTCCGATGATGAAGATCTGCAGATCGCGTTAGAAAGTTGGATTGCCAAAGGCAAGTCTGGCAAGCTTCTCGAAGCGTGGGTGCGGGGCATTCCGTTCGACTGGTCGAAACTCTACGACAGCGAGCATGATTGGTGCCGCCGCGTCAGTCTGCCCACGTATCCTTTTTCGCGCGAGCCCTACTGGCCAAACATCGGCCGCCGCGAACTTGGCGCCGCCACCTCTCCATTCCTGCACCCTCTGCTGCATCGCAATACTTCCACTCTGGCCGAACAGCGCTTCACCAGTTGCTTCACGGGCGAAGAATTCTTTCTGCAAGATCATGTGATTTCCGGGTGCAAAGTCCTGCCAGCAGTCTGCTACTTAGAAATGGCCAGGGCAGCTTTATCGCTTTCGTTGGACCTCGACGACACTTCCGCGATTAATCTGCATGACATCGTCTGGCTCAAACCGATCGAGGTGGACGGGATGGTCGAAGTCCACATCGCGCTTACGGCGAGTGACGCAACAGAAGTTAAATTCGAGATTTACACCGGAAGACGTGGAGAAGAAACCGTCCACGCCCGCGGGTGCGCACCCGTTAAGTCGCCATCCATTGCGCCGGATTCCTCCAGTGTTATAGATTTAGCCGCGCTGCAAGCCCGTTGCCAACAGCAAATAACCGTGTCGCGCTGCTACGAGATCTTCACGAAGCTGGGACTGCAGTACGGCCCCACTCATCGTTCGGTACAGAGTTTGTGGATTGAAAACGGCGAGAAAGAAGCGCATGCATTGGCGCATTTGATCTTGCCTGAATCGCTGCGCGCAGGCTCCGGTCAATATCACCTCCATCCCAGCACTGCCGATGGCGCATTTCAAGCGGCCTTTGGCATCCGTTTGCCAGATGCGGCCTCATCGGATAGCCGTCCACTTATTCCCTTCGCCTTGAACAGCATTCGTATCTCGCGCGCGATTCCGGAATCTTGCTGGATTATTGCGCGAAGCAGTGAGGCGAAGTTAGCGGAGTCTTCGCTCAATGTGGACGTACAAATCTGCGATGATGCTGGTAAAGTTTGCGCGGCCTTGCAAGGACTGTCTCTGCGGATGACTCGCGGGAGCGATAGCACGGCGCGTTGTGCTGATGCTCCTGTGTTGGGCACCGATCTTCTCCTGCTAGAACCGTGCTGGAAGGCAAAGACGGCACCCACTTCGAGGGCTGTCGATGATGGTGTCTATGGCGATCGATGGGGATTTCTGGCCGCTGGGCTCAGCGTAGGCCTTGACGAACTCGGCATTCAATGTCCCGAAGTCAAGTGGTCCATACTGCCCGTGTTCGGCAATGACGAGGATCAATGGGCTTCAGCTTTGATCGAGGCAGGCAAGCAGGTGCTTGGCTGCATACAGTCGGTTCTGAAAGACAGGCCGCAAAAACCGGTATTATTTCAGCTTTTCACGCGGGACGCGGCTCCCGAGTCCTATCTGATCGCGATGAGTGCCATATTCAAAACCGCTGGCCGTGAGAATCCGAGACTCCGCGGCCAAGTGATCGTTACACCCGCGGAAGCCAGTGGCGCCAGGATGGCAGCCCTTTCGAGAGAAAACGCCGTTTACGCCGCGAGCGATCGAGAAGTACGCTACCTTGACCAGCACCGTGAGGTTGCCGTCCTGCGAGAGATGACGGCTTACGGCGCGAATGGCTTAAACAACAACTTGCTGTGGAAAGATGGCGGAGTGTATGTGTTGAGCGGCGGCGCCGCTGCTCTGGGCCTGATCTTTGCGGCCGAGATTGCGCGCTGCGCAAAAGACGTCCGCGTGATCGCGCTGGGCAGGTCCGATCTGGATGCAACCGCATGCTTCCGGCTGGAGACGCTTGCCGCAGCTGTACGGGGAGCGCGAATCGAGTATCGGCGCTGCGATGTGTCCAACAAGAGCGAGGTCACAGATTGTATAGCTGCAATTCTGCGGGATCACCAGCACATAACCGGAGTTCTCCACTGCGCCGGAGTATTGCGCGACGGCTTCATCATCAAGAAGAACCTTGACGATCTGCCAATCGTAGCTGCTCCTAAAATTATAGGCGCGCTGAATCTCGACTTTGCGACGCGGGACCTCGATCTCGACATGTTTGTGCTGTTCTCCTCGGTCTCTGGCGCGATAGGAAATGTCGGCCAATGTGATTACGCCTTTGCCAACGCCTTCCTCGATCGGTTTGCGTTCCACCGCAATGCGCTGGTGAAGGCGCAGCAGAGGCATGGCCATACACTCGCAATTGACTGGCCGCTATGGGCGGAAGGCGGCATGAACGTGGATGAAGTCACCTATTCGGTCATGCGCAGGCAGGGTATCGTGCGGCTGGCAAGCGAAGACGGCCTGAGGGCCTTTGAAGCAGCCTGGAGAACCGGCAACTCACAAGCGGTGCTTCTGTCCGGGGATAAGCTGGCCTTGGCCGAATATGCCGGTACTCCGGTGCAGTTGGCTGATAGCGGACCCGCCAACACTTCCACCACAGAAAAGGGAACGAGGGCGGCGACGCCGGATAATTCTGGATCCGAATTGACTCGCAAAACAGTTCTCGACCTTTTAGTCAGGGAAATAAGCGCGCAGCTGCGGCTTCCACTTAACGATGTCGATGCAGATGCTGAATTCAGCGACCTCGGATTCGACTCGATCAGTCTTGCCAGTCTGAGCGATCGTCTGCACCAAGTCTGCGGAGTAAGCATCAGCCCCGCCGTTTTCTTTGAGCACACCACCGCTCTTACCTTCGTAGACTTTTTGCTGAAAGAATACGGCGAAGTTTTAAAGTCGAAATTTGCTCCGCAAATCGCTGCGCCTGCGTCCTTCTCTGCGCCCAACTCGTCCACTGCCCAAGTTTCCGAGAATGCGTCGAGGGCTCTCGTACCGCGGTTCGCCGCTCGCCTTGCTGAGGCACAGGATGGCTTGTTGCCGAGCGAAAGCGAGCCTATCGCCATTGTTGGCGTGAGCGCTTGTTTCCCCGGCGCCAACGATCTCGATACCTTCTGGAAAAATCTTGAACAGGGAACTGAGAGTATCCGCGAGATCCCCTCCGACCGGTGGGACTGGCGCGCCGTCTACGGCGACCCGTCCCTGGAACCAAATCGCACGAACGTGAAGTGGGGCGGATTCATTGAAAATATTTGGCGATTCGATTCACTTTTCTTCGGGATCTCGCCGCAGGAAGCAGAGCTGATGGATCCGCCGCAGCGGCTACTGATGACTTATGGGTGGATGGCATTGGAAGATGCCGGATACTCAGTGCAGAGTCTGTCAGGAAGCCAGGCCGGAGTCTTTGTGGGAGTTACCAACTCCGGCTACACCGAAATGCTTGTGGCTGCGAATGTGCCGTCTCAGGCTTACACTTCCACCGGTCGCGTAACCTCGGTCGGCCCGAATCGCCTGAGCTACTGGCTTAACTGGCACGGGCCGAGTGAGCCAATCGAAACGGCCTGCTCCAGCTCTCTGGTTGCGATCCACCGTGCCGTGCAATCGATCCGTAATGGTGAGTGCGAGATGGCACTGGCCGGCGGCGTCCATACCATCCAACTCCCGTGGATACAGATCAGCTTTGACAAAGCAGGAATGCTTAGCAAAGACGGTCATTGCAGAACGTTTTCCAGCGATGCCAATGGATATGTGCGCGGAGAAGGCGCGGGAATGCTTTTCCTGAAAAAGCTGTCAGCGGCGCAGCGGGATGGCGATCACATCTATGCAGTCATCCGGGGTACAGCTGAGAATCACGGCGGGCGTGCAAATTCACTCACCGCGCCCAACCCCAAGGCACAAGCCGAGGTCATTAAAGCCGCGTTTGGAGCCGCAGGAATTCACCCCGGGAGAGTCACATATATTGAAGCTCATGGCACGGGGACTCCGTTGGGAGATCCGGCTGAGATTAACGGGCTAAAGAAAGCCTTTGCCGAGATGAGTCAAGAAATGCCATCGGCATCCATTGACGTCGCTGCTGGTCAGTGCGGGCTGGGGTCGGTTAAGACCAACATCGGGCACCTGGAAGTCGCAGCGGGCGTCGCCGGGGTTGTCAAAGTGCTTCTGCAGATGAAGCACCGCAAGCTCGTCAAGAACTTGCACTGCGAAAAGATCAATCCTTACATTCAGCTGGAGGACAGCCCTTTTTATATCGTTCGGCAATCGCAGCCGTGGCCGGCAAAGCAGGATGCGTTCGGCCGGGAACTGCCTCGCGTGGCTGGCATCTCTTCTTTCGGATTTGGCGGCGTCAATGCACATGTCGTCCTGGAAGAGTACGTCGCGAGTCTGAGTGCGGAACCTGCATTCTCACCGGCCGATGAGTTGCCTTCTTTGATCGTGCTCTCGGCACGGAATCAGGACCGGCTGCGCGAGCAAGTGGTGTGTCTCAAAGACCATCTCTCCAGACACTCATATTCCGATGCCGATGTTAAACACATTGCCTACACCCTGCAGGTTGGGCGGGATTGCTGGAACAGCCGCCTGGCATTGGGTGCGGTTTCGATAGAGGAGCTGAAGACAAAACTCTCTGCCTATCTCGACGGCGGCTACGACGGCCTCTACCGCGGCGAGGTTAAGCGCAAGAAAACAGCGAAAGCAGTTGAGATAGCCGGGAATGAGCTGCAAGACGCCATCGATAAAGCCATGACAGGCGACGGCACCCCGCTGCTGAACCTATGGATAAACGGCACCACTATTGATTGGTCCCGCCTCTATGTTGGACAAGCCGGGGATTATCGCCGGATGAGTCTTCCCACTTATCCCTTTGCGCCTGAGATGCACCGGCTTGTTGAAGGAACGGACGTCAAAGGCCGGCGGGAGCCCGTTGCATGCTCGCATCCGCTGCTGGAAAGAAATACTTCGAATCTGGAAGGGTTGCGGTTTACCACCACATTTCGCGGGACGGAGTTCTTTCTTGCCGATCACGTAGTGAGAGGCAAGAAGGTGCTGCCCGGTGTCTGCTATCTCGAGATGGCCCGCGCAGCGTTTGCGGCAACTTGTGAGGGCAATCTAGGAACACCTGTCGACTTGAAGGACGTGGTGTGGATCCAGCCGGTCGAGGTGTCAGGCAGCCGCGATGTCCATATCGGACTAACCAAGGGCGAAGCGGGTGAAGTCGTCTTCCGCGTTTATACCGGCGAAGACGACGGCCACAAAGTTGTACATGCTCAAGGCCGGATCGCGATCCTCGCGGACGCCGCATCGTCCGCTGCGGAAACACAATTCGATCTTGGCGCTCTCGAAGGCGCATGCGGGCAGCGTTTCGATCAGGAGACATGCTACGCCGCATTTGCAGCCACCGGTCTCGACTACGGGCCTGCTCACCGCGGTCTGTCGAGTGTGAACACCGGGAAGGACTCGGTCGGACGCTATGTGGTAGCAACGATCGGCCTGCCCAGCATCTTGAGCGATACCAAAAACATATTCGAATTGCATCCGAGTCTCGCTGACAGCGCTCTGCAAGCTGCGGTCGGCTTCATGCTCTCGGCTGCGCCTGTCGGGGAATCTCAACCCTCAATCCCGTTCGCCCTCGACCGCTTGCTTCTCTTGCGTAGACTGCCGGAGCGTAGCAAGGTCTACGTCAAAGAATGCGCAGTACGCAATGGAACGAAGAAGCTCGATCTGCACCTGTGTAATGACTCCGGTCAAGTTTGTGCCAGCTTTATCGGACTTTCTCTTCGCATGGTTCAGATCAGCTCTTATGCGCTGGAAACGACGGTTACCAGGATCCCAGCCGATGCCAAGCCAAGCCTGACGCTCCCTGTTTCGCAGATTGCATCGGCCGCGTGCCCAGCGAGGATCGAAGAATCGGCGATTGCCGAAGCAACAACGCACATCGATTTGCTGCGAGTCATCGAGCGGGAATTGGTCGAGGGTGTCTCCAAGCAACTCAAGATCGATGCATCGGAGATTGATGTCGATGCGGAACTGAACGAGTTCGGACTTGACTCGATTGGTCTCACCACGCTCAGTACCCGTCTGAATCAGGAATGCGGAATCTCCATCGGGCCGGCGCTTTTCTTCGAGTACACAACGATCCGGGCATTTGCCGGTTACCTGGCAAACGAATATCCTGCCAAGTTCCAAGCCAGACGGGCCATCGCAGCTCATGCTGCTCCAGCCGCGAAAGATGAAACTCCTGCTGCGAATGCCGCAAGCGCACCCACCTCCGAGGAGCCATCGGCTGAAGTACTGCACATGAACATTGAACACCTTCTGATTCGCGAGATCTCTAAGCAACTCAAGATCGATGCATCGGAGATCGACGTTGAGGCAGACCTGAGCGACTTCGGACTCGACTCGATCGGCCTCACCACACTCGGTACCCGTTTAAGTCAAGAACGTGGAATCGCCATCAGTCCAGCACTCTTCTTCGAATACACCACGATTCGTGCATTTGCCGGCTACTTGGCAGACGAACATCCTACCAAGTTCCAGACCGGACAACCCACCGCAACTCATGTTCAGGCTACGGCAACCGCAACTCCGGTCGCGCCTGCTTGGATTCCCGCGCTTCCCAGGAAGACACCGGCCGATGCCAGCGCCGGAGAACTGCGGACGAAAGTCGAAGAACTCCTTGTCCGCGAGATGTCCGGGCAACTCATGATCGATGCATCGGAGATAGATGCCGAGGCGAATCTGAGCGATCTGGGACTGGACTCGATTGGCCTCACCAGCTTGAGCGCCCACCTCCAGGAGGCATGCGGGGTCCATATCAGCCCGCCCGTCTTCTTTGAATACGCCACCATTCGGGACTTCAGTGGCTACCTCGTGCAGGAGCATCTTGACCCGCTGCGCCGGTATTTCCGCGGCGCGCCCGTGCGTTTACCCGAGACTGTGAATGTCCCGGAGCCGCAGCCAGCTCTCCAGACATCGCTGCGCCCTGCCTCGAGCAATGTCTATAGCCGGCATATCCGGGCCTCGTCCGTCCAGAGCACGGATTCGGCACTGTCGCGAGAGCAGGTGGCCATCATCGGCATGAGCGGACGCTTTCCCGGCGCCAATACGCTCGAGGATTTCTGGGAGAACCTCAAGTGGGGAACCGACAGCATTCAAGAGATTCCGCTCCAGCGTTGGGATTGGCGCGCAATCTATGGCGATCCGCACATGGAGAGCAAGCAAAGCTTCGCAAAATGGGGTGGATTTCTGGACGGCATCGATGAATTCGATCCGTTCTTCTTCGGAATCTCACCCAAAGAAGCTGCCAGCATGGATCCCCGGCAGCGGCTCCTGATGAGCTACGGCTGGAAAGCAATTGAAGACGCTGGCTATTCCGCACAGGCTCTGTCTGGCAGCCGAACCGGTGTGTTTGCCGGAACAAGCATCAGCGATTACAGCGAGCTGTTAACCCACTCCAACGCGGTTCCAGAAGGATTTGCTCCGATTGGATTGGCTGGATCTCTTGGCCCCAACCGGCTTAGCAGCTGGATGAACTGGCACGGGCCGAGCGAGGCGATTGATACAGCGTGCTCCAGTTCTCTTGTTGCCATTCATCGCGCTGTGCGCGCCATACAAGGGGGAGAGTGCGAAACTGCGCTAGCTGGCGGCGTGAATACGATCATCACGCCGTGGCTGCAGGTTGCCTTCAGCAAAGCTGGAATGCTCAGTCCCGACGGCCGATGCAAGACGTTTTCGAAGCATGCCAATGGCTACGTGCGGGGCGAGGGAATTGGCATGCTCCTGCTCAAACCGCTTTCCGTCGCCAAGCGCGATGGTGACCACATCTACGCCACCATTAGAAGTAGCGCAGTCAATCATGGTGGACGTGCCGCTTCGCTTACCGCTCCCAATCCAAAGTTACAAGCGGAAGTCATCAAAAAGGCATACCAAGATGCCGGGGTCGATCCCCGCAACGTGACCTACATCGAAGCCCACGGCACAGGAACCCCTTTGGGCGATCCAATCGAAATCAATGGTTTGAAAATCGCATTCGGAGATCTCTGCGAAAATCTCGGCCTTGCTAGAAATAGTATATCGGATGGACATTGCGGAATTGGTTCCGTCAAGACCAATATCGGTCATCTGGAACTGGCTGCTGGCGTGGCCGGAGTCATCAAGGTGCTGTTGCAGATGAAGCATGGAACTCTGGCCCGAAGCCTTCATTGCGAGGAGCAGAACCCTTATATCGAACTAGAGCATAGCCCGTTCTTCATCGTTAAAGAAACGCAACCATGGCTCTCGCCGGCCAATGCCCAAGGCGGAAAACTTCCACGCATAGCGGGCGTGTCTTCATTTGGATTTGGCGGCGCGAACGCACACGTCGTGCTCGAAGAATATTGCGAAGAGCCAGCCGCTCACATGCCTGCTTCCGGCAACAAAAACATAGTGCTGCTCTCTGCAAAGAGTGCCGATCGTTTGCGGGAGCAGGCCAGGCAACTTCACGAGAATCTCGCGCGCGGCAGTTACTCTGACAGCGACCTTTGCGAGATTGCTTATACCTTGCAGGTTGGCCGCGATGCAATGGAAAGCCGTATTGCTTTCACCGCAAGATCCATTCATGAGGCTGAGGAGAAGCTTGCATCCTATCTTGCCGGCAACGAGGCGAATGATGAGGTTAAGGAGTTCTGCAGCGGACAAATTCGGCGAAATAGTTCCACCGGACACGATGCCAGCGAGGAGACGCATCTTTTGCTAGAGAACCAAGCAGCTTCTGGAGATTATGGGAAGCTGCTGGAACAGTGGGTACAGGGAAGCTCCTTCGATTGGAAAAAGCTCTATGCGGGTCAACAGAACCAGCTCCGCCGCCTGAGCCTGCCGACTTATCCATTCTCGAAGGAGAGATATTGGGCCGACCCATGCCCGGCCGTTTTGGGCAACGATCAAGTTCCGGTAGTCCTTCATCCGCTCCTGCATCGCAACACGTCGACCCTCTCCGATCAGCGATTCAGCACTCTGTTGAAAGAAGGCAGCATCTTGACGAAGGATCACGTGGTAGATGGCCGGAAGCTATTGCCTGCGGTGTGCTGCGTTGAGATGGCACGCGCGGCGGTGGCGGCTTCCAGCGATTCACCTCGCGGTGGCCAAATCGAAATGAGCGATCTTCTATGGTTGCATCCGGCCGATGCAAGCCGCGATATCGAGCTGCATATTCGTCTGGGCGATGCGGATGCGGGCGAAATCGACTTCGAGATTTATAGCGAAAGTGGAGACGGCGAAATCGTTTACGCAACCGGCCGAGCCGCAAACCGTTCCGGCGTCGGCTCTTTAGACAATCTTGCCGTCTTAGATATTCCCTCGTTGCAGGCTGGCTGCGTGGAGACGCTTGCGGGCGCAGAGTGTTATCGAAGATTCGAAACCGCCGGAATCGCGTACGGGCCAGCGTATCAAGGGCTCGACAAAATCTCTCGTGGCAGCGACAGTAACGGTATTCCGTACGTTCTGGCCGGCGTTCACCTGCCCGAGTCTTCTCTTTCGGGTGATTCGGAATTCGTTTTGCATCCAAGCGTCCTCGATAGTGCTTTGCAAGCGACCCTCGGTTTGATGCCCGCAGGGCTTGACGGTGGGGCGGGTCCGCTCCTCGTTCCCTTTTCCTTGGATGCGATCCGAATCGCGGACCGAACTCCACAACGTGGCTGGGCATACGTCCGTCCCGCAGCGAGCCTGGAAGAACCCGCCGGCCGCAAGTTCGATCTTGAAATAAGCGATGAAGCGGGCCGCGTCTGCATCAGCCTACGTGGGCTGTTCCTGAGAGAGCTGACACAGATGTCCGCGTTGGCGAACACGGAAACAATGCTGCCAGTAAACGTGCAGCCAGCTGAACGCTTCTTGCGCGAAGGCTCTATCGCAGCCCTCAAGCGCATGATGTCTGCAGCCACCAACCTCGCCCCCGAGCAATTCGATGAGAACGAACTGTTGGAGAAATACGGCATCGATTCGATTTTTGTATTGAAACTGCATAACCAGTTGTCTGGAGTATTGCCAGGACTAAAAAGCACTGTGTTTTTCGATCACCGCACGCTGGCGTCTCTGGCTGGCTATCTGGTTATGCAACACACCGCCTCGGTTCGCCGCTGGTTAGGGCTTGAGGGTGACACCGCGCCCACTCAGATCGTGGTTCCGGATAACTCGCTCGCAGCGCCAAAACTGCCGCGCGCCCGTGCCTTCTCTCGCCGTGGTGCCGCCGAGGACGGATTTGGTGCAGATGGGAGAGTCGAAGTCGCCATCGTCGGCATGTCCGGCCGCTATCCTCAATCGGCCAATGTCGAAGAGTTCTGGGAAAACTTAGTGGGCGGCCGCAATTGCATCAGCGAAATACCGCTTGAACGTTGGGACTGGAAGCGCTACTACGACAAAGAGAAGGGCGTTGCCGGCCGCATGTACAGCCGTTGGGGCGGATTCATCGACGGCATCGATAAATTCGATCCATTCTTTTTCCGCCTCTCTCCCGCTGAGGCCGAGCGCATGGATCCGCAGGAACGTATCTTCCTTGAGGAGGCGTTTGCCTGCATCGAAGACGCCGGCTATACGGTCCGCAACATCTGTTCCACGCGTAAGGTTGGAGTCTACGCAGGCGTCATGAATAGCACCTACGCGCCGAACGCGACCCATTGGTCGATCGCTAACCGCGTATCGTATCTATTCGACTTTCAGGGACCGAGCATGGCTGTGGATACAGCCTGCTCCTCCTCGTTGACCGCTCTCCATCTTGCCGTAGAGGCCATTCGCAATCACGAATGCGAAGTGGCCATGGTGGGAGGCATCAACCTCATCGTCGATCCGGTCCAATTCCTGGACCTGTCCGAAATGACCATGCTTAGCAACGGAGACCGATGCCGTGCCTTCGGTGCGCATGCCGACGGATTTGTGGACGGCGAGGGCGCCGGTGCAGTCCTGCTCAAGCCGCTGCAACAGGCAATCGCGGGCGGGGACCACATCTACGGGATCATTAAAGCAACAGCAGTGAATGCCGGCGGGAAGACCAACGGTTATACGGTGCCCAATCCCACCGCGCAAAGCAATGTGATTCGCGAAGCCATCCGCAAGGCTGGCGTGGATTCGCGCGCGATCGGGTACATCGAGGCGCATGGGACAGGCACGGAATTGGGTGATCCAATTGAGGTCGAGGGTTTAAGCCGCGCTTTTGCTTCCGGCGTTATGGCAGGCCAAAGCGACGCTTCCGGACAACGTTGCGCCATCGGGTCGGTGAAGTCCAATATCGGGCATCTGGAAAGCGCCGCTGGTATTGCGGGCCTTACCAAGGTGCTGCTCCAAATGAAATACCAGACGCTGGTCCCGTCGCTCGATTCGGAAGAGCTCAACCCCCACATCGACTTCGCTTCTACCCCGTTCTGCGTGCAGCAAAGCGCGAGCGCATGGAAGCGCAGCCTGATCGAAGTCAACAGCCACCAGACCGAAATCCCCTTGTTGGCCGGCATCTCTTCCTTTGGCGCCGGTGGAGCAAATGCGCATGTGATCGTGGAGGAATATCGGATGGATCAGTTCGCGGAGACCGTCACTCCGATTGCCTTTACGCCCGAACGGCCGGCCATTATTGTGCTTTCCGCCAGAAGTTACGATCAATTGCGGCAGCAGGTACATCGCTTGCACCACTGGTTAACGGCGCATCCTTTGGCCGATGCCGATCTTGCCTCGCTGGCCTTCACGCTGCAGGTTGGGCGAGAGGCGATGGAATACCGGTTGGCGTTGACCGTTACTTCTGTTCAGCAACTAGCCGGCAAGCTTTCCGCGTGCCTGCAAGGCAATTTCGAAAAGGTCCAGATCAACGGCTGCTACTACGGTCAATTGAAGCGCAGCGGGGAGTCTGCATGGATGTTCAGCGGCGATGATGATCTGAAGGCCCTGACCAAGAGCTGGCTGGAAAACGGCAAATACTCAAAGTGCTTGGAATATTGGGTGCGAGGGCTGGCGCTAGACTGGAACCTTTTATACCGTCATTCGCAAGTCCGGCCGCGGCGTCTCAGCCTGCCAACCTATCCATTTGCTCAGGAACGGTGCTGGATGCGTCGCCACATAGAAGCAGCTGTTGCTTCTAAGCCGCTACCGGCCCAAATCCCGTTTGAGAACTGGGCGCTCGATGATGTCCTCGACCGCGTATTGAATGGCGAACTTGAAGTTTCACAAGCCGCCAAACACACAGAAGAAGTTCTCCGCGAGGTGATTTCGTGACCGACCTTGTTACCTATCTGTTGTCTGAATTGAAAGCTGGACACCTTCCAAAATCCGATGTTGCGCGCTGGTTGATGCAGTATCGCGGAAATCAGCGGACGACCGGCGGCGTCCTTCATCCGATGCTTGGACGCAATACCTCCAATTTGGAAGAGCAGCGCTTCAGCACCAAGTTCACTGGAGAGGAACACTATCTTCGGGATCACTTAGTGCTCGGTCGTAAAGTGTTGCCGGCGGTTTGCTGCCTCGAGATGGCACGCGCGGCGGTCGTCCATTCACTGGGGACCGGGGACGTCAACGCGGTCGAGCTCAAAAATATCCTGTGGTCGCGCCCCATCGTGGTAGTCGGTTCGCTTCAAGTGCACATTGCGCTTCATACGCGTGAGGACGGATCCATCGAATTCGAGATCTTCAGCCAGGACAACGGGGAGGAGGTACTGCACGCCGAGGGCCGCGCCCTACCCATGACGGGGAAGCTCCACCTAGGCAGGGTTGACCTGGAGCAGCTTCGCTGCGGAAGCAATAAGAGCGTGGAAGCCGAAGAATGCTATCAGGCATTCAGCTCGTTGGGGCTCGAATATGGTCCCAGCCAGCGAGGCCTACAGTCCATCATTCTCGGCCAGGACAGCGCGCGGCGGCCCTATGCGCTGGCGCGGATCGAAATACCAGAAGCTACTGTCATGAGCGGAGAGGGAGTCGTCCTGCATCCCAGCATCGCCGACAGCGCACTGCAATCGGTGATCGGCCTGCGCCTGGGTGACAACCCCGGTGGCGAGATCAAGGCGGCTTTGCCGTATGCCTTGGATAGAATCCGCATCCTGAGCAAGCCCTTAGCGGAGTGCTGGGCCTATGTTCGTCCCGCTGCCCACGATCAGCGGGACGGAATGCAGCGGCTGGATATCGATCTCTGCGAAGACTCGGGCGACATCAGTGTAAGCCTGCGCGGCTTGGCGTTGCGTCCCTTCTCCGATCGAGCGGCCGTGAAGGCGGTGCCTCTTGAAAGTGAACGGACGCTGACTGCGCCCGCCAGCCATGAGGCGCATGCACCGCAGATAGCCGCGCAGCCGGAGTATAGCGAATCCCAGGTTGCGCTGCTGACGCCGCAGTGGGATGTGGTGAATCCATCGCTCACCGAGGCTTGGCCTGCTAGCGAGGAACCCGTGCTGATTGTGGGAGGCACTCCGGTGCAGCGCCAACGTTGGAAGCATTTCTTCTTCCAGGCGCTGGAGTTGGAAGTCGCTTCGTCATCCACCATTGCAGGCCTTCGCGAGTCGATTTCCACGATCGGCAAGATCGCCCACGTTATCTGGTTGGCGCCCGCGGCTGACTACGACGACGCCGATTGGGATGGATTACTGCAGGCGCAGGATAAAGGCGTGATGGCGCTTTTCCGCCTGATCAAGGCAATGCTGCTTTTGGGATATGGCGACCAGCGTCTGGGCTGGACCATCGTCACCCGGCAGACGCAGGTGGTGGGAACCGGAGAGCAGGTCGACCCAGCACACGCCAGCGTGCATGGCTTGATTGGGTCGATGGCCAAGGAGTACGAGCAGTGGCCGATCCGCCTAGTCGATCTCCCGGGGGAAGGCGAAGCGGGGCTAGAACTAGTCAATGCAGTCCTGCGTCTTCCGCCCGATGCGCAAGGCGATGTCTGGGTCTATCGCGGGGCCGAATGGTACCGGCGGCGCTTAGTGCTCTGCTGGCAGCATGCGCGGCCAGCGGCGGCCTACCGGCACGACGGAGTTTACGCGATCATTGGCGGCGCGGGCGGACTGGGAGAAGTCTTCAGCGAACATCTCGTTCGCGAATTTCAGGCACAGGTCGTCTGGATCGGACGGCGCGAGCAGAATGCTGAGATCAATGCCAAGATCGCACGTATTGCGATGTTCGGACCGGCGCCCACCTATGTACAAGCGGATGCCAGTAATGCGCACGAACTCCGGCGCGCCTATGCCACGGCCAAAGAGCAGTTTGGCGTGATTCACGGCGTCGTGCATGCCGCCATCGCCTTGATGGACAAGAGTCTGGCCGAGATGACGGAAGACCGCTTCCGGTCGTGCCTCTCCGCTAAGGTCGATGTCAGCTTGCAGATCGCGCGTATCTTCAGCGCGGAATCCCTTGATTGGATACTGTTCTTCTCCTCCCTGCAGAGCTTTGTGAAGGCGGGCGGGCAGAGCAATTATGCCGCGGGATGTACCTTCAAGGATGCATTCGCCCAGTATCTGGCGCACAAGTTGCCATGCGCCATCAAGGTGATCAACTGGGGATATTGGGGTGGCACCGGAATTGTGGCCTCCGCGGAATACCGCGAGCGGATGGCTCGGCTCGGCATCGGGTCACTTGAGGCAGCGGAAGGCATAGAAGCCCTCTCTCAACTGCTCAACGGCTCCATCAATCAGTTGGCGGCGGTCAAATATACCCGTCCGGACATGTTGGCGTACCTGGGAGACCTGCACGAGTGCGCGGCCAGCGCGGCCGAGTGCGCCCCACGTGCCGAGTTGGCGCAGTCGAGCCGGACTGTGCGGAATCCAGATGAAGAGTTCGTCGGCGGTCCCGTCGATAAGGCTGCCCGCGATCTTGATGAATTACTGGCTCGCCTGCTGGCGGCCGAGTTGGCTAGCGTCGGATTGATCGGCGGAGGAGGACAGGCGATCCAGATTAGTCCCACTTACCAGCGCTGGTTGCAACACAGTCTGTCCATCCTCTCTGAATTCGGATTGATTGGCGAATCAAGCGGTGGCCACTGGAGAATTGCACATCCCGATGCAGTCCAGAAAGAAGCGCTCTGGCAGGAGTGGGATGAGCGTAAGGGGGCTTTCTCGGCCTTTTCGAGTCTGGCTGCGCAGGTAAACATCCTTGACGCAACGGTGAGGGTGCTACCTGAGATTCTGCGAGGCACGCGGGCCGCCACCAGCGTCCTGTTCCCCGATGCCTCCCTGCATTTGGTGGAGAAACTCTATAAAGACAACCCGATTGGCAACTATTTCAATGCTGTACTGACGGATGCTGTGGCCGCGTTCCTCATCGAGCGCCGTGCCGCAGAACCCGAAGCGCGGATCCGCCTGCTCGAGATTGGCGCCGGGACCGGTGGTACGACGGAAGCCGTTTTGCCCCGCTTGGCGAAGTTTGCACCACTCATTGCCGAGTATTGCTATACCGATCTGTCCAAAGTCTTCCTCATGCACGCCGAACACTCTTATCGTCCTGCGGCTCCTTACCTGACCACGCGTATCTTTGACATCGATCGAGGATTGGAGCAACAAGGGATGCCGCCGGGGCAATTCGACATCGTCATCGCCGCCAACGTGCTGCATGCGACTAAGAGCATTCGCCGCACCTTGCGCAACGCCAAGGCCGCGTTAAAGCAGGGCGGGTTGCTCGTTCTCAATGAGATTACGGGCAGCAATCTCTTTACCCACCTTTCTTTTGGTCTGCTCGATGGCTGGTGGTTGTACGAGGACTCTGCTCTGCGCGTCGCCGGCACGCCAGCTCTTTCCAGCGAGACCTGGCAGAGGGTTCTAGAAGCCGAAGGGTTCGTCTCCATCGACTTCCCGGCGTCGCCCTGGCACCGTCTCGGACAACAAATCATCGCTGCCCAAAGCGATGGCATCATCCGGCAGCAGAGCGCCTCCGATGCGAAAGCGCCCACCATGATGGTGTTGAAGACCAGCCCGTTGCGTCCTCATGCCGAACAGCCGATGCCGTTGCCAGACGCGGCCGCTAAGCAGCCGCACAAGACCGGCACGCCGGCATCGGCAATCGCTCCCAGTTCGGAGTTGCTGCGCGATCGCGCCATTACGATGCTCAAGCGCATGGTTGCTGAGACGCTGAAGATGTTACCGCAGAAACTCGACGAAAATGAATCGCTGGAAGTGTATGGCATCGATTCGATCTTGGTAGGCAAACTGCGGAACCAATTGCTCACAGCCTTTCCCGACATTTCAGCCACGCTGTTTTTCGAATATAGGACGGTGGCCACGCTGGCCGATTATTTCTTGGAGCACCATCCCGTAGAGGTTTCCCATTGGCTCGGCATCGACGAACCGGCATCGGATGCGGCTAATTCGGCGCTGGCGGAGCTTCCCGCGATTGAGATGCCGAATTTGCATCGCCGCCAACGCCGGGGTCGCCGAGACACCGCTGCCTTGACTGACCGGGCAACGAGCCAGCAACCGGGAGTTGCGGAAATCGCCGTCATCGGTTTGGCGGGAAGGTATCCCGGGGCACGCAATGTGAGCGAGTTTTGGGAAAACCTGAAAAATGGCCGCAACTGCATCCGCGAGATCCCTGCTAAGCGCTGGAATTGGCGCTGCCACTCTTCGGCCGAAAGAGGTCCCAATGGAAAAACCTATGCCAGGTGGGGCGGATTTCTTGACGACATTGACATGTTCGATCCACTGTTCTTCCCGCTGTCTCCTGCCGAGGCGGAGCGCATGGATCCGCAGGAGCGGCTATTCCTAGAGGAAGCCTATGCCAGTATTGAGGACGCAGGCTACTCCCCCGCCACTTTGAGCCCTGACAGAAAGGTCGGCGTGTACGTCGGTGTTATCTACAGCAACTACGCCGATATCCCCTGTCAGTGGTCCGTACCCAACCGCGTCTCGTTCCTGCTCAACTTCCAGGGCCCGAGTATCGCGGTTGATACTGCGTGCTCTTCCTCTTTAACCGCGCTCCACCTGGCCGTGGAAGGATTGCGGAATAGAGATTGCGGGGTTGCCATTGCCGGAGGGGTCAACCTCATCGTTAGCCCAGATCAGTATTTGAATCTTTCGTCGATCAACATGTTGACGAGCGGCAATCGTTGCAAGGCATTTGGCGAGGGAGCCGATGGATTTGTAGATGGCGAGGGCGTGGGCGCCGTTGTTCTGAAGCAGTTGAACCGTGCTATTGCCGACGGAGACCACATATACGGCGTGATCAAGGCCAGCGCGCTCAATGCCGGCGGCAGAACCAATGGCTACACCGTACCCAACCCTGCCGCCCAGAGCGACGTAATTGGCGAGGCCATTTCCCGAGCCGGCGTCGAGGCATGCGCCATTAGTTACATCGAAGCGCACGGTACGGGCACGGAATTGGGTGATCCCATCGAAATCGAAGGTCTGCGGCAGGCATTCGCCAAGAATCTGATTGGAAAGTTGCCCAACACTGCTCAGCCGTGCTGTGCAATCGGCTCATTGAAGTCCAACGTGGGTCACTTGGAAAGCGCGGCGGGAATCGCTAGCTTGACCAAGGTGTTGCTGCAAATGAAGCACCGCCTGCTGGCCCCTTCCCTGCATGCCGAGGTCCTCAATCCGCATATCGATTTTTCCCGCACGCCGTTTCGTGTACAGCAGGAGCTGAGCGAATGGAAGCGCCCCGTTGTCGAGATCGATGGGCAGGTGGAGGAGTTGCCGTTGCTGGCCGGCCTCTCATCGTTTGGGGCCGGCGGAGCGAATGCCCACCTTCTCGTGGAGGAGTACCGCCCCGACCCTTCAGCGGATACGGCGAGGTTGTTTACTAGCGAAGACCCTGCGCTGATTGTTCTTTCAGCCAAGGATGAGGCGCGCTTGAACGAGCGGGTCGAACAACTGTCTCTCTGCCTAACCGCCCCTTCGTGGACCGATGCCGGTCTGCGCGATCTTGCTTACACGCTGCAGGTGGGAAGAGAAGCCATGGACTGCCGCATAGCCATGACTGCTGTAACCATTCTCGAACTGCGGCAGAAGCTCGACAAATATCTGCAAAGCAAATTCGAGAGCGGAGAGATTGACGGGTGTTATCGCGGAGATGTCCGAAATGGCCGCGAGGCGGCGTCGATCTTTGCCGCCGACGAAGACCTGCAATCCGTCGTTGAAAGCTGGATCGTCAAACGCAAGTATTGGAAACTGCTCGATGCTTGGTGCAAAGGGCTGGCCGTCGATTGGGCCAAACTCTACCAGGATGGTCGCGGCAGACCACGGCGCACGAGCCTTCCTTCTTATCCCTTTGCGCGCGAGCGTTATTGGAAGGAACCCATGCGTAGGCGCGCGGCCTCGGTTCCGTGGCTGCACCCGCTCTTGCAACGCAATACCTCCAGTCTGACCCAGCAGCGCTTCAGCACCACGTTCACTGGGGAGGAGCCCTATTTGCAAGATCACCTCGTCTTCGGCCGGAAGATTTTGCCCGGAGTGTGCTACATCGAGATGGCCCGCGCGGCGGTGCTCATGTCGCTCGAAGCCGAACACGGCGAAGTCGAGCTGCAAGAGATTCAATGGCTGCATCCTATCGCCGCTACCGGTGCGGTGGAAGTACACATCGCGCTCAACGCACAGTCAGAGAAACAGATCGGATTCGAAGTTTATAGCGAGCGAGCGGATACCGAGATCATCCACGCGCGAGGACGCGCCTTGGTCACAACGGCGGGGACTCCGAACACCGCTAAGATCGATCTGGACCAACTGCGGCAGGCCTGCACGGAGAGCATCAATGCCGAAAGATGCTACGAGACATTTTCTTCGGTCGGGCTCAAATACGGGCCAACGCAGCGTGGCCTCCAGAGTATCGCCACTGGGAAAAATAGTAGCGGCAAGCCGTTCGTTCTGGCGAAGCTCGCTCTCCCGGAGGCTGCGGCCGTTTGGGAAGACGATCAAGCCCTGCACCCGAGCCTTTTGGATAGTGCGCTGCAAGCGGCTATCGGGTTTCGCATTACGGACGAAACGAACAACGGTTTCAGTCTTGCCGTGCCGTCTGCTCTCGCCTGCGTACGCATTCTCGGCCGAGTCCCTGCGGAATGCTGGGCCTATGCGTGCGCCAGCGAACTGACTGCGGATGGAGGGCAGCGTTTGGATATAAAACTATGCGATGACTTCGGCCGCTTGTGCGTCGAGTTGTGCGGCCTTACGCTCCATCTGCTGGCTGATACTCCGGAGTCGGAATTTGCCGTCACTCTCGCCCAGCCCATAACTCACCAGGCTGAGGCCAAGGCGAATTCCGCTCTCGAAAACAGTTCTCTCCTGCGTGAGCGCGCAATTGCCGCGATGAAGCGGATCGTTGGGCAGACGCTGCGAGTCTCGCCTCAGCAACTGCGCGAAAATGAATCGCTGGAGTCCTACGGGATCGACTCCATCCTGGTGGGAAATCTACGCAGCCAACTGGCTGAAATCTTTCCGGATGTATCGGCGACCTTGTTCTTCGAGCGCCGAACTGTCGCGGCCCTTGCCCACTACTTCATCGAAAATCAAACGGCCGCCGTGCGGCGCTGGGTGGGCATTGAGGAAACAACTCCGATCGCTAACCCACCCGAGCCTGCGACGGATCGTTCCGTTCCACAAATGCATACGCGGCGGCGTAAACATACCGATATCGGTCGTTGGATGGTTCGCAGAGCAGATGCAATTTCGCAACAACCCGCCGCCATTGCCATCATCGGCCTCTCAGGCCGGTACCCACAGGCGCGCAACGTCGCTGAGTTCTGGACAAACCTGAAGAATGGCCGCCATTGCGTCACCGAAATTCCGGCGCAACGTTGGGATTGGCGGCAGTACTACGCGCAGGAAAAGGGCATTCTCGGGAAAAGCTATTCTAAGTGGGGTGGATTTCTCGATGGCATCGATGAATTCGATCCGCTGTTCTTCCATTTATCTCCGGCCGAAGCAGAGCGCATGGATCCGCAAGAGCGGCTCTTCCTCGAGGAAGCTTATCGCACCGTCGAAGATTCCGGTTACACCGCAGCCACTCTCAGTGCTAGTGGGAATGTCGGCGTCTATGCCGGCGTTATGAATAGCAACTACGCGCTGCAATCAAGCAGGTGGTCGATCGCAAACCGTGTATCTTTCCTCTTCAACTTCCACGGACCGAGTATGGCTGTTGACACGGCGTGCTCCTCGTCGTTGACGGCACTTCACCTCGCAGTTGAAGCGCTCCGCCGCGGGGAGTGCGAGGCGGCCATCGCCGGCGGCGTGAACCTGATTGTCGACCCGGTTCAGTACACGAACCTGTCTGCGATGATGATGTTGAGCGCGGACGACCGTTGCAAGGCGTTCGGCGCGGGCGCCGATGGATTCGTCGATGGCGAAGGCGTCGGCGCGGTTCTCCTCAAGCCGCTCGATCGCGCTATCGCCGACCACGATCACATTTATGGCGTCATCCTGGCCAGCGTTCTCAACTCTGGAGGACGGACGAATGGCTATACCGTTCCCAATCCCACTGTACAAGGCGATCTCGTCTACCGCGCCATTCAAAGCGCCGGCATCGATGCGCGCGCCATTAGCTACATCGAAGCTCACGGAACCGGAACCGAACTTGGTGATCCCATTGAAATCGAGGGACTACGGCAAGCATTTCAGAAGTGTCTGCCTGCCGAACAATCCGGTCGTGCATATCTGGCGCCCTTTTGCGCGATCGGTTCTGTCAAACCGACTATTGGGCACTTGGAAAGCGCTGCAGGAATTGCCGGCCTAACCAAAGTCTTGTTGCAAATGCAGCATCGCGCCCTGGTTCCGTCGCTGCATGCTGAGGATCTCAATCCGCACATCGACTTCAGCCGCACTCCATTTCAAGTGCAGCGAGAGGCCTGCGAATGGAAGCGCCCCGTACTCGATGTCGATGGACAATCCCGCGAGATGCCGCTGCTGGCGGGCATCTCCTCGTTCGGAGCTGGCGGCTCGAACGCGCACGTTCTGATCAGTGAGTACCGTCCAGAAGCGGAGTCAGACGAGTCCAATGCGCCGGCCGCTTCACGAAAGACCGCGTTCATTGTCCTGTCGGCAAAGAATGCCGAGCGGCTTACCGCCCAGGTTGGGCAACTGCTGCAACACATCGATTCGATGTCCTACGCCGATAGCGATCTCGCCGATATCGCCTTCACCCTGCAGGTGGGCCGGGACGCAATGGAATCGCGACTGGCGTTCATGGTCAACTCGATTGGTCAATTGCGGCAGAAACTGGAGGACTACTGCCACGGAAAATTCGAAAGCGGAGAGATCGAGGAATGTCATCGTGGCGACATAAGCGACTCGCGTGATGCCATAGCCTCGCTCAATGTTGACGAAGACGTGGAGCTCCTGATCGATTCCTGGCTGGCGAAAGGAAAATACGCAAAGCTGCTCGATCTTTGGGTCAAGGGTTTGGACTTCGACTGGAACCGGCTCTATGTGGCAATGCCCGCATCGGGACAGCGCCGGCTCCGGCGAATCAGCTTACCCGGGTATCCCTTTGCAGCGGAGAGCTACTGGCGGCCAGCTCACCAAAGCCGTGATTTCGTGCCACCGCTCGAGCCCGTGGCTCAATCGCCTCGGCAAGCCTTGTCGGAAGTAACGCCACTGGATCTGCTCCCAGAGACTATCGAAGAGGAGATCGAGCGATTCTTGGTCGATGCTCTCGGACTGACACCGTCCCAGATCGAGAGGAACAGGAACCTGAGCGAGTATGGCATTGATTCGGTGGTCAATGCCAAACTGCTCAAGCATCTTGAGATCGTCTTTGGCATCGAGGTAAAGCTGCGGGAGCTGTTCGAGTATCCCACCGTGAGTGGCATTGCACGGCGCGCTGCTGCTCAGAAGTCCAACAACGTTCATACAGCGGGCAGTGGACATGTGCAGGATTCATCGGCCCAGATATCGATCCCCAAGAGGAACCCCGGGGACCGAATTCCCCTCACTCCGCCGCAACGCAGCATCTACCTGCATGAGCAGACTACCGCCGAGCCGGTCTATCATGTGCCGGTTACATTGCTTGTTCATGGCCAATTGCGCGCCGATGCTCTGCAACAGGCGCTGGAGGCAGCCGTGTGGCGTCATGAGTCCCTGCGCACGACATTTGTCTTTGAACATGGCGACCTGTGGCAGCAAGTTCATGAGAAACTCCCGCCGGCGTGGACCTATCTCGACCACCGCGGCGCGGCGCGCGAAGATTCCGTGGAGTCTTGGCGGCGGATTGCCAGTCAGCCATTTGACCTCGATAAGGGACCGCTGTTGCGGGCCACGTTGATTCGCCGCGACGAGGAGTGGCTGCTCGGCATCTGCGCCCATCACCTCGTCATGGATGGCTGGTCGTTCGCCATTCTGCTCGATGAGTTGCAAGCCGCATATGCGTCAATCCACGGCAATCGTCCCTACGAAGCACCCGCGTTGCCTTGTCAATATGGCGACTATGCCATCTGGCGGCAACTCGACAACTCCGCGGAAAAATCCGCCGCCGTGCGTCTCGCTGAACGGCTCAAGGATGTGCCCAATCTGAATCTTGCCCACTGGCTCAGCCGGCGCCCCGCCTTGCCCTCTTTGCGTGGCGGAACGCGACACCTGCGCATCTCTCCGGAATCGAGCTCTCGCATTCGCAACGCTGCCGCACAGGCTGATTGCTCCGTGTTCGGATTCATGACCGCATCTCTTGAACTGGTTCTTGCCCGCCTCTCCGGTCAGCCGCGCTTTGCAATCGGCGTCCCATTTGCCTGCCGCAAAACGGCGGAGATCGCCGGCCTCATCGGCCACTTCGCCAATACTGTTCCCATTGTCGCGGAACCCACGCTCCAGGACACCTTCATAGATCTGCTGTCGCAGGTACGCGCGCAGCTTACTTTGGCGCAGCGGGATGAAGCTGCTTCTCTGGAAGAGACGCTCAGTCTTGCCGCCATCCAGCGCGACCCTCGCTTTAGCCCGCTCTTCCAAATCATGTGCGTCATGCAGCCGACTAGAATTCTCGATCTCCCTGAGACCGGTATTCGCATGGAGTTTCTCCCGGTCGACTTCGGGACCACGTTGTTCGATCTGGTCCTGCAGGTAGTCGAGTCTGGGAGCCAGTTTGATGCCGTGCTTACCTTCAACAAAGACGTTGCCGGGGACGAGCGGGCGGATCTCATCCTCTCAGCTTTGTTGAGCGTCATCGAAAGCGCCAGCGGCAATCCTCTGCAGTCCGTCCACCAACTTCTCGAGTCTCTTCCCCAATGCATCGTCCCTGTCGCCGTTTGGGGCGATCATGGTGGAGAAATTGCGAGCGGCTTGCGGACGTTGGCCGAAGTGGCGAACCTGCCCCTTTGCATCGTGGATTCGTCACTGCTCCATCCCGTCGATCCCGACGCACTGCGATCGAACATCGCTCCAGAAAGCGAGTTCGTCCATGTCGTCAATCGCGACCCCGCAGCAACCGCGCCGTTAGCGGCGCCACTATGCCTCCTCGGTAGCGTGGAGAAGGAGCTGGGGAAGGGAAGACCGGACGCTGTCGTTATCGACATCGGTTCGCCTGACAGCTCTTCCGCGAGCGGGGAAAACGCGCTGGGAGTTGAGCGGCATTCTACTCCGAGTGAGACCGCCGAAGCTGTGTTTGCGGCTATTTTGCAAGCTCTGCACGCACGTGGATTGTGGAAGCAGATTGCTCCTCCTCACTTCGGCGTCAGTTCCACTCAGGGCTTCAGCGACCGTCCTTCCGATGCGTCTGCCGCGACAAGCATTGCCGGCGAAGAGGGCAATGCTTGTATCGATTGCTCCGAGGATGTTCTTGGTTGGCTCCGCTCCCTATGGGCGAAATCTCTCGGGCGTCCAAGCGTCGAACTCGATGACGATTTCATCCTGCTGGGGGGCACGTCGCTTGCCGCGCTACGGGTTTTGGCGCGGGTGCGCGAGCGTTTCGGAGTCGATTTGCCTTTACGCGCGATCTTTGAGAGTCCCACTGTGATGGAATTCGCCGCGCAACACTTCCCCGCCGGGACGGCTGCGTTACCGCCTCAGGAATCCAGCTCCACTGCAGCCAGTTCGGGCCCCGTGCCTGTCTCGACCGGCTCTTCCGCTGCAGCCTCTGTCGAAGAGGTTCGTATCGCTCTGCTTGATTGTCTCGACCCCGGCTCCGGAGCCTACAACATTCCGTTGTTCCTGAGCATTCGAGGCCCCCTGGACATAGAGGCGCTTGAAGCGGCACTCAATGCAATCGACGCTCGTCACGAACCTTTGCGGACCGCAATCACGCTGGCAGACGGGAAAGAATACATTCAAATCGTGCATAAGCACCGGAGCGAACCGCTCAACACAACAGATCTGAGCGATTTGACCACGCCAGCCCGCGCGACGCGTCTGGAGCAGATTCGAAAGGCGGAAGCTGCATACCCATTCGATCTCACGGGCGGCTTGTTGTGGAAGCGCCAGTTGGTCCGCTGTAGCCGAGACGAGCATTATTTGCTGATTACGCTTCATCATGCCGTGTGCGATGCGTCGTCGATCAAGGTGCTGGCGGGCGAAATCGCCGAAGGATACGGCGCTGCGGTTTCCGGTCGCTCGGCCCAATTACCGGATCTCTCAGTCCGCTATCTCGATTATGCAATATGGCAACGGAGCATGCAAAACCGCTTCGCCTCGCAGCTTGACTACTGGAAGGTGCAGTTAAGCGGTGTTCCTCGCCTTGATCTTCCTACCGACCGTCCGCGCACCACAATGAAGCGTGGAGTTGGCGGCTTGGTATCCGGCCGCATACCGAAAGAAATTACGCGGAACATACGCGAACTCGCAGCTGCGCAAGGATGCACGCCCTTCATGGTATTACTAGCAGCCTTCTCGGTGGTTCTCCACAATCACACCGCTCAGACCGACATCCTGATTGGTTCTACGGTCGCCGGCCGCAGACATCCCTCTCTCGAACCGCTGATCGGCTGTTTCGTCAATACACTTGCCCTCCGCGTGCAATGCATGCCCGATAACTCCTTCCTGACGGTTCTTGAAAGAGCTCGTCAGGTGGTCGGTGACGGCGTATTGAACCAAGATTGCCCCATCGAGCAAGTACTCAACATGGTCAAACGCAGCGCGGAAGGAGATCAGTCGCCTCTCATCCATGTGCTGTTCAATTTCCTCGATGTCTCGGCAAACCAGTTGCAGCTGGAGGGGCTTGAGGTAGAAGCAGAGTCGTCGCCACGGCTTGTTTCGAAGGTCGACCTTGATCTATTCGGCCGGGAAGAGGCTGGAGAGATTGTCCTTGAGTTGGAGTATGACAGCAACCTGTTTGAATCCGCTTCTTGCGCATGGATCGTGGACCATCTGATTGCCTGCGCGAAAGAGATTGTGAATCGTCCCTTCGCCTCAGTGCGGGAGCTATCGAGCGCCGCTTTCATAGCGCCCGAGGTCGAGGCCGAGTGGCCTTTGCCGCTCCCGGCTTCCTTTGTGCCCATTCCCGCAGAGGTTACCTTGGCAGGGCGTATCGCCGCGGTATGCCGCGAACATCCTGGCTTGCGGGCGATTGTCGACGGACCGACGGAACTCACCTATCGCGAGTTCGACGCAGCCTCCGCGCAGTTGGCCGCGTGCATCGCCAGCCGCTGGAGCGGTCACGAACGGATCGCCCTGCTTTGCAGCCACGATTGGCGGATGCCCGTAGCCGTAGCTGCTGTGCTGCGGGCCGCAAAAACATATGTCCCGTTAGATCCTCGTGCACCCGATGAGCGCCTGGCCGCGATTCTCGCAGATTGTGAGGTGAGTGCCATTGTGTGTTGCGCCGAATTCCTGGAGCGGACACAAGCGCTCTCACGCTCCCTTGCCCGCGACGGGTACTCCACTCTGGAGACCCTGGAAATTTCTTCCACTCCGGACACAAAGGCGCCTTATCCAAGCGTCGCGGTGCACCAGAATTCCGATGCGCCAGCCTATGTGCTATATACGTCCGGCTCGACGGGAAAGCCGAAGGGCGTGGTGCAGACGCGGAAGAATGTGGTTACGCACATACGCAATTATGCCCAGCGCATCGGCATTTCTCCGGGAGAGCGGCTGGTTATGCTGGCCAGTTACGTATTCGACGCAGGCGTGATGGACTTGTTCGGCGCGATTCTTACTGGAGGGACCCTTCTGCTGGTGGACCCGCGGGCGCAGGAACCGTCGGGATTGCGCAGTGCCCTTGCAGACGCCAACATTCTGCACTCGACCCCTACCATGTTCCGCTATCTCCTGCAGGATACCGAACGTCCATGGCTACCTCGCGGCGCGCGGGTCTTTGTGCTCGGTGGAGAAGAAGTCCGGGCGAGCGATCTAAGCCTGTTCGAACAACACTTCAGCCCGTCTTGTTTGCTTGTGAACGGCTATGGCCCTACGGAATGCACCTTGGCATTTCAATACTGTGTTGCTCGCGGAGACGATCAGTTCGCTGCGGTTCCTATAGGCCGCCCTGTGCCGGGAGTCTCTGCCGAACTGGTGGACGAGGCTGGCAATGCCGTTCCCATCTGCGGTGAGATTGTTTTGCACAGCAGCAGCTTGGCGGCTGGTTACTGGCGCCAGCCGGAAGCGGCTGCCCTAGCGTTCTCGATGAACGAGGCTGGAGTTCGCACCTACCGCACCGGCGATTTTGGCCGCCGGCGGCACGACGGCAGCTTGATATTCGTGGGACGCAAGGATCAACAGGTTAAGATCCGCGGTCATCGTGTCGAGACTGGCGAAATCGAGAGCCTGCTGCGCATGCACCCAGCCGTTAACAATGCTGCTGTGGCGGCGATCAGGAACTCTGACGAAAGTATGCGGCTTGCCGCCTACGTTTGTTGCGGGCTGGGACTCGCCTGTGAACCCGCGGAACTTCAGTTGTACTTGCGGCGCAAGCTGCCCGAATATGCGGTTCCAGGTTCCATTGTGTTGTTGGAGAGTCTCCCCTTGACCCTTACCGGCAAAGTGGACCGTCAGCGGTTGCCCGAGGCTCCGCCGCCGGCTGTTGCCAGTGTTGGGGCGCCTCCTCGAACGGACATGGAAAAAACTATCGCCATCATTTGGGAGGAAGTTTTGGGCGTCACCGGCATTGGCCGTGACCAGAATTTTTTCGATGCCGGGGGAGACTCGCTTTTGCTCGCCCGCGTGCAAAACAAGTTGGCCGCCGGACTCGGGTCACCGATACAGATGGTGGATTTGTTTACCCATTCAACGGTGTCGGCCCTTGCCGCTGTGCTTGATCAGCAACAGATAAAAGGCAATCAGCCGCAGGAATCTAACTGGCGCACGGAGATGCGCCGCAATGCCAGAATGCGTCATGCGCCAGTCGGGACGGAGAAATCGATAGAGGAGGTAACGCTATGAACGACGATAAAGGAAACGATTTTAGGGTCGCGGTGATCGGCATGGCTGCCCGGTTTCCGGGCGCCAACAATGTCGACGAGTACTGGAGCAACCTTTGTCACGGGGTCGAGTCGATCAGCCAGCTTGATCCTAAAACCGCGCCCAAAGGCGCTTCCCGTAGCTATGTGCATGCGGCGCCAGTTCTGGGAGACGCGGATAAATTCGATGCGGAGTTTTTTCGGGTAACCCCGCGAGAAGCGCAGTTGATGGATCCGCAGCATCGGGTATTCCTTGAGTGTGCCTGGAGTGCGTTTGAAGAGGCTGGATACAATCCACTGACCGTGCCCGGGCGGGCCGGCGTGTATGGCGGGTCCGGCTATGGCACTTACTTTTACCGCAACCTTGCCAACCGGCCAGAACTCTATCGGACGCAGGGGTTGCAAGCGTCCCTGCTGCAGGGGATGGCAGTCGATTATCTTTGCACGCGGGTCTCCTACAAATTAGGCCTCACAGGACCCAGTGTGTCGGTGCAGACGGCGTGTTCATCTTCGCTGGTTGCGATCCACTATGCCGCTGAAGCTCTATTGGGCTTTCATTGCGACGTTGCTGTCGCGGGAGGTGTTTCTGTGCGCGTCCCGCAGGAAGAAGGTTACGAATACGAAGAGGGTGGCATCATGTCGCCTGACGGGCACTGCCGTCCCTTCTCCGCCGATTCCGCTGGAACAGTCTTCGGATCTGGAGCCGGAACCGTGGTGCTGAAGCGGCTGACTGATGCCATTCGGGACCGCGATCACATTCACGCCGTTCTGTTGGGTTCCATGGTCAACAACGATGGCAACGCCCGCGTGGGCTTTACTGCCCCCAGTTCGATGGGGCAAGCCTCCGTGATCCGCGAATGCCTCGATATCGCGGGAGTTGACGCTCGCACCATCGGATATGTGGAGGCGCACGGCACCGGTACTTATCTCGGAGATCCGATCGAGATCAAAGGCCTCACCTCGGCATTCCGCGAATATACGGCCGGCGATGGTTTCTGCGCATTGGGATCGGCGAAGGGAAACATCGGACATCTGAATGGCGCGGCCGGCGTGGCGGGTTTTATCAAAGCCGTGCTGGCGGTGCGCGAGGGATATATTCCTCCAACGATCAATGTGAGTCGTCCTAATCCACGCATCGATTTTTCCTCGACGCCTTTTCGGCTGGCCACCGAAGGAATGCCCTGGCCAGATCATGACGGCTTGCCGCGGCGCGCCGGAGTAAGCTCGTTCGGGATTGGCGGCACGAATGCGCATGCGATTCTCGAGCAGCCTCCTGCCCATGAATCGAGAGCCACCGATTGTCCGCAGATATTCATTCTGTCCGCGGGCACCGAAGAGGGCGCCGATCGGCTCGTGGCCTCGACGCGGACTCACCTGCACTCAAGCCGGGATCAAGATCTGCGCAACATCGCCTTCACGCTGCAATCGGGCCGAGGGCGCTATCCGTGGCGGCGGGCGGCTGTGGCGAAATCCGCGGCGCTTGCCGCCGAAGCGCTCGAGACTCCCTTAATAGGGAAATGCGAATCCCTGGCGCCCAAAGTCATCTGGATTTTTCCCGGCCAGTCGTCCGCACGACTGCAAATGACCAGCTGCTTCGCAGCCAGCGAGCCTGCCGTGGCCTCCGCATTGAATCAATGCGCGGATGCCTTGCGTTGCTCCCTAGACTTCGACCTCTGGGAGCTGCTCAAGACAGGATCCGCGCAGTGGTCGGAAATCGAGGCTGCCTGCATTCTGTTCTCCACCGAATATGCGTTGGCCGCTCTGTGGCGCTCCTGGGGCATCACCCCCGAGGCAGTGATCGGACACGACACAGGTGAAATCGCAGCCGCTTGCGTAGCAGAGATCCTCTCGCTTGACGATGCCTTCCTTCTGCTCGAGGAGCGTTCGCGCCTCTGTGCCCGCCAAGAGGCGCTGACTTTGATCGAGGTTCATTGCTCCGCGGACCAGATTGGCGCCTATCTCAATGAGCAAACCGAATTCGTTTCGGAGCAGGGAAGAGAACGCCTGCTGATGGCGGTTCCCGATGCAGCCGCGAAAAACCTTGTGCAGATGCTCGACGAAGCACATATCGGCTGGAAGCTATTGGATTCCGGCGTTACTCATTCCCGGCGGCCAGCCGAATTGACCGCGGATTCTATCGAGCGCCTCTGCCGGTTTACCTTGCATGCGCCTCGCGTCCCCTTGATTTCCTCCGCTTCCAGCAAGTGGCTGAGCGTTGGGCAGGATGTTGATTCGATGCATTGGGCCAAGCAGATCGTTTCGCCCGTCAAGTTTTACAGCAGCATCAACGCAGCTCTCTGCTTCGGGCCGGCCATCTTCGTCGAGATAGGACCCGGCAGCGTGCTTACCTCCCTCATTCGCGCGCTGGGTTGGGACGGCGTGCCGTCGTTACCAGTATCGGGGAGTGACGATCAGTGCGTGCAGATTCGCCTCGCCGTTGCCCAACTCTGGCTTGCGGGCATTGAGCCGGACTGGAAGAGCGTGCGGCGCGGCGAACCAGGGCGGCGTTGCTCCGTGCCCACCTATCCTTTCGTCCGCGCCCGGCACTGGGTTGATCCAAGGCCAATCGAGCCGGGCCCCATTACGCAGCATTCGGATTCGTCTTCTGGCGTGACTGCCACTGGCGATTCCAGCAATCGCGTGGCGGAAACAGTCATCGGCTTGTTCGTCGAACTTCTCGGCGTGCCCGACATTGGCATGGACTCTGATTTCTTCAGCATGGGCGGGAACTCTTTGGTTGCTACTCAACTGCTGTCGCGCCTGCGCGATGAATTCTCTGTCGAACTGCCTTTGGCGAAAGTATTTGAGAACTCGGTGGTCAGAGGATTGGTAGAGCAAATCGAATCGGAGCTCTACGCAAAAGTGGAAGAAATGTCCGACGAAGAGATGACCAATGTTCTCGGCATTCGATGAGCAATGGAGAGGTTGTGTGAGATGACGACATTTACATCCGGCGGCGCCCTGGAAACTGCAACGTCCCGCGACAAGAAAAATGCTGTGCTGGAGATGCTGCGCGCTGGGAAAAAAGCATCGCAATCGATCCCTCACCGCGCTGGCAGTGGTCCTTCTCCACTGTCCTTTGCCCAGCAGCGTCTTTGGTTTCTTGAAAACTTGCTTCCCGGTACCGCCGTCTACACCATCTTCGGGGCGTACCGGCTGCAGGGCAAATGGGATCCGATAGCCATCGAACAGGCATTGGATCGAACGTTTGCACGGCATGAGGGCCTGCGGACCTCGATCCGTTTGATCGAAGGCGTGCCCATGCAGGTCGCCACACCTGCCGAAGTGTCGCCCAGGACCACCATCGATTTGCGCTGCCTGCCCTATGCCGAGGCGAGCGCCCAGGGCGCCGCCATCATTAAGGAGTTGGCCGAAACACCGTTCGAGTTAGGAGGCACGCTCTGCAAATTCCTGCTGGTCCGGGTTGCTAACGAAGAAATGTTGCTGGTCAGCGCGGTTCATCATGTGATCGCGGACGGCTGGTCAATGAACATATTTTTCCGCGAACTGGTTTCGCAGTACTGGGCCATTGTCACGGCGCAGCCTCCCGTGCTGCCTGAACTCAAAATAACGTACGCCGATTTCGCGGAATGGCAACGTCAGCGTGAGAGGCAAGGCAAGTTCACGCGGGAACTCGAGTACTGGCGCAAAGTTTTCGCCGATCTGCCGCCTTTGGTTACTTTAGCTCCGGATCGCGCCCGGCCCATCCGGCCCCTGAGCCGCGGTGCCCGCGAACCGTTCATAGTGCCGGCCGATGCGGTCAGCCGCCTCCGCGTGCTTCTGGACGAGGGAAACCGCGGCACCATGTTCATCGTGCTCATGGCGGCATTCAAGGCGCTGCTGCACCGCTATACCGGCGCAGAAGATATTACCGTGGGCACGCCGATTGCGAACCGCTTGCGACGCGAGTTGGAGCCAATCTTTGGCTTCTTCGCCAATGCTCTGGCATTGAGAACAGACTTATCGGGAAATCCGTCATTTCTGGAAATTGTCCGCCGGGAGCGCGCCGTCGCTTTGGCAGCGTTCGATCACCAGGAACTTCCTTTCGAGAATGTAGTGGAACATGTGCAGCCTGAAAGAGGGCTAACACAATCTCCGCTGTTTCGGACCGTGCTCGCCCACCAGAACTCACCCGACTCGATCGTGGTAGGAAATCCAGAGAAGCGGAACGAAGTGGCGCCGGGGCTAGCGATCGAGAGCCTCGACGTCAACACCCGTACCGCGAAGTTCGATCTGCTCCTCAACACACAGGAACATGCCGGTTCGATCAAAGGATATATCGAGTACGATGCGGATCTCTACGACGCCTCGTCGATCCGGACCTTCGCCGATCGATACGTAGCCGTGCTTTCGGCAGTTGCTGAGCGCCCGGACCTTCCCATAAGTGAAGTCGATCTTCTTACGGGCCCTGAGCAATTCGCAGCCATTGGAGCGGCGATACAGCCTTTCGATGCCAGCGCCAATTACTGCATGCACCGGCTATTCGAGGAGCAGGCCAGTCTGCATCCCAACAAAGTTGCTCTCAGCTGGCGCGATGCGCATTTGACCTACGGCGAACTCAATGCGCGGGCCAATCAGCTAGCGCGTCGCTTGCGCGAACTGGGCGTTGCTCCCGAGGTCCTTGTTGGACTGCACGTCGAACGCGGCTTCAATGTTGTGATCGGTATCTTGGGCATACTTAAAGCGGGTGGCGCTTACCTGCCCATCGATCCCTCCTATCCCAGTGAGCGGGTCCAGTTCATCGTGTCCGACGCCGGAGCTCCCATCCTCGTTACCGAGATCGCTCTGGGCTGCGAATTAAACTGCGACAGCAGCACGCGTCTCTTGTTGCTCGATCGGGAGCAGTTCGATGCTCAATCTACGTTGGACCTCTTAGTCGACGTCTCCCCCACGAACCTCTGCTATGTCATCTACACGTCAGGGTCCACCGGCGCGCCCAAAGGCACGCTGATTCAACACGACAACGTGCATCGTCTCCTTCGCTCCACCGATCATTGGTTCGGGTTCAATGAACAAGACGTCTGGACTCTCTTCCACTCCTATTCCTTCGACTTCTCTGTTTGGGAACTGTGGGGAGCATTAGCGTACGGCGGCCGCCTCGTGGTCGTCGACACTGACACCGCGCGTGCCCCAGACCGTTTCTACGATTTGCTTGCCCGCGAGCGGGTTACGGTCCTCAATCAAACGCCGACGGCCTTTCGCCAGTTGCTCAACGCAGAGCAGAGTGTCGGCCAGTCTGCCGGCCTTTGCCTGCGGTACATTATCTTCGGCGGCGAAGCGCTTGAACTGACCATGCTGCGGCCATGGTTCGAACGCCATGGCAATCAGACCTGCTTAGTCAATGCCTACGGCATAACCGAGACCACGGTGCATGTCACCTACCGCCCTATTGAAGCCAGCGACATCGACAGCGCGCCCGGCCATGTCATCGGAATTCCCATTCCCGACCTAGGCATGTATTTACTGGGTAGCAATGGACGGCCGGTGCCCGGCGGCATGGTTGGCGAAATTTATGTGAGCGGTGCTGGCCTGGGGCGCGGATATTTGAATCGTCCCGAGCTGACCGCCGCCCGGTTCATGGCTGCGCCGTTTGCGGCTGGCCTGCGTTTGTATCGCACTGGCGACTTGGCGCGACGGCTGGCCAATGGCGAGTTTGAGTACCTCGGCAGAGCCGATCAACAAGTCAAAGTGCGCGGTTTCCGTGTGGAATTGGGTGAGATCGAAGCCGCGCTGAACCGCTCCACCAAGGTTCGAGATTGTGCCGTAATTGCTCGCGAGGATGTTCCCGGCGGCCAGAAAATTGTAGCCTACATCGTGCCGAGTCCGGCTGACGAGTCGCAGCCTTCGGGCAATGACACCTCCCAGGCTGTCAGCGCCTGGCAATCGGTCTTCGATCAGACCTACACCCAGCAGCGCTCCGACCTGCCAGCCGACTTCAATATCGTAGGCTGGACGAGCGCTCGCAACGGAGCAGCCATTCCAGATTGTGAAATGCGTTCATGGGTCGATGAGACTGCGCGGACCCTGTTGAACCTGCACGCGACTCGCGTGCTCGAGATCGGGTGCGGCACCGGCCTGCTGTTAGCGCGAATGGCTCCGCACAGCGCTGTCTATCACGCCACAGACTTTTCGCAGGTCGCTCTCGACTTCGTGCGTATGAATCTCATCGAAACTCGCCAGGATCTGCGCCATGCCCAGCTATTTCATGCGGCGGCTAACGAACTCCGCAGCCTGAAAAGCGGCGGCTACGATCTGATCGTCATCAATTCCGTCGTCCAGTATTTTCCCAGCGTTGAGTATCTCGTCGACGTCATGGACGCCTGCCTGGAAAGGCTGGCCAAGGGCGGCTGCCTGTTCATCGGGGACGTGCGCAATCGCGCTTTAAATCTTGCCTTGCATGCATCAATGGAGCTGGCCGACTCTGGCGACGATACGATTGCCTCCTGGTCAAGGCGCGCCAGCGAGCGTGCCAATCGCGAAAGCGAATTGGTGCTCGATCCCGCTTTCTTCACCGCATTCGGAGACTCACGCCCCCAAGTTACCGAGGTCCAAACCCGCCATAAGCGAAGCATCTACGCCAACGAGCTGACCCAATTTCGCTTCGATGCCCTGCTGGCGCTAGGTGGTCCTACCCAATCGCCTGCCGGTTCCTTGCGATGGCCTCAGCCCGGTACCCGTCCCGCCGATCTGGTAAAGCTGCTCGAGGACAAATCGCGGAATCTTCCATCCCTCTACATCGAGGGAGTTCCCAATGCGCGTTTGAACGGAATGGAACCCATTCTGGCAGCATTGCGGCAGGGAAGTTCGGCGTGCGGCACCGCAGAACTGCGCGAGCAGGCCGCAGGCTGGAATGCCGGCAACCAGGGCATCGATCCCGAAGAGTATCTCCGCATCTCCGACAGCCTTCCATTCCGTCTTCAGATTCTCTGCCGGCCATGCGATCCGCTAAGCTACGACGTCGCCATTACTCGCCAGCCTGTGTTCGAGACCGCTGAGACTTGCCCCGCTCACCGTATGACTCTGCCAGCATCCACGATTGCCGTTGAGTTGCCGTTCGTCTGGCAACAGTACGCGAATCGGCCGCTCGCGGCTCGCTTAGGCGACCGCCTCGCACTCGACATCGAGGAGCACCTTGCTGGCATTCTTCCGCATTTCATGCTTCCCGCGGCCTATGTATTTCTCGATTGCCTTCCAATGAATGAGAACGGGAAGCTCAACCGTAAGCAACTGCCGCCGCCATCGACGGCAAGAAGCATCGGTATTGAATTCGAAGCGCCGGCCGGCGCCATGGAAAAGCGACTGGCCGAGTTGTTTGCCAGTGCTCTGGGCTTGCGGCGCGTAGGAAGAAATGAAAACTTCTTCGACCTCGGAGGACACTCGCTGCTCGCCGCCCAGCTGAGCTTCCAGATACGCGAGACAATGGGCGCGGAAGTCTCGCTGCAGTCGCTCTTCGCCACGCCGACTGTCGCCGCGATTGCAGCCTTGGTGCAAAATGACAAGACTGACTCCACCGGTCCCGATCTTGCGCGTGAAGTCCAACTTGACGCGGAGATCAGCGCCGCAACTCCACGGCGCGCGCATTCCACTACCGAACAGGAGAATGTCCTTCTCACCGGAGCCACCGGATTTATTGGGCCCTACCTGGTGCAGGCCCTGCTGCGGCGCACTCAATCGCGCATTCTATGCCTGGTTCGCGCCCAGAATGAAGTGGCGGCAACAGAACGCATAGCCGCAGCGTTTGCACCGCTCCGTATCTCGCCCCAAGACTTGCAGCGAATCGTGGCCATTCCCGGCGATCTTTCTCAACCGCGATTTGGCATGACGCACAGTCAGTTCGAGAGCCTCTCGAGAGACTTGCGCAAGGTCTATCACAATGGCGCGACCGTCAATTTCTTTCATCCCTACAGTAACCTCAAAGGGAGTAACGTGGACGGCACCAGCGAAGCGCTGCGGCTTGCGGCACGATCGGCGGCCACGTTCCACTATGTCTCCACGCTCTACGTCTTCGGTCAGCACGACGGCGACCGCGGGCCAATCACCGAGGACAGCGTAGCCGCGGACTGGCGCGATCTTCGCCTCGGCTATACCCAGTCCAAGTGGGTAGCCGAACGCCTGGTCGATATCGCCGCGCAGCGCGGAATTGAGACTTGGATCTATCGTCTGGGACGCATAAGCGGATCGAGCAAGACCGGTCTTGGGCCAGCGCATGACTTCTTCTGGCATAGCCTGCGCCTTGGCCTGCATCTCGGAGTCTTGCCCGGCGTGGACCTGCCGATTGACCTTATGCCAGTCGACTTTGCTGCTGACGCAATCGTGTCCCTATCCGGCGGTCAGAAAGAGCGAACCTTCCATTTGCATAATCCGGGCGCGACCAGCAGCCGAAATATCCTGCGATTGCTCGCAGAGATGGGTTGGCAATTTGACACCGTCTCACTGCAAGACTGGCAGAGCCATATCTCTTCGCTGCATACCCGCATCTCTGCAGACGATCCTGACTATGCCATCCTCGCGCTGCTGTCCAATGGCAGTTCGATGGCCAGCGCGCTGGAGTTCTCTTCGGCAAAGACGCGCGCCTGTCTCGATCAGCGAGGACTGGCTTGCCCGAAGATCAACGATGACTTGATGAGGCTTTATCTGCGCAGCTTTATTGACTCCGGATTCCTCGTTCCTCCCCCGGACGTTTCCTCCCATTCCACAAGCCTTGGCGAACCATATGCTTTGACCGCACAGGGGGGCGCTGGCGAATGACGAATGTCTTCATGTTCTCTGGTCAGGGCGCGCAGTACTTCCAGATGGGCCGCGTACTCTTTGAAAAGAATCACGTCTTCCGCGACTCCATGCTTGATCTCGATGGGGTCGCGCGGCGCTTGCTTGGAGAGTCGATCGTCGGGGCATTGTACGAGACAAGCAAAGGCATATCCGAGATCTTCGATCAGATCCGTCTCACCCATCCAGCAATCTTTATGGTCGAGTACGCCATGGCTCGGGCTCTCATCAGCGCCGGAGTCATGCCCGGCTGCTTACTTGGCGTCAGCCTGGGAACCTTTGCCGCATCAGTTGTCGCGGGGTGCCTGGAGCCGGAATCCGCTCTGGAGATGGTCATTGAGCATGCGTCGGCCATCGAGGCGGAGTGCCCTCGGGGGATCATGATTGCGGTTCTCGCTCCGCTCTCGCTGGCGCAAGAGAACTTTCTGAAAGATCGCTGCGAGGTCGCGGCGGTCAACTCGGACGGGCATTTTGTCATCTCGGCTCCGCAGGCTCATTGCCAGCAGATCGAACGCGATCTACTCGAACGCCGTGTCACGTTCGTTCGTTTGCCTGTTCACTATGCGTTCCATTCGCGCTGGATCGAGCCTGCAAAAGCACGGCTCGAGGCGTCAAGCTTACATCTGTCCTGCAAACCGGTCTCACTGCCGATTGTTTGCTGCCAGCGTGCGGCGTTGCTACCTGAAGTTTCCAGCGCCCACTTATGGGCCGTAACTCGCGAGCCGATTCGCTTTCGAGAATCCGTTGCGATCCTCGCCGTTGGCAGCGCCAATCGCTACATCGATGTCGGACCGTCGGGCAGTCTCGCCGTGCTCTTGAAGCACTCGCTAACCACGCTCGCTAGGTCCTCGATCTATTCGGTCATGACTCCGTACGGCCGCGATATGGAGAACTTTGCTCTCGTCACGGCGCGGGAACAAGAACGTTATCACGAAACAGAAATATGGCCTTCGTGTCATCGGGAGCAAGGTGCGAAGGCCTAAGGAGAAGCTACCATGCTGGCAATGTTATTTCCTGATCAAGGTT
>Ga0302320_10003133_pt1 | contig 38559 bp, 35 predicted proteins | sample Bog_T0_3_FD_202130 | JGI IMG/M metagenome (GOLD analysis project Ga0302320, IMG submission 202130) | Peat permafrost microbial communities from Stordalen Mire near Abisko, Sweden - Bog_T0_3 | ecosystem: Environmental > Terrestrial > Soil > Wetlands > Peat | place: Sweden: Abisko, Stordalen Mire... | reverse complement strand
GACGATTCTCGTCGAATGGGAGAAGGAAACGGAGTTGCTCATCAATACCGAACTGCCTCGCCAACCCTGAATCCGCAGTCAGGATAATTCGCGGATATTGAAACTTCGACCTGCGGAATGTAAGACTTACAGTCGAAATCATCCGGTTTCAATCGCGAGCATATTTGGCGGTATTTTTGCGCTTTGAGAACGTTTTGACGGGTGTGGATAGTAAATTTGGATAGTAAGGTCAGTGGCCGAAATGCAGTCTATGCTTGCTATCCAACGCTCCTCCAGTTTGGGGATAGTGGCTCAAACCGGCCAACTACACACCGCTCCCCTGCAAACTGCACTTCGCACCCGCCGACAAGGTGGTTGCCCCGCGTGGCGAAACGGCAACCACAGTCACCGTTGAGCTGTTGAAAAACTCCATACAATAGCAAGGGGTGCAATTGGTGCACTTCGACCGCTATATTGGCATCGATTATTCCGGCGCAGAGACCGCCGACTCCAGTTGCAAGGGGATCCGCGTGTTCGTGGTCGAGGGCGTTGGCGAACCGGCACAGGTTCAACCGCCGTCGAGTCCGCGCCGGTACTGGACGCGCCGGGGTCTCGCCGAGTGGCTTTGCGAAGAACTAGGCAAGGAGATTCCGACGATCGTAGGCATAGACCACGGTTTCTCTTTCCCCATGGAATACTTCGACCGCTACCACCTTCCGCTAGACGGGCCGAACTTCTTGCTTGACTTCCAGAAGCACTGGCCGACTCATGAACCTCACACCTATGTTGATTTCATCCGCAACTGCAACATCGGAGATGGCCGAAACCGAACGGGTGATAACACTTGGCTACGCCTGACGGAACGGTGGACGGCCACCGCGAAGTCACTTTTCCTATTCGACGTGCAGGGCTCGGTCGCCAAGTCCACGTTCGCCGGTCTACCGTGGCTCCTGTACTTGCGGAACTGGTGCAAGCGGCCAATCCATTTCTGGCCGTTCGACGGCTGGAAGATTCCTGATGGCTCCTCGGTCATCGCAGAAGTCTACCCAACTCTTTGGATGCGCCGGTTCGAAAGAGATGGCCGAGACGGGGATGAACATGCCGCATACTCTGTCGCCGCTTGGTTGCAAGGTGCCGACCAGAATGGTTCACTTGGGAGCTACTGGAATCCACCACTGACTGAGGCAGAGCGGGAGGTTGCCAAGGCTGAGGGTTGGATTTTGGGAGTTGTGTAGGCCGGAAACCGGCTCATGTGAACGCGTCGAGCGTGGGAAATGAATTCGTTTCAGGTTTACTCTGCCAGCCCATCCAGAACGGCAAAGTGAGAATCGACGGCACAGTGAGGCAGTCATGAAAGACCAATTACAATCGCAAAATGCATGAAGTGGTAGTGTATTCGCGTAAAGGATGTCATCTGTGTGACGTGGTTAAGGAGACGCTCACGGATGTCCAAGACGCGGCCGCTTTTCAGTGGCACGAGGTGGACATCGATACCGACCCTGAGTTGCGTCAGAGGTACAACGAGGAGGTCCCTGTGGTTTTCATCGATGGGCGCAAGGCTTTCAAGTAACGCATGGATGGTCAAAGCTTTCTTCAGGTGTTGGCGGGAAGAAAATAGGGCAACCAAGCCTTTGAAACCTACCTTTGAATTGGGAGCATGGCTGCAACGGGCTGACCAGAATGATTCGTTGGGGAGTTACTCCATTCTGTCGCGAACGTGTCGGTTGGATAATCGATGTGAATTCTTCTGAAGGTGATTGGGGATGCTCGAACGACGTCTCGTTGTTGCGTTTCTTGCGGCTATTCCTTTCGCGTTGCCTTCCACCGCCTCAGGACAGGTGCAACGTATTCGCACGGCCAACACCATGTCTGAGGTCATGTATAGAGGGGTTGCCTACTTCAGTCGATTGGCGGCATAGGTGGCAGGAGTGAGTGCTGCCAGGGCTTGGATGGATCGCTGAGCCAGTCCAGGCAAGATGTCTGCCAGGTACTGGCGTATGGGGATATCCAGTTTGCGGCAGCTCTCGACGATGCTGAAGATGGCGGCGATCTTTGGTCCAGCCTCTTCACTGCCCAAATGCAGCCAGTTGCGCCTTCCAATCGCAATGGTCCTCATCGAATTTTCCGCCCAGTTGGTCGACAACTCGAGCACCGGATATTTCAGGAACAGCGTCAGCTTGTGCCAGCGATTCAGTGTGTAGGCAACAGCCATGCCCACCTTCGACTTGGGCAAGATCTTCGTGGATCGCTTCAGGGCGAGTAACAACGCATACAACGCGCTGACGATCTGAGGTGCGCGTTCCTGTCGCATCAGATGACGATCTGCCAGTGATAGCCGTTGCTCCCGTGCCTCGTAGTCGATCGCGAACAGGCTATCCATGAGCACGACAACCCGCTCCAACTCCGGGTTGGTTGCCTTGGCCTTGGTGCTGACCTTGACGGCTTCGATGAACTTCCTTCGCGCATGAGCCAGACAGCAGGCGTGGACCATGCGCTCTGTGCCAACATCCTTTTCATATGCCGCATAACCATCGGTTTGCAAGATGCCGCTGTATTCCTTGAAGACTTCCCTCGGCACCTCGCCCGCGCGGGTCATGCGGAAGTCGAAGACCACACCTTTTCCCGGAGCACTGTACTGCCAGAAATATCCAGTGTGATTCTCGCCCTTCTTCTCCTCTGTCTGCACTCCGACATAGGTCTCATCGGCCTGGATGTATTCTCCAGAGAGCAGATCGCGCTGCATTTCATCCACAACCGGAATCAGCAACTCACCCACGCGCAGCACCGCATCGTTGATCGTGGTCAGAGCCACATCCAGATCAAGATCGCGCCTGAGCATCGCCTGTTGCCGATAAAGTGGTTGCGCGTCGCAGTATTTGCGGACCACAAAATCGATGGTGACCGCATCAGAGAAGAGCGTCTTTGCCAAGATGCGATTAACCGCAGGCGCAGTCTGTACGCCGTTCTTGATGCAATGAGCGCAGGCGCGTTTCTCACGCTTTAGCACAGTGACGAAGAACTCTACTGGCTTCATGTCCAGAACTTCTGCGGTCTCGTAGCCGATGACATGGGTCGTGCGACCGCACTTTCCGCAGGTGCACTGTGGTGGCGTACACGGAATGATCTTCTCTACTCGGGGCAGATGCGCGGGCAGTGGATTGCGTCCAGGATGCGGCTTGCGCTGCTTCTGCTGTTGCTCGGCGGCAGTATTGGAAGGCGCGGCCGGCGTTTCCGTGATCGGATCGCGATTGCTCTCGGCTTCGATCTCGTCGCTCGATACAGCAGGCTCATAACCGAGCAACTCCAGTTGCAGGTCACTCAGTTTTTCGCTGCGCTTGCCATACTTTTTGATTCGCTCCATACGAAGTTCTTCCATAAGCAATTGGATCTTCATCTCGGAAAGGATCAACTGCTGATCCAGACGATCATTCTTCTGCTGCAGTTCCAGATGCTTCTGCTCCATGGCCTGCTTCATCGTCTTCAGAATCTCTATCGCAACAGGATCGAGATCGGAAGGAAACGTTTTGGAATCAGCAGTGCTCACGATGTATCTATTTTCTCAAATCATCCTGTGGAATAGGAGATATTTCTCTGGTGTTCATGCGGTCTTTCGCACTTCATTATCAATTTCTGGTATTGCTCTGCGATACCATTTGCGCTGCCTCGTCTGCATCAGATCGATGCCACCAATGAGCAGTGCAAACTCTGCGTGAGTCAGTTGCACGCGGCCCGCTTCACTCGTGGGCCAGTGCAGACAACCGCCCTGCATGCGCTTGGAACAGACCCACAACCCAGTCCCATCGAAGTACAGGACTTTAAGTCGATCACGCCGTTTGTTGGCGAACATAAACAGATGACCACTCAGAGGATCCTGCCGAAGAACACCAATCACCATCGCATGAAGACCATCAAACCCGATGCGCATGTCGGTCGTACCGGTGGCCAGATAGATGCGCGTTGCGGCGCCGAGTCCAAACATGGCGTTACCCTTTGCCGAGTACAGCAATCAACCGCAACAGTGTTGACTCGTCAAAGTCCTGCTGAAGAGCAACTCGAAGTCCACCTGAAAACTCAAGCACCAAAGGGGACGTTTGCAATGCAGGCCGGTGAGGATGCAGACCCTGCACATCCTCGATCAAATCAACCGGCAACAACCGCGGAGGCGCGGGCAGTGAGGATGGCGAAGACTGAGAAGCATGGGATACACGCGAAGCGGAAATGGATGTCTCGGAAGAATGAAGACGATGCATGTGGCGAGTGATCGTGGATGGCGCAATGTGATGCTGCTGACAGAAATCGCGCAGATGCTGACCGCTCTGCTGAAAGCTCTTTACCAACTCAGACACTTCTGCACGTCGCCGACGACGTACTACCGATGAGGGAGAAACTGGAATATTCATACAACAAGTCAATCACCCCAAGGCGACCATTGAAAAGAATGGCTTTGCCCGAAGGGATACGGATATCCAGCCACAGTTGCAGAGTCAGATCTTCTCTCTTGGGCACTCCAAGCTGCCAGCGCATCTCTGTCGCGTAGCGCTCCTAAAGGATATCGAGGTCAAAAGGAATGCTGCGCGCTAGGAAGCGCACGTCGTCGCGATCCTTCTGGCTATTTCTTTCGAGTTTTGAAAGAGCCAGGTCGTGGGGATCAAGAGCCATCAGATGGAGGTTGTGTAAGCACCGGGGAACATCTCGACCAGGCGATTCTCGTAGTCTTCCGGAATGGCGGCAACGGCCACACGGTCAAGGTAGATCCGGTATTTCTGATGCAACGGCCCGCCGAGAATGCCAAGTCCCATCATGATCTCGGCGGCCGCGCGCGGCGCAAGCTCGATCAGATCGACATCCGCCGTGGGTCGCTCCAATCCATAGAACAACGTGACAACGAAACCGCCGATGCAATCGAGGCGCACAGTCGTATCGACTGCATCATCCAACTCCTTCAAGAAGGAGTCCCACGGTTCAGGCGGACGGTTAGAAGATGACATGATCGAGTTGCTCCACGGTAAGGTCTGTCAGCAGATTCCAGTGTTCCGCCAACTTCGGCCGATGCTCGCGCAGCCAGGCACGCTCGGCGCGTGTCATCGATTCTCTGCATAGAGTATCTTCCTTCGCCAAGCGGGACGGCTCGAGCATTGCAACGCGGGCAGCCAATACTTGCTCCAACTGGGAGCGCCCACCCTTGTCGGCAGCCTGCCGCGCCAATTCGACCACAAAGCCCAAACGGTTCTGGCGATCCCGCAGCTTAGCATTCGCAGTCAGCCAATCCCATTTCAGATCGGGATAGGCCAGGGGAAGCCACGCCAGCGCCTCAGTGACCCGCGAGTCCAAGTCATCCGAATCCAGTGCCTCCATCAGCACTGCAGTTGGATTCTGCCTAGCCGAACCGCGCATGTAGGAAAAGCCGGGATAGCCCAAACTGCCTAGCATCGTCTGAAAAAAACCGGCATCATGGACGCGCGCATGGTATTCCGCAAGTGGGAGCGCAGTCGCGGGGACCTCAAACACTTCTACCGCCCGTGATGCGAGTTCGAGGGAAACTGCCCGCTCTCCACGCTCGACCATCGACAGGTAAGCCTGTGTCACGCCGAGCTGAGCAGCGGCCTGGGCCTGCGTCCGTGAGGACGCCTGGCGGGCACTCTTGAATTCGGCTCCGGTCATACATAGAAGATAACATTTATTGTTATAATCGCACTGTGAACAGGATTTGGACCCGAAAAGGGCGTCCTCAACCGTTGTTTTGTTTCAGTCGCTCAAGGGTCAGAAACGGGCCCACCTCGCTGTTTCTAAGAGCTCCAAGCGCGCTTCCTTGTGCCGTCATGTCGTATGGTTTCAATTAATTACGATCTGTGAGCCCAATGTCGCCACAGAGGACGACCGGATCATTCCCGGCAAACGCCGCAGGGTGCAGAATCGAAGTTGCGCCTATCTTGTCGCGAGCACAACGATAAGCGGCCGCCTCCCCAAGACCCCGTATTAACTAAGGGCCTTGGCCGCAAGGCCAAACTTCATCCGCAAAGAAACAACTTGCGGGGAATCATCCGGTATTGCGCAGACCGGCGGAGATGCCGCTGATGGTGGCGGCGATGGCGCGGTTGACTTCCGGGGTGTCTTCCCCGGCTCGCTTGCGGCGCAACATATCCACCTGGATCAGGTGCATCGGGTCGACGTAAGGATTGCGGAGGCGAATCGAGCGGCTGAGAACCGGGGTGTTCTGCAGCAACTCCGTCTGCTTTGTCACAGCCAGCAGGGCAGCGACAGTGCGCCGGAACTCGTCTTCAAAGCTGGCGAAGATGCGGTCGCGGATTGCTTCGTCCTGCACCAGTGCGGCATAGAGGCGCGCGGTGGAGAGATCGACTTTGCCCAATGCCAGTTCGACGTTGTGGAGCAGGTCGATAAAGAGCGGGAACTCGGCAGCCATCTCCTGCAGCAGCGCCAGGGAGCCGGGGCGTGCGAGGTACTGCGTGAGGGCATGTCCGACACCGAACCAGGCCGGGATCAGCAGCCGCGACTGGGTCCATCCGAAGACCCAGGGAATGGCGCGCAGGTCGGTGAGATTTCGGGAGGCGGTGCGGCGCGATGGCCGGGAGCCGATCTTGGCGTGTTCCAGCTCGGCCATGGGGGTGGATTGCTCGAAATAGGTCACAACGTCGGGGTCTTCGAGAATCTGCTGCCGATAAAAATCGAACGACAGGGCGGAAAGCTCGTCGAGCGCGGCTTCCCACTCGGGCTTCAAGACGCCGGTCAGGTGTCCTTGGGGATCGCGGGAGTTGGGGCGGGCCAAGGCGTCGAGCGAGGCGGCAATCATCAGTTCGAGATTGCGCTCGGCGAGCACCTCGTCGGAGTACTTGAAATTGAGCACCTCGCCCTGCTCGGTAATGCGCAACTGGCCGTCGAAGGAGTCCATGGGCTGCGCGTAAATGGCGCGGTGGGTGGGGCCCCCGCCACGTCCGACCGTGCCGCCGCGGCCGTGGAAGAGCCGCAGTTTGACCCCGGCCTCGCGGGCCACCACATGCAGGTCACGATGGGCGCGATAGATCTCCCAGGTGCTGGTCAGCATTCCGCCATCCTTGTTGGAGTCGGAATAGCCGAGCATGACCTCCTGCCAGTTGTCCCAGGTGGCCATCAATTTGCGATAGTCGGGCCGGTTCCAGAGTTCGCGGCAGACGGCTGGGGCGCGGCGCAGATCGTCGATGGATTCGAAGAGCGGAACGGGCATGAGTCCGGGGTCTCCGCTCTGCCCGTCCACTGAGTTGCAGCCGCATTCGCCGCCGCTGGAGCCCTCGACCCGCACGCCGCCGAGGCGGGCCAGGCGCACCACGGCCAGCACATCGTCCACGGTGGATGCACCGCTGATGACATACTGCCGAATCGCCTCGGGGGAGCAGCCGCTCTTGATTTCAGCCACGGCGCGGAAGGTGTCGAGCACGTTGGCGGTATCTTCCGATAAGCTGCCCTGCAAGGAAGGGGCGAGAGTGTCTCCGATGGCCTCTTGCAGCGCCGCGGCATGAACCTTGGCGTGCTGGCGGATGTCGAGGGTATGCAGGTGAAGCCCGAAGGTACGCACCTGAATCAGCAGTGGATCAACCAGCGCGCGGGCAATGCGGAGTCCCCGGTTGGCGGCAAGGGAGGCGCGGAGGGTCTCCAGGTCGGAGATGAACTCCTCTACCGAGCAATAGGCCGACAGTGCCTGGGCCAGCAGATCCTGTCCCTGCGAAAGGGTGTACGAGGTGACGGGCAAGGCGGCGCTGGTGGGGCCGGGGTGCTCCATGGTGCGCTGAATCCGGGCCTTCAGACATAAAACGAATCGGCGATAGTACTCAAATTCGTATTGCTCCCCGAAGACCTGGGCCTCGGGGGTATGAATCTGTGAGAGGTAGGCGCCAAGGCGGTCGAGGAGCGCTTCGCTGACCGGCATCTGTTGGGCGCTCGAGGTGAGCAGATCGACGATCACTTCCAGTTGCCGGGTGTAAAAGAGGAGCAGATGCCCGCGCGCCAGTTGTATGGCATCGCGGGTCACCTGCGGCGTGACGAAGGGATTGCCGTCGCGATCGCCTCCGATCCACGAACCGAAGATGAGCACCTGGGGCAGTTCATGCGGCTCCAGATTGAGACCATAAGCCGCATGAAGGGCCTCGGCAATCTCGCGATAGAGCGTGGGCAGCGTGGCAAAGATGGAGACGTCGTAGTAGTCGAGCCCCATCTTGATCTCGTCATAGACGGTCGGCCGCCGCGAGCGCACTTCGTCGGTTTGCCAAAGGCCGGTGATTTCCGCGCGAATCAGCTCTTCCAGGCGCTCAAGGTCCTGCTCCGGGATGGGAATGCGATCCAGAGCCTCCAGGAACTCTCCAATGCGACGGCGCTTGAACATCACGGAGCGGCGGGCCACCTCGGTTGGGTGCGCGGTGAAGACCGGCACAATCAACACCTGGCGTAGCCAGTCCATGGCTTCGTCGGCGCCGATGCCCACCCGGCGCATCTCGCTCAGGGTTCCAGCCAGAGAGCCGCGCTGGCGGTTGGCTCCTCCGCTCAACTGCAACGCGATGCGGCGACGCTTGCGGTGGTTGGTCTCGGCCAGGTTGATCAACTCGAAATAGAAGGCGAAGGCTCGGGTCAGCAGGATCGCTCGCTCCACCGGGAGCGAATGCACGAGTTCGAGAGCGTTCGCTGCCAAACGGGCCGCTTCTTCCGGCCTGTCGTTGGCTTCCGCGTCGCGACGACGGATGGTTCCCTGGCGCAGAGCCTCGACGTGAGCAAAGAGCTCCTCGCCTGCCTGTTCGCGCAGGACCTCGCCGAGCAAGATGCCGAGTGAGCGTACATCGCGCCGCAGGGGCGCTTCCTTGCGGTCGCCGGATTGAGTCTCCAGCTCGGCAAGCCGTTCCGACCAGCTTTGGGGATTCCACAAAAGTGCCATCGTCTTTCGATTATGCACGAGCGGCTGTAAGGACAGTCTAAGAGAGCGCTGCTTGCTCTTCCAACTGCACCATCAGGTCTTCCCACTCGGCAGTAAAGCTGGCCAGTTGTCCGCGCAGATTCACGGCCAATTCGCTGAGTCGCTGGGTTTCTCCGGCGGAGACGTAGACTCCCAATTGCTCTTCGGTATGGGCGATGGAGGCCTCGAGGCGGGGGATCTCCTCTTCAAGAAAGGCGCAGCGCTCCTCCATCTGCTTCTGCTTGATGGGATTCAGGCGGCGGGGACGATTGGCCGTCTCCGCCTGCTCTGCGGGAGCGGAAATTAGCGCTGCCTTGGCGGCCTGAGCAGCAGGCTCGGAGACTTTGGTTTTGGCTGGTGTTTCCTGCGGGGCCGCTTCTTCAGTCTGCCCTTTCCAGCGCAGGTAGTCTCCATAGTTGCCTTCGTGGCTGGTGACCTTGCCGCCTTCCACTTCCATGACGCGGGTAGCCAGGCGATCAATAAAGTAGCGGTCGTGCGAGACAAAAACTACCGTGCCGCTGAAGGCCGCGATAGCTTCGAGCAGCACATCTTTGGCGCGCATGTCGAGGTGGTTGGTGGGCTCGTCTAAAAGGAGGAAATTGGACGGCGAGACCAGAATTCTGGCCAATGCGAAGCGGTTGCGTTCGCCGCCCGACAGCACACCGAGAGGCTTGAACACGTCGTCGCCACGGAAAAGGAAGCAGCCCAACAGCGAGCGAAGTTCCTGTTCGGGAACCTTCAGCGCGGCGCGGCTGATGTCGTCCAACATGCGGGCGTCGCCGTCGAGCACCTTGTACTGATCCTGCGCGAAGTACTCGCTGACCACGTTGTGGCCCATCTTGATCTGGCCGCTGGTGGGCGCTTCAGCCCCGGTCAGCAACTTGATGAGGGTCGACTTGCCGGCGCCATTCACACCCACCAGAGCCACACGGTCGCCGCGCTCGATGGTGAACTTGACGTTGTCCAGAACCTTCTTCTCGCCGTAGCTCTTGCTCAGACCATCGGACTCGGCCACCACGCGGCCCGAAGGCGGCGGCTGAGGAAATTTGAAGTGGATGATCGGCTCTTCTTCGGGAATCTGGATGCGCTCGATCTTCTCCAGTTCCTTGATGCGGCTCTGCACCTGCTTGGCCTTGGTGGCCTGGGCGCGGAAACGGTTGATGAACGCCTCAAGGTGCTCGATCTGCTCGCGCTGATTGCGGTAGGCCGCCTCCAGCTGGTTGCGGCGCTCATCCTTTTGCGAGAGGTATTTGGTGTAGTTGCCCTGATAGACGTTGAGGCGCTTGTTCCAGATCTCCACTGTGCGGTCGATGGTGACGTCGAGAAAATAGCGGTCGTGCGAGATGAGGATGTAGCCGAAGGGATAATCCTTCAGATATTGCTCGAGCCAGTTGCGGGTCTCCAGATCGAGGTGGTTGGTGGGCTCGTCCAGAAGGAGAAGGTTTGGTTTGGCTAGCAGCAGCTTGGCCAGGGCGATACGCATCTGCCAGCCGCCACTGAACTCATCGGTCAGGCGGCCCCAGTCTTCCTTGCCAAAGCCGAGGCCGGTCAGCACCGCGCCCACCTGCGCATCGAGGGCGTAACCATCGAGGGCATGAAAGCGCTCTTGCAGCGTGGAATAACGCTCGGCGGCAGCTTCGTACTCGGCGCTGGCGTGGTCTAGTTCGGCCAGTTGCCCGCCGAGTTGCTCGATCTGCGTTTCCATCTCGCGGATTTCATCAAAAACAGATAGGCACTCTTCGAAGACCGTGCGCCCGGTCAGGTTCAGGCCTTCCTGTGGAAGATAGCCGATACTCATGCCGCGGGTCATCTGTATGTCCCCGTAGTCGAGGCTTTCAAGACCGGCCAAGACCTTCATCAGGGTGGACTTACCGGTGCCATTGGCGCCCACGAGGGCGGTCTTTTCGCGGGGGCGGATCATCCAGTTCGCTTCGAGGAAGAGAATACGCGGGCCGAAGCGCTTGCCGGCATTTTGGAGAGTGAGCATCTGCTTCTAGTGTATCGTTCGCCGGCTTTGAAGTGCTTCTGGATCCGGCCGCTCCAAATATGTGCGTTGATGGTCGTGTTATAAGTATTCGAGATAAAAGCGGGAGACATTTCTCTACCTAAAGCGATTTCCCAAAATCGGGCGTCTTGACTTGAAAGGAACGCGATCCATGTTCAAACGCTGTATTTTTCTCTATCTCATTTCACTCTTCAGCTTGCGCGCACTCGCGGACGGCCCCCAGGTTGGTCAGGCAGCGCCGCCTCTGACATTCACCGAGTTGCAGCAGGCTCCGCCGGGAGCCGTCGCCAGTTGGGAGGCATTGAAGGGAAAGGTCGTGGTGCTGGAATTCTGGGCGACTTGGTGCAGTGGCTGCGTTCAACAAATCCCTCACATGAACCAGTTGATCTCGGACATGTCCGGGAAAGGCATTCAGTTTATCGCCGTCGATGACGAAGAGCCCGCAGTTGCCACCAAGTTCCTGGACAAAATGAAGATGCCCATCCAGGGCTGGCTGGGCTTCGACACTTCGAAGAAGATTATCGAGGCTTACAATGTGCGGAGCTTTCCATGCACGGTGGTGGTGGATGCGCAAGGACGCGTGGTTGCCGTCACCAGACCGCCGATGCTGACCAAGGAGCGATTGCTTGCCTTGGCCGATGGCAAGCCGGTGACATTCCCGAAGGAGATCGAAGGCGCCAGCTACGAAGAGATGTTGGCAGCGGCAAATAAGGAATTCAAGGCGACGGCCAGCGGTGGCGAGGATGGCCCCAAGCCGCTCTTTGTCCTCTCCATTCGTCCTGGTGATCCTCATGGCGTGACGACGATGCGGTCGCAAAAAATCAAAGGCGCCACCGTTATCGATGTCTCCAATGCAAATCTGCTGACTCTCTATTCCCTGCTTCAGGTCTTTCCTTCAACTCGCGTGATTGTTTCGGCCGAGCAAAGCACAAGGATTCTGGCCGAATATCTCTCACTGCATCTGGAAGCACCGAGCGGTGATCTGGAAAGGATGGCACCTATGCTGGAACAGGCCATCCATCTGGCCGCCGGCATTCAGGCGCACCGCATGCAGAGGGAAGAGGAAGTCTGGACACTGGTCAAGACAGATGCCGCAGACAAACTGCTTACTGCTGCTCAGGACCTTCCCTACTCCTATTGCAATTACAACCCGCAGGACGGCAAGGTGGTAATGGCCGGCGCGAAGCTGGAAATGCTGGATGATAAGTTGGAGTCGCTGCTCAAGATTCCAGTGCTGAATGAAACTGGGCTTACCGGCAAATATATCGCCAACTTCGATCTACCCGCCGGAGACGGGCAGGCGATCAACGCCGTGTTCGAGAAGAAACTCGGCCTGCGTTTGGTCAAGGCAAACAGGACCGTCGAACACCTCAAACTGGAGATGCCCGAAAAATAATACGCGGAGCAATCGGAAGGCCTAATCCTTTTGCGAAGGGCGCGGAAGGATGAACCCTTCGTGAAACATCAAGGTCGAATCTCGACAGGTGTTCCATCCGGAACCAGCTTCCAGATTTCTTCGATTTCCTGATCGGTGACAGCAATGCAGCCCAGGGTCCAGTCGCAAAGACGATGCGCCGGACCGATAAAGCTCATTCCGTTGGGAAGACCGTGGATCATTACCGCTCCTCCAGGAGAAACACCAAGCTTGGCTGCGCGTTTGCGGTCTTCACTATCTGGGTAAGAAATATGAAGTGCTCGATGATAATGGCTGGCTTCATTGCGCGAATCGATCACGTAATGGCCCTCTGGAGTAAGCGCGTCACCCTCTCGCTGTTTTGCCGCGAGTCCACCGCGCCCAAGAGCGACTTTGTAGGTGTGGATAACTTTGCCCCCTGCCCGCAACTGCAGAAGGTGATCCTTCTTCAGAATCAAAATGGAGTCGGCTCTGGAGGCCGTCGGTGCCGGCTGAGCCCATGCCCCCAAGGTCAGGATCGCAAAGGAAAGTGGAACACCCAAAGCAATCGCTGCCCGCACATGACTTGCGAAGTTGCGAACCCTACCCCTGAGGAAAATCATGCAATCCACCTTACACCATGTCACCAGCACTCCGGGCATCTCCTATTGCCAGCTAATTCCGACTGTCCGACAGCAGCGCAATTGCTTTTAGGATAGCCGCTGTGTTCCGTGCGGAGAACGCGATATCGAAGCACCAGTGAGCGCAGATGAGGAAGGCCAGAGCGGTGAATCCAGCGATAAGTTGCAGGTGCAGATCGTGGGCAGAATTCATGGCCAGCATGAAAAAGACCGCCGCGAGGATAAGAGCAATCGTCACCAAAGTTAAGATTCTGCGCCGCCTGTCCACGGCATCGAGAGATTTGCGAAGTACAAGATCGATGGACTCGGGCATGGTTTGTCCTTTCTGGGTTTCAGGTCTATCGGGTTATGGATTGGGAAACGGCGGTCCGCAAAGACTTCAGACCGTAAGCCAAGCGCGACTTGACCGTGCCTACGTCCAGTTGCAGAATGGCGGCAATTTCGCCGATCGTGAAACCTTCCACATAGTGAAGAGAGAGAACGGCACGGCTGGCGGGTGAAAGGTTCTCTGTTAGCGACAGGAGTTCGTTTGCCAGCAGGATCGAGCAAGCATTCTCTTCGACAGACAGGTTTTCCACTTCGGCTTCCGTGTCGTGGCGATCAAGCCAGAGGCGAAAACGGCCGCGCGATTTGAGTGCGGCACGCGTGGCAATGCGATAAGCCCAGGCGCGAAAGTATTGCGGCTCCCTCAACAGCGGAAGATGGCGACAGATCTGCAAAAGAACGTCTTGAGCAATATCGTCCGCATCGTTGGGGCCAGACACTCGCAGGATGTGGGCGCGAAGCCTGGGCTGGACGCCACCCAGTAGCTCTTCCAATGCTTCCCGGTCTCCGCATTGGGAGCGAAGCACCAGCAGTGCATTTTGGGAGCGGTCGTCCAAGAATGCCCTCCACCTATAGAGAGGCGAGAGAAGGCTCAAGTGTTCGAACGAGGTTCAGAGAATTTCGCAACTAACGAAAGCCTTCGAAGAGCATCGCGGGCAAGCTCGTTTACCCGATCTGACTTATCTTTACGCCCAGCTTCTCGAAATCGACAATGCCTAGGCCGCGATTGGCGGCCATCTGCAGATAAGGCAGGTGCGAAGGGTCCAGATCCCAAAAAGCCTTGGCTACATAGGCATCGAGAGCGACCGGGTCTGTCCCGGCGACCATCGTTTTCTTGGTCGCCACGTCCTCCAGATTACCGCCGGTGGGACCGTTGCGCAGCAACACGCGGTAGCAGTCCATCAGGGTGACCGTCGGCAGCATGAAGGCAGCCAGATCGGCGAGGCTCTGGTGAATCTGCTGGTGAAGACGGTTGCGCTGGCCACCCAAAATCCCATACCAGTTCTTCATGCCCAGGGTGCAGCCGGTGAGTCCATGATGCTTGGCGATGGGCAGGTTGATGATCTTGTCGGCTTCGAGGAAGGGAATGAAAACCGGCCAGGACTTCAGGGCCACTCCGCCTAGATCGACTTCACGGAAGAGCTCGGGATCGGGCAGAATGACCTCGGCGCCTTCGGCCTTTGCCGCGGCCTGAATGCCGGAGCGCTGAAAACAGCGGCGGGCTTCGTTGCAGCTGACGTCGGTGACGATGACGCGCTTGGCTCCGGCCTGCCAGCACTGGCGCACTACTTCGGCAACCACTTCGGGATTGGTGTTGGCAGCCTGCTCCGGGGTGCGGTCCCAGGCGATATTCGGCTTGATGACCACTACATCCTGGCGGCCGACAAAACGGCGCATTCCGCCCAGGTTCTCCAGCGATTTTTGTACGAGGGCGCGCGGCTCTCCACCCTGAACGACTGAAAGATGCGGCAACTGCGGATCGGTGGAGATGCGATGGTCGCGGCGCGCTTGCTCGGCGTGGGCCGGGAGGGGGCGAAAATCGTGTTCGCTGAGCCAGACGGCTGCGCCGGTTGCGCCTGCGGCTACTCCGCCCACGCGCAGAAGCTGGAGCATCGCCTCGCGGCGGGTGAGGCCGGTGGTTTCGGCGGGCTTGCGATCGGTTTCTTCTGCCATGGCGGTTCTCCCGGATGAGATTCTGTTGGCTCCCATCCGCGTGCGTTTCAAGCCGGAGGATGGGAACCGAAGTTTGTTGCAGGTGAAACGTGTGAGGTGAATCAATGGTTCGTTGAAGAACAACCGCAGGTCCTTCGACTTCGCTGCGCTTCGCTCAGGATGACAGTTTTGTTTCGATGCGCACTTCTTGTTTCAATGCGAGCTTTCAATCCACCTCAGAAGCTAGACTTCCATCAGATGAATGCGGTTGGGATCGTCGGTGCCCAGGCCATGCGCTGCGTCCGCGGCCGTGGCGATATAGCGTGGCAGGCGATTGGCGCCTTCGAATGTGGGCATGCCCACCTCGACGCGCTTCTTGTCCAGAATCTGCCAAGCAGTATGGTCCACGGCAACGCGGTCTTCCCCAACGATCAACGCGTTGGGCTGCCACAAGAACTCCGGTCGGAAGCCCGGACCGCCGTTATAGACCGAGCTCATGGCGTCGCCGATGGTGAAGCGCACCTTTTCGCGAATTGCCGGTATGCAATTCAGGTCGGCCACACCAGGGTTACAGTTGCCGCCATGCAGGTCCTGTGGTTTGTCGACGACGCCATACATGTTCTTCATGGCGAAGGTGACACCGGCCATACTGTGGTCCTTCAGGATCGGCAGGCCGATCACCATGGCGCATTCCTGGGTGAGAATCTTGGAGAGCTTGATGCTGGCCTTGCCCCAGGTCTCTTTCTGGTCTTCGTAACCCGCAACATCAGAGCCGAAGACGCGCACCTTGCTGGAGTCGGTATTGATGGTGAGGCCACAGGCCTCGATGTCGCGCGCGTTGCGGTCCCAAACGATGATGTTGCCCGGCTTGACGCCCGCCTGTTGCAATCGTTCGCAGACCGCCAACACCAAAGCGAGATGGGTGGAGATTCCCTTGCCGCCCAGTCCGTTGACCTTGAGGCCAATCACCTTGTCGGTGGGGACGAGGTGCTTCCAGGACTCGATCGGATTGTTATGGCCGGTGTAGCTGGCAATGGCGCGGTCCAGGAGTTCGATTACGCGCTTGTCGTCGAGCTGTCCAGAGGCATTGTGCAATGCTGCGTCTCTGGCGACTACGACCTTCGACTTGACTGCATCGGCATGGCCTGCTACGGCGGCGGCCAGCCCAAGTTTGCTCTGCGAACCCAATAGCACCGCTCCCGTGGCGGCGCCCTTCAGAAAATCACGACGATTCTTCATGTTGATTCCTCGCATTCTGATCCTCACCAAAGGCCGGGTGCAGGAGTTAGAGTTTCGCTTCTACGCCGTGCGCCAGGGCCAGCAAAGCCTGTGGGGCGCCGGGGGTGGACTCATAGGCGACGATGCGCACCAGCGTCGCGCCCTTGCGGAAGACAATGCTTTGCGCATAGCTGATGCCGGCATCGCCGACTTGAACGGTAGTGGCTTCCTTGGTCTGTCCGGCAGTGAGAATCTTGCTCGCGCCGGTCGCATCGCCCATGGTGTAGACATCCACGACTGCTTCCAGTTGCCCCTGGAATTTGTAGTCGGAGGTGGAGGTGGAGAGCACGCCGGCAGAGATGTATTGCTCGGCATCGCCATCGATGTATTGCCAGAGATCTTTGGCGGCGAAGATGCGGGTATCGCCTGCTTTTTGCCATCCCGACACGGCATTCGAATCGGGGAAGGGGTTAACGGCCTTTTTCTTGCAGCCGGGTACGCCAACCCCGGCGAAGAGAACCACAGCTGCAATCGTCAAATTCCATTTTTTTGAAACGCAAATCATTCGTTCACTCCCTATTCGTGGCTGAGTACTATTTTCTGTTCAATAGAATCTGGCTGGCCGGAGAACGGCTTTCGCCGATGCTGGTAACCGCAACGGCCGGGCGATCCTGCAGGGGGCAGGCGTACTCACATGCGCCGCAGCCTACGCAGCGGCTGGGATCAATGCGCGGCTGCTTGAGAGTCTTGGTGTTGCCTGCGGCATCCACAACCTGCGCTTCTTCGACATAGATCGCCTTGGGCGAGACCGGGCACCACTCTTCGCAGACGATGCAATCGGTCGCCATGGCCCAGGGCAGGCAGCGGCCGCGATCATAGAATGCCAAGCCGAGACGGACCGGCTGGCTTTGCTGCCCGACACCTACGACCCAGCCTTTTTCCTTTGGGGTGATCTGCCAAATTGCGCCGGTGGGGCAAACTTCGGAACAGAGCACACAACTTGGCTCGCAGTAGCCGATGCGCGGGACCAGAGTCGGCGTCCACAGACCTTCGATGCCGGCTTCGGCGAAGGTTGGCTGCAAGGCGGTGTTGGGGCAAACTTTCATGCACTCGCCGCAGCGGATGCAGCGGGAGAGGAACTCCGCCTCATCGAGCGAGCCCGGCGGACGCAACAGGTGCTCGTTACGGCCTTTGGTGAGACCGGTGTTGGCGCGCATCACGGGGACCGCGATCGCGCCGAGAGCAATGCTGGTCAGGGTCTTGCGGCGGTTCAGATCGGGGGCGGCCACTTCTTTTTCGCTGCGGAAGAACTTGAATTGCAGGCTCTGATCCGGACACGCACCCACGCAGTTCATGCACATCAGGCATTCGGGTTTATGCCACGCGGCACCGCCGATGGGGTCGTCGCCGCCCTGGCAATGGAGTTCGCAGACATTGCAGCCGTTGCACTTTGACGGGTCTTTGTGGAGCCCGAGAATCGACCAGCGCGAGACCAGGCCCAGCAACGCACCAAGGGGGCAGATGGCGCGACACCAGAAGCGCGTGACGCGCAGACTTGCGGCGAGGATGAGCAGAAACAGAACGCCAAGAATCAGTCCCTGGGCGAAATGGGGCTGACGGAAATCGAGCACCGTAATCTGCAGAATCGCGTGCAGCACGCCAGCGGCGGACTTGATGAAGGGAATGCTGCTATGTTCCAGCGGAGTCAGGATCGAATGCACGGCGTAGTTGAAGGCGGGCAGCAGCGAGAGTCCAAAGGAGCGGACCAGCAAACTGAAGGGATCGAGCCAGCCGATGGCGGCGGAACCGAAGAAGGCCGCAACCAATCCGACGATGAGAACCGCGTATTTGCCGTTCTGCCACTTCTTGAAGCGATTGCTCTCGATGCGTTTCTTGCCGCGCTTGGCCTCGGAAGGCAGGCCGCCTACATAATGTTGCAACGTGCCCATGGGGCAAATCCAACCGCAGAAGAAGCGGCCCAGAAACAGCGTGGGCACCAGGATGACCAGGCTCACCAGCAGGCCGCGATACAGGCCATGGGTGGCCAACGCGTTGACCAAGGCCACGAGCGGGTCCATCTGAAAAAACAAGCTTACCGGCGCGCGTAGATGGATTTCTTTGGCGTCGCGGGGAAAGACGGTCAGCGAGGTGAACAGCAGCAGGCCAACAAAGAGCAGCAGAAAGAAGATCTGCGAGATTCTGCGCAATAACGGCAATCTAGACCGGGCCACGAGTCTCCTCCAGGGCAAAAGCAATGTGCCACAGCGCAGCGCAACTTACTGATTCTGCGTGAATAGGGTGCAGGAAAGCAGGAGTACGTCGCGGAAAACCAATCGCGATGCCGCGATGCCTCGCTTCTTCGAGCAGGCATTTCATCGCAGTTCGCGCATGATGAATGATTGGTGAGTTTGCCGACTCTACACAGTGACCGGCATCACGGGTTGCTGACAAGGACTAACTGCGGTCCGCAGCAACAACATTAAGATCAGCTGAAGGCGAGTTATCCGCGCGAGTTATCGGCTTTCGGTTCACATGCGGTTGATGAGCGAGGCGATGCAGGCAGCGCCGAATCCGTTATCGATGTTCACAACGGAGACATTGGGGGCGCAGGTATTCAACATACCGAGGAGGGCGGCAACACCGCCGAACGAGGCTCCATAGCCGACGCTGGTGGGGACAGCCAGTACCGGCGCGTTCACCATGCCTGCGACCACGGTGGGTAGTGCGCCTTCCATGCCAGCGCACACGATCAGCACCCGTGCCGCTTGAAGCGCCCCCTTCTGCGCCAGCAGGCGGTGGATTCCGGCTACACCCACGTCTGCGATCAGCTCCACTTCGTTCCCCATGAGGCGAGCCGTGATGGCGGCTTCTTCGGCCACGGGCAGGTCGCTGGTGCCAGCGCAGACCACAGCGATCGTTCCCTTCCCAGCTGTCGTCGCGGCCTGCTTCAAGGTAATGCAGCGGGCCATGGCGTGGAACTCCGCACGCGGTTCCACGGCGAGCACGGCATCGTAGTTTTCGCGTGAGGCACGGGTAGCGAGAACATTTCCGCCGGCGTGCGCCATCCGCGCGAAGATCGCAGCCACTTGATCGGTCGTCTTGCCTGCGGCGAAGATCACCTCCGGCATGCCGGTACGCAGAGCGCGATGGTGATCGAGCTTGGCAAAGCCCATGTCTTCGAAGGGCAGATCGCGAAGCTTCTCCAAGGCGTCGACCACCTGGGTCCGGCCTTCGCTGACTTCTTTCAACAGGGACTCAATCTGCGCGCGGTCCATTATCTCTTCGGCTCCTCAGGAGCAGTCAAAGCAGCGTATGCCTGGACCGCATTCTCCAGCACCCGTTTCAGCGGTACGGAATGTTCAGTCGCGATCTTCTTGCAGTCCTCGTATTCCGGAGTGGCGTTGGCCACTTCCCCGTTCGGCCAGCGGGCAATTTTCATGTTCACCGGGCTCCAGTTGGTTGCAACCTGCACGAACTCACGCGCCAGGGCGATCTTGTTTTCCACGCGCCAGTGCATGCCAATGGTGGTGGTCTCGCGGAAGATCAGGTCGCGCATCTCGGCAACGCGCTCGGGGGCGCACAGCACTGTCAGTTGAACGCCGGTACGGCCCTTTTTCATCTGCACGGCGACGCGATAGACATCCGACGCTCCGGCCGCGAGGAGCAACTCGCTGACGTAGCCAATCACTTGCGGGTTGGTGTCGTCGATGACGCTTTCGAGAATCGCGATCTGGCCGGTCGAAGGAACATCGGCAGGAGCCGCCGAGTCTTGCTCACCGATCAGGAGGCGCAACAAATTGGGCTGTCCCGGCGTGTCGCGCCCGCCTGCGCCGTATCCGGTGGAGGCGACGCGCATCGCGGGGAGCTTGGCGTATTGCACGTCGAGCATGCGCAGGATGGTCGCCCCGGTGGGAGTGACGCGCTCCATCGCGGGGCCATCCGCATAGATGGGGGCATCGGCCAACAGCGCCAGGGTCGCAGGAGCAGGAACAGGAAGCGTGCCATGCTGGCAGTCCACGGTGCCGCTGCCCACATTCAGAGGCGAAGCGAGCCAGCGGTCTACCTTCAGCCACTCGACCCCGGCAGCAGAGCAAACAATATCCACAATCGTGTCCACAGCGCCCACCTCGTGAAAATGCACCTTCTCGACGGGCATGGAGTGGATCGCGGCTTCGGCCTCTCCTAGCAACTGAAAGGCACGCGCGGAGCGCTCTTTCACGCGCTCGGCGAGAGGTGAGGAGCGAATGATCCTAAGAATCGCCGACAAGGAACGGTGCTCGGCGTGGCCGTGGGTGTGTTCGCTTGTGCTTTGGTGCGAATGCTCGTGCGTGTGCCCCTCGGCGTGCGTATGCGTATGCGCTTCGGCGTGAGAGTGAGCGTGCACCCCATGGGAATGGCTGTGCTCTTCCTGCGTGTGCTCTGCGTGGGAGTGCTCGCTGTGGGCAAGAGCCGCATGGGAATGCTCCGGATGAGAATGCGCCGCGTGGTTGTGAGGCTCAGAATCGTGGGAATGGCTATGGTCCGGCTCGGGTGCAACGATCACGTCCACTTTTGTCCCGGTGAGCCCGCCGCGAACCACCTTGCGCTGCTCCAGGCGCGCGCCCACATCGAGCACGGCGCAGGTCTCTTCAAGAACGGAAAAGGGAACGCCCGCATCCACCAAAGCGCCCAGTAGCATGTCGCCGCTTATGCCGGAAAAACACTCAAGATATCCAATACGCATCGCTTGTGATTCTAAACTGCCGGGTCGGCGCCGCGCCGGGCCAGAACATCCGCAGACAAAATGAAGTTCATGGAACCGGAGTGAAAGCCGGAGCAGTCGAGGGTCGCATACTTGAAGCCGGCCTTTTTGAGCGCGGCGGTGATCGCGTCCAGCATTTCGATGGAGAGGGCCTTGGACAACTCGCTGCGGGCAATCTCGACGCGGGCTAGTTCTCCGTGATGACGCACGCGCAACTCGCGGAAGCCCAACTGGCGCAACGCCTCTTCGCCCTGTTCGATCTGCGCCAGCACCTCGCGGGTCACGGTGCGGCCATATTCCACGCGGGAAGAGAGGCAGGGCGCGGCGGGGCGGTCCCAGAGCGGATAACCCGCCGCCTTGGAAAGCGCCCGCACTTCCAGCTTGGTGAGGCCCACTTCAGCCAGGGGCGCAAGAACCTCGTTCTGCTCGGCGGCGCGCTGGCCGGGGCGATAGTCGCGGGTATCATCGGCATTCATGCCATAGGCGATGAGCGTAAAGCGCTTCTCTGCGCCGAGCTTCTTCATAGAGGAGAAAAGCTCGGTTTTGCAATGAAAACAGCGATTGGCGTCGTTGCGCGCGTAGTCGGGTTGGTCCAGTTCTTCGGTTTGAACAATGTGCAGGGGCATTCCGAGAGAGTTGGCGAATGCCTTCGCCTGCTCCATGTCGCGGCGGGCGAGGCTGGCGGAATCGGCGAGCACGGCCAACATGCGGTTGCCCAGAACACGGTGCGCCGTCGCCGCCAGAAATGCGGAGTCCACGCCACCGGAATAGGCCACCATCAGGCTGCCCAATTCTTTAAGACGAGCCTCCAAGGCTTGCATTTTCAGTCTGGTTTCGGGCTGAACGGCCGTTGCGCCTGCCGCCTCTTCGCGTGGTTCGAATTGTGTCTGTACTTCAGCCGCCATGGGGAAATTATATTCCTCTGCCATTTGGGATGCGGCGGCCGTTTTCAGTGGACCTGAGCGGACTGCACCGGGATTGAGGGAGGGATCAGGGGGCGTGGCGGGGTTACGTCTGGCTTGCTGAGGTTACGGGCTTCCCACCCTTTTCGCGATGAAGCTGCGAAAAGGATGGGGCACGGAGGTTTTGTAGCCTTCCGCACGGAGCTCTTGTGGCTTCGAGGCGAGTAGCCCCCAAAAGCGAAACAGGCTCTTCGAGGACTTGCGCCTGTCGAAGAGCCTGCTTGTGTAGGAAAGTGCCAATCAATTGCTCAGAGCGATTAGGAATCGCCTTTTTCCCAACGCTTGGGGCGCTGGTTGGCCTGCAAGACCTTCTTGCGCACGCGCAGGGACTTGGGAGTCACCTCGACGACCTCGTCCTCGGCGATGAATTCGATTGCCTGCTCCAGATTCATGGCCTTGAAGGGGACCAGGCGGATGGCCTCATCCGCGCTCGAGGCGCGCATGTTGGTCATCTTCTTTTCGCGGACGACGTTCACGTCGAGATCGTTGTCGCGGTTGTGTTCGCCGACGACCATGCCCTCGTAAACTTCCACGCCATTACCGACGAAGAGAATGCCGCGATCCTGCAAGCCGTTGAGGGCGTATGTGGTTGTCGGCCCCTGACGGTCAGCGATCAAGGCGCCGGTGGGGCGCTGCGGAATCTCACCCTGGTAGGGGATGTAGCCGTCGAACAGCGCATTCATCACAATGGTTCCACGGGTCTCGGTCAGCATTTCGGAGCGCAGACCGATGATGCCGCGGCTGGGTACGCGGAACTCCATGCGCACGCGGCCCGAACCGTGATTGTGCATCTTGGTCATCTCGCCCTTGCGGGGTCCAAGCTTTTCGATGACTACGCCGGTGTGCTCTTCGGGAACGTCGATGGTGAGGTGCTCCACCGGTTCCATGCGCACGCCGTCCACTTGCTTGGTCACGATCATGGGGCGGCCGGCCATCAGCTCGAAGCCTTCACGGCGCATCATTTCAATCAGAATGGCCAATTGCAATTCGCCGCGGCCCAGAACCTTGAAACTGTCCGGCGATCCGGTGTCTTCCACGCGGATCGACACGTTGGTGAGCAATTCGCGTTCCAGGCGCTCGCGCAGATTACGGCTGGTGACGTATTTGCCTTCGCGTCCGGCGAACGGAGAGTTGTTCACGCTGAACTGGATGGCGATGGTGGGCTCGTCGATCACGATCAGCGGCAGAGGCATGGGTGTCTCCACTGACGTGATGGTTTCGCCGATGGTGATGCCTTCGATTCCGGCCACGGCGATGATGTCGCCGGTGGTGGTCTCGGTGGTCTCGGTGCGCTTTAGGCCGTTGAAAGTAAATAGCTTGGTGATCTTTGTCTTCATCAGCGAGCCGTCGCGTTTGGAGATCATGACCTCATCGCCAGCGTGGAGCGTGCCCTGGAAGACGCGGCAGATGGCGATTCGGCCGAAGTACTCGGAGTAGTCGAGGTTGGTGACCAGAATCTGGAGCGGAGCATCCACGTCGCCGGTTGCCGCCGGAATGGTGCTGACAATGCTCTCGAAGAGCGGCTGCAGATCGGTTCCGGGGTTCGCCATGTCGGTGGTGGCGGTGCCGAGCTTGGCAACGGCATAGAGGACGGGGAAATCCAACTGCGATTCATCGGCATCGAGGTCGATGAAAAGGTCGTAAATTTCGTTCAGCACTTCCTGGGCGCGGGCGTCGGGGCGATCGATCTTGTTGATCACCACGATGGGCTTGAGCTTGGCTTCAAGCGCCTTGGCCAGCACGTAGCGGGTCTGGGGCAGCGGGCCTTCGGCCGCATCGACCAGCAACATGACGCCGTCAACCATCTTCAGGGCGCGTTCCACTTCGCCGCCGAAGTCGGCGTGGCCGGGGGTATCCACGATGTTGATTTTGCCGCCTTCGAAGACGATCGCGGTGTTTTTGGCGAGAATGGTGATGCCGCGCTCGCGTTCCAGCTCATTCGAGTCCATCACCCGATCCGCGACCTGCTCATTGGCGCGGAAGGTTCCCGACTGCCGAAGCATCGCGTCTACCAGGGTTGTCTTGCCGTGGTCAACATGGGCAATGATGGCGATATTGCGTATCGTCTGGCTCACAGGTGCAGTTTTCCTTCTCTGGGGGTGCGGCCACGGATGGCCTGGGGTTGGAGGCTTGAATGGGACATTTCACCGCACACTGCGGCACTTTCTATTGTATCAGGAGCCAAGCCGCAATGTGAGATGAAGTTGCAAAGGGTGGTGCGGCGCAAGGGATTCGATTTTACGGAAGCGGTTCAGGAAGTACACTTCTATGCAAATGAAAAGTCCTTCTACTTCCCCCATTGTGTGCCTCTTGCGCCGGGCTGTTCCCGTATTGATTCGCCAAACTGGTGCTGGCTTGCTGCCTCTGCTGGGAATCGCGATGCTGTTCGTTGCCGTTCAGCCTGCGGTTGGCGAGCCTGCCGCCAAGCCGCTGCTCATCTATGCCATCGACGTGGAAGGCGGCCAAGCCACCTTGCTGGTAGCACCTTCGGGTGGGTCATTGCTGGTGGATACAGGCTGGCCAGGCGAGAATGGCCGCGATGCCGGTCGCATTCAGGACGCCATGCGCGACGCGGGAATCACCAGGCTCGACCACGTTCTGATCACCCATTTTCATGTGGACCACGTAGGTGGACTGCCGGAACTGGCTCGCAGGGTCCCCATTGGCGAGTTTCTCGATCATGGAGTCAATCGCGAAGATTCAGATATTACCCGACGCGATTTCGCCGCCTATCTGAAGGCTATCGAAGGCAAGCCGCGCCGCATCCTGCATCCGGGAGACACGATCGACATTGCAGGGCTCAATACCGTGGTGCTTGCGGCGGATGGCGAGCACATTGCCTCGGTTCCGGGAATTGCGCCGAAGCCTAATGGGTATTGCGCAACCGAGCCCAAATGGCCGGCCGACGACACGGAGAACCCGCGCTCGGTGGGCATACTGGTTCGCTTCGGTCATTTTCACTTTCTGGACCTCGGCGACCTGACGAAAGACAAGGAAGTCCCCCTGGTCTGCCCTGCAAACCTGATCGGGACAGTCGATCTGTATCTTGTTACGCACCACGGCTTCAATCTTTCCAACTCCAGGGCCATCGTGGATGCGATTCATCCCCGGGTGGCGATCATGGACAACGGCGCGCACAAAGCGGGCAGTCCCGAGGCATGGCAAACGATTCACGAGAGCCCGGGGCTCGAAGACCTGTGGCAGCTTCACACCGCCGAGGACTCCGACGCCGCACACAACAGCCCGGCGCCTTTGATTGCCAATCTCGGAAAAGGAGCGGTGGATGGGGCCTTCTTCAAGGTAGCCGCCTACGCCGACGGCAACTTCTCCGTGACAAATTCGCGTACCGGTGAGACGCGCAAATATGAGGCGCAAAAGCACAATTGATTTTGTTGCTGTCGATGCGGTTTTTGAAGAGCCTGATGGGCTTCCCACCCTTTCCGCCAAAAACGCGGAAAGGATGGGGCACGGAGCGTCTGTGTTTCGGTGAGACCTGCCCATGAACCCACCTGCCGCGCCTTTTTGCCGGCGCGGGGCACCCGAAGGGCTGCCGCACCGCAGGTGCCGGTGCGGTACGATAAAGGGAGTTCAGGGGATCACAATGTTCGTTGTTATCTGGCAGTTCGAGATTGCCGAAGAGAAGGTTGTCGCCTTCGAAGCCGCTTACGGGCCGGAAGGCGCCTGGGCGCAGCTCTTCCGTACCTCGCTGGAGTACTTAGGAACCGAACTGCTAAAAGATGCGTATGTGCCAGGGGCATACCTGACCATCGATCGCTGGGCCAGTGAAGAGGCCTTCCGCGCCTTCCGCAAGGATCACGACGCGGCCTACGAGGCTCTCGACCGGTCCTCGGACGAGCTGACCAGCAAGGAAACGCGCATCGGGGCGTACTGCACGTAATCGCTTCTATCTCAATAGGTTTAATTATCTATGGCTTGCGGCCCAGACGTCGATTCGGCGCTCGGGCTCTTTCACTGCACCTTTTTTGATCCAAAGGCGGCAATTTTCGCCTTCTACGGCAGGATTGCCGTAATGGAGTTCTTTGAGTTTCTCCTCGGTCTGGCAGGCCTTTGCGGCTTGGCGCGGAAATCGCAGTTCGTTGGAGAGAATCAACTGGCCTGTCGCTAGAGCGGACTGAATCAGGTGAAAATCTTTGGCGAATGCGGCTTTCTCGCCATCACTTGCAAAAGCACCACTTGCCGATTCAAGCACTCCTGAAAACTCAGAGCCTTCCGCATCGCGCGTCAATCCTTTGTTTTCCATCAGTCGCAACCATGTCCGCTTTACCCAATCCCCGCCATGATCGCCCCATTCCCTGCGCAGTTGCCTGTTAAACACGGCAATATGCCCTTCCTCCCAAACAGCCATAAGAAATTTACGGTTCACGTCACCGCCGACAGAACCTTGGGGATTGAAATGTGCGTCATTACTGCCTGTGGCAAGGCTGGCGTCGAGCACGAGAAGCTTGCTATTCAGGCGGCTCAATTCGCATCCGCGTACGGTTTCTTTTCGACTGCATCCAAATACTCGTTACTGGCGCGCAATTCCACTTCGCCGAAATCTTCGGGCCACGCCCCGACTCTGCCCTTCTCATCCAGTTCCGCCGTTGATACGTGCGAAATCCCCTTTTCATCGCGTGAGAACCAGTGCAGAGCCACATTCTCAGGAGAGATTTTATCCTGCGCTACGCACGTCATAATGCCTTGCAGAAGCAGAGAACTGTGCGTTTCAATCACCAGGCGAACGCCGCGATTGGCGGCTTGGGCGAGCAATTGGGCTAGACGCCACTGGGCGCGGGGATGCAAATGAAGCTCGGGTTGCTCGATGTAAACCAACTGATTTGAATGAGCGAGAAGAAGAGCCACAAGTACAGGAAGGATTTGCGAAACGGCTAATCCCACGTCCGCAATATTTACCAAATCCTTTGGGTCGCCGTGAAGTGTCCTCGGAATCAGTACTTCAATCTTGGATTCGTTGAGCTTACGTGTCTCCACCCCAGAAGCAAGTTCAAGAACTTGCAAGGCGTTGGCCAAATCATGGAGATACTGTAGGCCATTCGCGTACTTCGTTACATCCTTCCACGCTTCAATGATGCTAGGCACATATTCTTCGAAGTCGCCAGGAAAAGTATTGCCGTAGGGGAGCCCATGGAGATAGAACTCACGCTCAGCGCTTCCTCGAAGCCCTGAGACGTGAATCATGTCTTGTATTTTGTGCCTCAACAAATTGATTTCCGGCCGATGAAAGGTTGGGATAGCACCATCTTCAGCAAATCGAACACCAACCCCTAGGAAGCATCTTTCCGGATAAACCAGAAAATCTGTAGGACTCAAAAGTCCCGCTGAACTCCCCTGCCGTTGAACTACAGACTCATATAGTTCCTTAAGGGTCTCCTCGGTGCAGTCACGATTCACACGCCAGATTCTCCCATCTGGCGAGTCCTTTGATGAAGTTTCTACAACCGTCAATTCCGAACTTATGGTGTATTGTCTAACCACAACATCTGGGCTTTTCTCAAATACAAGTTCTGCCCAATTATTCTTTGCCTCTAACTCAATGGTCAGTCGTTTGGCGACTGTTGCGTCCAGAGTTTCGGGTGAGAGAAATTGATCTGCGGTATCGTAGCCTACCTGTTCTCCCCTGAGCCAGAAGGGACCAGGCGGAATTCGCTCATTATCAAAGGTTTGCTTCATAAGCAGAAGCGGCTGCATGAGGCTCGATTTCCCAGAGCTGTTAGCGCCCGCAAGCACCGTTAGGGGCCGTATCTCTACATCCGTCTTCGCCCCAAGAGACTTGAACCCGGTCACGGCAATCCGCGTGATTCCAGCGCCGTCCAATGGGCCGTTGGATGATTGAACCGCCATTGCCTGTCTCCCTCGCTGGCTAGAATCTTACCACCGGCACATTTTGATGGAAGCCCAGCTATTTGGGCGAATTCTCTTATTCGCTATATCTTCGCTATTTTTTTCTGTCATTGTCTCTTCAGCCCTGCTACAATCCCATCGAAATCCAAATACAAACGTCGCGACCTGAACGTGCTGAAAAGCATGGACGAACGAGACGAGAATCCTGAGGAAATATCCCAATGGCCATTGCCGAAGACCGCGCCAAAGCCGTAGAACTCGCCCTTTCACAGATCGAAAAACAATTTGGTAAAGGGTCCATTGTCCGGCTCGGTTCCAAGGAGGCGATGGTGCCGATCGCGGTGATCTCGACTGGCTCCATCAGCTTCGACGCTGCCCTGGGCGTGGGTGGCATTCCGCGCGGACGTGTGATCGAGATTTTCGGACCGGAATCTTCGGGAAAGACCACCATCTCGTTGCAGATCATCGCCGAGGCGCAGCGTCTGGGCGGACTAGCGGCCTTTGTGGACGTGGAGCACGCTCTGGACCCTGGTTACGCCAAGAAGCTGGGCGTGGACATTGACAACCTGCTGGTATCGCAGCCCGACAGCGGCGAACAGGCTTTGGAGATCACCGAAACCCTGGTGCGCACCGGCGCCATCGATGTATTGGTGGTGGACTCTGTGGCCGCGCTCGTTCCCAAGGCCGAACTGGATGGCGAGATGGGCGACTCCCACATGGGCCTGCAGGCGCGCTTGATGTCGCAGGCGCTCCGAAAGCTCACCGGTACGGTTTCCAAGTCGCGCACGTCGTTGATCTTCATCAACCAGATCCGCGAAAAGATCGGCGTCATGTTCGGCAACCCGGAAACCACGACCGGCGGCCGCGCGCTCAAGTTTTACTCCTCGGTTCGCGTGGACATTCGTCGCATCGCTGCGGTGAAAGACGGCGACGCGGTGGTGGGCAACCGCACCAAGGTCAAGATCGTCAAGAACAAGGTTGCCGCTCCCTTCCGCGAAGCCGAGTTCGACATTCTCTACGGCGAGGGCATCAGCCGCGAGGGCGATGTGCTCGATCAGGCTGTGCTGGCAAATATCGTCGAGAAGTCTGGAGCCTGGTACAGCTACGCCGGGGAGAGGATCGGCCAGGGTCGCGAAAACACCCGGACCTTCCTCAAAGAGAACAAAGAGATCTTTGCTCGCATGGACGCCGAGCTGCGTAAGAAACTGAATATCGGCGCTATCAAGGCGGAGGTGCCGGAAATTCCTTCCTCCGGACCAGCCGAAGCCAAGGAAGCGGTCAAAGCCCGCAAGGGATAGATTTCATCCACTCAAGAGCGTGGGCTGCCTCCGGGCAGCCTTTGCTTTTTGATCGCTGCCTCGCGCGCCGAGGCGGCTTTGGGTGAACTGGAGCGAAACCAAAGTTCCTGTGGCCCGGTGAGTTTCGTACAAGGTCGCCGCTCCCTGATGGTCGCGTCGACTTTAGGGCAGTGCCTTCGAGATACAGCAACTCTGGTTTCGCTATAAAGGGTAATTTTACCCGGCTAAAATTATTGACGCCAGCAAATCCCGGGGTCTACTATCAAAGTATGGAACAGGAACAGACGTACTCTGCATTTGTCGGTGAGGAACTGATCGCTTCAGGTCCCCTCGAGAAGATGGTCATGGGCGTGAAGTCCGAATTTGATCGGGATGCGAGCACACTTTTTCTGATTTTCGAGGATGAAACCGGCCGCCAGGTGGACTTCGATCTGCGCGGTACCCTGGAACAGGTGCTGGCTCGTGCTTTTCCAAGGCCGCAGAAGACTGGCCCCGGACGCCCCAAGCTAGGGGTGACTTCGCGGGAGATCTCCCTGTTGCCGCGTCACTGGGCGTGGCTCGAGGGGCAACCGCACGGAGCCTCCGCGGCGCTGCGACGGCTGATCGACGATGCCCGCAAGTTGGGCCCGGATGAACAGCGTTCGCGTCAAGCCAAGGAAGCGCTGGTTCGTATGATGTCGGCGATGGCGGGGAACATGCCCGGCTACGAGGCGGCCTGTCGGTCTCTTTACGCTGGCGACCGTGCGGAGTTTGAGCATCTGATCCAGATCTGGCCCAGGGATATTCGCACTTACCTGAGCCGTCGGGCAAATGAAGCGTTCCCGGTGGCGGTCTAGCAATTTCAGACTCTCCTGACTCGCTCCCCGGCGACGGCAGCGGGAGCGGTGTTGTGGGCCTCGCGGGCGAACGCTCGCGCCTTTTCAAACTTCGATACCCACGAAGTCCAGCATTTGGGAACCCCGCCGCTCTATCACTGCTAGAATCCGCATAGAGCAGATTCCATGACCGTAAAAGCCCTCTTTCCCGGCACTTTCGATCCGCCGACTAACGGTCATGTGGATTTGATCCACCGTGGCTCCAAGCTGTTTGGGCATCTCACGGTGGCCGTGTTGAACAACCCGGGCAAAGATCCGCTCTTCACGGTTGCCGAGCGCGTGGAGATGCTGCAGGAGGTTGCTCGTCCGCTGGAAAATGTCTCGGTAGCCACGTTCGACGGCCTGATGGTGGAGTTTGCACGTCAGGAGGGAGCGTCCGCCGTGCTGCGCGGTATTCGGGCCATATCCGACTACGAGTATGAATTCCAAATGGCGCTGATGAACCGGCGTCTGGCCCCGGAGATCGAAACAGTCTTTCTGCAACCTGCGGGCCGCTATTCTTTCATCAGTTCGCGGATGCTGAAGGAAGTTTTCACCTTTGGCGGCGACGTCACGGGGCTGGTGCCGCCTAATGTCTTGAAGCGCTTGCGCGACCGCATCAACAATACCTAGGTCTCTGACCGCATAATTCTGTTCCTTTGGTTCGTGCCTTCCCAGGTCTCAAAATCGAGACCTGGGGCACCCATCGTTGGTACAACTTCAAGCGGCTAGAGACCTGGTCCTTTGACCAAATAGAATTGCGCTTTCCCAGGTCTCAAAGTCGAGACCTGGGGCACCCATCGTTGGTACAACTTCAAGCGGTCAGAGACCTGGTCCATTGACCGAATAGAATTGCGCTTTCCCTGGTCTCAAAGTCGAGACCTGGGGCACCCATCGTTGGTACAACTTCAAGCGGCCAGAGACCTAGTCCATTGACCGAATAGATTTGCGCTTTCCCTGGTCTCAAAGTCGAGACCAGGGGCAACCATCGTTGGTACAACTTCAAGCGGCCAGAGACCTAGTCCTTTGACCGAATAGATTTGCGCTTTCCCTGGTCTCAAAACCGAGACCAGGGGCACCCGTTCTTTGGGGGCAATGCTTTCAAATCTCTGGAACTGGCGGTTTGAAGGCGGAAGGCCCTGCCGCGGGTGGTGGCGCGGGGAGATAGAAATCTGTAAAGATAGATTTGCTATGACAACCTCCACTCCCGCACAAGTCTTTGCCAACCGGATTGGCCGGATCGAAGTATCCGCAACCATGGCCGTGGCCGCTGAAGCAGCAAAACTGCGCGCCCAGGGCGCCAACCTCGTGGACTTCGGCGCCGGCGAGCCTCATTTCTCTACGCCGCGCCACATCAAGGACGCCGCGATTGCCGCCATCGACGCCAATTTCACCCGGTACACGGTGGTGCCCGGCATTCCCGATGTGCGCAAAGCGATTGTGGACCGGCACGCGACGGATTTTGGGTCCGACTACGGGCTGGACGAGGCGATCTTCACCACCGGCGGCAAGCTGGCGCTCTTCAATACCCTGCAGATCCTGGTGGACCATGGCGATGAGGTCATTCTCCCGGTGCCTTACTGGGTCAGCTTCAAGGACATCATTCAGTACGCCGGCGGCAAGGTCGTCTATCTGCAGACCAGCGAGGCGGAGAGCTTCCGTATCACCGCCGACGCCATTGAGAAGGCGATTACACCCAAGACCAAGTGCATCATTTTGAACTCGCCGTCGAACCCTGCCGGCTCGGTGGTCTCGGCGGAAGACTTGGAGCGGATTGTTCATCTGGCGCATGATCGCGGGATCTATCTTCTTCTGGATGAGTGCTATGTCTATCTGAACTATGCGGGGAAACCGGTCAGCGGCGGTTCTTTCACCTGGGCCAAGGAGCACATTGTGGTGCTCGGCTCTCTCTCCAAGACGTACGCGATGACCGGATGGCGAGCCGGATTCGCTCTGGCTTCGAAATCGATTGTGGCGAATTTGAGCAAGCTGCAGTCGCAATCAACCTCGAACGCCACCAGCTTTGTGCAGAAGGCAGCGGTTGCCGCGCTGGCCGGGCCACAGGATTGCGTGACCGAGTTCCGCGCCGAGTTTATCGCATTGCGCGACTACATGTTGAGCAAACTGGCCGAGATTCCCGGCGTCACCTGCACCAAGCCCGAAGGCGCCTTTTATGTCTATCCCAATATGTCGGCCTTTATTGGCAAGGGCGGCATCAAGTCGGCGACCGAGTTGGCGACCCGCCTGCTGCATGAGGCGCACGTGGTGACGGTGCCGGGCGAGGCGTTTGGCACGGCCGAACATATCCGGATCTCGTACCCGGTAACCAAACAAGCTATTGACGAAGGGACCCGGCGCATTGCCGAGTTTGTCGGCAAACTTGCGTAGCCGCTTCCTCTTTAGATCAGGCAGGTTGCGGGCTGACGAGGAGTTTGGTGAACAGCAGTTCTTCCGCCCAGCGGCTCCGTGCCCCGGAGCCGCTTTTCGCAAAAAGTAACTTTCGCACCTGTGCAAACCTATCGTTGGTCGAGTAGGATGTGTTTCCAATGCCGAAAGAGATCGATTTCCGTCCTGTAATTCTTGCCGGAGGCAGCGGTACCCGCTTCTGGCCTCGTTCCCGTCGCGCCCATGCCAAGCAGGTTTTGGCCTTGGATGGCGAGCGCTCCATGATCCAGCAAACCGTTGAGCGGCTCAAGCCGCTGGCAGGGCTGGATAAGACCTGGGTCATCACCAATGAATATCTGGCCAGCGAGATCGCCGACCAGTTGCATGGCGTGCCAGCTTCGCAGATTATCGAAGAGCCGGTGGCGCGCAATACGGCGCCCGCCTGTGGGTTGGCTGCTTTTCTGATAGAGCGGGAGAATCCGAATGCAGTGCTCGGGATCTTCCCCTCGGACCATGTGATCGCCGATGAGCCACGCTTTTTGAAGGTCCTGCAGAAGGGGATCGCCATGGCGGCTGCCGGAGACAATATGGTGGTACTGGGCATCGAGCCCACGCGCGCCGAGACCGGGTATGGCTATATCGAGACCGGGGACCTGATTGGGGACGATAACGCCCTGCATGTGCGGCGCTTCACGGAAAAGCCGAACCAGCATCGCGCCGAGGAGTTCATCACCGCCGGCAATTATTACTGGAATTCGGGGATGTTCCTGTGGTCGGCGCGCACCCTGGCCAATGCCGTGCGCGAGCATCTGCCAGAGACCGCGCCGCTTCTGGAAACGATTGCTTCCGCCTACGGGACGCCGAAGTTTGCCGAAGTGTTCGAGTCTGTCTATCCCAAGTGCGAGAACATCTCGGTCGACTATGCCATTCTTGAGCCGCGCTCGGCGAAGGGAGAGCATCTTTCTCATCTCTACTGCCTGCCCGCCGAGTTCAGTTGGAACGACCTTGGTTCCTGGGCTTCGCTCTACGAATACCAACTGGATGCTCGCTTGCGCGGAGATAGCGACGGCAATGTTGCGGACACGGAGGGGCACCTTGCCACCGATGCGTCGAACAACTACGTCTACAGTCCTCGGAAGTTCGTCGCGCTGGTCGGAGTTGAAAATCTCATCATCGTGGACACCGAGGATGCGCTGCTGGTTGCGCATCGCGACCGCTCGCAGGATGTGGGGAAGATCGTGCGCGAGTTGGCCGTCACGGGCCGCACCAATCTGATCTAGGGCCGTGGCCGCATGAAGGTGTTTCTTTAAGATTCGTGGCTTCCCACCCTTTCGCCGGAAAAAAGGCGAAAGGATGGGGCACGGAGCAGGTTCAAAAACCATCCGGTCAGAGAGCTGGTCCCCTTGGTTGATCGCCAGACTTGGCCTGATCGCCCGTTGATTTGGCGCGCCCGCCTGCTGGACGAGCCGCTGAGACTATCTTCTAGCCGTCCTCTAAAATAGAATCCAACTTCATTTTTAAGCTCATTCCCAAAGGGGAGAGAATACTAGAATGCCTCAATCGCAGATAAAATTTGGAACCGACGGCTGGCGCGCGGTCATTGCGGACGACTTTACCTTTGCCAATGTGCGCATCGCGGCAGCAGCCATCGCTGCGTATATCCATGCCAAGGAAGACCCTGCCAAGGGCATCTGCATCGGTTACGACACCCGCTTCGGATCCAAAGCCTTCGCACGCACCTGCGCTGAAGTCGTGGCCGCCACCGGGATTCCCGTGCAGCTGGCCAACGCCATCACCCCTACGCCGGCCCTGAGCTACGCCGTACGCGAGCGCAAGGCAGCAGGCGGAATCATGATCACGTCTTCACACAATCCGGCGCAGTGGAACGGTGTGAAGTACAAGGGATGGTTCGGTGGCTCGGGGAACCCTTCGATGATCGCCGATATCGAGGCGCGTCTGGGTCAACCGGTGCCTCAGCCCACGCAGCCGGCCTCGATTGTTGAAGTGGACTTCGTTGCCGACTACCTGCGGGCTATCGAAAGTTTCGCCGACCTGGACCTGATTGCAAAGTCGGGGATGAAGTTCGCCATCGACTCGATGTATGGAGCAGGGCTGACCTATATCAGCGATATCTTCACCCGCATTGGTGTCGATCATTTTCAGATTCGCGGCAATCCCGACCCGCTTTTCCCCGGCATCAACCCCGAACCCATCGAGCCGCACATTCGCGCTCTCGGCGAGGCCGCAGTGGCCCAGCATTGCCAGGCAGGCCTCTGCACTGATGGCGACGCCGACCGCATCGGCGCCACGGACGAGAACGGCAACTTCGTCGACCCACACAAGATCTATAGCGTCTTGCTGAGCTGGGTGCTCAAGTACAAGGGCTGGCCGGGCGCTGTTACCCGCGCCTTCAACACGACGAAAATGCTGGACCGAATCTGCGCCAAGCATGGCCGCGAGTTGATTGAGCATGGCATCGGCTTCAAATATGTCGTGGACCTGATGTTGGAACGCGAAATCGTAATGGGCGGCGAAGAGTCGGGTGGCATCGGTTTTCAACGGCACCTGCCCGAACGCGACGGGCTGCTCAATGCCCTGCTGCTGGCGAATGTGATGGCTCAGGAAAACAAGACGCTGGGGCAACTGGTGGCCGATCTTCAGGCAGAATATGGCGAGCACCAGTATGGGCGCATCGACTTGCACATTTCCGATGAGATCAAGAACGACGCCATCGCACGCGCCAAAGCGCTGCAGCCCGGCGACCCGGTCTTTGCGGGAATGCCTGTGTTGCGCACCGAAACCATGGACGGGGTGAAGTTCTACCTGGACAACCCGGAAGCCGCCAGCAAACCCAATGCTGCAGAGACTTGGTTGTTGCTGCGCGCCAGCGGAACCGAACCGCTGATGCGCATCTATACCGAGTCGTGCTCGAAGGAAGCTGTAGCCAAACTGCTCGAAGCTGCACGCGCTTTTGCGATGAAAGGCCGCGGCTAGAGCTGTTTTGAGCGGATGAAGAAGTCCCCATTGAGTTCGTGCTTTCCCTGGTCTCAAAATCGAGACCAGGGGCACCCAAGTTCGTAGGGATGATTTGGAAGTATTGCCCGTAAAGATTGGGTGACCCCCGACCCTCGCATTTGGGAACGGGGATACAAAGAAGCTAGGCGGTCAAGATATTTACTTCAAACCTGCATCTGCTGGGCGAGTGTCCATGTTGGGCACGGTTGTTTCGCGCCTGGCCAGGGAGCGGGGCTCACACTGCGCTCAGATCCTGTCCCTTGGCGTCCCGGCCCATCATCGCCAGCCCAGCCAGCGCCAAGGCCACAACGATCACGGTAATCGCCAGGACTGAAGGGTAATTTCCCCATCGTTCCGCTGCCAGGGCTTGCGCTTTCCCATTCCACGATGTCACCAGGCCCCCCAACTGATAGGCCAGCCCGGGAGCGGTGGCGCGCACGGGCGCCGGGGTCAGCTCGGTCAGATAGGCGGGCACCACTCCCCAGGCACCCTGCACCATGAACTGCATCAACACCGCGCCAATCCCCAGGGTGATGGCGGAATGACCATAGGCATAAAGGGGAATCACTGGAATCGCAAGGAGCGCGGCAGTGGCGATGGCGCGCTTGCGTCCCCACTTCTCCGAGAGCATGCCAAAGACGATTCCCCCGGCGATGGAACCCACACCGTAAAGGACTCCGATGGTCCCCACCATCTCAGGCGACAGCTTGGCCCAGACCGACAAGAAAGTCGGATACACATCCTGGGTGCCATGCGAAAAACTCATGAAGGCCGTCATCACCACCACCAGAAACACGAAAGTGGGCAGAAATTTGACCAGATCCCGGTAGGCCGACGTGCGGGCCGAGGGATCTTTCCGCTTGCTTGCTCCGGCCAGCCATACCGGAGACTCACCCACTTTCGCCTGCACAAGGAGGACGAGCAATGCGGGTGAAGCGCCGACCATAAACAGCCCGCGCCAGCCGATCCAGTGGAACAACAACGCGAAAGCCGCTGAAGCCAGGATCGATCCCGCCGCGTAGCCTTCCTGCAGGATGCCGGAGAAGGTGCCGCGGCCCTCCGCAGGCAAGGTTTCGAAGGCGAGCGCCGCCCCAACACCCCACTCGCCGCCCATGGCGATCCCGAACAGTGCCCGCAACACCAGCAACACGGCCATCGAAGGAGCAAAGGCGCAGCCAAGTTCAATCACTGAGAAACTGAGGATGTTGGCCATCAGCACCGGACGTCGCCCGTAGCGGTCTGCAAGATAGCCGAAGAGCACAGCACCCACCGGCCGGAAGGCCTGCGTCAGAAACACGGCTCCCAACACCTCAGAAGGTTTGGTGTGGAAGTCGGCGGAGATGGCCTTCACGCAGAAGATCAGCAGAAAGAAATCCAGACTATCCAGCGTCCAGCCGAGAAAACAGGCGATGAACGTATGACGCTGGGGACGTGTCAGGGAGCCGAAATCGCGGGCAATCGACATTTCGGGAGGATAGCAGAAGGTCTCTACGACGCGCCGCGATCAAACGCGGGTCTATTGCAAAAGATGGAGAACTGGAGACGGGGTCGAATCCGTCATTCAAAGATCGTACGCGGAGCCTGACTCCCGTGAGTAATCTTCGGTAGGCAAAGAGGCCAGAGGGATTCACTCTGGCCTCCTTGCTTGCGCACATTAGCCGATCACGGCCACCTTCGCCCTCTTGCCCAGCCGGACGACGATGCGCACCGGCGTGGCGCTTACCGTGATCAGCGCGCCCCCAGCGCTCTCGCCATCAAGCTTGACCGCTTTTTCGGCGATCTTGCGGTTGGCTTCCGCTCCGCTTGTTGCCAGGCCCATCTGAACCAGCAACTTGGGAAGTCGAATCTGGTTCGGTTCCTGGCCTGACACTTCAGCAAAGCTGATCGAAACTTCCTCAAGATCCTCGGCTGTCGCCTTCTGCTGGAACATCTTTGCCCAGTTTTCGTCCGCGCCTTCTGCTGCGGCTTCTCCATGGAAATCCCTGGTGATCGACCGCGCTAGCCGCTTCTTCACTTCCATGGGATGAAGCGTACCTGCGGCCACCTGCTCGCGCAGCGCATCGACCTCCGACTGCTTCAGGTCGGTGAGGAAGACCCAATACTTCCACATCAGATCGTCGTTGATGCTCATCAGCTTGCCATACATCTCGGCAGGCGGCTCGTTGATGCCGATGGCGTTGCCCAGCGACTTGGACATCTTCTGGACGCCGTCGAGCCCTTCGAGGATCGGCGTCATGAGAATGATCTGGGGCTTCTGCCCATAGTGGCGCTGCAGATCGCGCCCGCATTGAAGATTGAACTTCTGGTCGGTGCCACCCAGCTCCACGTCGCACTCCAGGCAGACCGAATCGTAGCCTTGCATGACCGGATACAGGAACTCGTGCAGACTGATGGGCTGCTCTGCCTCATAGCGCTTGTGGAATTCGTCGCGCTCCAGCATCTGCGAGACGGTAAAGTGCGCCGTAAGACGGATTGTTTCCTCGTAACCCAGCTTCTCCAGCCACTCGCTGTTGTAACGAACCTCGGTCAGCTCTTCATCCAGGATCTTGAAGACCTGTTGCTTATAAGTCTCGGCGTTGGCGTCGATCTGGGCGCGGGTAAGCGGCTTGCGTGTGATGTTGCGGCCGGTTGGATCGCCGATCAGCGAAGTGAAGTCGCCCACCAGAAAGATGACCGTGTGGCCGAGTTGCTGAAAATGGCGCAATTTGCGCATCAGCACGGTGTGGCCTAGATGCAGGTCGGGAGCGGTGGGGTCGAAGCCAGCTTTGATGCGCAGAGGGCGTCCGGTCTTGCGGCTCTCCTCCAGGCGTTCGCGCAGGTCGCTGACGCGGACAATCTCCGCCGCGCCCTTCTGAAGCAGGTCCATCTGGTCATCTACAGGTAGAAATTGGCTCATCTCGTCTCTGAGTATAAATTCCGCGGCTTGTGGGGTTCCGTCTGCTGCGATGAAACAGAGCCAACTGAAGCCGGGTAGGTTACGGGTATTCCCTTGCGCAGATAGGCTTGTGTTGTGCAAGTGGTTGCGCTGGCGAGAGAACATGCAGATCATCCTGCAAACGCTCGGGTTCCTCTCGTGTTGGAAAAGGGGACACCTTTGACAGCAAAGGTCTGAGTTGATAGCCTTCATATGGGCGCATGTGGCCAACCTGGCCGGTGAATTGCCCTGCAATGCGTCCCCGTCGTCTAGCCCGGCCTAGGACACCGCCCTTTCACGGCGATAACACGGGTTCAAATCCCGTCGGGGACGCCAATCATTTCAGCAACTTACGCGCTTCGATGATTTTTTCGTACGTCCGT
>Ga0302320_10003130_pt1 | contig 38572 bp, 33 predicted proteins | sample Bog_T0_3_FD_202130 | JGI IMG/M metagenome (GOLD analysis project Ga0302320, IMG submission 202130) | Peat permafrost microbial communities from Stordalen Mire near Abisko, Sweden - Bog_T0_3 | ecosystem: Environmental > Terrestrial > Soil > Wetlands > Peat | place: Sweden: Abisko, Stordalen Mire... | reverse complement strand
CTTTGTGAGCCTGGGCGAGGACTTTGTGCTGAAGCTCTATCGAGAGGTGGCGTTTGGAATAAATCCTGACCGCGAGTTGGAAGAGTTCCTTACCGAAACGACGAGTTTCACCCACATGCCCAAGTCGTTGGGCTGGCTGGAGTATTGCCGGGACGATGAGGGCGAGCTTCAGCAGACGACCATAGGTTTGATAACCGGCTACGTGAGGGACGCGACGGCAGGATGGCAATATGTGATCGATCATCTGGGCTTGTACTTCGAGCGCGCGCTGGCCGTGCATGATGAAGATTCGCGCGCCAGGGAGATCGCCGCCGGAAGTCCATTGCTGCTGGCCCAGCGTCCGCTCCCGCCTCTGATGGCGGAGTTGCTGGGAACCTTCGAGAATGTGGCTCGCGTGCTCGGGGCACGGACGGCGGAACTGCATGGCGCTTTGAGTTCGCACCCGGAGATTCAGGCGTTCGCGCCGGAGCCGTTCACCGACTTCTACCGGTATGGACTCTATCACGGAATGCTTGGACTCATGGGGCGCTCTCTGGATGCATTGCGCCTGCGCTTGAAAACGCTTCCGGAAGCGGCGCGCCACACCGCCGAAGAATTGCTGGCCAACGAGTCCAACATCCGTGATGGGTTGCTCCCCCTGCGCGATCATCGGATTTCGGGTACGCGCATTCGTATCCACGGAGACTACCAACTGGGCAATGTGTTGTTCGCCGGCAACGATGCAATCATCCAGAACTTTGACGGGCCGGCCGGAAGACCGTTGAGCGAGAGGCGAATCAAGCGCCCCGCATTGCGCGATGTCGCCAGCATGATTAGCTCAATGCATTATGCAGCCCACGCGGTTTCCTATGGCTATGTGCCCGGAGTGGTGAAAGGGCGCGAGCAGATGGCTCGCATCGACCGGTGGGCAGAGAATTGGCACCGGTGGGTTTCCGCGACGTTCCTGCAAGGCTACCTGGAAAACGCGCGAGGAAAGGACTTCCTGCCGGAAACGGACAGCGAAACGGAGATACTGCTGCGGGCACATCTGATCGAAAAAGCGCTGATGGAGATTGCATACGAACTTGAACACCGGCCCGAATGGGTCGGAATACCGGTGCATGGACTCTTAACGCTGCTGAATTGGTAGAAGCCCGGGAAAAGGGCTCGGGAGGGCTGAGGCTCTCCCGTCCGGGTTCTCCCGGCAGGATGTATTCCAGCCCGTTTCAGCCCAATGTCTCCTCCGCGAGCGTACAGGAATAAAGGTCGGGTGGATGACCGCCCTGTGGCGGCACTCACGTTACCGGGTGACTGTAATCACTGCGGGTACCTCGCACAAACGTTAAAAACTCACATGGAGAGAGATATGCAACCAAGTTGCAGCCACTGTGTATTCCGCTCTGATCGTCCTTTTTGCGATATGTCGCCAGACGCGATTCGCCGATTCGACGAGATCAAAGAGCAGGCCATTCTCGGCAAAGGAGCGCTTCTGTTTGCCGAAGGCCGCCCCTCGCGCGGAGTCTATGTGCTTTGCGAAGGCCGCGCCAAACTCTCCATATGTTCCGAGACCGGCAAACGCATAATGTTGCGCGTGGCCGGGCCCGGAGAGGTTCTTGGACTTGGCTCGACCCTGGGCGGAAATACCTATGAGGTCACGGCGGAATTACTGGATACCGCACAGGTCGCTTTTGTGAAGCGCAAGGACATACTCAAGTTCCTGCGTGTCAACCCCACAATTTGCATGGAAGTGGTGCGTCGCCTGAGCGACGACCTGCACGGCGCATATGAACGCGTGCGTTCCATCGGACTTAGCCGCTCGCGAAAGGTCCGCATTCAGCGCGCTCGCTCCATAGCCTCCTGAGCGAAAGGTTAATCGCAGACAGTGAAAGGGCCGCCCCGTGCGGCCCTCTGCATTTTCATTCGTGGACTCCAGAAAAGAAACCATTATGAGAAGGACCAGTTCCAGAGATGGTGTATCCCGAAGTTTCCAGCCATGGGCCGTTGCGACCAACAGCGAGCAACGGCTCAGCACAATCTACAGAGGACATAGTTTCTCTGGAACCGGTCAGGGAGACGTCCATTTCGAGGCGGTCAATTTTGCTCAGACTTAGTCAGACCGCAAGAGTACACAAGGGGTAGCCACAATTCCGTAATCCAACGGTTACAAGGACGAGGAAGAAAAGGACAACCACATGTCAACGATTTGTGAACTGGCTTACCACCGTGCGGCTCGTCATCATGAGTGCGCAGCTTACCATCACAAAGAAGCGGCGAAGCAGGAAGCGGCGGGAATGTACGAGAAGGCCGCGCTTCATGCCTACCTCGCTCACGGACATACCCAACATGCGATTCAAAGCGAAGCTGAGGCGGCCAAGTTGCACGCCGACCGCTTCCTGCACGTCGATCATTGCGTCCCATCCGTGGCAGGTGCGGGACCGTCAAGAGACGGGGAGCGGAGTGCCGCTTAGGAAGGGTTCTTTCTCGCACCCAGGTAGCCGATGAGATTCATGCCGCCTCGCGATGACCGGGCAAGTCTCGATCACAGTCAAAGTCCCTGCGACGAATCCAAGGATCGGAATTCGAGCGCAGGGACTATCTGTTCGCGGGTATTTTGATTTGTCGCGAACGCTTGTCGACTACTGCTGAGCGTGCTCCTCGTGCTGTTCGTGGGTCTCTGTGCTCGTCGTTGTACCTCTCTGCTCTTCTTCGTGCCGTGGCTCCATAGTCGTGGTTGTTGTTTCGCTCTTCTTTACATGGTGATGATGTTTTTTGTACTTCGTTCGAGTCTCAGTCGTCTGACTGCTTTCGTCATGCCGCGGTACATCTTGCGACGTGGTTGTAGTGCTGCTGCTGCTGCGGGATTCCGAGTTGTTCTGCCCGATTGCGGGCAGCGAGAGGGCCAGAACAACAAGCGGCCCCATAACGACAGTGAGTAGCTTTTTGGACGTCATCGATTCTCCTTTATTACGCGCCAGAGACGATGATAGGGTCCATACAAACGCTTAATCTGTACACATTTGCTCACAGTGCCAATTAACTCAGCTTGTTCTTCGTTCTTGCGGCTAAATAGCAGCACTGGCTTGCAAAATCCACTCTGGCCGACTTTCTCAAACGTAATATAAAGACTATTTCGCCGTCTGGCAGCGGTCCAGCCAAGCGCGTGGCCATGTCAACAAGGCAGCGCGCTTGCAATTCGGGCTTGTGAGAGAGATCATTTCAAACAAGTTTAATGGTTTTCCCTCCTTGGCACTGGTGAAGCAGCCGTATGTTCCAGCAGCGTTACCGATTTCGGCAGCACGCTCGGCCTCCCCCAATACCGGCCTGAAAAGCCATGTCCGGCCGTCGCGGCGCAAAGGGAATGTCCGTCATGGGTGTGATGCAAGTCACAGAAACTCGTGAGGTTACGCACTGCTCCAAGTGCGCTGCGAATGCGAAAACCAATGAGTCCTGTAAAAGCGGCAGACGTGTGCCCGAACTGGCCGCCGCTTTCAGGAATGCGAAAACAATACAGGAGAATCGATGAAGAGGTTCTTTGCGTTCGTAATTGTGGCCACCATGTCAATGCCTCTGTTTGCCGCCGACGGCGCCGCGATTTTCAAGGCGAAGTGTGCTGGATGCCATGGAGCAGACGGCTCCAAAGCCATTCCCGCGATGGGCGTTAAGCCGTTAACTGCCCCCGAGGCGAAAGCAAAATCGCTGGACCAGATTGTCGCCGTGATTACCAAGGGCCAGGGAAAAATGAAGCCAATAGCCGTGAGCCCTGATGAAGCGAAAGCTGTTGCCGGGTTCGTGAAAACGCTGAAATAGAAGTTCACTCTTGCAAACTGTTGGATTGAACCGCCCGGACCACCGTGCCCGGGCGGCTACTCGAAGTTTTGTGCCAAAGCTGAAGGTGAAGGGTTTTGTGAAGAATCTAAGACTACTCTTGATAATGTGCCTGGTGCTTGCCTGCGCCGGGTTTGCGAACGCAGGAACCAAGGCCGCCGCCCCCAAGCTTTCCAGTGACGATTGCCTTGCCTGTCACAGCGACGCCTCGATGGTCAACGGCAAAGACGTGCATGGAGACGCATTCAAGGCTTCGATTCACGGTTCCATGTTCTCCTGCGTGGATTGCCACACCGACGTCAAGACCCTTCCGCACGATGCGGGTCTTAAGAAACCAACTTGTGTTACCTGCCATGCCGAAGAGCAGGCGAAGTATAGCAACGGTGTACATGGGAAAGCGCTGGCTGCCGGAAATGTCAAAGCTGCAAATTGCGAAAGCTGCCACGGAAATATTCATGAGATCTTACCTGCCAGCGACCCCAAGTCTCGATCCGCGAAAGTAAACATACCCAAGATGTGCGGCCAGTGCCACAGTCAACCGATTCCGGGCTTGGCTGGCAGACCCGCTCTCGCCTACCAGGAGTCGATTCACGGCAAACTGTCAGCGTCGGGGAACGACAAAGCGGCGGTTTGCTCGGACTGCCACGGCGCGCATGATGTTCGCGCCCCCAACGATCCCACATCGCCGGTCTTCCGCGCCAACGTGCCCGCGACCTGCTCCAAGTGTCACTCTGGGGAGGCGGTTCAGTTCGCCAAGAGCATTCACGGCAAGGTCCTGGCCGGCGGCAATACTCAAGGCCCAGTCTGTACGACCTGTCATGGCGTTCACACAATCAAGGCCGTCAAGGACAAGGATTCGTGGGTATCGCCAACGAATCAGGCCGACGTGGTATGCGCCCAGTGTCACAACAATGTCAGAATGACCGCGGAGTTTGGCATTCCCGGTCGGCGCACGGACAGCTACAACGCCAGCTATCATGGGATGGCAAGCGCGGTGGGCTCCAAGCGGACCGCAAGTTGTTCGTCATGCCACGGGAATCACGACATCCTTCCGCCGTCAGATCCTCTATCCACGGTCAACCCGGCCAACCTGGTCAAGACCTGCGGACAATGCCATACCGGCGCGAACGCCAACTTTGCCAAAGGCCAGATTCACCTTGATCCCGAAGCTGCCGCCAAGGCCGACTTCGGCAACAAGGTGAACAACTGGGTTCGCAGCGCTTACGTCCTGCTGATCCTCGGAACCATCGGCTTCATGTTCCTGCACAACCTGATGATCTTTGTGCGCAAACTGATGGATCGCCGCAAGTTTGGCAGCCAGCACGTCAGCGGACCCCGCGTAGTTGTGCGAATGACGAAGAGCCAGCGCATTCAGCATTTCCTGCTGCTGGTCTCGTTCCTCACGCTGGTCGTCTCGGGATTTGCCCTTAAGTACCCCGATGCCGCAACCCGCTTCGTCTTCGTCAACGAAATCGGACGCAGTTATGTTCATCGCTTCGCCGGCACGGTGATGATTCTGGCCGGTCTCTACCATCTGATCTACCTCGCTTTTACCAGCGAGGGGCGCCGCATGCTTCTGGATATGCTGCCCGTGCTGAAGGACGCCACTGATATAGTGGATGTCTTCGCCTACTACCTCGGATTCTCCACCAGGAAGCCGCAATTCAAGCGCTTCAATTACGCGGAGAAGATGGAATACTGGGCGCTGATCTGGGGAACGTTTGTGATGGCCTCCACGGGACTCATGATCTGGTTCAAGGTCACGTTCGCCAGCGTGGTTCCGCGCTGGTGGGTCGATATTGCAATAACGGTTCACTTCTACGAGGCGATTCTGGCCACGTTGGCCATCATCGTCTGGCACTTCTACCAGGTTATTTTCGATCCTGACACCTACCCGGTGAACTTCGCGTTCATCGATGGCAAGATGTCAGTCGAGCATTACCAGGAAGAACATGGACTCGATTCCGCGACGCTGTTGCAGTATGAGGGCGACGCTGGAGACGAAGACGAAACCCATCACCCATCCACCAAGAAGTGAGGCATTGCAGGGCAGCAGGCCAGCTAAGCGGCCTGCTGCCGCGCACCAGTTCTATGTGGCAGCACGGCGTTTGCCTCATCACCGTAGCAGGAGATTCGAATGACCGATCCCGGGCCGAACACGCCCATCCCGCCGCCGACCGAGGGGTTCTCCTACAGATCGCTATTGCGTAATTACATTAGCCTCTCAGGACTTGCATTGGCGGCCATTGCTCTGGCCAACATCATCATCCTGTTTATTATTGACGTAACCTCGCCCCAGCCCAACCCATATGTCGGGATTCTCGCCTATATGGTGCTTCCCGGATTCTTTGTTGGTGGGCTTGCTCTCGCGGTCTTTGGCATATTGCGTGAGCGTCATCGCCGTCTCGAAGCGATCCCAGGCGCTGAAAAGCTACCTAAGATCGACCTCAACCAACCGGGACAGCGTAGCCGCCTGGTTTTTTTCCTGAGCTTCGTTTTCGTTTTTATCCTGCTCAGTGCCGTCGGCAGCTATCGCGCCTATGAGTTCACCGACTCCACAACCTTCTGCGGAGAACTCTGCCACACCGTGATGCACCCCGAGCACACTGCTCACGATCACTCGGCTCACGCCCGCGTCAGTTGCGTGGAGTGCCACGTCGGCTCCGGCGCTAGCTGGTATGTAAAGTCGAAGATGTCTGGGCTGCGCCAGGTTGTGAAGACCGTGCTCAATACCTACCCGCGTCCCATTCTGTCGCCGGTTACGGACTTGCGTCCTGCCTCGCAAACCTGTGAGCAGTGCCACTGGCCGCGCCAGTTTTGGGGAGCCCAACTCAAGGTCTTCAATCATTTTGGCTCCGATGAAACCAATACGCCCCGCCAGATCCGTTTGCTCATCAAGACCGGTGGCGGCGACCCCAACTCAGGCCAGGCCGCCGGAATCCATTGGCATATGAACATTGCCAACAAGATTGAGTACAAGAGCGATCCCAAGCGCCAGAATATCTCCTGGGTTCGCAAAACCGATTCCAACGGCAACGTCACCGAATACACCGCTGCCGGTACCGATCCGGCTGCACTCGGCAAACTCGAACAGCGGCGCATGGACTGCGTCGATTGTCACAACCGTCCGACCCACGTCTATACTCCTCCGGACCGCTCCGTCGATCAGGCAATGGCTTCCCACCGCATCAGTCCCACCCTGCCATTTGCAAAGCAGCAGGGCGTTCAGATCCTGACCGCCGAGTACAAGACCACCGCACAGGCCCAGGCCGCCATTGCAAAGGCCATCCCGGCCTTCTACCAGGAGAAATACCCGCAACTGGTTAGCAGCCGCTCCGGCGACATCCAGAACATGGTGATGGAACTGCAGCGCATCTTCCGCGAAAACATTTTCCCGGAGATGAGAGTGGATTGGCGCACTCACCCTGACAACGTAGGCCACTATTACTTCAATGGCTGCTTCCGTTGCCATGACGGCAACCACACCAGTAAAGATGGTAAGGTCATCACCAAGGAGTGCAACTCCTGCCATACGGTTCTCGGTCAGGAAGACGGCATTCTGCCCTCCGCCGTAGTCAACACTGCCATGGCCTTCAAGCACCCCATCGAACTCGGTGACCTGTCGGCCGTGAACTGCTCCGATTGCCATAACGGCGGCGTCGGCCCATAGGCGGAAAGAGTTAGCGGCGGGTGGCCCATTCAAGCCATCTTTTGGCTTGAGTGGGGCTCTTGGGCGGCTCCGGAACCGCTCCAAACTTCTTTCGCTTTGAGTGGAACACTTGTCTCAAGTAGGGTTCCGGCGGGTAGTTTCGGGACCGAGGAGGAGACTGCGGACGGGTTGTCCTGCGAGGGGATTGGATCGGCGACAGGTTCGCGGCTGTCGCAGTGCGGTTCGGCGCAATCGTGGCAGTCGTCATGGCATTGTTCGTCGCGTTCGTCGCTGCCGATGCAATCGTTGAAGACTTCTTCGTCGCTGCCAATCTTGTCGATTTGCGGTCTGTCATCCTTTGGACGGGTGGCCCACATCCGCCTTCTTTTGGCGAATGTGGGGATGCAACATGCGTCATTTCGAACGAGTTAGCTGCCCGAAAACGTCTCCGCCTCCATGTTGTCAAGTGTGAATTTTCTAGAAATCCCCGTAACCAGTTTATTCCAAGGCACATAGAGTTGAGCTCCAAGTGAGGGAATTACCCCTTGAAGCTGCTATCCTAAAAGCAGATGGCCAACCGGCCTTTGATCTTTCAACCTTGAAATATCTTCGGAGTGGGTGTGTCCCGAGGGTGCCCCACATTTGCCGTAGTTAGCAAATGTGGGTTTGCGGGCGTGGCGGATGCACCAATCCTGAAACCGCCCTTGAAACCTGCGAAACCTTGAACCTTGAAGCCTTAACTCGCCTGTTTTCAAGTTTTTAGCGGGAAATATAGAGGGGCAGGTGTAAGCCATAAATCTCACCCCCGGTGTGACGTGAATCACAGCCGTAGTGTGATAAGAATCATGGCTCCATGTTTGTCCTGAGCAGTATCTTTAGCTTGCGGTCGGAGTTATGGATCGTAGGAGATCTCATGAGTGCAAGTCCTCTTTCGGGCGCCAGCCAACATCTGCCGCGCCTTATTTTTTGGGAAGTAACCAAAGGCTGTAATCTCCGTTGCGTGCATTGTCGTGCCACCGCCACCGAGCTTGCGTCTCCCTCCGACCTGCCTACCGAAAAAGCCCTCGACATCATCGACCAGATCGCCGCCTTCGCCAATCCCATCCTGGTTCTTTCCGGCGGCGAGCCGCTTTATCGCGCAGACATCTTCCAACTGGCGAAATACGCGACCGACAAAGGCTTGCGCGTGGCGCTCGCCACCAACGGCACGCTCGTGACAAAGGAAGTCGCGCAGAAGATCGTGGACGCAGGCGTCAAGCGCGTCTCCATCTCGCTGGATGGCTCGAATGCCGAGACCCATGACAGCTTCCGTGGAATTCCCGGAGCGTTCGATGCGGCTGTTTATGGCTTCAAGAATCTGAAGGAACTTGGCATGCCGGTGCAGATCAATATGACGATCGCCCGCCACAACGCTACCGAACTGCCTGCCGTGCTGGACATGGTGAAGAACCTCGGCGCCGACGCCCTTCACACCTTCCTGCTCGTGCCGGTCGGTTGTGGCGTTGATATCGCCGAATCACAGATGGTTTCCCCTGACGAGTACGAACGCATCCTGAACTGGTTCTACGATCAGGCTGCCATCGGCGATATCGAACTGAAGGCCACCTGCGCGCCACACTACTTCCGCGTAGTGCGGCAGCGCCGCGCCGAGGAACGCAAGCAAGAGGGTTACGGAGCTGTCCCTGCGGCGGTTGAGAGCAAGCCCGCCATTGGCGCAACTGAGATGACGATGCCCGGTTCCACCGGCCTGGCTTTCAAGACCGACTACGAGAAGTTTGGCAAAAGCGGAATCCGCCACGACGGTATGCCGCACCCGCATGGACATCCAGGCGGAGATCCGAACGCCATGAACGCGATGACCAAAGGCTGCCTGGCCGGAACCGGCGTCTGCTTCGTCTCATTCGAGGGCGAGGTGTTTCCCTGCGGATATCTCCCGGCCATCGCTGGCGATCTGCGCAAGCAGCCGCTCTCCGAGATCTGGAACGACTCAAAGGTCTTTGCCGACCTGCGCGACACCGGCAAGCTGGAAGGCAAGTGCGGCTGCTGCGAGTTCCGCAACGTGTGTATGGGATGCCGGGCGCGCGCCTACGCCGCAACCGGCGACTACATGGCGTCGGAACCCTTCTGCGTCTATCAGCCAAAGGCAATGGCGACCAAGGAATAGCTGCACATTGAGCAAGAGGAACGGCGCGGAGATCCCGCGCCGTTCCTCTTGCTCGAAACTACCAAGAAAAATGGCTTGTTACTCCTGTGGCTTCTCGAAAAGCTTCGGGTCCACCGGGGCATTTACTTCCATCGTGGTCAAGGTCATGCTCCCATCTGATTCTTCGCCGCTGAGCATCTCAAACTTGGTGGGATACTGTAGTCCGTCGAAGCTCTTCCACGCCGAGTATTTCATTGTCATTGTCGACGGACCGTTCTGACCTACCTCGGTGAATCGCTCCTGCAATAGCCTTCCATCAGGGCCAATCCACCAGCGCGAAACCGCGCCATCGGCGTTCACGTCCACCACGGTCGCTTCGACGTCGCCAAGTTTTTCCCTGGCGTCGGCGGTGAAGGTGTACTTCGGGTCGGAGGCATGTTGCAGCACGTTTACAAAATCGCGTTTCAGGGCCGTCACCTGCGATTTGCGCATGACCGGCGGAAGCTCCCGCACCTGCGAGCCCATTGCCATGAATGCGATCTCAGGAGTCACAACCTGGAGCATCTCTCCCTGCGGCAGAGTCATCTTCTGGACCTGTTTGTCGGGATATACGATGCTTTGATCGATCTTCAAATCTGCGCCCTGCTGTTCGAGAACAACGACCTGGTGCAGCGTCTTTACCGCGTCGACCTTGGCCTCGCCGCCCATTGCATGTATTAATTTCGCGGCTGCGGCCATTCCCTCGGCGTTGCTGCCGGTGGGCTTGGGTGCGTCGCCGCTCGTGTCCACCGTTGGGATCGTGATATCGATCGGGGTTACCGGACCGAGTGCGGCGAGTTGTTTTTGGAAATCACCGACGTTGCCTACCACCAGCACTTTGAACTCTTCCTTGTGTACATACTTATTGGCCACGCGCAGAACATCGGCGGCAGTAACCTTCTCCACCCCCGCGCGATACCGTTCGAGGAAGTCGCTCGGGTATCCGTAAAACTCGTAGGTTTGCTGTTCGCGCAGAACCTTCGCGGGAGTATCGAAGTTGAATATGAAGGAATTCAAGATGGCATCCTTCGCGCGTTTCATTTCCAACTCGCCCGGCATCTCCTTTTTCAGCAGGTCAACTTGCTCCCAGAGCCCCTTGATTGCCTCCGTGGTCGTCTCGGTTTTGGTCCCGATCTGGAGAACGGTCAACCCTAGGTGATCCCAGTTGCTGCCAACGCCGCCGCCAACCGAATAGGCCAGGCCCGCCTTGGTGCGGAGGTTGATGAACAATCTCGACGAAAATCCTCCGCCGAAAATTTCGTTCATTACCTGCACGGCAAAATAGTCTGGATTTCTGCGCTCGATTCCCAGCCCTATCATGCGAATCTCGCTCTGGTTCACATCGCTTTTTTCCACGACGTAGATCCCCGGCTTTGCCGGTGAGATTGCGACCTTTGGCTCCTCGACCTTTTCTCCCTTTGGCCACTCGCCAAAGGCTTTGCGCAGCGTTGCCTCCATCTGCGCGGAGTCGAAGTCGCCCACCACGCCGAGGATGATGTTGTTTGGAGAGACGTGCTGCTTATGCCATTTCAGCAGGTCTTCGCGCGTGACGGCGGCTACGGTTGCGTACTCGGGAACCCGTGCGTAGGCGCTGTTCTTTCCATAACCGAGAATGTCCTGCTGCATCGCGGCGATATCGTCGGACTCATCGTTGCGCCGCGAGATGCCGCTGTTCATCTGCTTCTTTGCCAGTGCCAGCTTGTCTTCGCGGAATGCGGGAGTTCGCAATAAATCCACGAAAATCCCCAGCACGCCATTGAAGTCGCCCTTCAAGCAGTTAAAGCTGATGCTTGTGTTCGCGTCACTGCCGCCGGCTTCCACCTTGGCGGCGCGCGCCTCCAGGTAGTCATCCAGTTGATCGCCTGAGAGTTTTTCGGTGCCACCCGTGCGCCATGTCTCACCGTACAATTCCACCAGTCCGGCTTTCGCTTCCGGCTCGGAATCCGATCCGCCGCGAATCATTGCCGTGCCGGAGATCAGTGGCAGTTCGTGACTCTCTGTCAGAAACACAATCATTCCGTTGGCAAAAACCACGCGTTTCGGCTGCCGGGGCTTGAATGGAGGCAGCTCAGGAATTGCAATTTGCTTCCAGTTGGACGGAATGCCTGGAGTTGCAGCCGGAGCCAGGTTTGGTGCGACATCGTGTTTCGTCACATTGCCGGTTGCTTCCTGCGCCTGCATGGATCCCAGCAAAAGTGCGGCACTAAGCGCCGCCATCAGGAATTTTGCCCTCATCGCTGTTCTCCCTTTGCCGCAGCCTTGGTCTCCATGATTCCGACCGTGCGGTTGCTTTCCACGAAAACCTCGTTGGCCACGCGCTTCACGTCGTCGCTGGTCACCGCGTCAATCTTATCGATCCGCCTGAACAACTCACGCCAGTCGCCGTAATTCAGTTGATTCTGCGCCAGGTTGATGGCCAATCCCTGGTTGTTGGCCAGGCTGCGTAGCAATGTCGCCTTGGAGCGCGTCTTTACCATTTTCAATTCGTCGGAGGTCACACCGTCAGTCTTAAGTTTGTCGATAACTTCGTGGATGGCGGTCCCCATTTCGGTCGCGCCGTGTCCCTGCGAGGGCACTGCGTAGAATGCGTATAGGTTGCGATGCTTATCCGCCGGGAAGCCGCTGAAGCCTGCCGCCGCAATAGCAATTTTCTTGTCGCGTACCAGCGAGCGATAGAGACGCGATGTACGGCCTTCGCTCATCACGCCGCTGATGACCGAATACACAGGATCATCCTTGTCGCGAAAACTTGGTTTCTGGTAGCCCTCAATGTAGAAGGGCTGCGAAGGATCGCGTAGCAAAACGCTGCGTTCGGAGTTCTGCTTGCTCTCCACGGTGAAGTATTCTTCGGGCTTGGGGCCTGAAGGAATACGACCGAAGTACTTCTCCACGACGGCGAACGTTTTCTCGGCGTTCAGATCGCCTACCACAGCTACTACCATGTTGCTGGGAACGTAATATGTCTTGAAGAAGTTTGCCGCGTCGGTTGCGGAGAAGTGCCTCAAGTCGCTGGGGTAGCCGATACTTGGACGATGATACGGGCTGCTGTCGTAGGCGACCGAGAGGAACTGCTCGACGAGTCGTCCCGTTGGAGATGAGTCGGTGCGCATCCGGCGCTCTTCCATAACCACGTCGCGCTCTTTGTAAAACTCGCGCATCACCGGATGCATGAAGCGCTCGGACTCGAGGTAGGCCCAGAGTTCGAGGCGGTTGACGGGCAGGGAATAGAAGTACTGAGTGCTGTCGAGGCCAGTGGAAGCGTTGAGGCCTACGCCGCCGTTGCGCTCGACGATCTCAGGGAACTCATTCTTCACAACGTACTGTTCGGCTACCTCGATAGCTTTCTCCCAGGCCGCCTTCAACTCCGCAATCTTCTCCTCATCGCGATTTACGGTGCGGTTGTTTTCACGGTCATAATCGGCATAGGCGGCCTCGACCTTGGCCAGAGCCTCTGTTTCAGCGGCGATATTGGTTGTGCCGATGCTGTCTGTGCCCTTGAAGGCCATGTGCTCCATCATGTGCGCCAACCCGGTCTTGCCCTGTGGGTCCTGCGCGTCGCCGGCATCCACCAAGGTGAAAAATGAAAAGACGGGTGCCTCAGGCCGGCTTAATAGCAGCACGGTAAGTCCGTTGGGCAGGGTTTTGACATGGACTCGTTTTTCAAATGACGCTAGATCCTGCGCAAGTGCCGTTTGCAAGGCGCAGAACAACACAAGTAGAGGTGCGTAGGCTTTCAACCGGCTCATCATGCCTCCGCGGAAGCTGTGGAAGCTTCCGAACAGACGAGTTTACAGTCGGATCATGGGCGCTGTCGAACCACCGTGCGAGAGTACCCGGTTCCGGGCTGACAGGACGACTCCTTTAGTAGAGTCCGGGTTCGCCTGCGGGACGGGTTTTCCAGCGCCGGTGTACCCATAACCACTGATCGGGATGAGCACGGACGGCTTGCTCAATTGCCGCGGTGTAGTTCTGGGTGTTGGCGACCGCGTCTGCATCATCGTCTCCGGTGGAGACGGTAGGAATTGCGGGTTCAAAGCGAATGCGGTACTTGCCCTGAGCTTCATCCCAGATGGTAAAAGCTGGAAGGACGGCAGCTCCTGTTCGCATGGCGACGCGGGCGATTCCTCCGGCCGTGCAGGCGGGCAGGCCAAAGTAATTTACGAAGACGCCCTGGGGCGGAGTCATGTTGGTGTCCATGAGCGCGCCGACGGTTTCGCCGCGCTTCATGGCCGCAAGCAAGCCGCGGGCATACTCATCCTTGTCGTGGGTCTTGTTGCCATGCAATTCGCGCAGACGGCGCACCCAGCGGTCGAGCAGAGGATTATCCAAGTCGCGCACGACGATGTTCAACCAATGGCCGTGCATGGAATGGACGAAGGATCCGATCTCCCATCCGCCGAGGTGAGCGGTCATAAAAAGCACGCCCTTGCCCCGGTCGCGTGCCGCAAGGTAATTCTCCAGCCCGTCGTAGACAGCGATGCGGTCGATGTTCTCGAGGGTGTAGTCGGGGAACTTCGGAACCTCTGAGAGCAGACGGCCCAGTGAACGGTAAACGCCCTTCAAGATGCGTTCGCGCTCGGCGGGGGATTTCTCGGGGAAGGCAAGTTCGAGATTGCGCATGCCAACCCGCCGCAAGCGCGGGTGACACCAATAAAACAGGATGGCGATGCAGCGGGCAAAAGCGCGCGCCACCGGACGCGGCAGCCATCGCAGCGTCTGTGCGATGAGCCACACAGGAAGGTACTCCAACCAGAAACGCATGAGTAGAACTTGACCCTATCAAATCGCGAGTTGGAAGGTCAAACGATTAGACGTTAGTGGATGGCGAAGGATTACAAATACTTGATCTCAATATTGCGGGCCGAGAACGCATGTCCAACCACGGAAAAAGCCCGCCATCACAACGAGGCGGGCCGGCGAAGAGGATGATGTTTACCTGCCTGCGTATTTCGACAATGTGTCGTGCCAGATCTCGGCTTCTTTGGGGGATTCAATGTTGCCCAGGAGGATGGTCCTGAAGGGAACCATACGGCCATAGAAGTCACGTGTGTCCTCCTTGTGCTCGGTGATGACGGCGCCATTGATGGAGATTCCGGCAAATACGCCGCGGGCGCGCGAGTACGTGAGAACCTGGGCCCGCATCTTCCAATCGGTGGAGGCATCGGCGTGGCGGCCTACGGGACCGGCAGCTACGCTGGCATCAGCACCCAGCTTGAACTTGCTCTGGAGCAGGTTATTCATGCCTTGCTCGTTCATGATGAACATGATGATATCGGCGGCCTGCCCGCCAATCTGGAAGCCGAAGCTCCCGCCCTTAATGGTGAAGAATGCAGGCGCGCTCCAGCCTTTGTCGGTGCGGCAGCTGGCGACGCCCTTGCCGTAGGCTCCGCCGAATCCAAATGCGGCTTTTAACATGCTGGGAATCACGGCGATGCACTTGGAGTTGTCGATCACTTCGTTGGGTACTCCGCTGTCGGGGGCAGACATGATTTCCTTGATGATGGTGGCACTGCTTTGCAGACGGTCAATGTCATCGGCGCGGTCGCCGGCCAAGGCGGCAGTGGTTGAGAGAAGGACGACGAGCGCGATCAGAATTTTCTTCATGTAGTTTCCTTCCAGCGGGTTTAGGAACCGCGTTTCTGCATGATAACCCTTTGAGGGGCTAAAAAGTTTCGCAGAGGCCGACCGGGTATGATAGCGACATTCCATAGGTAGGATGCTGCCGTTGAGTCTGGGGTGGCAAAGCCGATTTCTTTTGAAGGACCTATGCGTCTGCAAGGGAGATTTGAGCGGTGCTGGGATATCTCACTACGTTCGAAATGACAACCTAAAAACAACTGCGGTCGATAAGGACTCGGCAATGCTGGAATCGTCGTACAGCCGTCTATGCGTTAACGTGCTCAGGTTCGCCAGCGTGCGACAGATCGTCGCCGATCCCGTATTCCTTCATCTTGCGATAAAGCGTGTTTCGACTGATTCCAAGGGAATTCGCCGCCCGGTGAATGTTTCCCTTGTAGAAAGCAACCGCGTTGCGGATCGTGTCCTTTTCTACCGCCTCCAACGAGCGCAGCGGCGCGCCTTGTGGAGCCGATGGTGTCTGGCGTTCTTCATATAAATCGGCGAAATCGAAGTGTTCTGACTTCAGTAACGAATCATCTCCGGCGAGGTTGATTGCCCGCTCGATTGCATTTCCCAGTTCACGTACGTTACCGGGCCACGAAAACGATTTCAGCCTTTCGGGCAGCCCTTCTTCGAACTCTTTCGGAGCAACCCTCAGTCTCAGGGAGATCCTCTCCATCAAGTTTTGGGCAAGGGCCGGTATGTCTTCCAGTCTCTCGCGAAGCGGCGGAATGCGGATGTTGAGTACATTCAAGCGGTAATAGAGATCCTGCCGGAAGTGCTGTAAGTTCACTTCGCGTTTCAAATCCTTCGCCGTCGCGGCAATGATTCGAATATCGATCTCGCGCTCGATGGACGACCCGATCCGCGCCACGCTTCGCTCTTGGATTACCCGCAGAAGTTTCACCTGCGCATTCAGGGGCATGTCGCCGACTTCATCGAGGAATAACGTTCCCCCGTTCGCCATTTCGAACTTGCCGGCCTGTCCACTTTTCTTGGCGCCCGTGAACGAACCTTCCTCGTAGCCAAACAGTTCGCTTTCGATCAGGGAATCCGGCAACGCCGCGCAGTTAACGGCGATGAATGGCCCATTGCTTCTCGGCCCGCAATTGTGGATTGCCTGCGCAATGAGTTCTTTACCCGTACCGCTTTCGCCCTCGATCAATATCGTCGAGGAACTCATCACCGCGATTCTCGTTCGCGTCTTCAACTCGGTCATACTGGCGCCGTTGCCCACGATATCGTCAATGTCGTAGCGCCGCGCTGGAAGACTATACGGTTTGGACGGTGCCCTCCACTTGCCAACTTCACGAAACGTCGCGACCGCCCCGATGATCATTCGGCTTTCGTCGCGGAGAAGGGAGGCTGAGCTCCGAATCTTCTTCCCAGACTTATCGCAGACGCTTTCCTTGTCTTCGTAATGCACGCCGTCGCTCAGCATCTGGAGGATGGGGAACTGGCAATTTGAGAGTTGCGCCAGGTGCCGCCCCTTGACGGCCTTCGGATCTACGCCTAGGATGCTGGCTCCCTTGGCATTGATTTCCGTGATGATTCCCCGATTATCCACCGAAATCAATCCGTCCGACATGTTTTCCAGCAGGATGTTGGAGTAGCGGTAAGCCGAGTACAACTGCTCGGTGGCAACCTGCAGTCGAAGTTGATTCTCAATGGCGCCGACTGCCGCCACAACCATTCCCAGCGTATGCACGTTGGCGTAATGATAGTCGCCGCTAAGATCAAGGACGCCCACCATCTTGCCATCCGCATCGAAAATGGGAGAAGCAGAACATACTAGGAAGTGATTCAGCTCGCAGTAGTGCTCTGAGGCAAAGACCTGAACCGGTTTGCGCTCGAATATTGCCGTGCCAATCGCGTTGGTGCCTTTCGACGACTCGCTCCAGTCTCCGCCAGGACACAGCTCAACGCTACGCGTCTTCGACGTGACTTCGGAATCCCCAATCACATCGAGCAGGAATCCGGTCTCATCGCTCAACACGACTTGGAATCCAGTATTTCTTACGAAGTCATACAGCCGCTCCATCACGGGCCGTACTATCTTGACAAGGCGTTGATTGTAGAAGAGGCGTTCTTTAAGAAGGGCACGATCAATACTGCGACTCAGGGGGCGGAGAGGGTCTACGCTGAGGTTATGACATCGCTGCCAGGAGCTTGCGATTTCCGGATTTAGATGCCGGACATCGAGCGATGCACCACCGGTGTATTTATGCCATGCACTCTGGACGATGGAGTTATCCGACGGCATCGTGATGTTCTCGCTCTCGTGTTGTAATGATGTTATGCCCGATTAACGCTGGATGCCGTGATCTCCATCACACTCGCAATATGCACAAATAGCATGACTTAGGTGGCTTCCGGTGGTTGAATAATGATAAGCGCGATCTCCTCATCTCACCGTTCCGGGCGTCATCCGCAAATTTAGTGGAGCATTCATCTCTGCGGGAGGCACGGTCTGTACAATGAAGCAGAACCCAATGCCGGAGTGTTACCTCACATAAGTTTACCTAAGCCCATGCTCACGTTTCCCAGCGGATTCCTTTGGGGCGTTTCAACTTCCGCCCACCAATTCGAAGGCGGCAACTTTCATAACCAGTGGCACGAATGGGAGCAACGGGGAGAGATCCGCTCCGGACATACCTGCACGCCTGCCTGCGACTGGTGGAACAACGCCGCGCATGACCTCGATTTATGCCGAGATCTGGGCCTGAACACGCTGCGCATCTCGCTCGATTGGGGGAGGCTCGAGCCCACCCAGGGTAAATGGAACGACGAGGCTTTCGAGCGGTATCGGACGTTGCTGCGGATGATCCACGCTCGTGGCATGAGGCCGTTCGTTACTCTTCATCACTTCACGCATCCCACCTGGTTCGAGAAGGATGGCGCATTTCTGAATGGCAGCTTGATCCCATTGTTTGTGGCGTATGCCGAAAGAGCCGTAGCCGAGCTGCGAGACCTGTGCTGCGATTGGCTGACATTTAATGAGCCGAATGTGTATGCGACCTTTGGCTATTTGTTCGGCGAGTTTCCGCCCGGACGCCGTAATCAGGTACGTGACACCGCAGTCGTACTGTCGAACATTCATCGTGCCCATGCCTTGGCATATGATCGAATCCATGGGCTGCAGAGTGAGGCTCGGGTGGGGCTCACTACAAATTGGACAGAGTTTCAGGCTGCCACCGCATCCCCTGCCGATCGATTCCTTGCCTATATTTATGACGGCATCTTCAATCGCTCATCGTTTCAATTCCTGAGGAGCGGGGCACCGGACTTTCCCTTTGGCGCGCTCTCGCCCAACGTTCCCGAAGTGATCGACAAGACGGATTTCATTGGCGTGAATGTTTACAACCGGCTGTACGTAAGATCGCCTTTTGAATTTTCACGCTGGAGCACCGGTGGAATCTTTGTGCTGCCGGAGGTTCCGCAAGGAGATCGGGGAGTTAACCTCCCATACGGCGAAGCATATCCTGCGGCAGTTCTCGGCGCGGTCAGGGAATATGGACAGCTACGAGTGCCGGTCTATGTGATGGAAAACGGCGTTCCTGACGAGTCGGATCGCATCCGTCCATGGGTGATCGTGAACACTCTCAAGCACCTGCACCAGTTGATTTCCGAGGGCTTTGACGTTCGCGGATATTTCCACTGGAGCATCGTGGATAACTTCGAGTGGAACGAAGGATGGACGCTGCGGTTTGGTTTATACGGCCTTGATCGCGACACTCAACAGCGCAAGCCGCGTTTCAGCGCGTCGCTTTACCAGCAGATTGTCGCGGCCAATGGGATCAGCGACGAGCAGCTCAGCAGGTTCTCTGAGCCGCCGTCGCCGGTAGCACCAACATCTGGAAATTAGGCTTTCCAGTATTGGTGATCTCGTAAGAAATACTTGGGGTTCCATGTGTTGACCGCCGTCTTGAAGAACATCTTCGCAATACACAGATGGCCCATCTTCTGGAAACGGCGATTGGTCGTGAACACGCATCCCGGGACAATGCCGAATCGAAGCGGCGATACCTGCTTGCTCAGCAGATAGTCCTCGGCATAGAGCGCACGCTCATTGAACCCTCCCAGCGCGTTAAACGTAGTCCGTTGAAATAGCATGAACATTCCGGTCGCAAATGGCTTTGTCCAGGACGCAACGTACTGAAAGAAATCGTTACCTACATACAGGGCGTGATCGCGCAATCCTCCTCCAGTACACCAGATGTTCGTGGTGGCACAGTGCAGATTGCGCCGCTTCATCGTCTCCATCGCGCGACGCAGCAGCGTCGGATCGCGCAACTCTACGTCCGCGTCCACGAACAAAACATACGGAGTCTCCGCAAGCTTCGCACCTGCGTTGCGCCCATAAGACGGGAGTCCGCCGGGGATCACCGAAATATCCAACTGTCCGCCGAAAGCGAATGCGATCTCCGGCGTGCTATCCGTTGAGTTGGCATCAGCAACGAACACTCTGGTATGACGCAATAGCGGATAATCCTGGCTGCACAGCGAAGTCAGCAGGGTCGGCAGATTGCAGGCCTCGTTCTTCGCCGGTATGACGATCGTCAATTCTGCAAGCATATTCATGGATGCGTACTCCTTCCGCACCGACCGCAATGTATGTCGCTGTCGGATTGATCCAGGCTCCCGTGTTGTAGTACTCAACCCCATCCTGCTCTAAGTGCGTTTCCACGTGGGTGTGGCCGCAGAAGATTCTGTCAATGTCGCCCTGCTTGGCATATGCAATCGCGCCGGCGGAAACCTTCGAGCAGAGCCTAAGCCATCGCGTATTGACGCGGTCCAAGTATCGGGAAAACGTTTTTTCATTTCCCTCGAGCTTCTGAATCTCGTAGTAGATCAACTCCCCGATGCGGCTGATAAAAACGTTGCGCGCCAGGGAACAATCGAATTGATGGCCATGGATCGCAAGATGCCGTTTTTCGCCGTACTCCCATGCATATCGCTGGTAGACGGGTATTCCGACGAGGTGAGACATCACTTTCGATAGCCCTCGATCGTGGTTTCCTTCCACCCAGACGACTTCGATCTTCCGCTTCGGGTTCGAGAGCTTGCGAATGTAAGAGAGAAATCGCCAGTGTTCGCCCGTAAGACGGCTGAAGTTGAGATCCGAGAAGATGTCGCCGAGGAGAATCAGCCGCCGAAATGACAGCGACCGCAGCAGCTCCAGTGCATCCTGGGCCCGGCTTACATCGGAGCCGAGATGGACATCGGAGATTAGCAATGTGTCAAACGTTGTAGCCGACATGCTGCGATTCTGCACCAAAGTTGTTACAACCGATTGAAGGCAATGTGAATACCTCGCAAATACTGCATTCCGTGCAATCTTGCAACCATTGCCAGGGAAACCTCATCTGTTAACACAGGTATTGCGGCTGGGACGTATCCCGAGCCATTCCCGTGATCTGCACGGCATTCCGGTCAAGATTGCTGTCTCCACCTTCCCTCTGCCGGCCGATGATCTGGTCAGGAGGGTGCGCTGTTACGAGACAACGCTTACAAAACAACGCTACGAAATAACGAACAAGAACCGAGGAACTCCAGACCATGATTCGTGAGGATATTCTCAAGAAATTTCCGGGCCTCTTTGGCAACAAGAAGGTGAACGGGCGAGAGATCAACGTTGAAGAAACCATCGCCACCCTCACCCGTGAGTTCCGTCCAAATATCGCCGAGGCCCTGACCGCTCGTCGACTACACTTGCAATCCGCTGCTCCGGTCACTAAGAAGTACGCATGGTCGAACTGGGATGAGACATTTGAGGATGCAGTCACCGGGCGGCCCTGGAGCTTCCGGCAGATTGTCAGTGGGATGATTGATAACTTTCTCGGTCACGAGAGCCCGTGGCGCTGGCGCCTCAACGACGAGGTTCCCATTCCCAAGGATGCCCATCCCCTGAACAATCCCGGGCTGGAGCTTACCGGCCCGTGGAATCCGCTCGACATGGCTTTCAATGCCTTGAACAGCCCGGCGCCAATGAATATGCCGGATTTCGAAGATGCTTCGCCCTCGCACTTCGAGGCCGACGGCACGGCAGGGAATCAGCCTGTAGGAGTTTTTGCGGCCCTGCAGAACGCGAAAGAAATTTTCGAAGGCCAATGGGCTGATCGTTCCTATGAAGTAGCGAAGAAGGACAAGAAGCGTTCATACAAGATCAATAAGCCATCGGCGGAGTGGCCGATCCGTTTCGTCCGTCCTCCCAGCATCCATGTGCGCTATGAGCACATCACTGTGGATGGCGATGCGGTTCCCGGACTGATTGCCGTCGCCGTGCTATGGGTGGCAAACAACTACGATTCCCTGAAACGCGCTGGCACGGGCGTATACCTTTACATCCCGAAAATGCAATCTCCCCAGGAAGCCTTGATCGTGGAGAAGCTTTTGGCGCGCCTCGAAGGGATGATTGGCGTCGAGGCCGGCACCATGAAGATCAAGATGCTGTATGAGGAAGGCAATGCCGGGCGGACCCTTCCTGCAATCGCCTGGGTTCTGCGACGCCGCCTCCTGGGAACGAACGTGGGACGTTGGGACTACCTGGGCAGCATCATTGAGATGTGGAAGGACGATCCCAAGGGCGTTTTTCCCGATCCTCAGAACATCGGCATGGCATCGCCGAACATGATCGCCTATCAGCGCTACAACGCCCTGATGATGCTCATGGCCGGGATGAAGAACGGCGAGCTTACCCAAGGTGCCCCCATTGGCGGAATGGCTGCCGTAATGATCTACCAGGCCAGCGATACCTATGGCCGCTCAAAATACAATCCGCTCGCCTTGCGCGCCATGGTCATCGACAAACTGCGCGAGCGTCTGCTGGGTCTCATTTTCATCCCCGAAGCTTCACTGCCCGCAGGCCAGCAGCCTACCCTCGAAGACATTCTCGCAAAGCGGGTGAAGGGGAAGCTCTACGACACCTACCGGCAGAGCTGGGTGGCCAGTCCGGAGCCTATCTATGTGGCCGCCGGTAATAAACCGCTGCAAGTCGATGTGACCCAAATCCAGGCGATTCTCGATGCTCCGAAAGAAGTTGTGGAAGTGAATGGCAACCCGGTGGCAACCGTCGCCAGCGGTCTCACGGACGCGGAACGGGCGGTGCTGCAGTCTCGCGGCTTGCTGAATGCGCAGGGCAAAATTTCGCCATGGGCCATCAACAAGGAAGCGTTGTCAACGCCGGAGAAGATTTTCACCCAACAGCTCTGGAATGACATTTACGGCGTGCCGAAAGGCGAGATCACCATCGAGCACATCCAGCACGCGTTCTACATGACGGCGAACTACGGTTTCCAGATTCTGAACGGCAACTTCGCCGCCGCCATTGATGACTACGAATTAAAGTTGAGGTTTATGAATGACCTCGCAACCTACCGGATCGACGTCTCCTGGCTTTGGACGCTGGTTCAGCACGAGGCTGCGATTACCAAGGATGGTTATCTCAATCGCGCGAAGCTTACCGGGGACGGAGTAGAACTGGCCTTGAAAGCCGAGCCTGTAAAGGCTGGTACGCACTTCACCCAGGAGCTCTTCGAGAAGGTCTGGACCTATCACAACGAGTGGACCGGGGAGTTTTTCGCTGAGCTGGATCGCCGCGGAGATCCAGGGCGCTTTGATCGCGGTAAAGCGGCGGTGATTATGGATTTGTTACGGCGTCAGTTGCTTTCGCCGCGATATATCCAGCACAGCGCCCGAGTGCTCTTTGTCGTCGGTTATGCAAATCCGCAAGCGCGCGCCGAGATCCTGGACGCGGTCTTCGATCTTTCGCGCGAGGAAATTCTCCAGCGGGTCGAGTCCGGTACCCTGAGCCAGGCCACGTTAGCTGCGTTTGACTATGTCTATGACATCTTTTCCAAAACTTCGCTTGAGGTCGAAATGACGGAAGTAGCATAAAAAATGATTGCAGTACCCTTGGGGATAGGGCAGTATTTACTGCGGCCTTGCTAAGCCGTTCAGAACGCTGGGAAGTTACCGGAAAAACTGCCCCCGGCAATTGAAGCACGGGAGTAGCCAGTCACCACGGAATCACGGGTGTGGCTGTTTCAGACGGTCTCTCAGAGTGCAAGCCACTTTATCTCCAAGGGTGAATCATGAAGATCTGGAAAACGATGAATCGTGTGCCAGGCGGATTGATGGTCTGTCCGCTGTTTCTCGGCATGGTAATTAACACGTTCTTTCCGCACCTGCTGAAGATTGGGGGATTCACTGAGGCGCTCAGTGGCGCTGGCTACCCAACGGTTTTGGGAATGTACCTCTTCACTGTCGGCACCAAAATGACCCTGAATGCTGCCCCGAGAATGCTGAAACGGGGCTTCGGTATTCTGATAGTCAAGGTGGGCACGGCAACCCTGTTCGCGCTGGCCATAGCCAAGTTTTTCGGCGGCGACATACTAGGCATAAGCACACTGGCTGTAATGGTGGCGATGAGCGACACTAATGGCGGGATGTTCCTTGCGCTGACCAGCGTTATGGGTGACAAGGATGACGTCGGAACCTACGTTCCGCAAAGCGTCGAAACCGGGCCTTTCCTGACGATGCTCATCTTCGTCGGCACCGGGCTCGCGGTCATTCCGTGGCTGACCATGGTGTCCGTGATCGCACCCATCTTCGTGGGCGCGTTCCTGGGCAATATCGACTCCGATCTGCGCGACTTCTTCAGTGCTCACGAACCCATCATCGTTCCCTTCATGGCCTTTACCCTCGGACAAACCATTAATCTTCGCTCGGTGGTTAAAGCGGGGCTTCCTGGCGTGTTCCTGGGGATAACGGTGTGGGTTGTCACCGGATGCGTCTGCATCCTTGCCGACAAACTCCTGGGTGGAACCGGTGTTGCCGGAGCCGCCGCTTCGAGTACTGCCGGTAATTCCGCCGCAGTTCCGGCCGCAGTCGCTCTTGGGGATCATAAGTTTGCTCCCGTTGCGGGAGCGGCGACCGTTCAAGTGGCCGCGTCGGTTATTGTTACGGCGATCCTGACGCCGCTGTTGACATCGTGGATGTATCGGAAGAACCTCAAGAAGCTAGCTGCCAAGGAGGCTGCGCTGTTAGCCGCCAGTGCTACCGTAACGAAGTGAAAATTTCCGGCCAATTTGGCCGGAGTAATTCGAACTGAAATTGAAAGAGGAATCATAATGGCAAAGTTGACCTCGGAGTGTGCTCAGAAGATTGTTGCCCGTGCGATGCAGAAGGCAACAGCCGATTACAAACGTCCTATTTGCGTTTCGGTGTGCGATGAGTCAGGCTTTCTGCTGGCTTTTGGACGCATGGAAAAATCGCCGATTCGGAGCATCGATATCGCCCAGCGGAAAGCGTTTACGGCTGCGCGCATGCTGATTGGGACCGACGTTTTTCTGGGCCGGCTGCAGAAAAATCAATATGAAGCGAGCTATTTCGATCCATCGTTTTCGGCGCTTCCCGGCGGTAACCCGATCATCGATAAGGACGGCAACCTGCTGGGTGCGGTCGGCGTAAGCGGACTTGCCCCCAATGAGGACCAGGCGATCACCGAGGCCATGGCGGCGCTGGCCGCATCGGGCGAGATCTAACCAGGTTGCTTTTTACGGTCTCCTAACCGGCTTTATTAGCCGCCTAAAACCGATAAGAAGGTAAGGATGAAGAAATTGCGTGTGTACGTTACAAGAATGATTCCGCAGGAGAATATCGACGAACTGCGGAATCATTTCGACGTTGCAGTCAACCCGGATGACCGGGCACTGAGCAAGGCCGAACTGGCGGAGAACGCCAAAGGCTGCGATGCGTTGATCACGCTCATCACTGATACCGTCAATGGTGAGCTGCTGGACGCGATCGGTCCGCAATGCAAAGTTGTCGCGAATTATGCGGTGGGCTTCAATAACTTCGACGTGGCAGCCGCTACTCAGCGGGGAGTGATTCTCACCAATACTCCCGGCGTGTTAGACGATGCGACGGCCACCCATGCCTTTACCCTGTTACTGGCAACCGCCCGGCGAATCGCCGAAGCGGACAAGTATGTCCGCGACGGCAAGTGGAAGGGCTGGGCTCCGATGTTCTTCATTGGGATGGACGTCGACAGAAAAACGCTTGGAATCGCGGGAATGGGCAGGATCGGGTCCAATATCGCGCGCAAGGCCAAGGGCTTCGACATGAAGATCATCTATGCCGACGCCCGCCGGAACCTGCAGGTCGAGAAGGAACTGGGAGCGATCTACGTGGACAAGGAGACGCTCCTCAAGGAGTCTGATTTCCTTACTCTCCACGTGCCGCTCATACCTGAGACGCATCACTATATAGGGGAAAAGGAACTGCGGTTGATGAAGAAAACCGCAGTGCTCGTGAATGCCTCTCGTGGTCCGGTCGTTGATGAGAAGGCGTTGCTGAAAGCACTTCAGGAGAAGCAAATCTGGGGCGCCGGACTCGACGTATTCGAAAACGAACCTGAAATCGTGTCCGGCCTGACGGAGTTGGACAACGTGATCGTAGTACCCCATATCGCCTCGGCCACCATCGAGACTCGAATCAATATGGGCAAGATTGCGGTCAACAACGTGATCAACGTCTTGAATGGACAGCCTCCTGAGACATGCGTGAATCCGGAGGTTCTAAAGAAATAGCGGTAATTCGGGACGGGAAGCGCGAGTGCCGAAGGGCATTCGTGCTTTCTCTTTCATAGAGCGTCTTTCTTTAGGGTGTCATTCCGAGCGCAAGCGAGGAATCCCTGCCAGGCTCAAATATCAACAATGGTTTCAGAGGCCCTTCGGCCCCTCACCCACTCCGCATCGAATCCATTCCGATGTCACACAACGCCAAACCAGCCCAGTATCGCTCCTGCCGCAAGCAGCCATAGCAGGTGAACTCTGCCGCGCCAGATAATCAGCGCCGTAGCGGCGGTCAGCAGCCACAGCGGCCAATCCCTGGCTGCATTGTTGTGCGCGCTGACGAGAATCCAACCTGTCGCCCCGAGAAGCGAAATTACAATCGGCCCCATGCCCTGCTTAAACGCTCGCACGGCCCGCAGGTGACTGTTCTGGTGTCCCCAGCGCGCGGCCAGATAGCACATTGTGCTACTCGGTAGCAGAATGCCGGTCATGGTGATGCAAAGACCGAATAGTGCAGCGGCAATGCTCCCCGAATTTAGCCCAATATTCCATCCCAACAGCGCGACAAATAATATGTTTGGACCGGGCGCGGCTTGGGCGATTGCAATCGATGAAGTGAATTGGGCATCGCTCAGCCAGTGCTGTTGGACTACCAGGTAGCGATGCATCTCCGGAGCCGTAGTGATTGCACCGCCTACGCTCAGCATGGAGAGATACAAATAGTGCATGAACAGGCCTAGCCAGTCAGTCCAGTGCATTGCGAGAATAGGTGAGGCAATCACGGTTTGAGCCTCCTGTATGTCAGCAGGCAACTCACCGCGCCCAGCCCGAGCAACACGTAAAACAACGGAAAGCGCAGCAGGGCGGTACCAATAAAGCAGGCGACCCCCAATGCAATGCAAAGAGGAACGCCGAGTGGATTGGTTTTCATGGCGCTGGACAACTTGAGCCCCATGGCGAAGATCAATCCTGCTGCCACGGCTCCCATGCCGCGCAGGGCGCCGATAACGTCTGGGTGGCCGGAGTAACGGGAATAGACCAGGGCCAAGAGCAACACCAGCACTAACGGGATGGACAGCATTCCGGCCAATGCGGCCAGGGCTCCTGGTACCCCGAAAGAACGCGCGCCGATCATCAGCGACATGTTCACCACATTGGGCCCCGGCATGATCTGCGCGACGGCCCATTCCTCGACGAACTCTTCGTTGGTCATCCAGCGATGTCTCTCGACCAGTTCATGCTGTGCGACCACCGCGACGCCGCCAAACCCTTGCAGCGCCAATACGGAAAAAGCAATAAACAAATTAGCCAGCGACCTGGGTTGTTGACGATCACTAGGCGTTTGCGATGAAGGCTGCACGGATTCGGTTTTCCTGTTCAAGAAGTTCGACTTGGAGGCCAAGACCTCTAAGGATCATACCTGCGCGACATCCAAACACTAAATGCCGCGCCCACCACTCTGTTGCGCCCGCTGATCATCATTGGGTGTCTTTGGTAATCGACTGGATATTAACCAATAATTTACAATTTCTTTACCGGGAATATACAAAGTGGGATCATAATCTTCAATAAGCGTATCAGTTTGTGAACTGGATTTTGTGGGATGTGAATGGACAAAACATTAGCCTCGGTTGATTTTGCGAAAAGGCGGGAGCTCTCGTCCTGGCCGTCCGGCGGACGTTTGGTGGTTGCGGCCGTGTGTTATCGCCGGCAAGCCGATGGCGGGATCGAGTTTCTGCTGGTGCGCACCCGCGCCGGGCGATGGACGTTTCCCAAGGGCGGAGTTGATGGCGATCCCACGGCTGCAATGGCCGCCGCGCGTGAAGCTCACGAAGAGGCGGGCGTGCGCGGCCGGGTTGAAACGCTCCCTTTCGCCCAGTACCTGCACTACAAGAATGCACGCACCCCGCATCCTGTAAACGCCCACCTCTGTAGAGTCCTGCACCTGGAAACTCCTCGCGAAATTTTCCGTGCTCCGCGCTGGTTTTCCGCCGAGAGTGCGAAGCGGCGTTTGCGCGAAGAGCGCCCCGGCATTTATGCCGAGGAATTGGAACGTGTGGTTGATCGTGCCGTGCGTCTTTTAGAGCCAGCCACGGCTCGCGCCGCCCTCGCTCACCTGAACTGAGTTTTGATTCTCGCGTAAAATAAATGCTGCCGGAGGCGTGAATGGCGAAAACGGCAGCTCCAAAGCCCGTGGAACGCGGCATCGCGTACTGGATGGAGCGGGTCGTCTCGGAATGCGAGAAAGCCAAGATTACCTTCGATGCCGACGCCGTGCATGATCTTCGAGTGGCCTTGCGCCGCTGCCGCTCCATGGCCGAAGGTTTTCAAAGCGTAAACGGCGATCCCAACTGGAAGAAAATGCGGAAAGCGGGGAAGGCCGTCTTTGCGGCCCTCGGCGATCTGCGTGACACGCAAGTGCTATTGGAGTGGATTGAGCGCCTGCGGAGCGGCTCTCCGGCCGTGGCACAGCGGCTCGACAGCTATTGCCTGCAGCGCGAGACGGAACTCAAGACAAATGCCGCAGAGGTAGTAGACCAGTTCGACACCCAGCGTTGGCTGCAATGGGCGCAGAGGCTTGGTGAACTGGCGCAAAGCGTTGGAAATTCCACAGAGGTCTTTCAGGTGCTCGCCTTGGAACGCTACGAAGCGGCGCGCCAACTCCACGCCAGGGCGCTGCGGAATCGCAGCAAGACTGCGCTGCACGAGTTGCGCATCGGTCTCAAGCGGCTTCGTTACATCGTAGAAAATTTCCTGCCTGAGCAAGATGCAGCCTGGGGTAAAGATCTCAGACACATTCAGGATCTGTTGGGGGAAGCGCATGATTTGGACGTCTTGTCGAACACCGCCCGTTTGGCCCAAGCCTTCGCCTCGCCTCAGGAAAGACAAACCTGGAACGCCGCCGTTTCCCGCGAACGTACGCAGCGAGTCCAGACTTATCGCGAGAAGATGGTCGGGCGGAACTCTCTGTGGCACGAGTGGCGGAACGGGTTGCCATTGGGAGAGAAGTTGGACAGGGCAGTGCTGAAGAGGTTTGAAATCTGGGCGGCGAGCCTGGATTCCGATCCGGCTCATACCCAGTTGGTCACCCAGTTCAGCCTTGCGCTCTACGACGCGCTGCAGGCGAGCGGATTGATGCCGGCGCGTACTGCCGGCGCGGTCAGCGCGCATGACCTGTTGCAGGTTGCCGCGCTCAGCCATGGGGCGGGACACGGCAAGGGCGACAAGGTTCGGCACAAGGCCGGTGGCCGCCTCTTGCAGAAGTTGGAAGTCCCGCCGGGCTGGTCGCCGGCTGATTTGCAGATTGCCGCTTTGGTGGCCCGCTATCATCGTGGTGCTATGCCGCGTACCCAGGACCGCTACGCATCCCTGTCCGGCGAGGAGCGGCATCTGGTTGATTGCCTGGGCGGAATCCTGCGTTTTGCGGACAGCCTCGACGCCGAGCACACGCAGGCGATTCGCGGAATCGCCGTGCGCAAAACCGATGGCCGCTTCGACATAACCGCCGAGGGTTACGATCCACGCAGCAAGCAGGCGGAGAAGATTGCCGCTGCGCGGCACCTGCTGGAATACGCGTTCGACACCGCGCTACGGGTTATCTCGCCCGAAGCAGCAGGACGGGGACGCTGACACTGTGCTGCACCCGGATAGCTGTAGTGCCGAGAACGATGTCGGCAAGCATTCGGTGTCCGTGGGTGCTCATTGCCACCAGGTCGCACCCATTCTTCTGAATCCAGTTAACGATTTCCTTTACCGGTTCGCCAAACGCCAATTCGAACCTGGCAGGAATTCCGATGGACTGAAACTCCGCCTGAACATTTTCCAGATATGCGGTGTCTTCGGAAATCTCAGGACTCACCGCATCCTGCCCAAGCGTTCTAGCGGCCCACCCGTCGGCTACGTGAAGCAAAACCAAACGGCTGTGCATCGCTTTTGCGAGTAGCTTGACGTGCTCGATAATCGCCCGGTCAGTTGGGGTGCAATCCAAAGTTACGAGAATCGTTTCGTACATGGCAGTCCGTTTCTGTCGTTCCGGCGTTAACCGCCGACGATAACCTGCCACGCCGCTTTCAGCGAGTCTGGCAGGCCGTAAATATCCATTGCGGTGATGAGAATTGCGCTGGACCAACCGGCAATCAGCAGGAACCAGCCGTTCTTCCAGGCACCCATCCGCTTCCGAGAACTGGTAAATTGCAGCAGCGGAAACATGGCGAAAGGAAGCTGCAACGCCAGCACCACCTGGCTCAGGGTCAGCAGATCGGTAACGCTGCTGTTGCCTCGTATCCCGATAATGAGGACTGCCGGGAGGATGGCCAGGCTGCGGGTGATGAGCCGCCGCACCCACGGCAGGATGCGCCAATGCATGAAGCCTTCCATCACGACCTGTCCGGCGAGAGTGCCGGTAATGGTGCTACTCTGCCCGCTGGCCAGCAGCGCCACGGCGAATAGCGTGCTGGCAAAGGTCGTCCCCAACAATGGCGCCAAGGTCAGGTAAGCGACTCGAATCCAGTCGCTGTCCGCGCTGAATTTCACAACCTGCCCGCCTGCGACGAGCACGCTCTCTTTGCCGAAGAATACCGTCGCGGCCAGTACCAGAATCGCGGCGTTCACGAAGAAGGCGACGGTGAGGGCCACGGATGAGTCGATGGTATTGAATTGGACCGCCCGCCGGATGGACGCATCGTCCTTTTGCAACTGCCGGCTCTGCACCAGGGCCGAGTGCAGGTAAAGATTGTGAGGCATTACCGTGGCGCCGACGATGCCGATGGCGACGTATACCATTCCCGCTTGGCGAAACCCAGGTGAAATCAGCGCCCGGCCCATTTCCAAAAGACTTGGCTGAGTCTGGGGGAGAACAAAAAGTTCAATAAAATAACAGACGGCGATGGTTCCCACCAGAAGCACGACAACGGCTTCGATGGCGCGCATCCCAAAGCCTTGCAAGGCCAGCAGCAGCAGCACGTCCAGTCCCGTGATGATGACTGCCCAGAGAAGGGGAATATGAAACAGCAAGTTGAGGGCTACGGCACTGCCGAGCACCTCCGCCAGATCGCAGGCGCCGATCGCCATTTCGCTCATGATCCAGTTTGGCCAGCGGGTCCAGCGCGGATACCAGTCACGGCAGCACTGGGCTAAATCCTTGCCGGTCACCACGCCTAAACGGGCGGAGATTACCTGCATGAAGATGGCCATCAGGCTGGCCACGCCAACCACCCACAAGAGCCCGTACTTGTATTGAGCGCCGGCTTGCAGGTCGGTTCCCCAGTTGCCTGGGTCCATATAGCCAACGCTGACGAGAATCGCCGGCCCGACGAAAGCTCGCCACTGCCGCCAGAATCCGGCCTGCGCGGGCGGGACTGCGACCGAGCCATGCACTCCCTCTAAAGACAGGTGGTCGCGGTCAACGCCGCCCGTATCCATCTCGGCTGCAGAAGAGACGACGTCCGTGTTTTTATCTGTTTTTTTCATCTGCGCGTGGTCCGGCTCCGTCTGTTTTCGCTCCGGATTACGGTTTCAGTTGTAGTCTATTATGCCCGGACGGTTATCGCCCACCACGGCAAGTCCGGCGCTACTCCAGAATACCGGCAGCCTCCGTTTGGCAGCGAGTTGTCAGGGTCAAGGCGGCAGCCACAATCAGTCCTCCGCCCAGCCACGCCCAATGGCCCAGGCGATCGCCCAACAACTGCACGCCTAGAATCGAGCCCACCGCCGGTTCCAGGTTCAGGAACACTCCGGCGCGCGACGCCGGGACGCGTTTCATTCCCCAGTTCCACAGCAGCGTGGTTGATGCGGTGCATAGGATACCGCTGGCAGCCAGCGCCAGCCATGCCCGCCCACTCACCCCATGCACAGGAGGCAGTCCTCGCGCCGCCAGCACCACCACGGCCAGCATGGCCGCGCCGCTTAGCAGTCCGTAGGTCGTTACCACCACTGGCGGATGCCGCCGCATCAGCCGTTGGTTTAACAGAATCCATCCCAGGGATATTGCCAGCGAGAATACCACCAGCAGATCGCCCATGATCGACGGTCCGCGCAAACCGGAGGAGGCTGGTGTTCCGCCAAGGACGATCAGCGACACTCCGGCGGTCGAGGAAAAAAGCGCTACCCATCCCACTGCGTCCAACCGTTCGTGAGCGAACAGCGAAGCCGCCACGGCCAGCAGAACCGGCATCGTGCCCACCATCAGCGCCGCGTGCGATACAGTTGTCAGCGACAGACCGTAAAATTGCACCAGAAATTGCACCGGAACGCCGAAGAAAGAAGCCAGCAGCAGCACCCGCCACTCCGCTCCGCTAAGATGCGCGGGATTCCGCAACGCCAGCGGCGCCAGTACCACGCAGGCAAACAGGAAGCGGTAAAACACCATGTGCGCCACGCCCATTTCGGCTAGCGCGATTTTGCCGAAGAAAAACCCGGTACCCCACATGCATGAGGCCAGCGCGCACGCGCCATATCCCAAGGAGAACTCTTCCTGGGTCTCTGCAACTAATGTCTGCTCCATACTCCTACTCTCGCACATACGGTGGCCCGGTTGCACGGAGACACCTTAACGATAGAAGCTGACAATGCGATTAGACTTGGAAAGACGTATCGGTGCTTTAGGATGGATTGCATGAAGAATGGACGAAGTTCCGTGAGATCGAAGCAAGTTGCATGCAGGATTGGCGTTGCTCTTCTGGCGATTGTGTTGTTCCAGACGGCAGGCTTTGCGACCGGGCAGGGAACAGACTCAAGCGAACCGAGACCACTCGGGATCGCGCTCGAAGAATATCCGTATCCATGGCCGGTACATTTCCTGCCGCTTGTGATCGAGGGGCAGGAGCTGCGAATGGCCTATATGGATGTGCCTCCGTCGGGAGCGCCGAATGGCAGGGCAGTCGTGCTCATGCACGGCAAGAACTTCGGCGGATATTACTGGCGAGACGTAGCTCAGACGCTTTCCACAGCAGGCTTTCGTGTGATCGTGCCTGACCAGATCGGCTGGGGCAAGTCTACGAAGCCGGATATTCGCTACAGCTTTCAACTTCTGGCGGCGAACACGGCGCACCTGCTCGATACCCTTGGAATCCAGAACGTGGTCGTGATCGGCCATTCGACCGGAGGGATGCTTGCGGTCCGGTTCGCGCTGATGTATCCGGATCGAGTGACGCAACTCGTCATGGAAGATCCAATTGGACTCGAAGATTATCGCGTGAACGTTCCGCCACAGACCGATGAGACTCTCTATCGCGCTGAGCTTGCGAATACGGATGCGGCGAAGATTCGCGCGTTCTATGCACATTACTTTGCGAATCCGAATCCGGAGTTGTATGAACCGCTCGCAGACGTACAAATCCGAGTGACGCTGAGCGGCGAATATCCGCGTTGGGCCAAGGCTTCTGCCCTCGCGTATCAAATGATCTACCAGCAGCCGGTTCGATATGAGTACCGGTTGCTTCAGATGCCGACACTGTTGATCGTCGGCGAAAAAGACCGCACGGCTCCGCTTTCGGGCTACGCCCCTGCCGAGGCCCGCGCGAAGATGGGAAATTTCGCGGAAATGGGGCGCGCCGCCGTGAAAGAGATGCCTCACGGAACCCTCGTCGTGGTCCCAGACTGCGGACACATTCCGCACATGGAAAAACCGCAGGAATTCCGGAAAGCGCTGATGGAATTTCTTGGTGGCCGCGAGTAGAGCGAGGCTTTTTCTGTTGGGGAATTAGTGCTTATATAGCGGTTCCAGAGTTGCCCCTATCCTCATCGAGTGGGGGTGTTTTCAGGCTGTCATTCTGAGCCTTGCGAGAAATCCCAAACCCACCCTGTCTGCAAAGGCTGCGGACAAGGGTAGGGCACCCAAATATTGTGGAACCGCTTTAGATGACGCCGTGACCAGATTTGATTTGCACCTGGTGGCATCCGCCGCAATCCATCTTTGCGCGCATATTCTCAAGCTCGCCGCCATGTTCGTGGCACACGGAACAACTCTGAGTCTGTTTTGACTGCGCAAGCACGGTCAGATGCTTGCCTGCGGCCTGATCGTTTAAGAGTTGCACGGTCTTGCGCGCGACCGACGCCGTAAGAGTTCCGCAGCGCTCAATGCGCTCGGGCGAATAGGATTTCTTGCCGCTAGCTTTGCACCAGTGCGCAATCGACTCATGGCAGAGCGGAGTCCCGGCAGCCGAACGAACTTCTGGGAATTTTGCACCCTTCGCGTAGAAGTTCGGCAGTGGCTCGACCTCATACCATGCCATCAGATTATCGATGATCGGATTAGGATCAGGCGAGAGCAATTGAATCGCGGAAAGACTGCCATTCAAGGAACCGCACAGAGTTCCCCAACCGTTTACGCCGCCCGCGCCGTACTTGAACATCATGTAGGGAAAATTTGTATAGGGTTCGCCGAGATGCCCGGCAACCGTTGCAACGATCGCCTCAAAGGAGCCATACATGCAATGGCCTTTCCAGTAAGACTCGTATGCACGTTGCGCCACAACGTCGGCGTCCACGGGTTTGTAAGGCCACGGCACTTGTTGCATCGCCGATGCAGGCTTGGACGGAGCTGTAATGGACGGCTTGGGTGCGGCAACATCGCCGGTTGCAGCATAAAGGGTGGCTGCGGCGCCAGCGCCGGCAAGGCCGCCAATAAGAGTGACCAACTGACGGCGGTTTAACTTATTATTTTCCATCTCATAGCTCCGATCAAACGCCTGGGAAAGTCATACGTGGATGACAGCATCACGATAGAATGCCACGGCTCACCGGTAAGTGACCGCTGTCACAGTGCTGGGAGATTAGCCGATCAGAAATTACAATTTGTCATAAGCGATAGCGATATGGTTATCGCCAATGGGTCAGCTAAGAGGAAGATCCGGCAGTTCGGCAAGCTGCGGCCACTTTTCTCCGGGAGCGCGAGCGCCTCAATTCACTTGACCTGACGGCAGGTAATCCGGTATCCATAATCCGGTATCCTATGGATGCCGCTGGGCATCAAACGGAATGTTATGGAACCAGAAGAGACAATTGCGGAGATCGAAATGTTGGAGCGTATTCTCGCGCTGCCAGACAAGCGGCCTCTCCAGATGTCCGATTGGAAAGCCGCGAATCGTAAGCACGACGAGGCGTATGCCAACGATCCGTGGTTCCGCTTGTGGCGCCGGGACGGGGAATGACGCGCGCGCTGTAAATCCTAGCCTATGTGATGGACGGCTCAGTCCGGATCACGCGCTTTTCTTTGACGTGACGGCATAGAACGTAGTGAATTCCTGTTCTACATTCTTGTTGCTGCATTTCGGACAGGTCACGGACTCCCTGTCGTGCGCTACCAGGGACAGAGTCTTTTCGAACGAGTCTTGGCAATCCTTGCAGAAATATTCATAAGTAGGCATTTGAATCCGCCTCCCAGACGGGTTGCGGAAGGCATTTTACCGCGATTCCAGCGCCGGATGCATAGTACCTAAAACATTTTCACCCAGCTGAGGTGCCTAGTCGTGAATGGCTGGATGCGATTGCGCCCACTTGCGGCTACGCTCTTTGATTTCCAGACGTTTAGCTGGACTGAGTTTGTCGCCGGCTTTGTCACGTGCCAACCGAGCCCTGTCATCCAAGGCTGAGGCTCCAAGGTTGAGCCAGAAATATGCTTCGGCCGAGTCCGTCGGCACCCCTTGTCCATTGCCGTACATCATCCCCAGAGCGAACTGAGCCAATGCGTATCCCTGCTCAGCGGCCTTGCGAACCCAACGGACGGCGTCTGCGTCATTCTTCGAAACGCCACGTCCATTGTGGTATGCTGCGCCCAAGTTGTACTGGGCCTGTGCGTATCCCTGCTCAGCGGCCTTGCGATACCAGCGTATGGCTTCGGTCTCATTTTTCGAGATACCGATCCCATTGGCACACATCAGGCCAAGATTGTATTGGGCGTTGGCATTCTCTTGCTCAGCGGCTTTGCGGTACCAGCGCGCGGCCTCTGCTTCATCCTTCGAGACGCCCCGGCCAAAGTGATATGCATTGCCGACGCCATATTGGGCGCTTGCGTATCCCTGATCGGCCGCCTTGCGCCACCAGCGAAGCGCCTCTGCGTCGTCCTTGACTACACCCTCGCCTCTGTCGTAAGCCAAGCCGAGGCTATATTGAGCCAGTGCGAGTCCCTGCTCGGCGGCCTTGCGGTACCAGAGCACCGCGTTGGCTTCGTTCTTCGGAACCCCTTCGCCGGTTTCATAGGCATGGCCGATAGCGTGTTGAGCCTGATCGTTACCTTGGTCAGCGGCTTTGCGATACCAGAGTGCAGCCTTCGTTTCATCCTTTGGAATGCCATCGCCATTGTGGTACGCATAGCCGAGGGCATACTGGCCCGGCGCGTATCCCTGCTCTGCGGCTTTGCGATACCAACGAACCGCCTCAGCGTCATTCTTCGCAACCCCTTCGCCAGCGGCGTAAGCAGAGCCAAGAGTGTACTGGGCAGCGGCGCTTCCGGCGTTAGCTTTCTTGACGAGTTCGGCAGTATCTACGGCAACCATCTGAGCGGCGATAGAGAGAATAAACAGGACAGGGAGAAGCCACAGAAGAAAACGGCCATAACAACGCATCGCGGCACCTCATGGCATTTCAGATCGCGGAAAATAAACCGCTTTACGCGGAACACGGGTGACCCATTCGAGCCTTCCTTTAGCTTGAATGGGTCTGTTGCCCAAGCACAGCAAGACCCGCAGCGCGTACTTGCTGCAGACTTGATGTTCAAATTTGAATCACGGAAAAAATTTTGGTGGAGGCGAGGGGAGTTGAACGGTATAAGTATCTATGTAATCAGCAAGTTACAGATTCTAAATAATTGCAAAACGGTACAAACGATCAAAAAGTAGGTCGAATGTACAAAACGCGTACAAAAAGGGTAGGTCTATTGGGGTAGCGGGTCAGTTCTGGCCAACGTGTTTTCGTCCATGTATACCGTGGTGGTAGCTTCTGCATACGTGGTGAACGGGCGAGTGCGGGCCGCGCCTCTCTGTCCGGAGTATACTTGGCCGCGAAAGGCAGACTTGTTGGAATCATATGGCATACGAACGCCCACAAAAGGAGTTGCGGCTATCCAAGGACGAGAAGCGTCGTTTGCTCAAGCAATACTTCGAGGATTATAAATCACAGGCAGCGACCGATAGCGGCGTTCTGAACCAGAAGCTTCCTCGCGAGGCACTCAACGATCTCCTGAACGCATTGGGTGAGATGCTCTTGGCCGAATCGAAGAACCTAGCGTCCAAAGAGGGACAGGTCCGCACGTTCCTGGACAAGAACCCGTTGTCCCCAGCGGTTGAAAAATATTTATCACCCGAGTTTCGGGTGTTCTGTCTAGCGCTTAATGCAATAAAGCAGTGGGTGGCTGCCGAGCAAAGTGCAACAGATCGCTATCTACTCGGTGGCGACGCACGCAATCTTTGCCGTGAAGTAGCCGAGCACTGTTTAGTTACTGGCGAAACAATTGGCCCTGACTGCGAACTGCATCATCCAGTTCGCGATGGCCGTCCTCCAATTCCATTGAGCAAGCATGGGCACGACTTGATAGAGGGTCAGCTCTCGTCTGATGGTGATGATCCAATCGAACGGGCCCTGTCCGGGGTTCGGCGCAAGGGCAATCGATCCTGGGCTCAATTGCGGCGTGGGTGTCTGGATTTGATTGGTCAGCCAGAGCCTGGATCATCGAAGCGCGGCACAGCGAATGATCGAGCGTTTGCGAGTAAGGCTGCCGCTGCCGCCAACATCGGTTACGAAGAAATCCTTGAGTGGTTGGAGACGAAAGGGCGGTGAACGCCGTCCCGCATCGTCCCAACGGAGCAGAAGCAGCTTTCAGCTTAGGTGCCCGGATCATCTATGAGGCAGCCGCTTTCTTCGGGCGTCCGCCAAGTTTGCCATTGGCGCGCACAGCAGCCACTTTGGCAACGGAGCGCGCTTGTCCCCCTGCCTTGCCCAACTGCGCTGCCATCCACCGCCGCGACCCTAGGAACCCTTCCAGGAGCGAAGGCAGGTAAAGATCGGCATCGAGCTTCGGGAAATGCAACCCGAGCCCCGATGGCGAAATCTCGATTTTGGCAAGCTGTTCGGGCTTCGCATCATCAAGCCCTTGGGCATCCTGCGGCTTGAAAGAGACAGTAAGGCGGCTGCTGAGATCGATGACGACGCGGTCAGTCCGGCGGTCATAGCGAGCCCCAACAGCGGTTGGAGTCGTGGCCAACACAGCCGCCGCCCGCTGGTTAGCTGCCTCGAATTCGTCCTTACGGTTCACCATGAATCTTGCTCCACGCCGCGCACAGATGCGCTGTTCTAGCTGTTAAGGCCACCTTGATTTTCGCCAGATCACCGGGCGAGAAGCCGTAATTCTCTCGCAGCTCTGGCGGCCCATCCGGGCAATTCAGCTTGAAAACAGCCTCACAGCCATTGCCGATGACGTGCACATGGGCGGGTCTATGGTCGTTCGGGTAGACAACAACCCGCAGTCCGTCTATCACGTCAACTTTTGGCATATTAGCATAAACCTAAGCGGTTTGGTTAGATTCTTGAGAGACAAACCCATCAAACATGCAATCGATTGATTTCGCAAGGACATTGCGCGATGACCACGCGGAAGCCGACCGTTTCAACCAGGATAATAACAGTTTGTACCATGTGTCATATACCAGCTATGATTGCAATAGATTTGACCCGGCAAGGAATCGCTATTATGCCCCGAACCAAAGACCCCGACGCCCCACAGCTCATCAAGGCTTGTACCTCTCTGGA